>Ga0065711_1030409_pt1 | contig 32609 bp, 16 predicted proteins | sample Hoacrofraction12_FD_59098 | JGI IMG/M metagenome (GOLD analysis project Ga0065711, IMG submission 59098) | Hoatzin crop microbial communities from Cojedes, Venezuela - Epithelial fraction 12 v2 (version 2) | ecosystem: Host-associated > Birds > Digestive system > Esophagus > Crop | place...
GGACGACAGGTTGACCATGAGCCAGCAGTGTGCCCTGGCTGCCAAGAAAGCCAATGGGATCCTGGGGTGCATTAGGAGGAGTGTGGCCAGTAGGTCGAGGGAGGTTCTCCTTCCCCTCTACAGTGCTCTAGTGAGGCCCCATCTGGAGTACTGTGTCCAGTTCTGGGCTCCTCAGTTCAAGCAAGATGAGGAGCTACTGGAAAGAGTCCAGCGGAGGGCTACAAGGATGGTGAGGGGACTGGAGCATCTGTCCTGTGAGGAAAGGCTGAGGGAGCTGGGCTTGTTCAGCCTGAAGAAGAGAAGGCTGCGACAGGACCTAATATATACTTATAAATATCTCAAGGGTGGGTGTCAGGAGGACGGGGCCAGACTCTTTTCAGTGGTGCGCAGTGACAGGACAAGGGGCAACGGGCACAAACTGAAGCATAGGAAGCTCCATCTGAAGATGAGGAAGAACTTCTTCCCTCTGAGGGTGACGGAGCCCTGGAACAGGTTGCCCATGGAGGTTGTGGATTCTCCTTCTCTGGAGATATTCAAGACCTGCCTGGATGCGGTCCTGTGTAGCTTGCTGTAGGTAACCTTGCTTCGGCAGGGGGATTGGACTAGATGACCCACAGAGGTCCCTTCCAACCCTGAACACTCTGTGATTTTGTGATTTTAGAAACATTTAAAACTCAGCTTCTCAGTTTTCTATGAATAGAAATAGTTTTGAAGATACCAATTATTCCTACTTTCAAAGTTATTTAAAATCTAATTTACTTTTTTATACACTTGCTGGCCAGGGTTCTGATCTTTTCTTGTAACATTTACCTTTTATTGAATAAAATACACATTTTGAGTGGAAGAATTATCATTGTATCCCTAGGTACTTCCTGCAGTAATTTCCATTGATTGGAGTGCATGTGCTTGTGAGAACAGAGATGATCAACTGCACTGAGTCAACAAGACACTCATTATACTACCAGATGCTTTTATTTTCACATAGCAAGAGGAGCTTTATGGACCATTGTTTTCTTTTGCTCCCAGAAGGATTTTCCAGTGTACTTGTAGTTCCAGAAATGGATGCTTTATTACATGTTCAAAGAAAATCTTGGCAAGACCTTAAGAAATATAGGCTATCCTACACAGACACATTCTTTATGAATGTACTGAACTTTCAGCATTTGTTGTAAGAGGTAATTCTGGGGAGAAAGAACAGCAATAACAGCAACCAACAATAACAACCAACCAGCCCCTGCCCCCTTATTCCCTTATGATAAAAATAGGTTACCTGATTATTGTTGGGTTTTTTTTCCTGAAAGAGATGACAAAAACCCTCACTGTCTTTCATGTCTCACTATATAGACACAAATCACAACAGCTATCTGAACATCAGTGAGGTTATTTCTGTGCTTTCTCTACATTTATAAACAAAGTGTGTTGGTTTTGCCCCACACATACGTTATTTTTTTTCTCCAAGTGCTTGTTACAAATTGACTGTTAATTTATCATGTACATGTAATGGAGGTTGCATATTTGACATATAGTGAACTTCTAATGGTTGTGGTTCTTCATTTCTGTCTTTGGGAAGCCCCTTGCCAAAGTTTATCAGAAGCCTTTCAGACCTGCCAGTTGGTATGGGAATATCACCAGGCTACTAATGCTTTCTGCTTCTGTGGGTTTAGTTAGCAAACGAGAAGTGTACACCTCTGGTAGTTTGTACTTCAGGTTGAAGCTAAAGCAAGAAGCACAGAATGAGCATGTTCTAAAAAGTACGCTGTGTCCTGGTCAATGCTAAAAAGCAAACAAACGTGGATTGAAAAGGTATTGTTTGAATAAAGAGGTAAAATTTTCGTTTTTCCATTCAATAGGACATTTTTTGCTGTATCACACATGAATTTTTAAATATTTACTCATGATTCTTACTATCCTGCATTAAATTAAGTTTTCTCAGTAGAAATATAAGAGATTCCGTCACATTAAACTAAAGAAGTCAGGGAGAAAGCTAGATTTCCACATCTGTTAGAGAATACATAGAAGTCATTAGAGCTGGAATAATGTATAATTATATAGTACTGACTGCAATCAGAATCAAGGCTAGTAAATGTTGGTACACTAATAGCATTTCTGGGGGGAAAAAAAAAAAAGAAAAAGAAAAGAAAAAAAGTCCTAGTCTTTTTTTAGTCTATGCTCATCAAACAGGCCAGCCAGCTGTGGATGGGTGAAGCAACAGAGGAATGCGTAAAAGCTCCCTTTCTGCAGACTAGCCAAACAATTTGTCCATGTCACTGTTTAGCTTGTAAGCAAGCGAGTGTGATGTTTCTAGCATTTGTTAGAAAGGGAACCAAATTTAAAATACAAGCATGAAAAATACTTTTCAAGATGTTTAAGCAGGAACTAGAAAGTAGCTCTGCCTTCTCTACCGGTAAGAAGGATCTTTTGCGTTTATGTACTTTCTTACCACAAATATGAAGGACATTTTTGTCTTATACTCCTGTGATACTTGGATCACTGCAGAGTGAGCTTAGACTGGCTGCTTGTGCGATGAGAAAATGGTTACAGTTATTTTCTCTCTACATGAGTCTTGAGGGCTCTGGCTTTTTCCTGCTTAATATTGCAGGCATGTATATGAAGCAGTGCCTAGCAGCAGAGCAGTGATTGCGTAGCACCACACAGAGGGCAAGTGTATTTCCATTTCTTTTTCATGCATCATTTAGTGCTTGATGCAGTGATTTTGCATATCCTTTAAGTGATCAAGGTGTACAGAAAGAAAGGAAAAAAGAAAAAATAAAAGGAGACAAAGAAAGAAGGGAAAGCAAGCAAGCAAGCAAGCAAGAAAAGGAAGCTTCAGCAAGTCAAGGAACTGTTGGAACATTGAGCAGCAGTGACATTGTCACTCTGTTGCCCTCATATCATGTATCCTCAAGTTTCAGACATAATTTATGTGTCTTGGAAGGTAAAGGAGGAGGAAAACAACAGCATACAATTACACTCAATCTTTGGTAATTCCAGCTTCTTCCAGTGAACTTGTATGGGACAGGTTTTCTAAGACAGTGAGAAGCTAAATGGGGGAAGGATCACAGTCAGCTCTGCAGCAGCCTTTCGTGGCCCTTTCACTGCCTGGGGAATGACCAAAGAAATAGTGTCTCCATTCCTTACAATAGCCTAGCTTGAAAATTCGTTTAAAATCCTCATTGTAACTTTAAGTTATTTTCTAATGGAGAAAGTACGCTGGTATGACATCACTAGCACTGGCTGCTGTCATCAAACGCAAATCTCTCTTGGACTGAACAGAGCAGAGCAGAGTATATAGAAATATAATGGGGGCGTTGTTACTGTGAGCATTGCAATTTGTTTAATTGTCGTTGTGTTTTGTGTTACATCTCAAAAAGAATATTTGAAGGTAAAATTTCCATTTCCATTTCTCTTCTCTCTATGCAGCACTTTTATATTTCCTCATATGTATTTGATTGTGTAGACTGAGGGCTAGTAAATATTTCTGATTTTTTTGTGATTCAGTTTGGGGTAAATCCACTACAAACTCTATATAATGCGATAAGAGTCCTATGAAACTCCTTAGTGCAACATTATATATTTCTAAGATTTTTCAAAATGTTAATCTAGTGGTGATAGTTTTAAAATAACATGACAGTTTGGAAGTAACAAAAGATCTTGAAGCTTATGTTCCTGCCATTGAAGCCTAGTGTCATAATTCCCAAAACAGATGTTTCACTACACCTAAACTTTAGAGAAGGCAAATTCAATAGTAATGAATCACAGAATCACGGAACGCTGAGTCTGGAAGGGACTTCTGAAGGTCATTGGATGCAGCCTCGCTGCTCAGGGTGACCTGGAGCCATGTCCAGATGGCTTTTCAGTAGCTCCGAGGAGGGAGACTTCACAACCTCCCTGGGCAACCTGTCTCAGGGCTCAGTCACCCTCACAGTGAAAAGGTGCTTCCTGATGTTCAAACAGAACCTCCTCTGTTTCAGTTTGTTCCTGTTGCATGGCCCTTAAGGATAGCATGACTCACCCAGACACAAACATTCAGGAGCGGCAGATGATGAATTCCTTCGTGCTGTGCTTCAGGCACTCATATGGAATGAACATTTCATATCCCTTCTGCACAAGCAAAGGAGGAAGTACTGTGGAGCAAGCGGCTGAACTTGACCACTGATAATCCTAAATGGTTGCCTGCATAGCTGGGTATTCTGAGTAATAATGCCTTAGTGTTATCTGCTAAATTTAATCTCCATTGGACAAAACACTGAAGTATTGCTTGTAGCAAGAACTGGAATTCAGGGCTTCCAGATGTGTACCATGACTAAAAGCTACTTATTATCTTCAGGCCCAGTGGGTCAAATATGGAACATTTTGAACAATATAAGAATATTTTAGGGTAAAATGGACAGAATGCACTAACCGTTTGGTGGTTAAACCATTTATGTGGCAGGAGAGTGATGTAAACTCAAAGTCTGTTTTCTAGTGTAAGCAGAGATGGGATCTAAATGTGGTTCCTCCCAGATTTTAACTGCAACTTCCATATTTCAACTTTAGTATCTTACCTCGTCTCTGGCCCCTAAATCTAAGAGCAAACCAAAAATACTACCTTCTTTTTACCTTTTTCTACATGCAAGGCGTAAGATTCTGAAAGCATTTTCCTACAGTCCATGAAGAACCTGTTCATTTATGTCGGGCATGCAATCTCTGCTAGGCAGGAGGCTGCCAAATGGGAAACACTATGTGACTTGATTTGCAGTGACTGAATGTCTTTGCTGACTAGGCTTTCTAATCTGATTTGGTTCTGCCTTTCAGTATATCGCTGTCTAAAGATGATTACCTTCTCTCTGAGTATACAGTGCTAAAGCCCTTTCCAGCTTTTAACACCTTCCAGCTTTTATCAGCCAGTGTCCTGATACCAGCTCTGACCTCAAGAGCAAAGCATTTGCTAGGTGCAATATAAAGTGTGTACCTTGCTTAGTCCACATTAGAGTGTGGTAAAACTGCAGCAATATTTGTGAGCTGATCATGTATATGTGTATGCAGTTTACTATGGTTTTTTTTTCCATTTTATGTAAAAAAAAATTATGATGGGCTTTTATCAGAGTTGTTGGAGTTGTTGATGGTATGTTTGTATACTTATGAAGAAGTATATAGGATATATCAATTAATGGAACCACATTCTTGTATCTAGAAGTCATTTATAGTGTTGCAATGCCAAATTTGGGGGACACCTGATATTTACGATATTTTAGACTTTTCAGATTAAGCAACATATGTTGTAATGACAGGGAATATATACCAATATGCTAGCTTTTTGAGAAGTTTGAAGTAAGTCCAGTGATCTTCATGGTGACTAAGAGGTTGCCACTCAGTCCCCTTCCCTTTCCCTCTCCCCCTCCCAACCCCTCCCCCCTGTAAAGCCTGTTACAAGCCAGCTAAAGAAAAGACAATAGGTATGGGATTCAGCTCCTCGTTTAGATGGGTTTAAAATCTATGCTTCCAGTATAGTCAGAAGAGATCTAGTGAGCAGTCAGTTCCAGTGCTTAGGTGGAATTGTCTGCATCTGACTGAGGTGAATATAGATCTGCAGCTGGTCTGAACTTCAAGAATTTTCCTCCAAAGGGAGCGATGGAAGAAAATGGCTGATAAGAAGAGAAAGCTAGCCAAGTACGGAAATGATTTGCAGAATATTTCACAGAATATTTCTGATGCAGGAATCAAAAAATGATTCTTTATAACGTAATACATGCTACCTGACAGGAATCTGGAGAAAGTGGACTGATCAGGAATAGAGTTTTGTGGTAACAAAGCTACAGTAATATAGGTCTGTTCAAAATCATTGTATTCTACAATATGTGGGTCTGTGATAAAGTAGAAACTCAAAGGATGTCTTGTTACGTAGAAAAATAACTCAAACTGCAAAACTTGCAGTTTTGCAAATCTATTTCTATCAGAACACTCAGAAATTGCTTTTTTTTTCATGTTTTCAAAACTCTTTGATGGACTGGACTTCTCTGAGGGGAAGGTCTCTGAAACTAAGGGAAAGCTACCCCAGCCCCTAAAAAAAAGAGAAGTATTTATAATAAGATATATTTAGGATATGTTGGTCTGTGAGGCAAAACGGTATCTGTGAAATATTATTAGATTATTAAATCATAATTTTGGTACAGATGGATTTCTTCATTCCATGTACATCATCCCTTTACATGATAATACTTTCAGAGCTAGTAAGTTGCAAGGTGTTGCTCTCGATGAATCTTGTGGAAACACATGGACGGAGCACATCATGGTTTCTACATATTGATTCGATTGCCTCATAATAAACCTCTGGCTTTCACTGACTTTGAGGGCGTAGTTTCTAGGAACAAATTACTAGGAGGGACTTTTTGGATTACCAGAAACTGTTCCTAGCTATCAGATCACATCTCTCAAGTAATACATGTATTGTTCTACTGACCTTGACTAGGTTCTCCACAGTAATCGCTGAAGGGGCAATTACAATTTAAAGCTCTTCTTCAGTAAATGTATGTACTAGAAATGCTGCTAGACCATCACTGACTCTAGAAATTATGTGGAGGGTTGGTCTCTCTGGTCTTCCATCCTTTCTCACGCTCACAACTTTCTTTGGGCATACTGTCTACCCTTTCCTTGCCACCATTTAATGTTTTGAAGAGAAAGATGTCAGAATCACAAATGTGAAAATTGTTTTACCAGGTCTATTCATGAGGTGCAATCTCCATAGAAAAAAATGATAGCTTTTGTTCTGTATAAACATTGTCTCATATAGCCTGTATTTAAGTAAAGGAGGTATGCATTGATGACAAGCATAAGTGCAAAGTGAAAAAAAAAAGTAGGAAAAAAGTAGTGTTAGTTATTCCTCAGCTATGAAACCTACCTAATGCGATGGTCTTCTCATTAATGTCTATAGTGCAAACTAGAGAAGGGGGGAGTAACAAAAGAGCTATTTAATTTGTTTTGACTGAAAACAGTGCTTTAAATTATTTGATTTGATCTAAGTTGTCCAGGAACTAGTAGAAACAAATGAAAGATGCTAAGGAAAGCTTCATAATGTTTCAGTTCAGATTAGACAGTAAAAGGAACATTTTCTGCTTCATTTAAATACGGACATATCAGAGATACAAAATAGAGGGTGGAAGCAAAGAACCTGCATAACGAATTCGATGGGATAAATCCTGTCTTTTCCTTGAAAATGGTATTATAGAGTTTAATATGAAACAGTTTAAAGCAATTTCATAGCTTTTTGGTTATATGTTAGATAATGAATAAATGATTGTAATTCATGGAGATCTGAATATTTCAGTATATCCACCTGAGGGCTAACAGACTGAAAGAAAAAGCTTCCCCAATTTGGCAGGTCAAGGTATATTCATTCAACCCAGCAACAGCCCTGGATACTATCCATAACTGAATCTATAATACTGAGAAATGAGCAGTAATCTCTAGATTGAGAGTATTATCTAACACCTTGCAAACATATAATGCATTTTGTACTTTCAATTTTAATCTCCTTTGATAAACACTGTTTATGTAATGGCAAAAGCCAATCTGGTGTGTTTTTCTTTTGATAACCTTGCTGTTGTCTTTAGTGCTAAGGAGCCATGATGTAGTAATTTCTGTTGGAACTCTGGGTTTTTATTAAGAATGCAAGACGAAGGATATGCAAAGCCACTATTTTAAAAATGGCCTTTGGCTAATTTTGAAAACTAAATCAAGGAAAACAAATACGACTGCTAAATGGGTTATTTTGTAAGGTAGTCTTTGAAGTTACTGTAGAAGTGCAATGGTTTTGGAAGGCTTTTTTAGCTTCATGTCGCTGAGAATATGTATATTTAGCACATAATGTATTTACATCCTGAAGCAGTATTTTTTAATCATGAAAGAGAAACTGGTTAAAAAATAAGGTCACATGTCCAATATTTAATTTTGAACTATTTAGAGAAGTTTAAATAGGAGAAAAATAAATTAATTCTTTTATATTTTTTGTTTTGGTGGTGGTGTTATCCTGCCTGATGAATAAGTTTAGCAAAGAAAAGATTGGACTTTCCAGTGCTTAAAGGATGGGAAACGTTCTCAGGACGGAGACGAATAAGGACAGAAGGCTTCAGTAGGTGGCAGTCTTTCCTCTGAATATTTTCAGCACCAAAATCTCTTCTTAAGTTGCTTCTGAAAGCTGTTGTCTCTTAAAGGCACCTTAAAATAAAGAGGTGCCCTCAAGTGGTTGTTATAGATTGTATGGGATGCTTTAGAAGAATAGTACTCACCCTAACCAATTATTACGTCAGAAAATTATATTCTATTTGCTTTCATTACCTCAGTTATGTCAGTTGAGTATCATCCCTTTTCCAAAATCTAGAGAATTTTTGTTCTCTGAAACAATGGCATTATCTCTCAATGCGGTTATTGCAATGAATTTAAGCAAATTAAGGTCCTTTCAACACTGTAGTTATGAGACTTTGTATTGGATGTTTTTAGGATGACAGAACAATGAGAGGATTACAAAAGCAAGTTATTTTTTCTGGATAGGAGTTGCACAACCTTGATTTACCTTTTGTTTAGTGAAAAAAGGGTATTTGCCTCAAAGTAATCAAAGTGATCTGACATTTTAAGAGTTGAGAAACACTTCTTCTTGTAACTAATAGAAATTCAGTCCTATTTCACAGACCCAAACACTTTGTAGACAATTTGTATTCTTATTTAACTAAACACAATATAAAAGACAGTATCAGTATAAATACAAGATATTTAGGACTGGCCACATCAGACACACAAGTCTTTGGTGCCATCAGTACTAGCTGATACATGTATTCTTAGAAGTGAATACACATTTGCACACATAGAGCTTTGAAATATCATCCATTAGGTTTTATTATCTTTTGTCTGTTCATCTTCATGGCTCTAATTTTCATATATTTACTAGTGGTAAAATAAATAAGAAGCATACAGTTTTCCTGCAACAATGCACGCTGGGATAAGGTGTGACCCAATGGAGTGCTCCAGGAGGAGCACAGAAGCAAACCAGGAGATACATGAAATGTCAGTATACAGCATAATCGTGTTTCCAGCATGGCTCTTGCGTACCTCACAGTCTAGCTCTCCTGGTAGTTAGAAGCACTCAAAGACTAAATGTGGCTGTTGGGTATGTTCATCTGCGACAAAAGTTTTTGCAGATTTGCCATACCATTCCCTTACGGTGTTCATATTGTAGCGTACCTGAATTACGACTCCTGTGCTAATAGTTCTAAAGGGAGAATGAGGTTCATTATACACTCACTTCTCTTTTATTCCTGTAGGCACTGACATAATTTCTCTGTTGAAGAGCACTTTTTCTCTAAAATTCATGTTGTAAAGGTGGCCCCCTGTTACTTTGATTTTCAGTCCTATAATTTCATTTCAAGAAGAAATCCACATTTTTGTTCATGCTAATTTTCCAGAGAAAATATGGTTTGAAGTGAGATATTATTCCATCTCTTACACCATTAGTGTTATATTAACTAAGTTTCCTTATGAAGATCTAATTCTTTTCCCTTCATGTGAACATTTAGGAGAAGAGAAAGGTTACATTGAATTGAATAAATGTAGGAGCTGGATGAGTCCATTTTTACTCCTAGAAGTTGTGCTAGCAGGACAGGGTGCCACTTGATTTCCTGATCACAATTTTTGAGTGTAAGAACGAGATTTTTTTCAAAATAAATGTCTTAATGTACACTATATGACCTGTGGGGTATTGAGGGAAAGTGGCTCCTTTCACACTGTAAGAATTCAGTTGAATATACTTGTAGCATCTTGCTCTCTTCTTTGTACAAAGTGGTTAGATAACATCTTGGCACTGTCTGAGAAATAGAACTAGTAGAGAGTACAGAAGGCCACTTTCTAAGGTCCACTTTATATAATGCTGGGTAGCTTTCACTCACTGCCGATTAGATTTTGAGTAGAGGTTAAGATGCCAATCTTGACCTACAGAATCCGGTATGATTTAGGGCCTGGTTTCAGGGCTACCCATATGGTGTAGTCACAGCTGAAATTAGTTTCCCTGCTTAAGAAAGGAGAAGTTAGTGGCAAGCTATCCGTTTTCTAATCGTTATCATTTAAGTGTAAGGAGGAAAGGCTTGCTTTCTAAGGAATTTGCTCCCTGAATCTCTTGGAGCCTGTATTTGTTGATGTGTAGGACTCGTCAGTATCTTTTCCTTTTCTTCTCCTTTGCTTTAACATTTTAAGAGAGAAGAGGAATTTTAATACATTGCTCAATAAAGATGCTGGGCTCACTGCAGTATTTTGGAGTGATGCTTTATTATCATGGGAAGTATTCATTTAATTTGAGAGAAAACTGTGATTTACAGTATTCCTTTGTGTTCAGCAAAGATTCAGAATATGTAATATTGTTCCCCATCCAGAATGGGAAAATATTAACTAAAGACACATAAATAACATATGATTCCTGTGGGTAATCCTATATTTCTTCTGGTTATTCTACTTTTTGAGGGAGCAGCTGTCATATGATGTTATTGTTCTGAGCTGAGAGAGTGGAATGGTATCTGGCTGCCCCGTGAGAGGAATTTTTGTATTGAGTGGACCTAAGAACATATTTTGACTGTGATTCGGATCTTCCTTATCCTCTGTATGATGGCTTCTACTCATAGACTTGTTATTTATAACATTCTTCTTCCTTTCTTAAAGTCTTTTCTTTCTAGGCTCTCTTTCCTGCAAAAGGTTGGACGAGGTGATCTTTTGAGGTCCCTTCTAACCTGGGCTGTTCTATGGTTCTCTTGATCTAAGTCTGAAGGCAAACTGTGATAACTAGGACAAGAAATTGGACAGACAGTGCTATTACAAGAAGTTCAGCTGCAGTGTTTGATAGGACCTAGTAGAGGAATGAAGATAAGGTGGCTTGCCCTTGGAAGAGAAGGTGAAAGGGGACTCCTAAATGCTAAGCAGCTGACCTTTTGGACCTCCCAAGGGGTTTCATTTGCTTGAACGTTAGACCTGAAGTTAACAGTATGAATACAGACTGGGCAAGATACTGAATCAGGAGGTGTTTGACCACAGAGAAGAAAGGTGGGCTGTGAAGAAGCAGGATTTCGGTGGGGCATAGTCAAAAGAAGCAGATGGCAGGAAGAGATTGACTTAGCAATACCATTCCTAGAGAATGCATGTTTATAAGGCTGGTGCTCAGTTTATCTGTTGATACGAACTAGCCATCTTGAGGTTGTAGGGGGCTTACTTGTGTCCAAATATGTTAAGTATTTTTCACTCTCAGCAGTTACTCCCAGCACTCTGGGAAGAAGCTGGAAGATGGGGAGATGTAGTTAGGTATCTTATGACTTCTGCTGTTTGGGTGCCTGCCTGCCCACTCCTTTCACAAGCATTTCCCTGTGGCAAGCAGCTCCCTGAAAGCTGGTAAAAGGCTTTGAACTGTTTTACAAAATGCAGTTGGCAGAGGAAAGTGCTTTCCGTCAAGAAAGCTGGAGCACAGTGTTTTCCCAGCTGCTTTGAGGCACCATATGTTTGCTGCATGGCTACTAATGCTACAACTTAGTGCTTCAGGAGACTTTACTGATGTAACCCTCTGTAGTGGTGCTTGTATGAGGATAAGCAAACTGCTGGTTTGTGGCAGTATTTCACTGAGGTTAATGACAGGGTCAGTCCTGTCAAAGTAGCTGACATAAGGTGCCTTGAGGAATATGGAGATCAAGACCATCAGTATTACCAGTCTCATTTGACACTATAAGACCTTGGGAGCAAGACTTGCAAATTTTTCTGACTTGGTCAGCACAGCAAATGAGATTCAGCTGACCAGGATACTAGAGGGATGTTCTTCCAATGGCATTTTAGATGTGGTTGTTGCAACTTCGCTTAACAGTTACCATAGACTTTAACACAGTAAAGTTGCATGGTGTATAACCAACCGAATGTGCCTCCCCCGTGTTCCCAGACCTTTACAGGGATGGCTATTTGTCAGGCAGTCAAACCACTCCTCCTCAGGGTGAGAAGGTTCTCTTTTCTGCCCCAACAACTAGTATGGACAATTAAACAGGAAGTTAGAACACTGGGTGGAGAATAAGGCAATGAGCAAATGCACGTCGGGCTAAGTTTCAGAGCTCTCCCTGGGGGCTGGCAGGATGACAACCACCAGGAAGAAAAAAAGTGAACAGCTGAGTATGTGGGAGAGTTGGGATGAATGGCAGTTGCCTAGGGTTTGGAAGGGATAACAGCCAGAAGAATATAAGACAAAAACAACAATGTGCTGGAAGGAGTGTTAACAAAAATGTCTTTAAAATTTGCCATCAAAAACAGATACACAAATCTTCTGTATATTGGCAGGCTTCGAGACAGTCTTATATAGTGTAATATGAAGAGGTCAGACGTCACATTATGGCTAGAGATTTGCAGTCAGTGCAAGGGCTAAAGATGATAGGACACTGAGAGAGTATGGGGAGAGGTATCTGTAGGGAAGGAAATTGGTCCAGGTTTTAAAGTTACAAGGCTCTGGTTTCCAGAATGGCACTGCCAGGGGAGCTCATGTCCGTTTTGTACCTCTGCAGTTCCACAGTAGATGACAGAACTGATTTCACAACTGCTAAAGTGTATTACTCATCATTCACTGACTTGGCTGCAGTTACAATGAGGAATTGGGGTCCTGGTGAAGTGCAGCGCTAAGTCTCTGTTCTGCTTCCTACAGAACAGTTAATCAAGGTTCTGTCTTACAATCTGTTTGGATGCCAGATTTGCAGTTAGCATCCTGGGGGAAGGGCTGGGCTCACTGTGGTCAGAGCACTTCAGGGGGAAGAGGAAGAAAAACAGGGAAGAAGAAGATGACTTTGAGGAGTCAGTGCAGAAGCAGATATGCAGGAACAGGGTTGGAGTGAACACTGGAGAAATCCTGCCTCCTTCACGATGCAAATTAAACAACAAAATTTCAAGGTGGAAAGCAGCTAGGAAACTGCCAGCTGCAGTACTGCTGGGGCGTTTGCCTGGTAGTGTCACCTCATCGAGGTGGTCTGTGCAAATTACTGACTACAGCTGTTCCACAGGGATGCGCTGTCATCTCGGTGTGACCAGAGCTATGAAGGATGAGAAGGAAGCATGGGTTTCCTCCTGAGTCAATATAACAGTAACAATAACCATTATAATATGAGTACTTTGTGTAAGAAAAGTAAGGTAAGATTTCAGTGAGGACATGGAGTTTCAAGTCATGCTGGCCTCTGAACTTCTAAAGAAGAATAGCATGCGCATAAAAAGCCATCAGTAAGCAGGTGAGTTAGAGAGGTTTCTCTCCGTTTGATAGCAGGGATACCTTGGTAGGAAGAAGTTGACTGAAAAGATTTGCCCTTTTTTTCCATAAACATAAAATAGTGATGTGGCTATATGGCTACATGGGGCTGGTGAAATCACAGCTATATCTCCCTCATGGGGTGACAGGGCCGACAGTATTTACTGTCATGGAGTCCTGTAACTGAAAGATTTTCAATGGAATGAAACTTCAGAAAGCTCACTGGTATGGAATTAAGTGGTAAAGGAAAGAAATTTCCTGCGTTGTTTTGGGTGGGTTACGTTAGTGCTGTAGTATCTGATCTAGTCAGTGGTACAGCTGAGAGAGGTAGGTGCTATGATGGATGACAAGGATTCGTTATGAGAGTGTGACAAACACTGAATACTAGATTGTGAACATGTCCGAGAGTACAAGAATTGTGTGCAAGGAAATACACTGTGATTGACTAAATAAATTTAGTAATAATGACTTCACCTGTCAGCTAAACCTTAAGCAAAAAAAAAAAAATCTCTTTAATTTGTGTATTGACCAATTGAACTTACTAAAATTAAGGAAAAAATAATTGTTATGGTTTGGCTGCGGCCGGTAACAAAAGCGCCACGCGGCTGCCCCTCCCCCCGCCGGGGTACGGAGGAGAATGGAAAGAAAGAGGCAGAAACTGGTGGGTCGGGATAAGGGCAGTTTAACAGAACAGCAAACGAAGGGAACAGGAACAACAACGATACAGATAAGGAGAAAACACAACACAAACCGCACAACCCAGAGAGCCGCTTTCCCAGACCGGACCACCGCCACGCACTCCTGAGCCACGAGTGAGTTCCCGCTGCACCGCTCCCCCCACCGGAACCCAGCATGACGGCACATGGTATGGAATACCCTGTTCTGTTTGGCCAAGTGGGGTCAGCCTGCCCAGCTGTGTCCCTTCCTGGATTCCAGTGAAAATTAACCCTGTCCTGGCCGAACCCAGGACAATAATTTAAGGTTGCTCAAGCATAGTATCAATAAAGAGGTCTTTCTATGCAGTATACACTGCATTTCAGCTGAATGGCAAAGGGCCAGCCTTTTCAAACTTTTCTGGAGTTAGATCTTTTTCGTGAGTTTCTCGAAATTCACAATTTTCTGGGTTCCGTGATTGCTGCTTGGGGACTGGCTGCAAACTGGTCATTGGGTGGTGAGAAAATGTTATTGTATGTATTTTGTTTTGCATCTTCATTATTACAATTATTATTATCATTAGTAGTATTAGTATTAGTATTTCCTTTGCAGTCGTGTTAAACTGTCTTTATCTCAACCCATGAGTTGCCTTTTTTGTCCATTTTCTTCTCCCCATCCTGCTGTGGGGAAGGGAGGGGTGGGTGAGCGGCTGTCTGGTGCTGAGTTGCCAGCTGCCAGGTTAAACTGCAACGGTCAGTTTGGAGGAGAGTAGAGTGGGAGCAGGAACTAGTTTAACATTTTAGTATAATAAATTTGAACTTGAATGATCTCCTTCAGGCAATAAGGGGTGTGGAGCGAGTTTCAGTGAAACACTTAAAATTTCATCTGTTCCAGACTGTGCAAACTTCGCCAGCATTTTAAACATCCTGAAACCAACAAGGCTTAAGCACATGCAAACAGAAAGTGACAGGAAAGTACCTGCTCCAAATTATGTCTGTCAGAAAACTACCAGCTGCAAACTGTTCATGTAGAAATTGAGGCTCTAATTTTTTGCAAAGATCTCTGCAAGCAGGACTTTGAGCTCAGAGGAAATGAGCTTTACCTTGCCTGTTTAACAAGTTAGAGTATGCTTAAAAACTACAGTAAATGCTCTTACAAACATAGTCTTTGGGGGCCTGTTTCTAAAATGGATCTCTGAAGTATGAAAGAAAGAAAGAAAAGATGTAAGAAAAAATCTTTTCCTCCCAGCTCCTCTTTAATTTATGTTCATAGCTGAGGGACTGGGGTTATCATATCTTTTCCCACGTGGCTGAATGCCAGCCTGATTTAGGGCTACTGTTGCTATAAGAGTGATTATGAAGAAGCTTCTCCTTATGCTTTTCTCACCTCTTGGTCTCTACGCTGGAAGAAAATTGATTGAACGTAGAAGAAAGCATGCAATAAATCTTAAATTAATGAAGTAAGGCTATACCTGCCCAATGAGCAGAAGAGACATGAATTCCACTGGACTAGTATTTCAGAGGACAAGTACCTAAGTGATGTGACAGTGCTCACTAACAGGCTGTGCTGTGTTTTGTGGTTCTTTATGGTTAGGATTTTATTTTTATGGTTGATTGGGGTTTTTTTTAAGAATCTGAGTATATGTTTTAGAATTTCACTAGCATTTTATTTTCATTGAAACTAATTGCTCTGTGTGATGTTGATTTTATACTGCAATTACAGAAGTGTGCTTTAGCAGCACTGGTTATATGGACATATCCACAATCTGCAGTTTATTTTGTCAAAATACACCTTCAGCTTAATTGCCTTTAGTAAGTAAATTATCACACAGGGGTCCTTCGGTAAGGTCTGTCTTCTCATCTCAGGGCACTACATTACAACTGTTGTTATAATTAGCACACTGCTATATTTTGAGACAACTGTAACATATTTTGGTTTCAAAACCAGAGTTTTTATGAAAGTAGTTCACATAGCATGCTACAAACACAGAAGTATTAATTCTGTAGAATTCATAAGGTCAATAACTACATCAAGAATAAGACCCGTAGAATGTAGAATTTGCTTTAGAAATGTAGGAAGTATATCTTGAAGAGTGACATATTAGTGAGAATGATGAGTAAGAGTGTGAACCTAGTGATATCTAGAAAAACAAATTGTCAGGGAGGAGAGGCAGCACTATAAAAGCCCGGTGCAACAGCTTTTAATGTGTAGGGTCACTATGCTGGCTTTCAGCAGCTAGAAGTCCTGAGGCACTGTACAGAAATGAGATGGGTTTTTTCAGCAGCGGTACATGATTTTAGGCCCTGTGTTGTTCTTTACATTGTGTCCCTGCTGCCCCATTGTAAAGGAACATGCAGCTAAGTCATGTAATATGTAACCAAAGGCCTTTATAGGCTGCCGTAACTGGTGATAATATGGACATATACAAATTCAGCTAGGAGATGAATCCTGGGGAAAAAGTATCAAACTACTGTAACTTGATTGTCTCAAAATTAAGAAAAAATAAATAATATTCTTTACTTGGAAAAGTTTGAATTAGAGTTTTGTACATCTGCTGGCATAAACATGCTTTTGATGGTGATGTTTTAGGCAAGAAGATGAGTTTCAACTTTACAATTAGATAAAAAATATTGTAGGAAGAGAATTGAAAAAAAAATACAAATCTTGCCGAGATTATCTTTCAGAATGAGAAACCAAATGAATCCGTTAGAAAAAAATACCAAGTTCTTGGTGATGCAGAGTGCTCAGTTTTGAAAAGCTGGAGAGCGCTCTCTCCTGTCCCTGAGTGAAGTTGAAAGGAAATCATAAAGTCATTACTGTGCAAACTCTGTTTTTTTACTTCATGCTGTCACTGTTCTATTGAAGCTTTCTTTTCAGTGTAGGGTGACCATGTACTTACGTTGCTTCATGCTGCTGGAGTCTGTGTGGCTTTACAGCTCTGTTTGATGTGTTATCTGATGTCTCTTTTCCCTCTCTCACTTATGTCATTTTAATACTTTTCTCCTCAAAGAGACACTTGTATCTTGATCACTCCTTTAGGCATATGTCAGAAAAAGTTAGAAGGCTGTGACAAGTGATGAGCTGGATATTTGCTTATATTGCTGCCACGGAAGAGCATGTTCTCAAAGTGACCTGAATCACAGTTTAACTATCCAAAACTCTTTGCTGCACAAATAAGTCAGAGACACGCAAATGCATCTGCATGTGTGCATGCATGTTTGTGTATAACCAATTTAGGTGGGTAGATGCAGTTGACCCTCTTCTAGGCTAAAAAAGCAGTTAACAGCAGAAAGAATACATTTGATTGGTTAAGTGTTAAAGCAGTAAGCTGCAGAACACGCTAATCTGGAACATAGGCTAAGGGTTAATGATTGCAGGAATATTTGGAATAGGGTTGAAAAAAGGGCTGTTAAGCAAACAGAAAAGTCACTATGAAGTTAATTATTGGAACAATATATAAATAGGAAAAGGACTGAACTTTTTCATGATAAAAAGCAAAGCACTAATAGCTCTGACTGCAGGCAGATAGGCACACTAATGCTTGCAATGCTCCACCAGTATACATCAGCCCTGACCTGCAAATGTCTTAACATTGAACCTCTGTTGAGGAGATACTGCCAGAAGAGTCATGCTGAGTCACATTATGTTCCAGTCTTCTGAAAGTGAGCACACGGGAAGGAAGCAGAGATAAAATGACCTAAATTAAAAGCTGAATTTGTGTTTTCTGAAGTGAAACCACTGTGCACTAATTTCTACATTTAACTTCCAAACCAACTGACTGAGGATACTCAAAGATTACAAAGACTGATTAAAAAGAATGCTAAACACCCTTTCCTATCAAGTATCACATCTGGAATAGTTTGGCATTTCTTGCACAATATCTCAATTCATAAAAGCCAGAATCATTCATGCTTTCATGTAGATATGTTGCAAATTCTGAATTTAAAGTAGGTGAGATTCTTATGTTTTAAATAGTATTTAGGTCTTGGAGTAAGCAGCTCCAGAAACAGAAACCTTAGATAGCTCTCATGTGGGTTCGTTATCTCTGGATGACTTGAAGCATGAATAGTAATCTGGATAGTACAGTGTTAGCAGTAGTATGGATTCAGATTTTCAGATTCAGTCTGGCAGTATATTTTGTAATACCATCAGTGTTATGTCAATGTTATTATTATTTTCTCTTACCTTTTTTAGAACGAAAGGATTGTATCTCTCTGTCCTGAAGACAACAGTAAATTAAGTTGTTTTTTTTTTTCTTTAGTTTGAAAAAATCCAACAACTCGTAACTCCTCAAACTGTCTCCCCCCTCTGGTCTAGTGCCAGCTGTTTGAGAGGGCTTCTTAGTGACTTCGCTGCAGTGCTGACCAGCTCCTTGGTGAGCCTGGAAATCTTGGTGATGACACTGAATTTCACCCATTCCAAATAAAATGGTTCCTTCCTTAGGTATCTCTGTGACTGATGTAAAGCAATGTACCTTAGAGACAGACCAAGATCTTTTTCCAGCTGCTGGCATGACCTGTCAGATGTTTGATTCACACATGTCTTCATCTCATAATCATTTCTCTGTTTTCTCAAAGTTCAAATCTGGGCACCCTCGAGTGCCTGTTCAGATCAAACAGGTTCAACTAGGCACGCACTTTGGGCTTCAGGAATAGTATCAGAAGTTAATGTTAAGCTTCTATCAGATTTGACATCACTGTTTAACATTCTTGGCACTTGTGGTGCTACACAGGTGAATTGTAACATACGAGATATAAAAGGAATGCATAGTGAATGCAAGGAGGGAACTTAACTATGATCGGGCTTCTTCATATCATTGAGGGTGGTTTCAAGAAGTATGAAATGCTTCACAGACTACTTCATTCCCTTGGAATTTAGTTCCAAGTGTTTTACAGTTTGAAACCTTTGAAAGATCTGTAGAAAAATAAAGGTAAGTACAGCTTTTTTATTGTGACAAACAGGAGGAGTTAATAATAAATCAGCTATTCCTCCTGACAAACCCAAAGGACAAGGTTGTGAAGGCAATGTATTGAAATCTCCGTGAAGAGCAAACACTGTTCTGGTTTTGTCTGGGATACAGTTAATTTTCTTTCTGGTGGCTGGTTATAGTGCTGTGTTTTGGATTCGGGATGAGACTAATGTTGGTAACAGTGATGTTATTAGTTGTTGCTAGGCAGTCAAGGACTTTTCAGCTTCTCACGCTGGCCTGGGCTGCCAGGTGCATGGGAAACGGGGAGGGGACACAGCTGACCCAAATTGGGCAAAGTGATATTCCATACCATATGACATCATGCTCAGCATATGAAGTGGGGAGCAGAAGAAGGAGGGGAGGGGCATTTGGAGTGATGATGTTTGTCTTTCCAAGTCACCATTACATGTGATGGAACCCTGCTGTCCTGGAGATGGCTGAACACTGGCCTGCTGGTGAGAAGCAGTGAATGAATTCCTTGTTTTGCTTTGTTTGAGTGTGTGGCTTTTGGTTTACCTATTAAACTGTCTTTATCTCAACCCACAAGTTTTCTCACTTTTACCCTTCTGATTCTCTCCCTCATCCCACTGGGGCGGGAGGGAAGTGAGTGAGAGGCTGTGCTTAGTTGCTGGCTGGGGTTAAACCGTGACAGACAGAAAGAATACTCATGATGCCTGATCTTGGTCAAGTCATATTTATCAAAGTCCTGGAGAGAAGAAGTATTTTGTTGAATATTAGAAAATTGTGGGGTTAAGTAAACATGATCAGATTTTTAATGCATTGAAAATTGGTATCTAAACATTTTCTGTGAATGTATTTCATCTTGGGAAGTGTGATGCTATCTCAGTTATAATTCTAGACTACTGTTACTTGTAATCTGCATAGCCTTATGTAACGTCTCATATTTTTTTCTGCTTATGGAATAGAAGGTTGGGAATGCCAACAAGAGGAGTATTTATGAGAAAAGAAAGCGAAATGTCCTCTGGTGCAAAACTTCATATGGATACTCATTTTTCACTAGACTGTTTCTGAATTCAACACTTGTTCCTATATGAGTAAATCATCTATGGGAATATTTAGTGGTTGGATATTACCATAAACAGCACAGAAGTGAAGTCAGGTTTTTTTTCCAAAAGAATATAAATGTGCTATCTATATTTTTTTCTCATTTTTATTACATTTCAAAACTAATAACAGTTGAGGGTTAATCAACATGTCAACCTGCCTGTTTTAGGTACTGATAAAGCAAGGAAGATTTGTAATGTCACCAAATGAATCATTTCCAAATGATTATATAAACGGTTGGGTGTATCTTCTCCATCTCTACATATGAAGATTTTAATAAATGCTTAGTATGTATTGTACCACCCCATGGCTGTAGTTTAATTATCAAAGAGTGTGTTTATGGAATTAGGAATACGAAATCTTTATAATGTATGCTTTTTATGCTTGTAGAAAACAGAAAAGCTCCCTGCATAGAAACATTTAGAGAAAATGCTTTAATGTGTTACTCACCTCAGGAATAAGTAAGAGTATTTGAAAGCAAACCTGCCTCAGTAGAGTGTTTGAGAGAAGTAAATGATTAAGTAATTAAAGTCCATAGCTCAAAGCATAGCTCAGTCCATAGCTGAAAGCATCAGAGCTACAACATGCAGGATAGATGGTTTTTTATGAGTCAAGAAAACAGATGAGACAGTTTGATCCATGTTGCTTGCTAGAAGTCATACAAAGATTTCTGATGCTTTGGTCAGTTGTAAATTACTCAGTCTCTGACTGCTGACATCGGTTCTTTGGAACAGTGGGCTGAAATTTTTCGAATACTGGATATTTATGTATTTGTTTGCTTGCTTATATATGCAACTTTGCATTGGCTGAATTTGAACTGCTTTGAAACCTGATGCACAAGAAACCTTCTAACTTCTGTGTGTGGGGTCTAGGAATGAAATTTAATCATAAGATACAAATCACAAAATAATTTAGAATTCTACATTTGAGGTGCAATGCAGAACTATTTTTCCTGAGTTAGTGTACAGGAAAAATGTCTTATTTTTATCTCTCTGTGAGGTCTGGAGAGGTTCAGGGAAGATGCCCATCTCTGATTCATCCTCCTTTTAGAGTAGGATGGAACTGACAGAAGTCTCTACAAGATAACAATAAGCTGTCTTACTTTACATGATAACAAACAGAAAAGTAACAAAATGACTCCTACCTTTGTTACTGAAAATGGAGAACTTCATCTGCCAAATTGTGAAAGATGATCAGGGATAGACTTAAAGATAATCTGAAAGATTCTAATAAACAATTCCGAAAGATTATCAGGGATAGACTAATGTGGCATTTTCATGAATATACAGTTCTTTCAAGATAAAACTTTGTTCCTGGAGATGTGAAGAAAACATCCTTTTATCTAAAGACAGAAATAGATTACTGTTTAGCCAGATATACAGATAATGCAAAAACCAGTGAGTTCTGGTGTTTTCATGACAGATTAACTAGTATTGACAACTGACAAGACTTTCCAACCTGAAACCTGTAATTTATGAAGGCTGTAATGCCTAGAAGGCCAAGACTTTTACAACTGTTAAACCGGACATATTTGGTGTACCTGGCAAGGTTTTGGTAGTGGTGGGGCTACAAGGGTGGCTTCTATGAGAAGATGCCGGAAGCTTCCACCATGTCCAATAGATCCAGTGCCAGTTGGCTCCAAGATGGACCCACAGCTGGCCAAGCCGATCAGCAATGGTGATAGCACCTCTGTGATAACATGTTTAAGAATGAGGAAAAACCACTGCACAACAGCAGCCCGTATTGATGACAGGGAATATGTGAGAGAAACAACCCTGCAGACGCCGAGGTCAGTGAAGAAGGAGGGGGAGAAGGCGCTCCAGGCGTTGAAGAAGGGATTCCCCTGCAGCACGTGATGAAGACCATGGTGACACAGGTTGTTCGTTTGCAGCCCTTGCAGCCCTTGGAGGTCCACAATGGAGCAGATGTCCAGCTGCAGCCCATGGAGGACCCCACGCCAGAGCAGGTGGATGTGCTCTGAAGGAAGCTGTGACCCCATGGAGAGCCCATACTGGAGCATGCTCCTGGCAGGAGCCATGGACCCGTGGAGAGAGGAGCCCACACTGGAGAAGGATTTCTGGCAGGATTTGTGACCCTGTGGGGGACCCACGCTGGAGCAGTCTGTTGCTGAAGGACTGACCCCCATGCTCGACCAGTTCGTGAAGAACCCATGGGAAGGAACCATATTGGGACAGTTCGTGAAGGGCTGTCTCCCATGGGTGGGACCCCACGCTGGAGCAGGGGAAAAGTGTGAGGAGGAAGGAGCAGCAGAGACAATGCATAATGGGCTGACTGCAACCCCCATTCCCTGTCCTGCTGTGCTGTTTCGGGGAAGGAGGTAGAGAAGTCAGGAGTGAAGCTGAACCCAGGAAGAGGAGGGTGTTTTTAGTTTTGTTCCTGTTTCTCATTATCCTACTCTCTTATTAGATGGCAATAAATTCAGTTAATTTCTCCAAGTTGAGTCTGTTTTGCCCGTGAAGGTGATTGATAAGAAATCTGCCTGTCCTTTTGTCAACCCATGAGCTTTTTGTCATATTTTCTTCCCCTGTTCTGTTGAGGAGGGGGCATCATGTTGTGGTTTGGTGGGCACCTGGCAGTTAGCGAAGGTCAAGCCACCACATCAGAGAAGAGTAACTTCACAGGAGGTAGGCTAACGTAGGGGGTTTGGACACCTTCTGTTAGATATTTCGAGTAACTCACCTTTCATCATCAGTCACCATGAAGTATAAATACCTTACTACAGTGTATTAAACTTTCCTTTTGCATGTCCAAACCAGGTAGACCATTACTTGAATCTCCATGGCTGTCATGCAAAGGATGGAAGGGCAAATATTATTTAAAACTGCAGTTGAAAGTAGTTGGTGTTCAACATACATTTAAGCAAGCATGTTAAGAAAAAGATGTTCAGCTACAATAATTTAGAACTATTCAAATTCTACAGCTTACCATATTGTGATAAGTTAGTGGGATTCCTGACAGAAATAATATCAAGAGTTAATACAGCATGAGGAGGAAAAGGCTACTTGATCCAAACTACTAGATATCTCCAGGCAGTTTTCAAAGGCGGCCTTGGTCGCACTGTTGATTACATGCAGCCTTGCTAAACTGTCTCCTAGTTTCTGTCATTTAGTGCATTTTTCTGACTTGATGAAGTTAGTGTCTTTCCTATGTTGCTTGTAACACATATCATCTAAGTACTACTGATTCAGCTAAATTCCACTAAGTCACAAAAAATGAGCAATGAGCCTGAAATCAGTGATCTGCAACATTCTGGTTAATTTCTGATATTGTACATTGTAAAACCACTACAAAATTTGAATTCTGATTTTCCATTTTCAATTTTCCTCTGATAATTAAGAATTCTGAGATTTTACTTCAGTTGTATACTTCTGAATTAAATGCTTCCTGTGTGGATCTTGATTCAGGAAGGGGCTTGAAATTAAGCACATGAAGCTAGCATAGCAGTTTTGGATGCAGGGTAGAAAGGAGAAGGAGACAAAGCAAGTGCATGAGGCAGATAATAGTAAAAATATTACCATGTAGGAATCGTGTCATAGCAGAAAGGTCATTACTGACACAGTGATCTTATGTTAAAATAGTTAATTTTTGCAGTGAAACTTGAGTCTTTGAGAAAAAAGAGAATGGACAGCAGATGAATAACTTTCTCTGGATGTTTTGTCCGCTGGGAAAAGAAGTCTTGGCTATTTGCAAGCTTGTGGTTTGTTTTAAAGATTAGGTGTGTTGGGATTCTTCTCATGTAAATGTAACATCTACTTGTTGGAATAGAAATAGCAAGTTACTTGCTGTGGTATTTGGAAATTTTGGTGATGAGTGACATATACTATAAGAGGTAATACCTGAGTGAAGAAAAGTATGGGGAAATAATTACAGTGATCAGGTTCATGGAAGAAAAATGGTGATCAAGAAAGTGTCTAATGACTGACAAAGACAAATGAGGTATATTCAGAATGCTAAAAAGGTTGCAGCAACCTTTGGGAGTTACCAATATCTATAACATTGCACTGGAACTAAACAGTTTGCAGGGATACAAAGACCCTTACCAGCAGTACAGTGGAAGAAATAAGGAAATATTCAGGGACCACAGTATTCCACCCCCCCTCCTGAATGTGAAAAAGTACAAAATGAATAGAGAGGCTCATGTTTAACAAAGCTTGTGCCTCTGTGTGTATATATGAAAAGGGAGCAAAGGCAAAGGAGAGCATGGACAGAATGTATGTGGACTTTAAAAAGCGCTGATACAGTGCTACACAAAAGGCCTGTGTGCCAGGCCAGTAAGTGTCATATCAAGGATGAACTGTTACATGTCTAGGATAACTTAATGGAGACATATTTCATTCATAGTTCTGAATAAAAACTTTATTGGATTGCAAGTGCAGAGAAATACAAGGTAACTGGTGAAATGTCAAAAGAATGACTATTACGGTCATCATTTACCTTTCAGAAGAAAGACAAGAAAAGCTGCATCATTCAGCAAGAAAAGCTTTATACTTCAGAGCAGCTAAACAAACATGGTTGGCAACTGAAATATGGGTTAGGCTTGGTTAGATTCAAATTTTAACTCAGATTTGAAGTGCTCACTTCTGGGTTTCAGGCTTGTCCCCAGTGGGATGGCAACTGACAAAAAGAAAGGAGTACAGTCTTGGTGCTGTTCTTGCAAAGGATTTGTATGTTTCAGGATTGGAGTATAATTGAAGTGTCTTACCTATGCACATGTCTTCAGTAGGTTATGAAAACTAAACTAAATTTCGAGTACCATTATAAGCTATTTACTGTAGATTGCTGTTCTCCTCACACAACAATGGGTATGAGTGAAGTCATCCCTGGAACAGTTTTGTCATAGATGATTCAAAAAAGTAACGTATGGAGAGGGAGGAGTGGGAGGGAAAAAGCTAGGTAGATGTTATGGTCCAGGAAGACCCGAGCTGTAGAGATTTGTTGTTATTCCCAGAGTCAGATTAAGACACAAATGAGGTCAAATGCCACCGATCAAACAGGTTTATTGATCACTTGTTCAATCGAAGGCACAAGGAAACAGCGACAGGAAAGAGAGGAAAAGACAGGAAAGAAAGAAACCTAGGAAGGAGTCGGGATAGAGTCTCAAGAGATAGTCGCCACCATGGATCCACCATCGTCCCGTCAGTCCATAGTTCTTGTGTGTGTCGGTGGTGGGTGTCTCCGTAGTTCCTGTGTGTGTTGGTGGTGGGGGTCTCTTTGTCGTTTGGTCACACGGCCTCTTACAGGGTGTTTGGGGAGACTATTCCCTAGGCAATGGCACGTACCCCATGTTCCCGCAGTCCTGTGCATGTGGTTTTTTCTCAGTCCTGGCTCCAGCAGGTCAGGGAGGGGGTCTGTGTCTAGACACATTTTGCACAGTGAGGTACCCATCCTCCAACTCCTTTCAAAGCTGGCTTCGGGCAGTTGTTTATTCCTTGTCTGGTTTGTATTTAGCTGGCCTGCCAGGAGGTCCTGCAGCAAGCTTTGCAATAAGCTTTGGGGCAGTTGTCTTAAGATATGGTCTCAGACAGTATATTACCAGGCAGCAAAGTGATAGCGGAGATGTATGAATTTTAGATGTTCAAGAATAAGTAATACAACAAACAAGTCTTCATGGGGAGAGAGAGAACTGTTCTGAACAAGACACATTTCTACATGAAGATGAACTGTAGCATCTCCAAGCATAGGAGTTAGTTTCACATGAAAGCAAAAGTTGTTAGTTTGGCTTATGTTTTTGTTTTTTTTTTGACATGTAAATCAAACATTAAAGAAGTGTAATCAAGATTTATAGGAAGATATAGCTGTAGAAAAGAAGAAAAATAAGCCTGAAGCTCAGAAATCTCCCGTTGTTGGAAAATTTAGGCAAGAAAATGACAGGAATAAAAAGCCTGTTAATAGTTGCATGTAGCTCAAAAGTTGTTATAAAACAAAACCAAATGTCTGCTGCTGCAATTGACTTCCTGCGACTGATTCCCTTATATTTTGGCTTCAGCTCATAGCACTCAGCACGCTGGCCGTTCTGTGTTCATGAAATCAGATACAACATCTTTATTAAAAGATTTTGACATTCATATACAATCATAAAACAACACTTACAAATGTGCTACTTAATTCAGAAACAGAATTATAAAGGATTTGGATTTGCAGTATGCTACTTGGAGAAAACTTGCTTCTCAGCCCAAATTTCCCCAATCCTTCTGGAGCTTTCAAGAGGTTCTGAGCATTCAATACTAACAGTAGCTCCAGTCAAGAGACAGACAAGCTCAGTACCTATCAGGACTTGACCTGGTTTGTGTTTCATAATTTAAGGGTGGGCAAAGGTGTCTTTTTTTTTCTTATCTTTTTTTTATAGCAATAGGGAATAACAGTGTAGCGCTTTTGAAAGTGTCTGTAAGAAATATGAATTAATCTGTTCTGCCTCTGTGAATACTTTCTCTAACTGTGTCATGTACTGATAACATTAGTCAAGTCATTATCATTATCTCTGAGCAAGTGTTTTCAAACATTTGGTATCTTTTAATAAGGAAGGCATATTGCATTCTGGATAAAAGAGCTGGCAAGATTCAGGTGTTATAGTTACCCAGGAAGAGAACTAGGGGAACAGGAGAAATATTTGGGATTAAAAATCAAGATAAACAAAAAGAAGACATTCCATGCATAAAAGAAGACCTCTCCTGAATAGCATTATTGGTTAATGACCATCATATGTTCTCTAGAGATATTTACCTATTCAGATGTGGGATCATTGAGGGCAGAATATTTTAATCTATTAATTTTGTAAACAGAATGCATCTGAATTTATCAAAGTGCTAATCAGGTGTATAAATCTTTGGCTAATATTAAAAAAACATAATAGGGGACCCAGACCTTTATCACATAGGAGGAAGTATTCAAATCTGTTTTCTCTGAGGCAAGGTTGTTTTTACTTTTGTATGTGTCTTTCTTTGCTGACATATTTATCTCCTCCCTCTGCCTCCTTGAAAATATTCTGAAAATATTCGCATAATCAGAGAAAGATTCCATCACCAATTTATAACAAGATGTCCTTCTACTAAGTAGGTGGTAAATTTTAATTCAGTTTCAAATACATATAGTGTTTTGATCTTTTAGATGATTTTTTAATTTATTGTGCCTGTAGGAGAAGTTTATAATGATTTTTTTTTCCTGGTAAATAAAGAATATTAAACCAATTCAAAAAGAGAATAATGTATGCATTGTTATATGTGGTATATATAAAGTTATTGGGTATGTCATAGAAGTTAATGAAATGCAGAAACCCATAACTTCTCAGGCTTACCTCTGACTTTGGCTGAACAATATATTTGGCTTTAATTTTTATGACTTCATAATTTTTAATTGAAGTGTTTAAAATAGTAACTTTGAAACCACTATTATGTAAAGGCTTGTTTTTTTTTTTCTCAGCCTTTTGATGTGAAATAGTTCATACATGGAAAAATGAAAGCAAATAAACGAACAAAACCCAATGTTCTTTCCCAGTAGCTTTCCAGCTCTCATGTATACCTGAGCTGAGCTCTGTTAAATTACGTGACCAACACTATACGGCCAGTTTTAAATAGCCTTGAACAGACCAGACCTGTGAAGTCTGCCTATGACAACATAATCTGATGGGTTTGATCCTGGAACGCGGAGTCATAAATTCTCATCTTTTCCAGTGGCGTTGCTGCATAAGGGTCACTTGGGCTGCTTACATCACTCAGAGTTAAAATAAAAAATAATTTAAAAAATCATTTGCAGCAACTCTGTTAATAAGATAGAATAGCAATCACCTCTCTCGCAGGGGTACTGTAGAGAGTCAGAAGTGAACTGTAGCGATCCATTGGATGTAACTGTGAAACATAGTTCACAGAACTATAAAACGTAGTCCACAGAGTGGAACGTGTCAATGAATTAACAAAATACCCAATTTACTGAATACATGGGTAGCACCATTTTCAACTTGTTTTCTTCACAGAAGGACTGTAACTGTTTAATTATTTCATTTTCACTTTTGGCATAATTTGAGTTTAACGCTCCAGCTGCAAAAATGATTAATGAGTTTACAATTAATTCAAGTAATGGTACAAAATGCTAATGTATAAAATAGTGTGAAAGAACCACACGCTTTTACCATGTTTCACAGATGTCATGCTTTCCTGGGAAACATTTTATGCTATATTAACTACCTGATCACTGAGAATTAATTATGAATTAATTTGTCTTCCTTTGGCTTTTCCTAAGTCAACTAAAACAGTAGATGTGCTGTTACAGAACTATGATTTGGAATGATAGAAAGGAGTGCAGTAGACTTCTGATTACACTTTTTATCCAAAACTGGAGAAAGCTGAAGTAGTTGTAATTTAATTAGGAGAAAAATAATAGTTTAGCATATCTTGTCTGTTTATAACCAGGACCACAGTAAACAACGTTTAGCTATTATTAACAAAAAAAAAGTGTGATTTTTTTTTGGTCACTATGAGTATTTCTGCCACTTCCATAGTTAAATAATTGATTTTTCACTCTCTGGGAAGGAAAATACAGTATTGTTTTTATTTCTTCAATTCTTTGCAATGTCTGAAGTTGAAGATGAATCAGTAAATATTTTCTTCTGGCACTGTTATTACCTAAATATCAGTGTGGTGGATAGTACCACAGCAATGCATACATTCCATTTGCTTTAGCTTTAACATTTATGTTGAGTAGGAAAATTATTGAAGGATCAATTTCTGCTTTTGTTGTGTGTAATAACAAGTTTGAAAACCAGCCTGTCCCATGTCAGCTTTGTCTTGGCAAGGAAAATCCGTTTGTTCAGTCTTGGTCTGAGCCTGACGACTTGTAGTGAATTTCTAGGTTTAGCAAATGCTGTGCCATACCTCCAGCTCCTTAAGGATCACACCTTCTTTCCACTGCCTTGGAAAATTTGCTGTGGATCTGCTCCCTATTTCCTTCAAAAATCCCCCAGTTCAGACGAGCAGCAGTAAAGGTAGGAAAACAGCGGTACACACATGGATTTACTTTAGCTGCTGTAGCACTGCGGTACTGTCCATACCTGTAGTATCGGCCATCTGCTTGTTGCACCCCCCAAGCAGGTTTCTCCAAAGGAATGATATACAGATATGCAAAGTTGCTCTCAGGGAGGCAAACTCTCCTCTTTAGCACTGGAGCAGAGTAAAAGGAGCAAACCACTAGCCAGCCTTGGCTGTGCTGCTGTTTGCTTCTTCTCCTGTAGAATGAAACATAAAACAGAGGTACAATGAACTGCAAGCAAGCAGGTTGTTACACCAATTGTCGTACCACCTGATCTAGACTACATGCCCGGTTCAGTTCACAGTGGATTGGTGTTTATAACACTGACTGATATATCACCTCTAAATTAAACCTTCCCACTAACATCTTACAAGACCTAACACTGAAAATGCCTGTGCCACTGCACAGTATGGCTAAGCCTTTCTAAGAGTGAGCAGGTCCGGAGGCTGCCAGTGCTGCTCATTTACCAGGCTCCACTGTGAACTGACCGTGTTTTCCTGATGAACGACTCGGAGAATGTGTGTAACAATTTGTTATATTCCTACCAGGGTGGGTATCTTAAATTGTGCGAAGGTATTTCAAAAAGTAGGGGTTCAGTGGGAGTTGGGGAGGTATTTGTGTGCTCTGTTGTCTGTTAAATAGTATGTTTAAAGACTTTCTGGGTTCCTGCTCTTCTCTCCTTGCTGAACCTCAGAAACAAAGACAGAGCTTTTCAGACAGGTGGAAGTCACCAGGAAAGAAAGTAAAATGTTTAGGAAGTGGAATGACTCAGGCATTTCAGAGTCAGAGGAAGGAACGAAATGAATTTTCTCATCTTTGTGGGTGAAAAAAATCTGACAGATAATAACAAGCCCTCCCCTTGCCTGCCTTTAGTTGTGTAGTTGGGGTGATGTGTTGTGTGTTCTCAAGAACTTGATTCTCTGGTGTGTGTTTAAGCTCTCCCGCTCATAACCATTTAGTATTGAATCACAAAAATGGCTTTTGTAATGAATGAAAGCTGCACTGCTCCTATTAGTGTCTACTGATCCTTGCTGTCCTGTGCAATGTGTGCTGAACTGCTGCAGTTTAAGATAAAGCTCTGTTATTCTGAGTAACTGAAATGAGACTGACACTACAGCAGGAAAATGCAAAAAAAAGCAATTGTTTTAAACAAGCCTTATCTGTAAGAAGTAAGCTTGCAAATCCATCCAGGTGTGTGCAAACTCCTATGCAAGTGTTAAAGAGTGCAAAAAGCCTTACTGGAAGCCTTATGGCTGGCCTCTTCCCCTTTTGTTGTCGATGATGGGCATGGCAGAGTGTAATAACCTTCATGCTTAGTTTCAAAAAACTCCCAATTTTTTAGTGTAAAGAAAGCATGGAAGTAATGGCAAAAATAAGGAGACAGTGTGCTTCCATTCAGGGTAAAAAGCTGGCTAGAAAGTCATCAGTGAATCATGAGCTGATGACTGAGAAAGACCATGGATGGTGACTGACCTGGAAAACAGGCATTACGTTTAAATTCTCTGCCTTCCTCCTCCTTCTTCCTCCCACCCAGCTCCCGCTCCCACAACCAAGAATAAGGAACTGGAGGAAAATGGAAGGGTGGGCTAAAGGTGTTATTGGAGCTCACTGAATTAGCTTCAGTTAGACCTCTGACTCTTGAAATGTTGTGAGGCTCTGAAAGAGGGAAAACAGTAAGGTGAGGACAGACATCCTGAAAAGGAAAACATTTGTAGAGCCTAAATGGAGGCCAAGCTATGTTTATGAAAATCTGGTAATAGCTCTTTGGCTATGAGGAAAGAGAACTAATTACATTCATTTGCCTTTCAATAAACTTATCCTTAAAGCAATACCAATCTATATGTGGATGATTTCTTACACAGAAAACAGGTTTTATATAGATTTAAAAGGTATTTTGTGTACATGTGATTTCAATTTCTCCTGTCTCCATATGGAGACAGTGGAAAACATTAATGGATTATTGATGTTGCTTGCATGTCACCTCTGAATATGGCTGCTTCGTTAGTGTGACTTTTATCGCCAGTTTATGCTACAGAGTCATATCAGAGAGCCTGGATACAAGTAGTTATAAAATTACTTAGACTGTCTTGGTAAAGAAAATCACCTTTAGTAAGGCTCTGCAACACTATAAGTTAAAGTTAAAAACTGGGTATGTTTCTAATATCTCCATGCTTTGGAAGAGGAATCTGAAATTTGATAAGTGTGGTTTCTTCATATAGCATGTCCTATGAAAAAGTGCAAATTATGTTTAATCAGTCTGCATATGCTACAGAGCTACACAGGCTTCTAGCATTCGAAGTATCTGAAAAATCAACTGATGCCTCATGTTTATAGAGCATTTTAATGCTGACCTCACATGGCTTATGATTGCAAGATTTGAACAGCAATTCCTTGCAGTTGTTTCCTCCAGGAGGTTCTGCATTGCTTGAAGATCTAGGCAAGGATGTTCATGTTCACACAGAAAAACTGTAATTGCGTAGTGGCAGAAGGAAGGGAAGAAATACGAACAGCATGGGAGATGGAGACAGAAACGAGATCAGTAACAAGTGCTTCTGGGAATATGGACAGAAGTACAGAAGTCTAAGAAGTACAGGTGACACAGACTAAGCAGGAGCTATGGATGTCAGAAAACGTTAGGGGACAAGGGAACTATTCTATAAATAATAAAGCACTGATACTTGCAAGTCATGGAAATGTGGAGTTGTGAATAGCTCCGTTGAAGACCTGTCTTATGTACTGGTAAAACTCGTGTTGCCACTGCAGTAAATCACCATGAAAGAAGTTAGCAACTTTGTACTGCTGCCTTTTGCTGCCTTTTTGACATAAAGTCCACTGACCTTATTACTCAACGTTAGGATGTTTTTATGTTAACAAAGTCATTGCTTCATTCTGCCTAAAACAGAGAAGAAAGAATATAAATTTTATGTCCCAAAAGTCTTTTTAAACAACCTTAAGGTTTTCTTTTAGCATGAATAACTAACTTCTTAAACTATTCTAGAATATGGCCAGTTGTGCAATCTTCATTTGTATCTAGCATCTCTAGCCATCATGAAAAAAAAAATTCCATTACATGTTTCCAAACAATTTTTGGATAAGATCTAGAGTTTTACAAGCTCCGTTTACACAGTTTTGGAGAGCCTAGCTGTTGAAGTAAGAAGGCCACATTTTGTGCAATGCCTCCAGTCTGCCTTAGTGCTTGAGAGCATTGGAGGGAGTACTTGCAGGGGTGCTCCAGTGGGAGCCTGAGGGGTACTGAAAGGAGGCCAGGTAGCTGAAAGGGGTGATGCTGAAGCAGCACAGTCAGATAAAGACTAAATGTAGTCTAGAAGTATGTTCTCTTGTCTCCTACTTTTGTTTTCAGTATTCTTTTCAGAGCTTGTGTTCATGATGATAAGTAACAGTCATCTTTGATGCATGTTGATAGTGTGGCCAGTAGGTCGAGGGAGGTTCTCCTTCCACTCTACAATGCCCTAGTGAGGCCCTATCTGGAGTACTGTGTGCAGTTCTGGGCTCCCCACTTCAAGAAAGATGAGGAGCTACTGGAGAGAGTCCAGCGGAGGGCTACGAGGATGGTGAGGGGACTGGAACATCTCTCCTATGAGGAAAGGCTGA
>Ga0065711_1002615_pt1 | contig 32606 bp, 14 predicted proteins | sample Hoacrofraction12_FD_59098 | JGI IMG/M metagenome (GOLD analysis project Ga0065711, IMG submission 59098) | Hoatzin crop microbial communities from Cojedes, Venezuela - Epithelial fraction 12 v2 (version 2) | ecosystem: Host-associated > Birds > Digestive system > Esophagus > Crop | place...
CGGGGAGGAGGAGGAAAAAGACCAAACAGAGAAACAATTAGAAATTAAGAAATTACAACATATTTTATTCCAAAAAAAAAAGAGAAACCACACAGAGAAGACTGTATTTCATGCATTTTCTACAAAGAACAAATAATTTTATTATGTTGTATAATTTGCAAATCATTTCAATATCAAAATGTAATTTAGTTTTATTGCCAATAGGGTGTAGAGTCTCTTAAACAGTGACCATGTTACAAATATACATATAGTTTATCATAGGAAAATTTCAATCATCAGTAAAAGATGATATTGCTGTTTTACCAATACTGATTAAGCACATAATGTTAAAAGAAGCACTTAGGTTTATTTGAAGATCGGGTGTAGGAGAAATGACAGCAGTTGCCAACAATCTGCATGTAAAGCAGCCAGCATCACTCACAAAACAGTATCACTCTCAGCCACATCGCTGTTATGTATGGTCGCTTTATATATCGTCTTGATAGCTTGTATGACAACAAGTGGAACTTTCTTTGTCACCTCAGTGGACCCTTTTTGAAAACGCAGTTCTTTACCTAAATAATTCATTAAAATGTAAGGCTGTTTAAACACTCAGCTGGCTGTGGGCTCTGATGTTGTCACAAACTTTTTATATTCAGAAGGAAAAACTTTTGCAGTGTGTTTGGGTTTTTTTGCTAACTAGGATCATGAAGGCTAGCTAATGGTGCTACTCTCAAATAGTGGAGTTTACAGTTCAGCAGAATTCACTTCTACCAGAATGTCGCTGTAATTTGACACGGTTTGTTAAAACACTGAATTTGTTAAAACACTGAGTTTGTTAAAACATTGAATTTTCCAATTGACCAATGTTTGGGATACTACCATGAAGGAGCAGTGGTGACTATCACCAGCTCTTTGTTTGTGAAAATTAGCTAGTGCACATCTCAGCATAAAATTTATGTGTGTTTCCATAAAAGAGAGTTTTAATCCTCACAGGTTTAATTTAAGAACCACCTGATATAAGACTAACATAACCTCATAGGTCAAGTAAAAGTAATTTGTAAGTTGCAGCTTTGATTGACTAATGTCTGTAGACTCAATGGCAGATGAAAGTCATCAGCATTGAGCAACGGGCTGGCACGCCGGCGGAGACAGGAATTTATTTACATGTTACTGGCTGCATCTGATGATTCACCACACTTCTCCAGTTGACTGATTCTGACAGAATCCCAAACTTCCTTTTACATGTCAGATAGAAAATGTGTCGTAACACATCATGCACAACTGGTATTTTGTATTATTTCTAGTTTTTTATCTCATTCTTTAGCACCTGGTGTAAGTAAGAAATTAATACATCCAGACATGAGAGATACGTATTAAACTTATTTTATTGAATTCTTTCCTTTTGTGTGTGTCTCTGTGTGTTTGTTTACTACAGTGGCAGAAGGAGCCAGAAAGATTTATAGACTTTATTTTCTGATAAGTCTTACAAAGTAAAAGGTCAGAATTTTCAGCAGCCTGGAATCTAAAAAGTAATAAAATGTACAGAAAGCCCTCTCTTACAAGTAATAGAATTTAATATTGTTTTCATGAGTATCGCTTACTTTTCCCATCTATTTTTAAATCCCTTTTTCCCTCACTATATTCATTACTTTCAACCCCATTGTAGTCAATAATTTTAATTTAAACACACTTTTGGTTCAGGAAAGTACATAGATTGTCTTACCTGTTACACTACTTCCATCCTTCTTGTTTCCATCAAGAAAAGTTAGTTTCACAATGTCAGACCTTAAGTTTGCCTTAAAAAAAAATCTCAGGAAAAAACAGAGGTGAAAGAAAAGTTCAATGGCAGGAATATGGCAAAAGGCAGCCAGAACAAATAAAATAATAAAAAAAAAAAACAGAAAAATATATCAGATCTATCCACTAAATTACATGTATTAATTAAACTGTTAAAAATTCCATAGAAAGATTTATCCTAATTATATTTATAATAGAATTCTATAGAATCTAATCCAGTTGAACTCTATCAGGGTAGCAAAAGATTAGTAAGATCACACAAAATGAGATTAAGTTCTAATTTCACATAAAATCTATGTGTAAAAGCTACAGCACTACCACTAAAGCCACAACTAAACAGCTAGACAAATGAATATGCAGGTCTGCCTACAGCTGTGCAATTTAACTTCTTGGTGGATAATTTACATCAGATTTGAACAGGCAATCCATTTTTATTAGTTCCTATAAAAACAATTAATCAGAAAGAAATACAGGAAATAAAAACACAAGTGAAACAAGAAACAACCGGAAGAATAGAAAGCAATCTGAGACGAAAACAGCAAATAAAAACAAAACTGAAGTAAGCAAAACTGAGAAAAGCTGGCTTGGAAATTAATGAAGAAATGAGAAGTAAAAAGTATTTTTAACATTTACAGAAATTTAAATGTCATTTACTAAGGCACTCTCTTCTTATTTACTTACAATTCATATAGGGTACTTCTACACTGCAAATTAGTTATGGTAGGTTTTACTACATTAGGCAATCTATTCCACAACATTTGTCACAAGAGAAGCATGTAGATGTTACTACAAGGCTGATCAGGTACATTTTATCACACATTTGTTCCAGCAGTGTTTAAAAATAAACACTGAAGACTGAACAGATAGCCTGCTGTTGAACTTTCCCTGCCTTGAACAGTACAAGGAACTTTTTTTTTTCCCATATAAGATAAACAACATATTTCTACAAAAAACACAGGAATTTAGAAATTTGGGATCAAAACATGCTATACCCAGGATTCTTCTTATCTTTTTTTTTTTTTTCCTTTAGCTTCAATTAACCAGTTTTATAGGCAACAGTCTTGATCTCTGCAATTTTGAAGAGCTTGGTACTCTCTCAACTGACACTTTTCCTCCTGCTGTCTTTTAGGACACTGATAGTGTTGCAATTCTTAGCACAGCTCTATAGATTATTTTGTGCTTTCTGGCATTACAAGCCTTTAACTCATCAATGAGTTTGTGAAAAGAGGTGTTCAATGAAATACCAAGGAGACACAAAATAATATTGATATGCACATTTACCTATCTGACTACCTAATTTAATGTATGTGATCTTTTCCAATTCCTTTTTTTGGAGATAAAGGCCTTATATTCATTATCTCACAATGAATACTGGAGCTTGATGTATAGATATGGTATCTAGAAACAAGACAGGGAAGACATTCATGTTATTCACATCGATCTAATAAGCCAATAGGTAGAGTAAATATATTTTGTTACATTTTTGTCTGGCAAGTCTTTGATGGGTAAAAGCAGCAATCCCAGCCTGGTAATCAAGGTGAAAATTGTTCTTTCCTACAACATATCTTCTTAGAATAATACAACCTTTCATAAGAAAGGCTGGGCTGCAATGGTAACTCGTGTTTTAGATGGTGACATTTCAACAGATTTTGAGCAGAAATGTGTGTGACTGTATGTGCAAATAACACAACAGAGGCTGAAGAGAACAATACAGAAAACAATTAGGAGTACAAAATACTGTACAAAGTAAGAACAGTGTAAGTCAAGCATTTTTGAGAAAATATTCACAAAATGGGTATATAACACAAAATATTTGGTTTTTACAATGGAAAACAGAAAGAAATGGTTATTATATTGTAAATTAATTTTTAAATTTTTTCTAAACATCTCTTTTTATTACAAGCTGGAATGAGCTAGTACAAGTTACCCCTGTTGTGCTATGCTGCCACTTTATATCATTATTAAGACCAAAAGGTTTTATAAAGTTTTCATTGGAGTAAGTTATTTTGGTCTCTAAAGAAGCAGACATCATTGTTGACCTGCCTCTCTTTATTTTCGTATAACCAACATTGTGCATTATGCACGTCACCTGTGTTTTTGTGTAGAAATCCTCCCAGTGTACCACTGAAGAAGGGATGAACAAGGAACAGATAAATAACATCAAGATACTTTTGAGTGTTACCACAGGAGGAACGTCAAGGAAGAGAAAACAATAACTCAGCCATTTTCTATTAGATAAAAAAGCATATTTTGATTTCTTTACGTGGAACACTGTCCAGTTTCGAAGAGACGAGAGCTTCATATTTCTTTCTCTCACCCATTAGTAGGCAACTTCCCACTGCACCTTCCTCTATGCTGATCTAGTATAACAGTGCAGAGAGAAAAAAATCATCATCATATTTTTCTCTGAGCAAAGAAAGAATTTATTGTCTCTGTGTACTTCGGCAATCTTACTTCAGTAAGCTTCAGCAAGCTTACCTCAGTAAGCTTCCATGTTCTCAGCTCTGTCTAAAAAATTGCAAGGCCTTCAAGATCTCAGTATATATTTTTATTCTCCAGAAACCAAAGAGCTGTAGTGACAGCAGACAGAAATGTGCGTACTGTCTTTCTGTGTACAGGGTGGAGACAAAGCTCTGCAAGGTGAAAGATCTCCTAGATCTATTGACTTAACATGAGTGCCAATGAGCCTGGGGATTTTCCCAATCCAGCAGAAGCTTCTTTTTTAGAACCCAAAATACATAAATAAAATAGTATTTTTGTTCCCTGTTAATTCACAATAAATTCTCACCTGCATTTTTAAAATGCAAAAATACATTGTTAGGTCCTGAAAGTTATTTTTCTTCCCATTTAATTGTCTGTGTTAAGTCTATCTGCTGATCAGTATTTTATGCACATTATCCAGGCAGCAAATGCATCCCATAAAGTTGCTCTGTCGGTTTTTCAGCAAATTGCAGACCTGGCTGTGAACTAACCAATAATCAGTATTAAATAGTATTCTACTTCTCAGCCTGGATTAAATACCATCTGCTTTGATCAAACATGTAAAAAAATCTACTGCTTTCTAATGAACATAATGTTCTACAATCAACTTGGTTTGTGTTACGTAGGGAATTAAAGTTTTAGTCATTGTTGCTGGGAATGATATATTCCACTAGAGCGTCAGTCAGGCCTCAGAGATAAGAGGCTTTAGGCATTTAATTAGAAAGGTTTTTAGTCTTAAAGTTATGCAAAGAAGATTATTATTAGTGTGTTTGAAAGGTACATGTGATCTCTGATGACAGCTCCTGCTTTGAGGCAGATACTTGTTTTCTAATTAAAACACACAGTACTAAAAATGCTTTGAAGAGACCTATGCAGTCATTCATCTTCTCCAGTCACAGTAATAATCAAAATATTGACAGTAACCTGGATCACTGCACTCAGAGGTACTGAGGGAAACAACAAATTTTTAGCGTTTGTCCATGGAAATTTCCCACAGACTTAGAGCTGTCGGTCCGTTACGATAATCACAATTGTGTTTAGATGATCACTAGATACATGAGTCATCACTAAAAGAAAATCACATGCATCAGGTGTTTTTGATGTAATTGATAAAAGTTCCGGTATTTCCTGTACATTTATTGAAGATGAATAGTTAGAACAATCTGAGAGAATCTTGGGAACTATTTTCAAGCAGTAAAAACATGCAATTAGTAATTAATGAGTGATCACTTTGCCACTGATGAGCTTTGTAAAAACCCCACTGGAAGGACATGGAAGTTCTGTGAACTGCACCATCAGAGTACCAGTCTTAGGATAAAGGCACTGCAATTTATAATGAGGGTACACTTAGAATCCTGGTCATGGTTCACAAATTGAACAATCATTATGCACACAAGTTAGAAGCACTGAAGGGGGAATACATGTTTTCTAACACAGGAATGGTGAGATCAGATCTGACAATCAGAATAGAGAGGGCACAACAATGACCCAGTCTCCGTTATGGAGAGTGGTTGTAGCAGATACACCTTATTCACACTAGACATGACATAGAAGTCTTTAACAGATGTCTTCCTGGCACAGTGAATGCTGCAAGTGTTAGAATAATCTTGGCAGCTAAAGTCACAATTAGATGTCAAACAAGAAGTCCCATTTGAATAAACAAAACTTTTTTATGCCACTGTGTGCTCCAAATATTTTATCAAGTATGCTATATGTCTATTCTGAAAGGAACAAGACGGTAAAGATTCTGATGATGTGAAATGGTATGTCTTACCTCTGAAAACTGTTAAGTTTGTGTCTAGAAAGTTTAGACAGCCATGGAAAAAGCAACAACTCACAAGGGACATACGTCGTCTCTACCTAGGACAGCTGATATCAGCATTGTTAAAAGAAAATAAAAACAAACCCACAGTAGTGTTTCTGTGTAAAAAATTAAAATAACCTAATAGTAACTGAAGACATAAGTAATTTACTTCCATAAGAAAAATAATTAAATCAAAAAAGAAACAATATTGGTCAGTTGAAGCCTTTCGACCTTGCTGTACGGTTATTCCTCTCCTATACATGCACCATACAGTACAGACAGCAAAGATGTGAAGAATACCTTCACTAGCTTCTCAGGTGACTAGCTGTTCCTAAAACAATAGGAGAGAAAGACAAGGGCGAAGAGGCTAGATCTCAAGATCACCAGATGTGTTGCTTTGAAAGGCCAACAAGAAAGGCAAAATAGGTGCTGAAAGCATCATTTTCAGCACTGGAGAAATGCTCTTTCGTACTATGCAGTTTGACATCTGCATTGCATATTTGATCTCAGCCTGAATTTAGGTCTACTCAAAATTTGCAACCGCCAACAACCAGTGCTTCATACCAAAGATGAGTATCTGCCAGTTTTAAAATGCGTGTGTCAATGATATTCATTCATAGTTAAGGCTAAAGTGTTTGAACACACAGATTTTGGGTGAGAGGCTGAGCAGAAACCCATACATGCCATCTAAATGGCTAGCTTAAAGCAATAGCAAAGCAGAGCGAGGAAATTTATTTTGCTAAGAGTGGTGCATTGCTCTGCCGCAGAGGTACCCACACACAGAATTACACAGAGTCCACATGAAAAGATAATCTACTTGATAGAAAATGACCACTTAAGGCTACTGTCTCTAGTGAGACAGCCAGATACAAGTAAATGTTGATCTTTTTATTGTGCTACCTTTTAATTTACACGTCTGATTTTACCCTGAATTGAGGGAGGAGCTTCACACAGCAAAGCTATAAGGCTTACTTAAAACATGCAAGGTACTAATAGGATCTGAACTACTGTTTTCCTGAAGTACACCAATTTAGCATCAAATGGAGGAGAAATTTCAGTTTGCGTGAAACTGGCCCTGGATCTTGCAATAATGTCATTCCAGGAGGAGTGTCTTATAGGAGGCGGAGCACAGGATTAGTCCACAAACACTGTTTGAACATAGGTTGATTCACTCTAATCAATGCTCAGCTCCTGCTGGTGGTAGCCTCACGTGGTGTACACTAGCCTGATGTACCTGCTTTGTACAGGTGGAGTTATGTGAAATAAGTTTCTCATATCTATATGAATATCCCCAGATAGATTTTCTTCCTCACTTATCGGTATATAGGTCTCTCAGCACTAATGTGCACTGGCGGATCCTATAGATCTGAGCGAATAAAGAACCACCTATAGCATTTGTATCTTGTCTTCTCTTTTTTAAGTAGAGATTTTTTACATATACTAATACCCCAGCATTAAATTTGCACAGATCATGGTAGCATTTTATTTACCTGTTCTCTTCTACTCATCTTTCCCTTTCAGGTATGTGTCACTCCCTAGTTTCTTTACAAATCATATCAGTGTAATTCTGCTTAGTAATTAAATCATTGGACTCTTAGCATAAATTAATACAGTTATGGAAGACTTTCCTTCCACATTAGAAATAATGATCACTTTGTGTTGGAAATGATGGGAAGGTCATAGTGAAGATGAAAGCAATCACATCATTAAACTTCAGAATAACACTCTATACGTAGCACACTGGCTTGCAGGTAGTAGGCAACTACAACCCAGGCCCTTCCTAACCTTGGCATTTCTTCAAAGCTTCGTTACATTTAATGTACATGCAATCACACCACGATAAAACAGATTTTAAGGCTCTTATTAATTAGTAATGACTATGCAACTTGAGGTTTTCTGTTGCCTGGGAGAGAGGTTATGAAATAAACAAGGAGAATCCAAATGCTGGAAAGAATCACCAGGTCTGCATGCTTCCTCAGCATTGACACAACCATTTGTACTGTTGGCCTAGTGATTAAGCTATGAATGGTTATTGTTCACAGCATCATAGTATTTATTCAAAATGCATAGAAGTTGTCACTTCACCAGGTTTTCCTTTACTGTAATGGCAGCTCCAGTACATCAGTTTACGCTTTCTCATTAATGAAAATATTTGTCTTATTAAGAGCAAGCTACTATGCAATGGAAGAAGCTACGTATGCAAATATCTGGCATCCACATAAATCTTCAGACCGGACACGTTGTTCTTTCCCATCATTCACAGAATCACAATATACTTGAGGCTGAAAGGGACCTCTGGAGCTCATCTGGTCCAACCCCATGCTCAGGCAGCGTAAACCAGAACCAGTTGCCCAGGACCATGTCCAGATGGCTTTTGAATGTTTCCAGGGATGGAGACTTCACAGCCTCTCTGTTTCAGTGCTTGGTCATCCTCACTGTAAAAAAATGTTTGCTTTAATTGTTTATTACCTTGAAATGTAGATTAACTGGATGACTTTTGTTTTTTAAAGTAAAAGTTCTTATTTCTGCAGAGGTTCATACACAATGGTATGAATATTGAGTAGAATAAATATCTGGTGTGTTTACTAGCTTTCAGAGGAAAGAAGGGAGGAAAAGCCTGTTGGAAACATGCACTGAAGTTATTATTACAGACCCAGAAGAAAAAGAGGATTTCCTACTAGCCGAGGTTATTTCAAATAGCTGAAAGGTGAGGAAGATTGGAAAGACCATGAAAGGGAAGTCTGAGTAACCCAAACAATGAACATATCCCCATAGATTTGTTTCTCGCTGTAGCAATATGTTACTGCAAGAGAGTTATTCCCAGCCTAGGAGCAATATGGGATGCTTGGGTATGATACTTTGTGCTTCCTCCTGATTTGCCAGGCCTGTCACATTAGGCTGATTCCCCACTGAGTTACGATTTAACCTAGCATCCTAAGGCAACTCTGTACTGAGTGAGAAGGTATTCTTGGCAGTGTTCTGTTTCTAGTTAATTTAGTATAAAAAATAGGGAAGTAGAAACATGGTACTGTGTTAAAGGAGAAAGGTAGAGAGATGAAAAAATTTCAAGAGAGTTTGCTTCAAGCATGACAAAGACAGATGAAAGAAATCCATCACAGATTAAACTATTCATTGGAATAATCACCATTTTTTATAAATGCTAAGCATCAATTATCAGTGGAATAAGTTGTACCTAAAGTTGTAGAAAGTTTATAAAGTATGTTAAATATCTACATATCTGTGCTAGAAACAAACAGATGAATTTCAGAAGATGAGTTTTGTGTGCATGGTATATATCTGTACAAATTTTACTGCACAGTGGAAAACTATAAAATCTTTCAGTTTGGTTTTACTCTGTGACTTTTAAGATGGGGTTCTTGGTAGGAATCTTCTTTCATATTTATGAATATTTCACTCATTATCTGCACTTCAATCATCATAAATAGTAGGTTCTAAGGATATGTCCTCCAGCTTTTTAAACAGTGACACATTTTCAGATTCACTGTCAACCTTACAACCCATAACAAGGAAAATGAAAAACGTGACTAGAGTAACAATCAAAATTATGTAGGTCTTATTATGCGATCTTCTATGTAACAGAAACAATGTTCATACAAATTAAATAAGTTTATATATTTGTATTTCTATACTTTAAATACTTTTTGTAGGCTTTTGGTGACAGATATAGTTATTAGTATTATAGAAGTATCTTTCAGCTTGACACAAAATCTGCTGGCAAAAATTTCATTTCTGTGTTTAATGCTTCCATGAACTTCTGAAACTCTTTTGAAGTGACACAAACACCTGATATTCCAATTTACAAATACGTAATATAGGTGTATGTTATGCCTATGCACTACATCTTAACAAATAGATTATTTGCTGTAATGAATCTTCATATAAAAATTGTTATTTGGGGTATGGACTTTGAATATGGCTGGGTTTACACGCTTATTTTGAAATGACACGAGACATTGAGATGCTTTTTTCTTTTCCTTTTCTCCAGTTGGTTTAAAAATATGTAAGAAGGACTAAACAAAACCAAAAACACAGTGTGCAATTAAGCAACATGTTGTAAGTTAACTAGCTGTTTAAACTAGAAAGCAATCATTTGCAGTCAAGGCTTAAGAGAAGGGTGTGACAACAGTTAGTATGGAGTAAAAGAAGCTAGGATTATATTCTTTTATTGTTTGAAACCAATCATCAATTTTGCAAATTAATTCCTTAGGTTACTGCAGAAAGATTTTCTGAAGTTTGTTCTAAGCTCAAAGAAGACAACAATTCTGTTAAAGAGAGGCGGAAGAAATTAGTACTAGCACAAATTATTTCAGACATGTCTGAAGGCAGAGAGAAAGATTAGGTAGGGCCATGACAAATGCAACTAAATTTTCTGCTACAATGCATGGCTTATTGAAAAGGCTGCCACTAATTTTAGTGAGGATAAAAAGATACATCCCTTTACCTCTAGACCCAGTTGAATTCACACATGTGTCACAGGAAAGAGAAACAAAAAAAAAAAGCAAAAAAAAGCAAAAAAATAGTAAGAGGGATGGAGGATCGTACCCTAAAATTTCTTGGGCTCTTATTCTGGTGATTCTCTACTCTTGAAAAGTTATCAGACCTGTTGTCCACCTTCTTTGCCCTTCCAGTCCTTGGATCTGTCTTTTCTTCTTCCCCTTATTTATTCATCTCTTGCCACTTCATGGGACACTTACCCATGTCAACTGGTACTAGTTAAGTGTTACCTCACCAAAATTACTGACTCCCTGGAGCTCATCAACGAGGGCATCTACTTGAAGTCATGCTTTTCCTCCGTGACAGATAATTAAAAACTAACGTTGATAAGCTCAGCACAATTCCCAAACGTCTAAACTTTTACACAAACACAATTAAAATGCTCTCAAAAACCAGTTTGCTGTGCATGCAAAATTTAACCGTTATGATCAGGTTTCTCAGTGCTTCCCAGCTAACAGAAGCAATGGTGGATGTAAGTGAAATTTCACCTTACCTTTGATTCATCAAAACGAACATATCCCACCTCAGCTACACAGTGGAAGGCAGATCTTTAATGTGCTTTTAGACTTTCACAGAAGCCACTATGTATTTTAATTTGCTTCAGCTTGTCACATCATTTGCATTATTTTAAATCTGTGTATTGCAGAGGGTTTCAAACAAATACTAATCTGACTTCCTTCCTGTGTAACTATTTGCAGTATTGGCAGAAAATATATTGATGAACAGAGATGGAACAACACAGCCCGACACCTTCAGTATTCTCAGCAACATTGAGACAAAGTTTGCCATGTAATGTCATGCATTTGAAACCAAAACACAAGAACACAAGAGAGCTATGTACATACACGTGCTAAAGGCTACACAAAGCTGACAACTCCAAAGAGTATTATCATCATCCGTTAGTTTACGGCAAATTAAATAATCCTCCTCTGAAAGTGAGAGATTAAACAGTGAAGAATATACCAACATCTGGAGCTTTACCTTCTGTTTTACTGATAGTTTGATGTTAAAAGGATCATTTATGATAACCATGACTGTGAATCCAATGGGACTATAACTAATTAAAATATAACGAAGAAAAAGAAAATGTCAGATTATAGCAAATTAATAATTTCTTAAATCCAAGAAAAGAAGTATTTTAAGAAAAGCAATCTAGAATCCAAATAAATTCTATACTTTAATCATAACTGTGTAATTCTTACACAGCTGATTTAAATTTACGTAGTAGACTAATCTAAATATTTCCATAACATGACTTTCTAGGGAAAAGATTTTACTTAAATTGGAATAGTCCAAATTTCCAGCAAGCCTACTGGATATCCCTGCAATTTGTCATTGTCGAATTTATGGTTATGTAAACCAAACAGAGTACTTTTCAACAGAAAGTTCATGGGGTTTAAGTGTCCTGCTTCAGAAAACATTAAAATATTTCTGATGTTGGTCGTGTAGTTAATTTTGAAGAAATATATTTAAGCATAATAGTTCCTTTCAAAGACTTTGTAATATTTTCACTGTAAAAGAAATATTATACTGGAAGCAAAAAGAGTCATTCTTTATGTATGGAGAAGCACAGTAAATGTCCTAATTTTCTAGAGTTCCCGTAGCAAGTACTTTTTGTATGATCAGAAGGCTTTTTGTCCACCAGGACTGCGTTCAAAGAGACTGCAAATGTTTGCATTTATTTAAAACCATCCAATGTTTAGTGCAAACATTTAATCACATTTAAAAAAAACCAAACAATAAACTTATATAAAAGAGACACCATCTTCCACACTGCAAAGGATAAACAAATGTAATGTGAATAAAAGCCAAAAAGTTGTTGAGAATATTCTAGATTTTGGAAGGAGTGTTGCTAATGAAACATGACTGCTACTGAAAAAATGGAATGCAAAAATCATCCTGTGTATAAAATAAATCAGCTCACAACCATAAGATATACATTTGTTTATATATAGTTTAAATTTCTGTTAAACTGTATAATTCATCCCTGAAATTACATATTTCAAATAGCATAACACCAGAGTATATACTTGCAGAAATGTATTTTCACAAATAAAAGCAAGTGCACATTCAAAAGACCAAGAACAGTCTATTGCTATTACATTCAACATACTTAATCTTGGCACAGATGCTCAACAATACGCATGCTGTAAATTAGAAAGGTAACAAAATTAGCAGTGTGATGCTTTCGTGCAAAATCACTAAACATATGCTGTAAAAGCATGTCTCAGGACCACTTTCAACTCTTCAGACTTCATTTCAAAATGGTTCAGGGTCTACAGTATAAGAAAGTTGTGCTAAATAATTGGTGCACTTTCAGCAAAGGGCCACCAAAATTCTTCGGAAGTGGAGAACCTGCCCTGTGAAGACAGGATGGAGACAAACTTTTTTGAACTGTAGGAAAAAAAAAGATATGGCTGGACTTAACATAAGCCTTCTAATGCTTATGAGAATATTCCTGAGAAAACAGAGACTTTTTACTGATATTTCTGACTAAAAATGAGACGAGAAAAAAAATAAATCCATATGAGCATAACTGAGGTTGCCAAGACAGGATTTTTCAATGCTCAGTGAGTCAAAGCCCAGAGCAAGTAGGTATGAATTTAGTGTTAATTCCTCTTTGAGCAGGTGTTTGGTCCAAATAGTTTCCTGAGGTCCCTTTCCATCCAGATTAATTCCATATTGATAATATTGAGAAAAGTTAGAAGGAAGATAAGGAATATGTAAAGTTACTTAGAACTGATTTATTTAAAATCTCAAGCATAAAACACTTCAGCATGAGAGGATGACATCTGTCTATATTTTGCTGGGAAGATTTGTGCCTGTGCTCAGTGATCGGACAACATCCACATCAAATAATAAGAAAACATTAATTATCTGGGAAAAGAGAAGAATGAACACCGGTTGGAAAGAAAAAGGAACTAAACTATAGTGAGTGAACAGATGAGATACACAAGTCAGGCTAGGTGCAACAGCAGAGAAGGTGACTCTGTATGACTAGCTGGTATGGTAGGAGCTGGGGGTGAGAAGACAGCACCAGCAGGAGGACAAGACACTGTAAGACCACAAAGGGCAAATAAGACTTGGAGAACAAGAGAAGGAATTGTCAAAGAGAAGGACACTGCTTACCATATCCTGTGGAATACAATCACAGAATCACAGAATGGTAGGGGTTGGAAGGGATCTCTGTAGGTCATCTAGTCCAACACCCCTGACGAAGCAGGGTCGCCTACAGCAGGCTGCACAGGACCATGTCCAGGCGGGTCTTGAATATCTCCAGAGAAGGAGACTCCACAACCTCCCTGGGCAACATGTTCCAGGGCTCCATCACCCTCAAAATGAGTAAGTTCTTCCTCATGTTCAGACGGGACTTCCTCTGTTTCAGTTTGTACCCATTGCCCCTTGTCCTGTCGCTGGGCATCACTGAAAAGAGTCTGGCCCCATCCTCCTGACACCCACCCTTCAGATATTTATAGGCATTTACAAGGTCCCCTTGCAGCCTTCTTTTCTTCAGACTAAACAAGCTCAGCTGCCTCAGCCTTTCCTCATAGGAGAGATTCTCCAGTCCCCTCATCATCCTCATAGCCCTCTGCTGGACTCTCTCCAGTAGCTCCTCATTTTTCTTGAAGCTGGGAGCCCAGAACTTGACACAGTACTTCAGATGACGCCTCACTAGGGCAGTGCAGAGGGAAAGGAGAACCTCCCTTGACCTGCTGACCACACTCCTCTTGATGCACCCCAGAAGGCCATTGGCCTCCTTGGCAACCAGGGCACACTGCTGGCTCATGGTCAAACTGTTGTCCACCCAGGTCCCCTTCCGCAGAGCTGCTCTGCAGCAGGTCCGCCCCAAGCCTGTACTGATGCATGGGGTTGCTCCTCCCCAGGTGCAGGACCCTGCACTTGCCCTTATTAACCTCATCAGGTTCCTCTCTGCCCATCTTTCCAGCCTGTCCAAGTCTCGCTGAATGGCAGCACAGCCTGCTGTTGTATCCACCACACCTCCCAGTTTCGTGTCATCAGCAGACTTGCTGAGGGTACATTCTAACTCTTCATCCAGGTCATTGATGAAGAAGCTGAACAAGGCTGGGCCCAGTACTGACCCCTGGGGAACACCACTAGTTACCAGCCTCCAACTAGACTCAGTGCCGCTGATGACAACCCTCTGAGTTCTGCCATTCAGCCAGTTCTCAATCCACCGCACTGACCACTCATCCAGCCCATACTTCCTGAGCTTCCCTAGGAGAATGTTATGGGATACAGTGTCGAAAGCCTTGTTGAAGTCTAGGTAGACAATATCCACGGCTCTCCCCTCATCTACCCAGTCTTGCCATCGTAGAAAGCTATCAGATTGGTCAAGCATGATTTCCCCTTGGTGAATCCATGCTGACTACTCCGGATAACCTTCTTTTCACCACTTGCTTGATGACGACCTCTAGAATGAGCCGCTCCCTCACCTTTCCCAGCATGGAGGTGAGGCTGACCGGCCTGTAGTTCCTTAGATTCTCCTGCTTTTCTTTTTTGAAAATTGGAGTGAAATTGGCTTTTCTCCAGTCCTCGAGCACCTCTCCTGTCTTCCAGGACCTTTCAAAGATGATGGAGAGCAGCTCAGCAATGACATCCACCAGCTGCCTTAGCACTCGTGGGTGCATTCCATCGGGGCCCAATGCAGTCAGCAGGGTTATTTTGGTACATATGGTACTTTATATTATCAAAATAAGTCAAACAAAAGTGAATACAATATGATGGATTTAAAAAAAGAGAAAAAAACTAACCAGCATTTGCAAAGTCTTGGAGGCATTTATTCATATTTTTTTAATTCTGTAGTGTTCCATAAGAGTACTGATGCCAGGCATCTTACTCATGATACATGGAGCAATTACAGAAATTATGTCAAAATCTCAAAGCCAAAGTCTAAGCATTGAGACTGTTTTGTCAAAAACAGTGAGTATGAAACATGGAGAAGCATGTGTAGTTGAGCTGAATAAGGAAAGACTCTGTTTTTGTGTAGTGACTGATGATAACATTATTTAGAACTTATTTTGTGCTTTTTAAGCCATGGTCTCAAATGAAAAGATAAAATAAAGATTAAAAAATCTTTACAGAAATGTCAAGAAAAGTAAAACGTAAATTTGTAGTTTCTAAATGGCACATATAGAAATAGCTTACCTGTGAAAATTTAAAATAGACTGATACCCTCCCTACCAACTAGTCTTGAAATCCATGCACCTGTAAAGTTCATCTTTTTAAATAAATTCTCTAGGTTGAGAATGGATTTTAGCTTAGTTGGAATATAAAATCCAATCATAATTTTGATTTTAATTTTATTTTTTACTTGATCCAATTTAAGATCTAGGAACTCCTCTCACCCAGTAATTTTTTGATCCCAAAATTCTGTTTCCTTGGAGACAAAAATCTTAGAAATGCTGCATAATCTAGAAGGAGCAAGAGATTTTATAGTACAAGCATTTGTCAGTCCCAGTTAAATCACAAAACATTTGCTAAACTCAATCGTAAGAAACAATATGGTCTTTTTTTTTATTATTTTTAATTGAGGAATGGATTATGGTCTGAACTAGCTCCCAGATTGCCTTTGCCTTGCTGGGGTCACTCCTTCCCTCATTAGCAAATCCTAAATAAATGACGCTTTTTCTGAACTAAATGTTTCAACATCTGTGTAGGCGAACTCTAGTGCAATTATCTGAACATGGAATCATGCACTTCTGTCTGTGTGTTTTACAAATTTTTGCTGGTAGTTTTGAATCCTGTTTTAGAAGTCCAAGACCTTTGAACACAGCATTATATACAGTACATTGTGCAATTCAGCAGTATGTGGCATCCAAGCAATGTTATTTATTTTCCTTCAGCTAAGAGCAAGTAAAAAAATTGTAAAGAACAAGCTTGTGAAGCATGGAGACGTGCGGAAAGCAAGAATATGTTATAATTACACCAATTCCCTATGTCAATAACATACTAAAGGACTCACTTGCATATTCAAAATATGTAATTCACAACAAAACTAAATTAGCCACTCTTAGACGGGTCTTCACTTGTATTTGGAATTTATTTGTCAATCAACCAGATAAACACAATACATCACTCTTTATTTTCTGTTTCAGAAGTTGCAGTCCACACAAGATGTTTTCTACAACTTTCTTTTAATTTTTAGATTGCCATATGGCCAGGAACCCCTCAAAGTTATTTTGTGAACTATTATTCTCTTCTTGCAGATGAAAACAAAATATGAAAAGATACTAGGAGAAAGGGAGTGTAACATGAAGCACAAAATCATAAAGGTGCTTTTTGTGCTCAGCACTCACAGTGCATGGACAAATTCAAACATACCTCCAGGAAAGGCAACATTTTAAGGTTAAGCAGAGAAAAAGTCAGTATTATACCCAAATATTGATACACATGTACTGATTCACAGATAACCTGTTTTCCAGAACCTGCAAGACTTTGTTTTGGGGTCAGGCTTCAGAGACATCTATTGCCTGTGTGTGAGAGCAACAGGGATCCTCATACTGCAATTCATCAGTCTTCACAGTATTTTATTACTCTAAAAATAAAAACAACAACAAAAAAATCTATTTTTGTCAAGAAAACATGACAATCTCTATTTAGGATTATCTTTCCTGCTAAACAACTAAATTCCAAAAAGATAGCAGGTTAAGCAAGTACTTCAAGCAGAAAGCGACTTATCTATCACAGTTATGAGTAATTATAATTTTTTCAAACACTTGCATAAGTGTTAAAAACTTACTAACAAAATACAGTATTAACACCTAGAATTACAATACCACATTCTTTTCAGTTATTTAAAAATGCATTGCTAAGTCATTTTGGCCTAAAAATATTCAGGTATGCTAAGTATATTTCTCACCCAATTTGTAAATACAGAAATGTAAGCAAACTAGGAAGTTGACTGAGACATCAGAGAGAAGTTTTAGTAAAGCTAGGATCAAAGACCCTCCTGCAATTTAACCTGCAGCCCACTTTGTTAGCTTCAGCTAATCCAGTCTATTGGCTAGATGTTGGGCACCACTACAGAGTGATGACTTACAGTGTTCTGCAGAGAAAGAATTAACAGATCCGTAGCAATCTGTCCTTCTCCACAGCAATTAGCACACTCCACTCTTTAACAAGAGGCCATGTCAGGACTAGAATATGAAATAACACAGTGTCTGTGAAGTGTTTCCTTATATAATTATTAAGATGACATCCAGCAGGAAACGAGCGGTCGTTTGGCCATTACCGTGTCAAATCACTTATAGAATAGCATCAAATTACTTCAAACAAATGACTACACCAGGGAGGAGGTTCAAGCCTTTTCAGCTCTCCTGGTGAACCAGCATCTGACATAGAAGACAGCTTGCAGAGTTTCATTGCACACCTTCTAAGCCTCTCAGGAGAAAAGGATAACATTTCTGGCAGGAGCTCCTGACAAAAACGTGTTGAGTGGGATGATCAAACAGCTTTAAAGCCAAAATGCAATTTCCTCGCTGATCCTCCACATTAGAATTGCATCTTGGCTTCACCCCGAGTCATTTTTTGAGCCAACAAATATCTTCTTAGGGAGAAAGCATGCATCAAACAGTACTAATAATCATGTTTTCACTCTCTCTGGTACCATTTCATGGGTGAGAAGAGCTTAGTTCAGTAAGACCCTGTCTCCAGCAAAGCTCATAAGCTTGTGCTTAGCTTTAATCACAGTTCATGTGATTTACATTAAAATGTCAGAATAACTTGCACTTGAAATTTGACGTGTGCTTAAGTGATTCAGTAAGTTGGATCTCAAAGAAAAAAAAATTTGCTTCAACATTATGTTAGTCTAAATAAAAAAAATTATCAAGGTTGAAGAGTTAAACAGGGAATGCTGTGAAAAACTGATGTACTGGATACAGTCAGAAAACCCTTAGAAACATTCCACTTTCTTTGCTGAGATTTCTTGTTATCAAATGAAAGCTTCAATTTTAGAAGCATTTGCACAGACTGAATGTGGGATTGTGTGCACGTTTACATGTGTGTAACACCAGATATGCATACAAGTCCGGAATGTAGGCTCCTCTAATTTTGATTTGCATGAAGGTGCATTTTGCTTTAGATTCTGTATCAGGAGCTCAGATTCATACAAAGCAGCACAGACTACCTTGTACTGATTTTGCTGTGAAAAACTAAATTTAAATATCTTATGACCAACGGACTGACCAACTTTAGCATTCTAAATTGAGGAAGAACATTGACAGTCACATTTTCAGAATTAATTAAAAGCATTGTAGCAATTATGAGTCATCTTTAACACCAAGCTTTGGAGCATTGATACGGATATTCAGTGTGGCTTTTGTACACAGATGTGCCCAGTGCATTTGTCTCCTTTTATGTTCAGCAGGAGCCTTGTTACCCTGTCTGAGCAAAGTCAGAACTGTAATTATACAGTCCTACACTGATGCTGAAACAATGTGTTCTAATCTACAAAGCATATCCGTTTTCATAAGAGAGAATATATATCTCCAAGGATTTTTATAATTACATCAAGCCCATTTAAACCTCTGATTACTACAGTGAAAACACGTATTCTTTAATAGATCAGACAGCAGAGCTTCCAGAAGCAGATGAAGGTACTTAATTCAGTTTTCAATTCCATTAATGCACACTTCAAAATAATTTAGAGACATACTCAACAGCAGCACTTCCCCTATGGTTTTAATAGACATTTCTTTACCGTTTTTTTCATCATTATTTAGTACTTATTCAAAGGTAAAAAAAAAAAAAAAGCATTGTTTTGCAACTTTGCATTGTATATATATTGTATATATATGACACCTGGTCTATTTGCAAAACTAGTAAAAAACTTCAGATAAAAAGATGAATAATGTAATGCATCTTTGCCTTACGTTGCTTTAAGAAAAGGATTGCTTGCAAGTTTGCTTCTCAAGTAGATATTCTGCCTGACTACTTGAGGAGATATGTTAATCTTTATCCTGCGTTCCACTTACGTCTTTTACAACCCTGAAAACATCCAGCAGTTATAAAGACGCTGGGACACTGCCTGTCAGTGCTGAATCATACAGTGAAGAGAACTTAATACCTATACTTAAAGGTAACTTGGATTTATTCCTCTAGAAAAGGCAATAACCCTGTAGTTAGTGAAGATTTCACATTCATAAATTCTTCTCAACATCATTCCTGGCCATGAAACCTCATAAAAGGAGAGGGAAAACATTCAGATTTATGTTCTGATTCAGCACAAAAGTTTGGGAACTGAATTCATTCTCAGGACTGCAGAGATTATGAGAAGAGGGGAACAACCAGAAGTCTTGAAAAACAGTTGGGTAAACTTTCATCCTCTAACTCGTCATGACAGATCATACATATGCATGTTTGGCTTCACATATTTGCAAGTAAATGCAATGTAAGTAACAGTGAAATCAATACAGGAAAGCAATCAGTTTTCCAAAGCAAAAGATGCTCAGTTCCTTTATGATTTTAATAGACAATGGGATTGCTAGTCCAAGCACTTGTTTAAATATTTTGCTTTCACTCTTAGTTGATCATTTGGTTCTTAGGTCATTGACTTGGCTTAGGTTATGAGTAAAACAGATTGTGCTATTTCTAGTAGTGTGTTATAAGGATTTATTAGATCCAAACAAGCCATACGTCACTCTGATATGTGTCTGCGATGACTTACTTGTCTCTGCTGTGCAGCTGCCCTTGGAGCAAAACATGGCACATCAAAAAGCAGTGAACTTTTTTTGCATTCAAAGGATTGAAAGTGATTTAAGACCCATTCTTACACAGACAAGTAAGGCACTCAGTGAAAATCATTTTTGATGTAACATGTTGAAAATGGCATTATATCTTGGGTAACCTACCATATCCTGCTAGCAATGGATTAGAGGAGAAAGAAATGGTGTTCTACTTCAGATAATCATATTCACGTGGAGTTGATAAGTGTTGGCACAGACCTACCAACACTCAGACAAGCAATAACTAATTGACTTCAGCCAGAGCAGCTGTTACCTCTGTAGCTGGTGATGACAAAAACTCACGATTTTTGCCCTGCTGTGTTGACTTTGGGTTGAAAGCATAAGAGTTGGCAGGAGTGGGAAACCATTGAGGAAGTACACTAACTTGAGGAATGTTTGTGCTGAGGAAGAGCTGCAGAAGCTGTTTAAGTTCAATAAGAAAATGTTAAGGGGGATCTAACTGCAGTCTTTGATTGCCACGAGGGAGGAGCATGACACAGAACACAAAGTAAGACTCAGCAGCACAGCTGAAAGGCGAGAGGTGCACAGGTTGCATTAAGTGAGATTTCAACTGGATCTGTACATTAAGGAGAAACATTTTCGCAGTTAGGATGATTCAGGACTGGAACAGGTCCCAGAAGTGTGGCAGAATCTCTGTCCTGGATTTTTTTTTTTATTCCTTCACTGGACAGGGCCTCTAGGATACCAACCTAATTCTGAAGTAAGCCCTGCTTTGAATAGCACAACCCCAGAGGTCATTTCTAATCTACACTATATTAAAATCAAATCTTTCAATCCTGGCAAATCCCCTGGACTCTGCACGTATGGAGCTCAAACAATCCTGAGACCATGATTTCTTACTCACAGCCCTCTTTGTATAAGTATGTTAAAATTAAACATGAAGGTAGGCCTATTAGAAAATGATCTTTGACCTAAGAGATATCAGGATTCATTCTGGTAGGTTAAGTAGGAAATCAGAGAGGTGCCTAAATATATCCTGTGTTTGATGTCTTCCCTTACCCACAGCATCCGAGGTGAAAGGAGGGTATTAAAATATATCACTTCTGTTCAACAAGGCTTTAATGAAAATTTGAATTTATTTATTAATAATTATATGTTAATTCTCTATTGGATTTGTTGAAGTGCATCTGCTGTCAGGCACAAAGACATATATTGCTCCAAGGGGAAGACTGAACAAAATTACTTATGTTAATTATGCAGTGTTGAAACTTTGTTTCCCTGACTCACAACACCAGGAACCACTGTGACACTTCGTAAAACATATCACACTGCAACTGACATTTTTTTGCACAAAAGTGGAGAGGAGATGAAAGTTGTACCAAATATTGTATTCTCAGTTGGAATAGCTATTTTTGTTTTTTAGGTTTGAAATATACCTACAGGAAAAAATTATTTATTATTAGCCTGTGTCTCTTTAGACCACATATGTTTATGTCTGTGTGCATGTGTTTGTACACAAGCGCACGCACACACATGCATACATACACACACAAATGGAGGGAGAAAGCGGGAAGCAACCACCACTTACTTCTGTCTAGATTCAGAAAATGTTACCCTACCCTTGCATACAGAGTATGACAATTCTTTAAATTTTACTTGAAGGTCAAACAGTGAAGTCACTGAACTACTTATCCAGGTAAAATATTTTCTATTTGCTACATTCCATTGTCAGTCTTATATGAAATACATGCAACCATGTGGGTGTCATATACTGGCTCTAGCAGAACAGAAAAAAAGAGAATGAGTCAATAGTTAGGTTTTGGTTGAGATTTCAATACGAGAGAAACAAAAAAAATGTTAATTTTAAAACATACTTTATTCAGCTCTAGTAGTTATGATAAAACAGCTATTAAACAAATACTATCTACTCAAGCTCTATATGATTCGAATATCTTTGTATTGTCATGTTTGTGTTGGATGCTACAATGTGGGAAGAAACACTGATGCCTTAAAGCCTCATGTTCTTTTTGTGGTTGGGTTTCAGGACATCACTAATACTTGTTAAGCTAGTGTAAAAATCTGAGGGTAAGATTAATCTGATTAGTTAAAATGTATGTAAAACAAGAAGTATAAGAGAGGTAGATATTTTCTCAAACCCAGGTCCTTTTGGCAGGTCAAAACAAAATTAAATAAAATACTTGGCCATGTCCAATTAGGTAAGTGGGAAAGTAAAATAACGAGCTTTTTTAAAGACAAATTTACCACACGTATTCCATCTTGCTATGATTTTTAAACTTAAAAAAAATTATAATTTCTAATTATTGCCTTCTTTTCAACTTCTTGAATCTCTCCAGTTTGCTTTAGGTTATTTGAATATATTTACAACAGTGTTGTGAGTTGACTGATATATACCTATTATATGAGGTTCATATTTCCTATTATAATTTCTAATAATTTACACTTTTTAAATAAATAGAATAACAGTAGTATTTGTAGATTAATTTGAAGAAAAATGTCCTATACTGTAATAAATAGTCTACTTACATAGTCATCAGAATTACAGATTGTTACTATAATCAAATTCTAATCATGACTATGCTGCTATGATTTTTGAAAGTTATTCTAATATTTCTGACGTACACTCTAGCCATTCCAGGATACGGCGCTGTAAATTTAGACTTAGGAAATTTTATACATGAGTCTGAACTTTTTTTTTTCTATACATCTTCACATAAATCTTAATATAGTACACATATATCTCTTTGCAAGATATGTCTGAAAATTTTTCTCTCATGACCTAGGTTATTCTTTTTTTTCTCTAGCTTTTCCCTTTAGAGAAAATATATTTAAGTAAACCTGAGAATGTCCTTTGTCGTAAATAAAAGGTATTTTTCTTAATACAAGAATTTTTTTAATTTTTAGAAGTGATAGAAACATGCTTCTTATAAGTACAAAATAATTTTGGTAAATACTGGGTTGTTTTCTCCTCAGTAATGCAATTTAAAGGTAGCTCACCAGAAAAAAGGAAAAAAAGGCAAATTTTAAAAATAGCTTGCAGTTTAGTTTGCACACAGTATACAGTCATAAAGGCCATTCTAGAAGAATCAATGCTTAAAAGGTAGAGTTTAATCTCTCATATGCAAGACCTCTTTTAACATCTGAAGTCAAAATAAAGGCCTATGATCATATCAGGATCACAACTTCAATATAACATGAGGTTTCAGAATAAATAAAAAAATAAACAAGTAAACAAAACCACATTCAAAACATTTCAAATGAAAAAGAAAGATTCTACATTTGCTAAGTTATTCTTTTTCTTTGTAAGTATCTGAATTCTCTTCTTGAACCTCTATGAACAATACAGTGAAAAACTTACATTTACAGTTTGAGTTCTTTCTACAGAAAGGAACTCTGCTTCTTCAAGTACTATGATTTTGCAAATGGTCTCATGATTCAATAGCCTGAGTGACATTTTGTCAAAATAGTCCACATACTAAAACTGCTTTTTATTTTTTATGCATAAACTCAGTCAGACACACTGAGGCTATCAAGATGTCTGAGATATCCTGAAGTATTAAAATCCTCTGCTTGCTTACAGGCAATGGTCCAAACAAAACAAGTCTCAGCAGGTGTTAAAATAGCTTTATTGTCTTTTTGCATTAGTTTTAGGTAAAGTTAGGAAGCTAAAGATGCCCCAGTGATATCAAGCAGAATGGGGCTGTGCAAGAATTTTTTGGGGCTCACTGTTTTTTTAGTTAGCTTTGTTTAAACTAAATAAACATCTTACTATGAGTGGATATGCTTTCCATATGTGATCATTACCAACTTATTCTTTTTCAATAGGACTTGTATTGTTTGATTCAGGCCAACAGGATTAACATTTTAAATTGGTGTATATGCAGTAAAAAGTTTATTTTGAAAACAATCAGAAGTAGTATAATTTAGGAAAGAATTTCTCTCCCTGTGACTAGGCAGTCAATGCTATTCTCAGCAGAAAACAGAGAGACTGCTTCTTCTATCCCTAAGCTTCTTTTAGATAATTTTTTTTTTCTAGACCAAGCTCTAGCTGCTCTTCTCATTCATATCAATCATTTCATTTGTGTAGCTGGCTCCTTTGAGGTGGGTTACTGGAAAAAGAGGTATCTATTTAAAGCTATGTAACTTGGAAGTAGCCTTTCAATAAAAGGGTTGTTTGTGTTTCCCAGACTAATGAGACATTTATTTTAATAGCTACTTAATTATCAGATGTTTCTTTTTAAATAGAAGTCTAATAACTCACGGAATTAGACCATAATTAAGAAATTCTTTTCCAAAGGTGATGTGCTTTCTGCCCTTCTCATTTCCTTTAATTATTTCTTATTTTTCCTGGATTTTTCATGGCTTTGTCTGGTACATATTCCCTTACTATTCATTGGACTTTAAACATGGTTAACTACTAGTTTTCTGTAAAAATAAATAAATCAATTTGTAGGCTGGTAATTTAAACTTTCTTCTGCTTAATTGGATAGCTAATGGGGGGAATTTGAATCAGAGCTGCACAAGTGCTGCAAGCACAACTTTTGTAAATCTCTGCCAATTCAGATAACTTTTGCCAGGCACTGGAGTGTTGGTATGGCCAAATTAATTAGAAAATCAACTACTTAAAGGGAGAAGTAAATTAAAAATCGTTTATTTCTCTGTGGAAGGGCAGACAAATAAAAATGTGCCTGTCTAGTTCCCTGTGGCCTGGTAAGCTCTGAGCCACTGGCAGTTGGCAAAGATTAAAGTAGCCTTCATGCTCTTGGCTATCCAAATCCATTGGATAGTTTCCTACTGAGCTGCTAATATGAGAAGATAGATGTGGACAATTCTCTGTTCTTTATGGCATTGAATTTTGCTAGTGTGAATTTTGTCACCAGTACATAGTTTTGAGGGATTATTTTACAATATTAAACACTAATATTGGCACCATCTACCCAAACAGAACATACATGTTTGTGCCTTATTACAGATAGGACATGTCTTCCAAAGATTGAGGAAAACTAATGTAGCCCTATTATAAAGTCACAAGAAGTCCTGAGGAACATGAGTCCCTAGCTAAAGAACAAATTTAAGGTGTCTGAGCTGAAGTACAGAGTAATAGACAGGTAATTTCATTGAGGCAATTCAGCAGAATGAAATGCCTTGCGAGGGCCTTTCCTAACTGAAAACAAGATTGGTTTACTCTCTTTCTCCAAAGCAGAATTTAGATGGTGAGTTTGCTCACTCATTTTTCACTGGCAGAGAATTACACTGAATGATTTCGTGTCTTAGATTGCCCTCCTTTTTCATTTGACTATTTAGAACAAATATAAATGGAAAAGTCTGAATAAATTTGCTTCCTATGATGGTACAACATGTTGGGAACTACTGGGAGCATCCAATTTTGTGGGTCAAGACAGCCTAAGAGTGGACAGCCTCATTACTTTCATGACACTCTAAATGCAATTGTGTCACTTGATTTAGCCTTGATCATATGCTTAGGACAAGATCTTCAATGACATAGAAACTAATCTGAATCTCTACCTGTCATGTAACTATAAATATCTGTTTCTTACCTGAGGTCGATCATTTGGCTATTGAAATAGCATACGTGAAAGAAATAATACTGTACTGCTGCTCAAGAGAAGCTAGGTATCTGGGTAGCTTTTTCTACATTTTTTAGGAAAAGATTCTATGCGCTGTAGTCCTTTTTCTACTAACAACATGCAGAGATTAAATGCCAATCAGACACAGTTAAAATCATGGAGCCGATGGTACAGAAATAATTTTTATTACTGTTGAGGAAAAGGAAAGGTACAGAGACTATTTAGGTGGATGGAATATTTCATTATCTACCTCATTATCTTCTGCAGCAGATGGGAAAGGAGATCAGAAGACTAGTCAGTTATTTCTAGTTAAATGGAAAAAAAGGCGTAGAAGTTCCAAAACGGTCTATGAAAGCTATGTCTGTACCTGATAAATGGACATTTGGTGAGCATGCATACACGGTCATTACTTATTGTAAAGGGATACAAAATCTATTGCTGCTGTCTCACTACTGAAAATGTTCACTAATGGTTTTCCATGACCTTTTACACCATATACAAAGCAACTGCAGAAGCTGTAGAAGTGTTTTCAGACCAGAATGATGATTGGTATAGAGCTCCCCTCATGGGTAAAATCATAACACAAAAAAATGACGTTTTAGAAACTCAAACCGTGTTTGGTTTCACGTGTACTTAAAGTCCACCTTTCTTTCCCTTTCATCTTCCACTCTGTCGCGTTACAGGGGGGGTAAGGGGAGTCTGATATTCAACTTGCCTGCCAGAGCCCTTCCAAGGACTTTCACTGAAACAGTTTCGCAAAGTTGAAACAACAGGTAATTTATTCAAGCGACAGTTATCACAGATTCGGAATTGCCGTTGATAAATTCACTGTCTACAAAAGTTGAGCTCAAAGTAATAGTTTAGCGCTTTAGTTAACAATATGTTCCCGGGGATACGTCTGACAAAGTCAGAGGCGCGACTCTTACCAAAAAGGCGTCCCTTCCTGGGGGGGGGAGAGAGGTTCAGGCCCGTCGACCCGTCCGTCAGGTGAAGTTCTCGCTTGGCTCCTCCTCCCAAAGAGAGTTTTCAAGTGCCAATTTTTATGTTTGGAAATCTTTTTGTGAGGTGGGACTAAGTCAATTATTGTGTATCGATTTGCTCTTGGCATGGAATGTCGTGTCGTCAGAAGCAGGACTCAGCAGTGTGACACGCCTTCAGAGCGGGCATCTTGGTATGTGCATTCGGGGGTCATCTGTGCTTTGTCCAAAGCAATCTCTGAAGCAATCTCTGGCTGCACAGCCTCCGCGGCGCCCCACAGGTCACTGAGTTTACAGTGATGGGCTATCCCCCCTTCCTTTTGTCTGATAAGATAAGCACCAGTTATTTACTTCCTTTGTTAGCTCTTTGGCTCTTGATGCCTCAGTCCGTTTGTCTTTTGTCTTGCATTGGACAAGTCCAGCAAGGCCATCGATTACACACACTTGCTGTTTTAAAGACTGATTTAGTAATACGCTCATGCGAGGCATATTACCTTGTTTCTTATTCTGTTGATTCTAACAGAGGTAAAGTTTAACTATCAAAAAGGTTTTAAACATTTCATTGTTTTAGTCATACAAATGGATTGATGTTGCACTATTTTCTGTGTTTAGAAATATTTTGCTATCAGCATGAGATAAAGTTTAGTCTTCCCCGTCTCTGTTAACTTTTGTCATAAGGATGGGTTATTACATTTGTGTGTGTGTCTGTGTGTGTGTAATCTATTCTTGTGCTCATTACCTTCTCATTCCTCTGGCAAAAAAGCACGATGTGTACTGAAATTTGCACAAAATTAATCCATTACCCTGACAGAGACTGTAAAACTATTAATTTTAAAAAGGTTATGGAATAACATGTTAGTTTACTATTTTAAGCTGAATTACTTATAATGTGAAAAAGGTAGATATTTTCAGATTATTATTTTTACAAATTATGATAGGATTTAATAGTTATTGATGTTGTGAGGATACACATCATTAAACCTGCACAGCCTGCTTATTTAAAGGAAATGCCATGTGATTCTGGAAAAAGCAAGAAGTAGCACAGAAAATAAAATTAACACTGAACACTATCAGAAAATGTGAAACTCTGCAAAATTAATTGAAAGTATAAACAGAGGAAAAAATAGGAGGAACTGTATCAATTAGTGTTACAACACCCAAAAGCTAAGCACAGAGAGGCAAAGTCTAGAGAAACCTGCTTTAGCAAATTCTGAGCAGGTTTCTTTCTTCTCCCACATTTTACCACTGTTGCAGGAATGCTGGTAGGGAGTAGCATACACTTACGTCTTTGCTGAGTAGTAAGGTGTTAAAGTTAGATATAAAATAAAGTGGAAAGAAGTCATGGCAGTTTAAGCTAAGTAGCTGGTCCAGCATTTGCATTCGCCAAACTTGGGCATGAATGCAGTAACCATCCGGAAGAATTACGGTGGATGGAAAGCGGTGGCAAGTTCTTCCTCTGGGAGTGGGCCCACATTGCTGATTTAGAGACCCAAAAACTGAATACAGTAATGCAAGAGAATATCTGTGTCTAAATTGGAATCCATGACAACCAGCTCTCTGGATATGGGTAAGGCCTTAAAAAAAGTGGAGCAGAAAAGAGATGTCTGAACTCCTCTTTACTGTATAGGCTTTATACCCTATCTCACATGAAGCATTTTCCCTGTAGTTTATAGAATTACAGAATTACTGACTCTGGTTTGGAGAGGACCTTGTGAGCCTGTCTAATCCAATGCCCCTCCTCAACCAGATTGCATACAACTATGTCTAGTCAGGTTATGAGTGTCTCCAAGCACGAGAACTCCACAACCTCTGGGCAGCCTGTCATGGTGTTTGACTACCCGCCACGAAAAAAAGTTGTTTGACATTCAGGTGGAATTATAGTTTTCTAATTAGTTCCCACAGCATCTTGTCTTGACAGTGGGCACTGTCGAGGAGAGTCTGGCTTTCTCATCCCTCCCATCACTGTTACTGTTCACTCAACTCCTGCCCGGGTTTTGGCTTAACACACAGCTTATGTTAAGGCCTGATGTCTGCTGGGAGCATTGCTATCCAGTCAAACAAAGAGCGACATGCACTCAGGAAACAATAGACAGGAAGGGATAAGGACTATTCCACAATTCCACAGATTGACAGTCAGGTGTTTATACACATGGATAAGATCGCCTGCTGAGCCTTCTCTTCTGCAGGTTGAAAGCCCGAGCTCTCTCAGCCTCTCCTCATAGGACAGATGTTCCTGTCCTTTCATCATTTTCATGGGCCTGTGCTGGAGTCTCTTCAATACATTCGTATCTCTTTGTACTGGAGAACCCAGAAGCAGACCCAGCACCACAGATGTATCTCACCGGAGCTGAGTAAAGGGGAAGGATTGCCTCCTTCGAACAGCTGGTCAGCTTGTCATCCACCAGGACTCCCATGTCCTTTTCTGAAAAACTGATTTCCAGATGGTCAGCCCCACCGTATACTGGTGCCCTTAGCCAATGTCCTCCAGGGTCAGGGCTTTGCACTTCCCCTTGTTGAACTTCATGAGGCTCCTGTCAGCCTATTTCTCCAGACTATCTACGTCCCTCTTAACAGCAGCACACCCATATGATGCATCAGCCACATCTTCTGGTTTTGTATCATTAGAAAACTTGCTAAGTGTATACTTCGTCACTTTATCCAGATCATTACTGAAGGAGTTGAACAGAATTAGAACCAATATTGATGTCTGTAGTACACTGCCAGACACTTGCCTCCAACTGGACTTTGTGCCACTGATCTCCACTATCTGGTGCCCTGGGTCTTCTTACCCTTTTTGGAGACTGGAGAGACATATGCCCTTTTTGACTTCAGGAGCGTTTCCCAGTCTTTATGACCATTCAAAGATATTTATGAGTAGCCTTGCAATAACATTAGTAGCTCCCTCAGCACAGATGAGTGCAACCCATCAGGTCCCATGGACTTTTGTATGTCCAGATTTTAAGAGTTCTTTAACCTGATGCTCTTTCACCATGGGTACATCTTCCTTGTTTCAGACTTTCTCCATGATGTCTGGGTCTAGGATTCCTAAAAGCTTGTCTTGCAAGGAAGGACTCAAGTGGAGAAGGCTTGCAGTACCTCAACCCTTTTCATGGTCTCTGTCACCAAAGCCACTACTCCATTCAGCAGCGGATGCACAATTTCTCTAGTCTTCCCTTTTTAAGTAGCTGTGGAAGCCTTTCTTGTTACTCTTCACATCTTTTGCCAGATTCAATGTCAGGTCAGCCTTGGCATTCCTAACCCCATCCCCACAAGCTCAGACAGCAGCTCCGTCTTCCTCATGGGTCACCTGCACCTTCTTCTGCTGCTTGTACCCTCTTACTATGTCTGAATTCATCTTGGAACTCCTTGCTCACCTGTGTGGGTCTCCTCCTGCCTTTGCTTAATTTCCTGCATTCAGGATGGGCTTTTCTTGAGTTTAGAGGAGATGATTTTTCTGCATCAATCATCTTACTTGGACCTCACTGTTCCCCAGTGGGATATGGAGGAAGCTTGCACATGCAACTCTCCAAGAAATGGACAATGTCCACACAAGCTGTATGTAGAGTGCTCTGATACAAGCGAACTACTGTACTGTCAGAAAAGCATTTAACAGGTGGGGCAAAATATTTCCTGCTTCTTATATACATCTCATCCTAGTCTCTAAACTGGAGGCTAGATAAACCCATTATAAATACTGTGTTGTAGATTAATGTGGAAATTTTTTGTGTGATGTTTGCATGAATCGTAGGGGTTTAGATTTTGGGACATTACAGAAGTCAATGAGAGACAGAAAATGTTGTGTAAAATTATTAACCTAGAGCAAAACTAACCAGTTATTTGCATAATTTGTTCTTTCATCAAGGATAAATTTCATTAGAAGAGAGGAGAAGCTCTATGAACCAGCACTAGAAATATTTCCAGCTATAGAAGATAAGAAGAAAGACAAAGATATTTGCAAACCATGTGATGGAAAATGGATGAAAGGATATAGAATGAGGAAATCGAATCTTGTACTACTGACAGAAAAGAGGAAAATAGAAGAGACCAGATGAAACCCTGTTAGATGAACGGAGCAGAGCTATCTGAAGCTGGAGGGGTTGGAGTAAGAGAGGAATGGAAATTAAGGGAGAGATTCAAAGGGAACATGGACACCCAGAACCAGGCTACCTCATGTTCTCTATTTCGTCTGTCTCCTACTGTCCACATCTTGGGTAGTGGTGTCTTCCCTTGGTCTACAGACACTTTAGCACAAGCATAAACCATTAAATGTTTAATACAATGAAGAATCAACTGTAAGTACAGGAATGGGAAAGATTACGCTCATTTAGACCATCATGGATTTCCACAGGCTCTTTGTTTGTTTAAAGATTTCTTTCCAAAATTCATTGTTCCCTTTATATATCCTGACTGAATGGATACACTTACAATATCTTTGGTTTCTTCCTAATTTAACCAGCTTTTTTTCCATGTTCAGATTAGAAACACAAATTTCCTTTTACCTAATAGAAGTTCTACATCACTGCTTCCTCTGCAGCAGCTCATCTCTTCAGAAATTCTTTTCAAGAAGTAAAATTAACAAAGCACTTGGAAAACTTGAAAGATGAGCATAACCACAGAAAGAAAATCATGTGCAATTTTGTGAATTTGAATGAGAAGTACTGTGTGGCAAATTGGTAAAACATTTGAGTCGCTTATGGAATGGGTAAGTAATTCCATAACTGTATGTTGTTTAAATCCCAAGGGCCATTGCCACTGTTTTATATTCATTAATTTTCTGTAATAATGCAAGTATAAAAGTGATTGTTGGCTGGTGTTTTGTAGGTTAAGACAATCATGAAATTAAAAAGTACTTCTGAAAAAGCTCAGGATACACAAGATCACTGGTAAGAAATGAAAATAGGCTTTAAAATGGTTAATAAATTACGTTATTAGGATTAATTTTACATTGTATTGTATCAACACTTTGAAAGAAAATTTTACTTGCTTTTCAGTTACCATATTATAGTATTTTCTGTTACATTCCAGAAGTAAATAAAAGCTGATTGTCTGCCTATAACATTTGCACACTCTAACAGTTCAATTTTCAATACTGTTTTAGCAGCTTTGGTTCAATTACTTTTTCTATTTTCACACTGACATTTTCCATGATAGTTTTTAGCTCAACAGAGAACTTTTTCCTGTTTGTATGGAATTATTTAAATTAATTTTAGGATATTAGACTGTAAAGAGAAAAGTATATATTTTCTAATTATAAAACTCTGTAGTGTTTGGCTTGAATCCTGCATGGACTGAAAAGTCATGGCTTGAAAAGTCATGGCAGTTCCCAGTGACTGGAAAAAGGGAAACATTGTGCCCCTTTTCAAAAAGGGTAGAAAGGAGGACCCTGGGAACTACCAACCTGTCAGCCTCACCTCTGTGCCTGCGAAGATCATGGAACAGATCCTCCTTGAAGATATGCTAAGGCACATGGAGGCCAGGGAGGTGATTCGAGACAGTCAGCATAGCTTCACCGAGGGCAAGTCCTGCCTCACCAACCTAGTGGCTTTTTATGATGGTGTAACAACAAGGGTGGACAAGGGAAAACCTATGGATGTCATCTATCTGGATTTTTGTAAAGCCTTTGACAAGGTCCCCCACAACATCCTTCTCTCTAAATTGGAGAGCCATGGATTTGATGGGTGGACTGTTCGGTGGATAAGGAATTGGTTGGATGGTCGCAGCCAAAGGGTAGTGGTCAACG
>Ga0065711_1030410_pt1 | contig 32605 bp, 13 predicted proteins | sample Hoacrofraction12_FD_59098 | JGI IMG/M metagenome (GOLD analysis project Ga0065711, IMG submission 59098) | Hoatzin crop microbial communities from Cojedes, Venezuela - Epithelial fraction 12 v2 (version 2) | ecosystem: Host-associated > Birds > Digestive system > Esophagus > Crop | place...
GGGAAAAAAAAAAAAAAAAAAAAGACTATTGAGTGATTCATATGTATCTTGGGTTTTAATTATAAGAGGCTCCCTGTATGTCTTCTCTGGGCATATCAGTTTTTGCAGTTAGCATGCAGATGGGCTGGTTCTTTGGTTTCAAGACAGTATGTAGTCATTACAATTTGAGCAGAGGATAAAGATTGGCTTTGCTGTTGGACTAGCAAGTTCTGCAGCTGAATCATTCTATGGTCTTTGGCAAGTTACTTCATGAGTGAGCTGAAAGTTTTGTTCCTGAATGGCTGTGGAGTTTAAGCCCCTATTTGTACTCACACATATCTGATTTAAAACACTTCCTGCACTTTGCCACATCAGCTTCCGTGCACAGAAATATCTAAAGCATTGGGTAAAACCCTTCCGTGCGTTCTTGGCATGGGACAAGTATCAAATCACTCAAGTTAACCACAAGGGTGCTGTCTCTGCACCTCACCCAGCAACTGCCTGGGAAATCCATCTTCTCTGGTGACAGGACTTGCCTCATAGTCAAAAGCATGGCAGAACAAGATCTTCCTGAGGCAGTTAAATTATATTGTAAATTTAGGACCTCTTATCCATAAAGTGGAAATTTTCAGACGTACTGTGAAATCAAAGGGATCTCTGGCATGTGTTTCATAGCTGAAGTAGTTGAATGAAGGTTATTCATCCTATGTGGAGAGTCTGGACAAGAACAGCCCCAAAGCAAATGAACTGGGATTTGACTGCCTCTGTCCAGACTTGAAAACAGATGTTCAACAGAATGTCAGGAGAGAAGGGATTGCTAATTTTATAGTTACGAATTGTTTTGGAGAAATTCAGTATGGAGAACATGCCAGCCTGCAGTCAGAAAACTCACATCCTCATTTCCATGATGTACACACACTAGGTTCAGATGAAGTCTCTGGGTTGCAGTGGGAAAAGGCTGTCTTATGATCAGAACTCCAGCAACCCTCAAGAGAGAGGAACCACTCACTACATTGAGAACCTCTTTAAAGGCATATGGGACTCTTACTGAAGCTGATCAATTAATTTTTTTGACCTTGTTATTGTGCCTCATCTACAAAGTAACATGCTCATTGACTGATTCAGAAAAACACTACTGTGTACAGACTGGTTTGGAAGTATGCTTGGTGAGTGCTTGGGAGCTCATACTGTTAGTTTTGTTTGAGTTAAGTTACACTGAAATCATTGTAATGCAGTTTTCAGCTAACCTAGATAGCATAGTGTGGAAACTGTACAAGAATGCTTTTCATGTTAGTCTGTCCTTGAATAAAACTTGCATATGGTTAGGAACAGTTTTTTTACCATAAAAGCTCACACTTTTCCCCTGTTGCTGTGCTAACAGGGAGCACCTGGCTAATGCTTGTCAGAAGATACCAGTTCTATATGAAGCCCTGCGCTGCCAGCTCCCCACCTAGCCTGCGCTGCTCAGTGAGGGCGCATCTGGTGTTACTGTTTGAAACAACACATGCAGAAGTTTTGTACTAGGAAGCTCATTTTGGTAAGTGTTTCATGAAGCCTGTTCTGAGGATTGCTATGGCCTTATGTCTAAAATGCCTTGGTTTCTTCAGGGATCCTGAAACCACTCTCAGCGCAAGGTAAGTAAGATAGATGTATACAAAGTGCTTATGTGTGAAATGTGAAAATAGTATCTACTCTGCTGTTTCCCTTGCCTGATGTTACACTTTTTGAAGGGACCCCTACCAAGTCAGCTTTCAGATCTGAGTTTTCCTTGGGGTTGCTCTGAGATTCCCTTCAGATTCTAATCTAACCCACTCTGCTCCCGAGGCCTCCTTACTCCCTGAATTTCTGTGGGATTTTCCTGCATTTGTAAATGCTTATGTCGACTATGCATGGCTGGTTATGAATCTTTACTACCCAAGCAGTAACAAAAAGCTGGGTAACACCAACCTCAGTCCTTTCATGGCAGATGTACTTGCCATCTGGCCAAAATGCATTTTTCTGCCAATCTGTGTATTGCTTACATTGCAGAGTGATGCTTTTTAACATTGGGATCAATACACACAGATTAACGGTTATATTTGATATGAAAAACAACAGTTACAAAATACTTTTAAGGATATAAAGGGTTTGGTGGCAAATGCTCTCTTTGAGGAACACCACAGAAAAAAGATGTTTATTTTAATAATTGGAATTGTGCCTCTAATAAACATCTTCTTTAGTAATCTGTAGAGGGTTCTGTTAGGTTGTGGACATGCGTATCTAGAAACAGGGGTATTTGTTCGAGTTAAGCCTAATTAAGAAAGAAATGATGCAAGAGTAATTTGGAGGGCTGTAGGGTAACAGTCTATCCTGATTCGTTTTAAAGTATTTCCACTTGGTGGAATGAGACTTGCAATCACTCTGGAGGAAAAAATCCTTAGAGAATTAGATGAGAATGATTAGGATGATGCTAATGGCTTATTACCAATAGTAAATGGCTCATTAAAGTCCCATATGGAAACGGGCCAAATGGACAGAACTAGAATTTTTACAAAACACAAGTATTGACAAAAATACTAATATTAAGCATCTCCTAGTCTACATTATTTACTGCTCCTTCACTTATTTTTAAAAGCTTAAAGATTTTTCTTCACCTAAAACCTAACAGGTATTAGGAAATTTGGTCCTCATCTGGAGACTGGGCAATTAGTACTAGTCACAGGATGTAATACATAGTATTACAAATAACACTTAGGTTCACAAATATCTTTGTTTTAATGTACTTTTTGTGCATGATTTTTTTGTCTCTCAGCTCATTTAATTTTTTTTTTAACTGCACCTTTCTATTTTTCTCAGGCCAGTGTTCATCCTCTATTTTGAAAACTGTCTTATTTCTTGCCTTCCCTTAGTGTGCCTCTCTAGATGAGCCTAGATACGTTTCTGATGTGCATCAGGAGTCAGTTGTGAAAATTTGCTTAAAAGGCCTGAGATTATTTTATAACTTTTCTGTTTGTATACTTACGTCTGGTGATGTCACTCCCATCTAACTCACTGCATCAAGACTCCTGATAAAAGTGTGACTCTTGAGATTATTATCCTTATCCATCAATTAGAATGTCACAATTAGGAGCAGCACCATAATGAAATACCTGTAATGCTGCTAAAAGATTTATGCCAGTTAAGTATTTGCACGTAAGATGTTGTGATTTTGAAAGCAATCATAAAGAAGCACTTGTCTATTATTGTTGTGTCACAAAACTCAGTATAGTAGTTTGTTGAATATTTGATTATCTTTTTCACTTCTACATAGTCTTTAGCTGAATTGTTAATTTCTAATTAGATTTCAGGAATAAATATTTCTACACTCACTGTTAATACTTTTGGAACAAACTTTACAAGAATTTTCAGATTTCCTTTTCAGCTGATGTCCCAGTTACCTCTTGATTAGCTATCCCCAGTGCACTGTGCTTAGCAATTTTCTGTGAAATAAGAATTCAGCTGACACAGACTGATTGTACAACTTGCTGAGAGTTTCTCCCAAGCATGATAACTGCCACCGATTTCATTAGTATTTGACAATATTCAGTGTCTTCCAGAGACTCTCAAGAGTCATCCTTTATTTGTGTTGATACCATATTAAAACAAGTATTGTAAGAATTGTAATTCAAGCCCCTGTATAAATATCTCAGAAGTCAGTAATAAATAGTCCTAATTAGTAGACAGAAATAAAGTACTTTAAACTACATGAGCACAAGAAACAGATGGGCATAAGTGCAAATAATTCTCTTTTTTACAAGAAGCTCTTTTTTCACTTTTTAATATCTATCACTGCAATTCTGTTTTTCTTTTGCCAGACATGTTTTCAGTGAATTGCAAGTTACTTGGGACTGCTGTTCAAATTCTCCTAAGGAAGATGTGGCTCTTGTTAATTGAATTAATCCATTTTAATTAATATCTCTGTACCCAGGAAGTGAAATCCTGAGTTCACTTCCTTCCTTTACTCCTCTGGGGAGCATGAATTCTGTGTATGTAAGGAGTATTTAGCCCTTTTGATCCAACCAAAATTGTTTTTAAACAGATCTACTCATAATGTATTCATAACAGGCATTTGGTTCAGCATTTCTACAACTCATTCATAAATCAAATCTATGGTCTGATTCACTTAGTCCAAAGTCTGTTGGACTACCATGCATTTAGTATATAGTGCTATGTACTTGTAAAGTAGGTCATATACTTCAGAAGAGCATCAGACCGATTTAGTGCATAATTGAAATATACAATGTGGCTGCAGAAACCCTGATTTTTGTCAAGAAAGTGTGCAATTGTGCACTCAGGATGTAATGGTCTATTCATGTGCACACACTAAATCTGATGCATCTCAGAAATTTCACTTGCACACACAACCTGGCTGTGCTATGCAAATACAATGAGTTTTTGCTTGGGCAAACAGCTTCTTCCCAGAAGCTTCACTCTGATTGTGCATTATCGTAACTTACTGTGTGTATCTTAACTCATACTGAGTTCCTAGGTAATCCTAGGAACTTATACGTCAGACCTAAATCAAGCTATGACTTCTCCAGCAGAAAGTCCAGTCTTCCTGTACTCTACATTTTGTCCAGTGGTGCATAATCACCCAATCCAACCATTGAGTCAAAGGACTGGGTGAAAAAAAAAAACAGAATGTCATTCTAGCATCAGCTTCTCATCCTTGAAGGCAATGAGTCTTGCTCCTCTCACTCTAGCTAAGACAGCTGGACAGCACAGGGCTCTTTTATACTCTGAATTGTCACAAATAGCACTTAGTATTCACTAAAAAGCTATTGATCTCTCTCCCTCAAGTCCTAAACCTCCTTGTAAATCAGTACATCTTATTGAGTGAAGCACTGCAAAATAATAAGACAGCTTGAATCTAACAGTTTCTCTGAAAAGATACTGGACCCATTAGCAGTGCCCAGTGCTGTTGACCTAATGTCCCATCAGTGTTACAGTCCACTGACACAAGGTTCCTGGTTTGATTAAAAGTGTTACCACGTGAAAGACTCAGTTTCACCTCATACATACTTCCAAAATGACATGGTATCTTTCAGTGCTTGACTCCGTTTGAACTCCCATCTGGCTGGTAAACTTCAAAGAACACTGACAACTTTCACAGGTTTGATCCAGATACCTTAGTGCCGTTGTTATGCAGGCACACTGGTGGAAAGAGGCATATTTACACAGTTCAGTTCTGGCTTGCAGGTGCCTAGGTTAGCATCTGAGGTTGCTTGATAGGAGTAGCTGAGCTTCCAAGATAGCTTCTTCTGGAGTCTCCACTGGCTGCAAAAGAAGAGTTTGAGGTCCTGCCTTCGCAACTATGTGAGATGCATGAAGTTAAGACAGTGTGGAACCTCCTTTCTCCTCATCTTACTTTCCTCCAGGATGATTTCTCCTTTCAGACAGATTCAGATGTCTTTCAGAGGCTCTGAGAGGCTGATTCTTTAGATTTGGGGTACCTCAGCTGGCTAATCAAACAGTCCTATTTTCAGACTGCGACCTTGTGACAACATCTTGGGACTCTCCAAACCACTTTGTTTGCTCTGGGAGGCTGATCCAAACACTGCTTAGCAAAGCTGGAATTACTGTGTGCTAGTTCTTACTATTTGCCCTACCTCTAGCTGATCACTCTAATCCCACCCCAGATTAGTGCCCTGGCAAAGGAGTTGTTTGATAAAAGTATATTTTGGTATTGCCTGAAATCTGTCAGTGTGGCCAGCGTTCTACAAGAAGAGAACAAGAAGTCATCATTTATGCCTGAAGAGATTTCCCATAAGAGGAAAAGCACATTTAAGTCGATCTGACCTGCTCTCTCTGTTCCCTGGTCTCCTGTCTTCATGGCATTCAGATTCTGAACCTGTTTCAGTTGGTTGGCTTATATTAATACATCGCTTACTGATCCACTAGGCTGGCAGGAAAAAAATCAAAGAGAATGTCAGAAAACAGTAGCATAATTCTGTTCCCAGCTGGAGAACTCTTCTTCTGTCTTGTCAGAGTTACACAGACATGATATGGGTCACGAAAAACTTGCTATACTGACAGTTGTTACTTTTGGGATTAGATCGATATTTGCCTGTATCCAGGAATTAGTAGAACAACTGCCTGCAGGAATATATTTTAGAGGTGATTTCCTATCAGTGCAGGATGCTTCTGAATTTAATTCTTCTGTTCAAGACACCATTTACTTTTCTAATACTTAAAGCCATATGCACTGCTCACAAGAAATCTTGCAGGTAAAGAGAAAATAGAAGAATACACGTTAGAGGATTATACATAATATGGATTGTGAAGTCTTATGTAAAACAGAAAATCATATTTTTTCAGATGTTTTGCGCTTGGCAGGGTATTTAACTTACCTGTCATTTACACCTTGAAGATCAGCAGAGAAAACCTAATAATGCTTACACTCTTAGGAATGATTGTCTTTGTAAAGCAGCTATCTTTGCAGCATTATACCAGGCAAAAAATGTCAAGTTTGTCATCTCCAATAGCTTCTTTATATATAAAGTGCAAGTGGCTTAATTTCAAAGGACCAAACTGAATAGCATATTTTCTTTCTATTTCTAAATCCTTTTCTGCTACACTCTTAAAAAAAACAATGGCCAAATATTTTATGCTGTTCCACAGTGAATGTTAGTTCTAAAAATAAAAAAAAAAATCTTAAAAATACTGTAAGAAAAAAGACCAGAGTAAATGGGCATCACCGTTATGTCTCCGTGTATAGTGACTACTAGTGCAGGTAGACTTCCAGCAGGAACTGTTGTGCATAGGATGCAGAACTGGAGGCAAAGCTGGAGTCAGTTCTTTGTTTTTACTACATCAGTCTTTTCTAGTGTCTAATATGACCCTCCACTTTTAAAGATATTTTGCAGTCTGTCCTTGAACATTGTTATTAATGGCCTAGTTAAGCAAGGAGAGGATTACTACTTACCTGTATTATATTTATTCCAATTTCTGCTTTAAACATTGTTTTATGTAAATTTACCATGGCATTTAATTCCCTCCATTTATACACTTGACTTATTATATTTTTCCGAATACTTATTACGGTTATTTTGGATATCAGTCTTGCATATTCCCTAGCTACAGTCTTATTTATTATTTCTTTTTCATTCTCACTCATTATAGAAGCTAAAGTAAACCTGTGGAGGAAGGACAGGTAGTTCTGAGCATGGAACGAAGTGCTATGGTCTAAACTGTCGTAGAGCAGAACCTGGAATTATTGGAGGAATAATCAATCCAGGAAGAAAACCATGCTGAAATTTTACCATTCTCCTTTGAATGCTCCGTGTGACTGTGTATGCTAGCCTTAAAGCAAGCTGCTTTGGTTGTCAGGAAGTCCAGGTAGAATAACGTGTTGTGGGCTAATTTAGGTTACTGCTGAGCACTGCTACCTAGCAGAGCTGAATAGATACATCTTCTGTTGGTCTACAGCTCTGACAACAAAATTGTCAAGTAACTCCCACAGTAAATGGTTATTTTCCCTGCACAGTTAATGCAGTTGTATAGAACAACTAGGAAGAGAGGAACGTGAAAACACAGAGGCTGAAACATTCCAGAGTATTAGGCAACAAAATCGCATAGATGGTTGATTCCCTAAAAGGATCATCTTGGCTGTCTTACATTCCTATGTGTTGTAATACAAAAATACTCTTTCTGTGTCTAGCAGAGGTCATAGCACAGTGTAGCTAGATCTTTGTAGTCAAGAAATATCTGCAGTTGCTCAACAGAATCCTTCTAGTAAAAAAATGGATCTGATCACTACATCCCAGAGACTGAGGCTTGACTCACAGAGGGATGATAATCCCAAACCAGTGAAGCTAAGTGGAAAGATGTGTAGAATTATTTGAGCACTGAAAAGATGCTGAGAAACCCATGACAATAAATAATCTGTTCCACTTCAATGGTGGAAACTGATTTCGGGCGTATCTAGAGAGATAAATATGATAACAGAATTTCAGTTTCAAGTCTATTAGGAATCAAACTTTCATACTGACAGCCACTGCTTGATTGTTTTCAACTATTTTTTACCATCTGATGAATGTAATTTATTTTAAAGCAATTTGAATTTTCTTTGCTGAATGGAAACTTACAGGACGCACATTCTGCATCACAGAAGCAAATACCTTGGCTGAAGATAAGATGATCTATTAGAGAGGAGCCATATCCAAAGGTAGCAGAACAGCTGTACGGAGTTTTTTCTAGCCTAATATTGAATTGAATCTATTTCAGCCCACGGACAAAACACTGCATCGCTTGTGTTTGAAGAAATGACTGCAGAACATTTGCTGCAATTGATCATTTACTGCTCCCCTGTCTGGCTTTAACACTCTAACATCCTACTTCTGGGTTGTGTGACCAAAATGCACCTGAGTGAATGGTTGTCTCCCGAACTAGGTTTTGCCAGTACCTTTTCCACAGTGCCCCTTCGGAGTGCACTTAGCATTATGAATATAGAGCACAGGAAAGGAAAAAATGCTTTTCAGTACTAGTTCTACAGCATAATCAGAGTTTAAATGTGAGATTTGTTTTCTAGAAGAAAACAAATGTCAAATTCTAGTGGCCAGGAATTCAAGCACCACAGGTCAAAATTATAATCTCTCTCTCTAATGCTCCACTTAGAGACTGTGGAAAAGGAACAGTACATTTTTCCTGCCACTACTGAGCCACTTTATCTTTGAATAGGAGGAAATTTCTTTTCTTACAAGTGATCAAGTATTTAGATTGCTTGTGTGTATTTCCCCTATTGATAGCAGGTGATCACAGAGGGCAAAGGTTAGCAAATGGATTTAAAACAATACTGCACAAGTAATGTTGCGTGCACTAATATTACATGCTTCATTGCATCTTTGGTTATTCATTCTTTACACCCATCCTCTGCGACAAAATCAATGAGACATTTTATGTTATGCTTCAAAGTCATCATAATTGTTTGTTTTGAAGCAATATTTTTTTCCCTTTTGTTAACCAAGGAATTTGCTGAAGTACCCAATTTTGCAACAACAGTCAGGAATAGAGCCAGAAGCTTTTTAAAAACAATTTGAAGAGGGGAAATCCCAACAGCAACAAAGCCCTATGCTGAAGTGCTGTGTTGTTCATAACATGGAATTCTCCCCAAAGGGAAATCATAATGCAAAAAAAACCCCAACCCCCCCATAGCACTTACTTCAAACAAACATGAGCATTAAACATTATTTATAATATCTGTGTGACAACAAGGTGTCTTTGCATAATTAAAGTATCTCAGAAGCTGTGTGCAGCAAGACATCCCACTGTCAATTAGCTGCTTGAGTGGTCAAGTTTCCACACAGGAATTCTGCGTATTACTGTTTCAGAGAAGAGCAACACTGGATCCGACCTTTTCTGCCTTGCGAAAGGATGTTGTATTATTTTTTGCACCATATTACCTATATCTGAACCTTGCTTTTTGTAAATCCCTGAGTCATAAGTTTAAAAATGACTAATTAGTATGACTTTTATATCTGTATTGATATCCAAAAGCCCTGATAGGGATTGCAAAGGCGGTGGTTCCAGACATTGTACAAACACTTGGTAACGAGCTCCTCTAGTGCTTTTCATCAGATGTCGAAACGCTTTACTGTCAGGACTGGCCCATCTTGTATACATGGGAACTGAGGCGCACAGCAGTGATGTGATTCCCTGTAGTCAGCCAGGAGGCTGGTAACAGCCAGGGAACAAATGAGGCTTGAAAATCAGGCAAGGCTTTGTCCATGCTGGCCCTAGAATCCTACACCATGGAGCTTGGAAAAGACACCTTAGGTCTCTGTCTCTGCTGTCCATGAATCGAAAATCAAGGCATCCTCACTAACTAGGAGATTATTCAGGAATGGCTATAACTGAACGATATTTAAAAAAAAAAAAGAAAAAATAGAAGAAAAAAAGGCAGAAGTATATTGTTAACGTCCCTCTGTTGTAGTAAGACCCTCTGGGGATGCTACTTGGCTGCTTGTAAGTGTATTTAACATGAAGAAGAGATGATTGAAAAATGTAGCTTGTAGCTCCCTGGGGCACTTTGCCATTCACAGGATACAGGACGGTGAGCAGTACTGGAAGGAGACGTTGCAGGCAGCCCTATCTGCTATGGCCCTGCAGGCAAGAAAAGGCTTCTGTGTACTCGGAATATGATTTGATGATTAGATCCTTTAGCACTTGTGAAAGCCACTTGTTTATAGCTCTTATTAAATTATGTTGTATGCTCTGGTGTAAAATATTTGTTGCTTAAGATTTGATAAGGTGCATAAACCTGCAATGCATTTTAAGCCCTGCAGGAATGCAGAGACAGTGGAGCTGTAAGGCCAAATTCATTAGTGGCATTCTGTGGGGTTCAGTGGGCTTATCCCATGGATGAATTTTGCATGTATTCTTTAAAATAGGTAAGTATTTGACTAAAATTAGCCAAATCCTCCAGAGCCTAATGGAGCGCTTATGGGCTCTGGCAACTTAACCCAATGTTTAATTTGCACTGATCTAGCCAAGTCTGCAGAAGCATGAAATATACTCTACAGGGAGAGCGCTGCTCTTTGAAGTTAGTGGCTTAATTCCCATTGTCTCTGATGGGAGCAGGACTGGGTTTTTTGTGGCATTTACTCCTGTTGTTGTAGACAGAAATCTTTTCATATATGAATTAATTTGCCCTGTATTTGGGGAAATTCCAATCTTCCAAATTTACTAAAATCTTGTTAACTTCCAGGAGAGCCTGCACAGCTGTACTGGTGAGTTCTGCATATTCTCCATGTAGATATCACAGACCCTGAGAAGCGGCAGATTTAATTTCTCAGTGTGTGTGTGCAGGTCACTAACTAGCTAACGAGCTAATAGTCGTGGAAAGAGAAAGGATGTGAGGAAAATCGCTCTTTGTACAGCAGCACAAAGTCAACTGACATAGCTCAATCTTCTCTTTTTTCAAGGGGATTCTGCAAGTACCAACAATTCAGAATGGATTATTTGATTATTTGTGTTCACCTGCTCCTTTGGGATTCTCACAGCTTGGAGGTCGTCTTGCCCGCTGCCCTGTGGTGGTCTCAGGCGAGCAGGCAGAGTGCTGCTGCTGGCTGCGGTTGTCCCAGCTGGGCGAGGGGCTGCAGCCAGCAGTGGGCAGCTGGAGGTGGTGGTGGAGCACTATGGTACGCGGTTCCTCAGCCAGAGAAGTGACTGTTTCAGTTTATCCTTTTGACAAGAGCAGAGGTTTTCTATTTTAGACAGTCATAAAAGGTGAGCACATAGTGTTTGGGGGGAAGGCAGCTCAAGCAGTGATCTGGGCACAGAGAAACAGGGAAAAGGAAGCAAAAGTGTCTTTGAAATGATCCCACTTAACCATCAAGTAACTATTACCATGGCACAAGCCCAAATTGATATGCTGCCTCCACACCACTTTGATTCACTCCTGTAGCCAGGTGCTGAGAGTGACTGTAATAATACAGGGTGTTTCAACAGAGAGGCACATACGGGAGCAGACAGGCAAGACACTAGTCAGAAAGCAAGCTGTCTGCTGTACAGGCAAGCAGGCACTTCAAAGAGTGAGGAAATCTTTCCAAGGAAGTTATTGTCAGAAGACATACGAGAGTTCCCACTGATGTTAATGCCCACTGTTACTACTCTCTCCCACCAAAAAGAATTTTTGTCCTGGTGAAGTGACTTTCCCCATGACGGGGTGACAAGCGAACCCTGATCCTTTTGTTTTATTCCAGTTACTTGCAGATTCTCTGCTTTTCTAGCCCATGGTCACCACTTCTTTGTCTTGAAAGTTCAAAGGGGCAGAGCCACTAGCCTCATTTTACAAGTGTAGAGACACATGAAGAGTTTATTTTAGTCCCAGGAAGCACCACAGATTCTCACTTTTATTCTTTCAGAATTAATCTATCAGAAACCTCAAACATCCAGCAGAATTCTATATAAAGAACAGGGACTGCTGTTTCCTTTCTGCATCTTGGTTTCAACACTTTCTGCCAGTGGATGCTGACGGCAGCCTACTACTGAAGGAATCACTGCTGGTTTTAGATGCAGTTTCCCAAGCCTGTTACCTCTAGGCTACATTACAACACACCAGTGTCATCTATTACTGCAGCAGTTTCTAGTATTTACCGTAACAGCTCTCATGTCACATCTGCCTTTCACCAGCTTGAGGCAGGTGGAGCAAAATCAATGCAGAGAAATCCTAAAGCTCCTCTCTTTCCTCACTCTTGTTGCTAACCTGGCATGAGAAGGGTTGCTGTGGAAATGGAGGAGGCAAAATCTTGTTCAGGAAAATACTGGAGGCAGGTGATAGTGGAGAACGCTAATATATCACCCCACTCTCTGACTGGTACAACCCCCCCTTGCACTGAGAAAATTGGTTTTTATTTGATACTGCTGATCTAGCAAACCAAAACGGCAAGTCAATTTGTGATAGAAGATGGAAAAAAAAGAAATGACCTGGTTTATTAATCCCAGAAGAAACAGGACTACATTAACCAAACCTGGAACCTCCAAGAATGAATCAATTTACTTCTTACACTCTTATCTTGATTGTTGACTCACAGCCTGAATTTGCACATACTGTAGACTTTCATGATATTCAGATTCCCTTATAGGATTTCCACATGAAAATGGACAGAGTTCCAGTCTGTGCCATTAAATCTTTACAGATGATCCATGTTTGAGACAAAATTTATGGCATGCAGTCAGTGTAGCTGACTGATCATTTTGTTGCGGTTGCCTATTCTGAGGCAGTTATTGTATCTCAAAGCATTTTATGAGATGGAATCATTTATCAGAGTACCTTTGAGATGATTGTAACTACAGGAGAAGCCCTTTAATTAGGAGATTGCACAAGATGATATTGTCTCCTAAATGCAAAGGAACAAAAAGAACAGAAATAAAGGGAATAACCTGCAAAATGAAACTGTCATGAATAAAAAAGGATCATCACCAGATTATAGTTGTATTTCATCCTAACCTTACGAACAGTTAATCTTTATATCACATTTTCTACACTAAAATATTAAGGCTAATGGATTTCTCTGGCACCTCCTCATGCACATTTTAATTAGATCTGTGTAGAATTCTATATAAAATCAGGTCACCTTGGAGTATCTTGTGTCGGCCTCAAAGGACTGGGGTTGCTACAGCCTTGGATTATTCTCATGGAAGACATTAGGATTAACTGGTCCTCACTCCTTACTCTTCCATTCATATCCAAATAGGCAAGTTACTTTTGACAACTTGGAACAAACTTCACGGGAAAAAAACACAACGGGAACAATCCCGAGTCTGACCTAATTTTAATGGAAGTTTCACACTACCCTGTGCTTCTCAGCCTGGCAGCAGTCGAAGGTCTCCTCACTAAGGCCTGTCTCTTGCACACATCTGTGGCCTCCAAATAAAAATGATAACCCAAAACAGAATGCATTTGAAAAAAAACACCTCAATTCTACTTGTAAAGGACAGTCTGGGATCTAGCAAAACCAGTGTCTACTGACTGCAGAAAATACACTGTCACCGTCATCGTCCCAATTAATGCCCATACAAATACACAAAATCTCACTTTTGTCAGTACTATGCTTCCTACTGTGTGACTGTAGCAGGATGCTTACCTGTACAATTATCCTGCATTAAATGACCAGTGCTGCTGGGAAGTAGGACTGGCATTGTTTTGGTATAAGATGACCCTGGTAATTCCTTGGATGTTGTTATAAACCAGTGAGTCCTGAAGAGGTTGGCTGTGCTTGGGTGCCTGACTTTAGACATCAGTGGCAAAAGCCTGGGAGTCCGAGAAAAGCTGAAGACCTCAGTGTAAATTCAAATTGCAATCTCTGATGATTTTTGCAGTGCAATATTTGTTGCGACAAAGAGGCTCAGCCATGCAGATTGTTCCTAGGCACTTGTAGACTTTCCTCACCTAAAGCCATGTAGTGCTGCAGATAGAACAGACAGCTCTGTAGAGTTTTTATTGGTTTAAAACTTTAATATCAGGGAAGTATCATTTTTGCTTCAGGAGGAGTGAGGTATTATGTCTTATTTTGAGTAGGAGAGTGATTCCACCTGAGGAAAGCTAAAGTGTAGGATCTGACAGCAGCCGGGACGACTCAGACGCTAGGAAAGAGAAAAAGATGCAAGAAGGCCGGCAGCTGCGATAAGCTGATTCATTGCCACGAAGCCACATTGCCTGCCAGGTATACTGATTAGGTGGTTGGACCATGCACGTAACAGGGACACTGATTACTCCATTGATTTTAAAATGCACTCCCAAATAAAATAAGACATATTCCTCCTGTATTTTGTACTGTCCCTAAAGAACTTGTACAAATGTAATCTACTGGTTTAGAGTTCCTGGTCACTTTAGGGAGCTGATTTCTAGTACCGAAAGGATAGAGTAAGGATAACATTACTTGTGATTAATTTCTTTAATATTTATGTTGCTTTCACATGTGCAAAGTCAATAGTCTGTATACATTTATTGCACCGACTGTACCAAATATTCTGACTGCTTTTTTTCTTCCCCCAAAAAACAGCTATTCCTGAAATACACATGCACCTCTTTGTCCATCACAAAAGGTAAGACCAGGAAAAGTCTATTCTTAACAGAAATGGTATTTTACGCTTGCCCAGCTTGCATCCATTCAAATGGTAAATATCTCACAAAAGTTTGTGGTACATAAGATGCAATAGAGCCACAAATCTCTGCCATCTCTGTCCTGGTAGTGTGGCCCTAAGATTGTTCAGAACTGTTCCAGCAGGCCCATCAATTTTCAACTAAACTTTGATAAATACCTTTCAGCTCTAATTTGCTTTTGTTACCATTGTTGCCCTTGACAGGCACTGCCTGGCACAGCAGAGAGAAGGCGTTTCCATATCCCTAGGTTCCGTGTCATCTCCATGGCACAGCTCTAGGTTTCAGTCATAAAAATGGCCCTGCAAAGAACATTAAAACCAGTACATGAAAGTTTTTTGCTGTCTTTGCATTGTCAAAGTTTCAAAATACCACCATATGACTTTACCTTATCAATCCCATCTCAAGCATTGTATCAAATGATCACAGTGAATTGTTCGTAACCAGTCAAGCAAGTTTATGAAAAGTAATCCTCATGTAAATTTTCTGTTAAATTAATTCAAATAATCAATTGGAAATCATAATACATGTAATACTTAACCAGGAAACAGATGATATCATTCACAAAAATTAACATCTAATGAATATGAACAGCATGACTGTTCTCAGTCAATGAACAGTCACATTCAGAAGTATGTGCTGTAGAAATTCTAGATCTGAGATATCCTTAGCTGCTGCAGCTTGTCTTAAAATGATGCTGCAACAAATACCCTAGAACATGTAATGTTGTTCTAGAAGTTCGCCTTAATTGGATTATCTGAGAATGTCAGTGATTGTTACCAATACTGTCCCTGCTTTTGTGTCATTGAGCACTGCAAGAAACAGAAAGTTACAGAGGCACAGGCAAAGACTGGAGTCGCTCCTTTGTTGGCCTTGGCTATGTGATTGTGTTTCAGCCTGGAAAACAAGTTATACACCAGTGGGGCCTTTTCAAGATTTGGCAAACACTCTCTGCCCATATTGTTTTCCTTCATACTTAGTAAGGGTGACAGTGGTTTGCTTTGAGTGAGATTTTGGGCAGAGGAAAAAAAAAATCTTGTTCTGTATTTTACTAGTGAAACTACAGGGGTTTGCAATCAATGAATGCTCAAGAACTGGAAAGGAAAATGATGCTCTGACTTCCTGAAACTTTTGAAGAAATTGTCTATGTGTAGAAGTTGCACTTGGCTATTTATTGTCTTTTTGAAAAAGTAAGTGAGGTATTGGACTCTTGCTTCTTCTAGGTCTAGATTTATTTAGTTCCCATTTATCCTACTGGAGCCATTAAAAAAATATGTTATATGAGTATTTTTTTCATTGCTCAAGTTCTACAGGAAAATAATTATGTCATAAACATCATGCAAAACACATTGGCATTTCATGTGAAGCTTTTTGTAAATCTTTAAATCCTTTCTTTTAATCTGAAATTTTATACCAAAATCTTTCAGTTTTTTGCTTAAATGAGTAAGATAATTCAAGACTATATCACTAGGAGTCCAAGGTGTATTGTTTAAGAGCCTGTTGGAGGGCTTTAATTCAAATAAAGCTTTTCTGAATTTTCTGTTGTATAGAAATTCTCAGAAGGCAGCTATTGGAGCTGGAGTAAAAGATGAGTTCAGTACTCTTGAACAAGGCAAGATTCTTGAGCTGGTCAGTATGACGAGCAAGAGCGTAGGAAAGTTGGAGGAGCATGTGACATTTCTTAAATTATTATACCAAATGTACATGTTTGGAAAGATGAATACTTCTTTGTGAGAATACTTAAATGATGCTATTCAGCCCTTTGCCTGCCACCTGTTTCCTTAGCTCTTTTTTTTAAATTCTTAATAAAGCTTTTCCATTATTAATTATAGTCATGACTCTGCAAACCAAAATGTTCTGATTACTGAACTTTTTCACAAAACTTCTGGGAAATCTCAGTGTCCTCCATCAGATATTCTTCCTAATGCCCCGAACTTAGCAGATTTAGTATTAAGTGATCAAATAGCAGCCCAGAGCCATTCAAGGTAATTGAATCCTATGATTTGGGACCAGGTGTACAAAGATGTTCAAACTAATTATTTAATAATTGAAAACAATAACCAGTGTAGTTAAATCTCTTGCTGATTTTCTAATGTTTATTAATTTAGGCACCTGTGTCTTCTGCACCACTTTCAAAATCTTAGAAGGGTATGCATAGCATAAATTCACAATGAATGTGATTACCTCAATACACACTCTAGGTGCTTAAGTGATTAGAAGAGCATTATTATTTTAATTGTTATATAGATTTCATTCTTATGAGCCTGCTTATTAAACAGTTGTTTAAATTCCTAGATAGACATCAAGGTGCAGAGTTTTCATTAAAAACTCTCTCTACCATTTCCACTACCTCTTTAAATGGCCCAATTTAGGAAGAATCTCAGAAAATATTTCCCTAAAAAATAGGCAAATACAACATTCTTAAATAGTTAAGATAAACGAATGAAAACCAACATAAACAGCAGCACCCTCATCAGCAGAAAAATCATGGCCCTTTCACTAGTGTAATTTTACTTCATTCTATTGTTTATACAAACTGCATTGAAGAACCAGCTGAAAGAAAGGAGCTTTACAATTATCATGAAATATCGGCGATATCATCTATTCTAAATCAGTTTGTGTCTTCTTTTCCAAGGGCTTTGTATGGTAGAGCAGATGTTGAACCTTGCAGATTACTTTCACCTACCCTTGCTTCACGTAGCTATGTATATTATTTTAATTACCTTCTGTACCTTCAAGGCAATTCCCATTATATTCTTTTATTTTGCTAATGCACCTGCTTAAAGAAAGAAATCTGTAAATGGGACACTCGGAAAGGGTAAAATGGCAGCAAGATTAGACTTCTTGGTGTTGTGTCTTTTGCTATTTCCTTTTTTTCTACTCCCTTCACTGTGACTAAATAATAACTACTGGAAGGAATAATTTTACAAGAGGGATTTATCTGTTATTTTATTTGGTCCCAATACTGCTAATTAACAGCAGATATGAAAGGTCCTGTAAAGGTGTTAAAAATCTAACAAAACCTGTTTGTACCTTCTATTCTTATTCTACAAACAGAATTCGTATACTACTATGAAATGGGCTGCTTTAGCCTTAAAGTCATAGAAAAGAAGGATGAATATAGCAGAATAACAACACGATTTATCAGCATGAACAAAATAAATGGACAGTTTTAACTGTATCATTCCAGCAGTCTACACAGCAGTCCTAATGCCTTAACAGAATGTGTGAAAGTAAATGAAATGGCAGCGTGATTACACTGATTAGAGTGGTTGCGGATGCGTCAGGCTACATTCATGCTTCAGTGGGGCTGTAATTATACTTCAAAGAAATGCTGTGCGCACGCTGCTCCGTTCTTACGGCGTCCCTGCTGTTTGTTTCCTCTTATTTTGTTCTTAGCATTATGGGCCCTAGTCCTGCAGACGCTTACTCATAGGTGTAACTCTCTTTGTTTCAGTGGTGGGAAACAAATCACCTCTTGTGCATATCAGTAGTATTGGCTATAAACTCTTCCAACTCTTCCATGCTGCTACAGAAGTCCCACCAAATACTAGGGTTTGATATGATTTAATACCATTCCTAATCTCTTACAGAATAAACCTATTGCGCTTTCATTAAATCGGTTGGTAAAGAGTGTAGGGAGTATGGCTGCTCAATATCCAACAGTTCTCTTCTCCACCTTGCCCCTAGGTATTAGTACTGAACCGACGAGACCCAAACTTTTGTGATTTGTCTTTGATTAGTGCTGCCTCATGCTACAAGCAGTACGTCGGGAAGAAAGATGAATTTGTTGCTGTTGTTTCTCCCTTCCCATTGGCAATGCATGGCAGCACCTAGCCTAAAGCTGACCACTGTATTTCATTTAGGAAAAGGGATAGAAAAGCAAAATACATTTTGATGTGCCTGCACTTTGTCTGTTCTTCAAAGGCACTGACATTTTACAGCAGCTTTTTTTCCTTTTTCCCCCTCAGACAACTATGTGAGACCATCCTCTAATTTCTCTTCGGTGGCCTGTGCTTTCCTTCAGATACCTGCTGGCAATGGTGGAGTAGTGTTCCCCTCACTGTCTGGATTTTTTGGGTTTTTGTGTGGTTTCTCACTGTGCCAACCTGTGGTTTGCAGGACTTTCTCTGGATCCCACAGCTGAGCACAGGTCTGAATGCTCTGGGTGTGGACCTCAAGCAAGTCTAGCTCAGCTGCAGGCTCAAAATGTGCTGTAGAGCAAACAACAGTCTGAATCAAAACCAAAGGAGCCACTCATTACAAAAAAAAAAAAAAAAAATTATTTGTTCTTAAGCTCTGTTCTCCTTGAGGGTGAAGTGCTACTAGAAAAAATCCCTAAGTGCTAATGTTGTCATAGAGAAAAGGAGGTTGGGACTGCTGAAACCACAAAACAGATGAAGAATCAAATCAAGTAAAACCCAGGATATTGCTGTGAGCTTGTGTCTTTGCAGAGACTCAGGAACCAGAAACAGCAGTTGAGAAACAAGCAATCTGTTTCCAGGGGCAGTAGGGACAACTGCTACTCTGGAGACACTTTGGCCTCTATGCTCCATACCCAGTTCCAGTAACTTCAGAGGGGCTTTACCACTGGCTCACAGAGACTTCGTCCCATTCCCGTGCATGGATGCGTGCACACATTTTTCACCAAACTGCAGCTCAGACAATAAGGACTTCCAGTAGCCTGGGGCGGTGGTCAAACCAGGTGAGCCAAAACCAAGTCTCCACCTTCCTGAGAGTGGAGCTAAGCATGTCTTAGCTGAAAGTTGCTCTCTGCTTGTCAGACACAGTGATATATGAAGGTAATTGCTTCTGTGTGCATTTAATTACAGTATTGTACTTAGCAGGTTGCAGGACCAGATGCAGAGGGTCTTTTCATAGAGCAGAGTCTGATAGGCCGTGAAAACATCTCAAAAAGAAAAGGGCAGAGCAATGTCACATTGTAATGCAGCTTTTTGTGCCTGGAAAAGAAGGTTAATTAGCTGATTGCTCCACTCTTCATCTTCATTTCTTAAGGTGGAAGAAACATGGTAGGAAGGTGACTAATTTATCTTCATGAATTTTTAGAATTAGCAAATAGCACCAAATCTTTCTTCAGCCCAGCATCATGCCTTGGGCTTGATATTGGGGTAGGGACCAATAAGAAAGGGAACAAAGGCTCCACGAAGATCTTCATCCTCTCTGGGGAAAAGGAGAGAGAGAGAGATACAATCTTGGCTAGAGTTCACCATGGCAACTAGAGCAGTCCATCCTGTCATTTCTCCTCACGAGAGAGCAGTGACGATTCTGGGTTAATGCTGCATGCGGGGACTTGTAACTCACCTGTACTTCCTCAGCACCTATTAACCAAGTTCATTTTTCAAAGTATCCCTTAGTGCTTTGTGGCAGCAAATGGCAGTGAGGTTACTCAGATCGGCTTGGATTCAGCGGTGGGTAACTCTTGGAAGGTTTTGAGGGTCAGTCAAGTTCAGAGCTGTTTGACAGGGAAATTGTGTCACTGCCTAATGACAAGCGGGGTGAGGATTTTACACTAGATGAGATGTGGTTTCAGTCCTTTAAGAAAGCTGTGGTCTTGGTAGCTGTGGGAACAGGAGTACAGCAGTGCTCGTGTTGCAAAGCACATCAAACTTAAATTGTTTCTTTGGCTTTAAATAAACAAAGAGGTCTAAACTAACCTTTTTTCCTATTAGGAAGCTTCACATCGTGTTGTGTTCTTTACTTACGTTATTATCCAAATTAAGTATTAGGTCCTAGTATTCACAGTTATTGAAGTTATCTACTAAAGGGATTAAAGAGCATAGTCTTTATAATTGTGCTTGCAGAAGTCAGTACAAATTGCACATTTAATTATTGTGTACTTAAAATCTGATAATCATAGAAAATCAAATACACAGCTTGGTTGATTCAGAAAGTATTTTTAATAGGGCACTATTAAATTATAGAGTTAAACATTATTAGATATATTTATTCATGACAGATAATTTGATATGTAACAAAATAAGCCAATACATGGTGTAACCTCTTGCAGACTAATTTTCATGGATGAGCTCTTGCATATTTAATATCCTTTGAGGATATATTTTAACCTAGACTAATTACTGCTTTCCTCTTATTTCTGTTCAGTTTGACATCGACGTTTGGCTGAAATAAAGCAATATTGTTATTAGTGAGCAAATTAAGTAAATTTAGCTTATTTAATTTAGAGCCATTGTTTATAGTGCAAATGGCCTGATGTAGGCTATGACAACAAGCATTGTACACAACCAAAAAATAGCTCTGGGTGAAAGAAGACTAATACGTTAAAAGCATCTCTATAAAGAAATCTTACTCACATTGCATGGTGAACATCATCAGGAATGTTTTCTAATCCAGGAAGCTGTTTTATAATAGCTGTTTCTCATATCAACCTGGTAAACGTATAAAGAAAAGTAGAGTAAGAAATTAATGGTGATATAAGTTATTCTTACATTATTAAGACAGTTTAGCTTAAAGGACTATCAGTGTAGCTGGGTACCTTGTCAGAAGCTTTCAATAGACAGAATACCTGAGCACTGAGATTTTTTACTTAAAGTAGGTTAATTAATTAATTGAGAACCTGTGTCGTGGCTTTGATATATACATTCATTTTATGTCTGAGAAAATTTTTAATGAGATTATTTAATTTTGTTCTCAGTGACATCTTAATAAAATGCTCTGGTAGGTCAGGTTATACGTTTGTACATTCTGGTATAATGCCAGCAGCGTCAGCTGGTCCCTCAGCCAAACATCTCGCTACATTTTGCTTTTTTGGTTCATCAGTGTTTTAATGTACTAAAGTTTTAATAGGTCTTTCTTGTATGAAAATAATTGACAAAATAATACATACGAAAAATAAAGAGAAAACTTACATTCATGTAACTTTAATTTGCATTTGATTTTAGTTATGATAAATGCTATCAACGGAAAGTTTTCTAGGGGAGCAGTGCAATAAAATAGTTCATCTTTGTCCTGAATCAAGCTTGATTAGTAAAAGCTGAAATTCTCAGTGGTTTTGGTGAGGCTAAGATCCTTTTTTACATGTTGCATCAACTAAAATAAGTAGTGGTTTTGACAACATGCAGATCTCCTATATTTTTCAACCATTCTAATTTTTTCGGAGTTTTTCAACCGTAAATCAACTAAACTTCAAAACAGGAAAACCATTCTTCACTGAAAAGTAAAAACTTTGTTATTTTGGATACTTAAAGCTATTTAGGGGTGGGGTCTTGAAACTTCAGGAATCATCTCAACTGACGCTTTCTCAGAGACTGTTTCATATTTGAAGACCATTTGGAGATTCAAGGCATGTTTTAGAGAATTTCTCACCCAGCTGGTTAGAGGGTTGAGGTTAGTAAGTCACCGTCTGGGAAACAGTCATTGTTTTAAGCAGAGTAATACACAAAATGAAGGCACTGACGGTAACTAGACAATCGCGTCTGCAGGGGTTTGACATTGTGCCTGTATATATCTCTTGACTAACTCCATTTACACTGATGGGTACTAAAGTAGTCAAGTGTGATGAAAAGTCAGCCCTCTGAGCTCTACAGAACTTCAGTGATGATGTCATCATGAACCATGATTTAGGGAAAGTTAACAAAATGACTGATATTACAGCTAGTAGTTTAATTGTGCTTGACGGTAAAAAAATCCTATGAAAGCAGACAGCTTCCTGCTGAAATGAAGTCAGATGAATTTTGGCAGCTCTTAAAGACATACACTTTACCTTTGGAGGTTTCAGAGCAAAGTTCCCAAGGAGTGGAGCCATATACTAATATAAAAGGATATAAAACATAATTTAATTTTGTCGTAATCCTGGCTCAGGCCAGTGTGCTGTTACAAATGTCACTGCCCCAGGTGGGAGTAACCAAACCAGCTTTATGCTGTTTTCACTGATCCAGTCACTAGCATCAGCACTTGTGTAAATCTGCTGCTTGTGTTCAAGTGAAGAATCCTTCCCCATTATCTAGAATGTATTTAATAAAATTTCCCATAACCTTCTGGCTGAGAAGGAGACTTATCTGACATCATTCGTCTGCAGAGGTTACCTGGCAGAAGAGGGGTCTGTGCCTTCAGTGCCTCTCATCCAGAAACACCTGCTGGGTTTCATGTAAACTCTGCTGGCTCAGAGCTGTGAACTCGTACCAACAGCAAATCTTTTTCCCCCTCTACCAGCTACCGAGAAAGTAAAATCGCTTCTAATCAAAAGGACGTCCCTCCCTTTGCAATTGTTTGCTCAACTATTTTTCTGACTGGTCCGCTCGATGGGCAAATGTGCAAGGAGATGGAAAACTTAATCTTTCAACATGAAAGAATACGAGTGCACTGTGAAGAACTGTTTCTAGCTCACTTCTCTCATGTAGATTCACATTGCTGCTAATTTCCTAAAATCAGCTACCAGGTTAGCTTCTAGTTTGCTTGATGATGCATGTCATGGTAGCTGCGAATGCCCAGCAACATGCCAGGGGCATTATAGGATTTACCAAACCAAAGACTTTTCTGTACCTAAATTAAATCACATATTAACAATACGGCAGCTTTTGAAACTTGGTATTGTTCTGTTTTCATTACCTCTATGCCTTGTTCAAGGTGCACACACTATTTCTTCCCACAGTAACTAAGCTAGAAATATACATATTATTCTGTGTGCCTCTTTTGGGACCAGATTAATCAGCCATTGAAGACAGAGAACCAAAGCATATTATCCTTCAGTTTGCTGACACCTTGCATGAAGCAACATCAAAATACGGGGATATTTGGTAGCCTTTTCTTGTGGGTATCTGGCACCTGGTTTTATGAATTAGTATACTCAGCAAGTCATTTTTCCTCAAATCTACTAAAAATAACAACATGAACTCTAAGAGGTTGTCAACATACTACTTCCCAAGGGAGAATTTTGCTCTTCTCTCTCATTTATCTAGGCATGTGTAGAGGCTTTTGACCCATTTAGCATAGATAAATGACCCATGATGTGAAATTTCCCAACAGTTTAATAATGCATTTAACTCAAAGTGACACTTGCTTGCAGCTGCCTTAAAGCAGTTTCCAGGCTATATATGTCTCTTTGAAATGATGTATGACAAGTAGGAAAGCTTCCTTGATAGAACCCCAAATCCCATGGGTGAGTAACAAGAAAATCCTTTTTAGATTGCCAGCAGCAAATTTATACTTCGCAAGTCTTTATTTAATTTTATCTGTTTTTCAATATCATTTACAGTTATGACCATTAATCTAAAGCTCACAGTAACTTCTATACGAATTATTTTTTCCTTAGAGTAATGCATTGTAAAGGCTTTTATTGATCCCATTTTTTTCACAAAATACAAGAAGTAAACCCCTTGTCTTATCACTGAAAATGTTTCTGTAATCCTTGCACTAACTTAGCTGTATCAAAATTCTATTACTGCTGAAACCCAGGTAGTGAAACAGAGAACGGCATTCTGTGTATGCTTAAAATCAGGACACTTTCTTAAGAAAACTCCCTTAAGTATTTGAAGACACAAGTCTGAATGATAGCTCTTAATTTTTACTTGCATAGTTTAAAAGCAGTTGTCATTGAGTGTGTCGAAAGATTTTTATTAAATCTGCTTCTGGTGTAGTGAGCAATTTCCCATGATACGTGTCATATTATTAGCAAGAAAGATTTAAGAAAGCAATAAACATTAAACTTGAGGAGACAAACACTTCTAAGTAGACAATCAAATTTATTATTTAATAATGTTTATTTCTAATACTGAAATGGAAGTCATATAAGCAAAATTGGATCCTGTATCCTGAATCATTTAGCATAGATAAATGGTGTGGGCTCCCCAAAGTCTACAAACAGAAAACCCAGGTTCTGTCAAATAATAATAAAAAAACCCCAAACAAAACCAGAAAAAGAATCTTGTCCACAGGGAAAGGTTAATGTGGGCAGAGGGAGGAGAGAAAGAAAATCCCTGAGACAGCCACAAGCCAGCTGATTAGAACAGAGAGTTCACAGGATGTTTGTTACCCGGAACTCTGATCTTTTCTCAGCTCTGTTGCTTCCTTTTCCCCTCCAACTTTCATCTGTCTTATGTTTCTCAGCCACAGTAACCTTCCCCTTGCTTAGTCTCCCTTGCAGCATCCCCAGACTCATCAATGTCCAAGCTGTTTAGTGATACTTTTTGTTGTGTTTGCACAGCATGCGGGAGAGTTTGGCCCTGACCCACAACTGTAATCCAGGTGTGAAATAATGGAATTTGGAAGTTTATTCCAGTGGCCCTGATGAAGCCTGGAAAAAGCTAGTGGAACAATATCCCCAAGAAGAGCTAGCTCCTGTGTGCAGCACAAAGGCTCTTCCGCTGCTTGCTGCTTTCCTATTCATAGCAGCTTAAGCTCGTCTCCTCTGCTCCATTTCAGTGCAAAGTCAAAGAAGCTAGTTTAAATCACAGAGAGTGTTTTTGATCTCGATCTAAACATGGCTCCTATTTGAGCTCTGCTGGCTATCACGCTGAGAGGCACATGAAGCAGCCTACCTGAAGTTGATTCAGAGAGGGTAGTACACTCAAAAGCGTGCACATGGCTATGTTAGGCCTCTCACAATACTGGCGAAATAAATGGATACAAATTGCCTGAGCTAACTTTACCTGTCTAACCAAAGCCAGGCATCTGTGCCCTTCAGTCTGGGGAAAGGGAATGGCATTCCAGAGAGGACTTCACTCACCCCAGCGCTGGCCATCTGTGTTTGAATGAGATAAGCCAGATTTTGGAGGGTCCTCTCTTTTGCTAGTGACACAAAAGCATCCTGCTGTTGGACCTGTCACTGCTGGCCAAGGTGACTAACACCACCTAGCAAAATGGGGGATTCCTCCCTGAAGCAAATGACCTCTAAAGGGCAAAGAAACCCCATCCCACTGATGGCGCAGCTTATTTTGTTCAGAGAACAAGATAGTGTTTACAACTCTTATTGCCAAAAAAACCTTCATTTGTCGACACGAAATCCATGTTGACTGGAAGAGACTGGCAGAGACTAGTTCTTTCTAGCCTAGACAGGCCTGCATCACCATTAACAGCACTAGCTGCCAGCTCCCTGTGCTTGACTGGCCAGTGGAAGTTGACTGCATCATGCCTCACCTTTGATACAGAGCAATTCTTCCTAGTTGGGGATGAGAACCTCTTTTACAGTGTAAGCTTGGATAAGCCTGCTAAAAGGGTGAAGCTGCCGACTACTCTGTACAAAGATAAGCACAAGAAACAGCAGAAGTGAGGCAGGGAGCCTATATCAAAGTTAATGAAGAAGGCACAGGGTCTAAGGAAAGGAGGAAATTCTTCTAGGAGTTTGGGTTTGTATGAACTTGGAGAGATCAATTTGCTGCTGAACCATTTGAACCGAGCGACAGAGTTCATTTTGAGAAAGGCATACAAACCAAAGCTTGCACAGCTAGTGCCTCAGATCAGAGTGACCTGATGAGCTGTGCTCTGCGAGAGCGTAGCTCTGAGGCTGCAATACACTTACACCTTCAGTGGCAGCATGCAATCTCATTTTGTAACATGTCTGCTTTTGAGAATGCTTGTTTAGAAACTTCCTTCACAGAGGAATTAATTAGAAATAACTTACTTACTAGCAAAGAGACAGATGCCAATTCATCTTTTTTGAAATGTAAAGAAAAGAAGTGATACTTAACACTTCAGCTTCCTCCTTGTAACTCCAGATACTGGATTTATAAATATCAATGCATTTGAAAGACATTATTACCACATTTCTCACAAATAATATCTGGTTTTAAATATTTGTGCCCACACACTTCCCCGAAATAAATAAAATCAACCCTCCCAAAGAATATTTTTTGCAAGCTGCTTCTCTAAAGTGCAAGTTTATTTGATTTAAGCTTCTTTGCCAGTCATTGTTAATGAATAATTATTCAGTATTTCAAACTGAAACAGATAGCTTCATTTAGTATGATTAATGCTGATGTACAACTTCATTTGCATAATTACAAAATATAACAAAATAAATTCAAAATATGAATCTTTGTTACTTGTGTTACCAAAGGCCTGAAAAAAGACGTTATGTTTCAAAATTATCGCAAGACACAGTTATAATACTCTGTGACTGAAACTGAAAGGTAAAATTATTTCTCATCACCATACATTACAAGGCTTTGGCAAAATAAAAGTTGTATCTCTGAGACTGATAGAATTAATCTACTAAAAGTATGTATCTGCTGAAACAGATATTCTTTCCCTACTTTTAACTATTTGGAGCTGTTTTATGTCAGAATTAACTAAGATTCTTCATGGAAACAACATTTGGCCTTTTAGAACGCATGGAGTATTTTTTACTTCTTAAAAGCTTTAACAAGCCTTGGGTTTTCTGCCAGTTTTTGAGTGCTATTTAGTGGTGTAAGGAGAAGACTCACTTTCCATTCTGCATGCCACTTATTTCAGTGGTCTAATGAAGGCGCAGCAGACTCGAGAATGCAGTCCTTGGTACAGTTTACATTTAATAGCCAGTTTCCTTTTTCTGAATTTATGGTTTTGATTTCAGCTAAACTGATGTTACACCAGAGTGGTTACTACTGGAAGTAGCTTCCTGCATCTTGTATTATAGGAGCTGCATTGAAAGCAGGTGTTATTACTCCTACCTCCAACTAAATCAGAGGTAACAGTTAGGTCTCTTCAACAGCGTTTTAGGAGAAAAAGGCTGAGGGAATACTGTCTGGAGAATCAGAGCATCAAGGAGATTCCATGTTCCTGAGGCTGCATGTTTGGCTTTTGCACAGGCAGTTCCTGAAATCAATACAGTCATTTAGCCAGTAATTAGCCAATAATTTTTCTAAGGAAGTAGGAGAAAGAATCTCAAATGGGAGGGGCAACGTGAGCAAATGAATTAATGGCCATGGCAATAGAGAGCAAAAGCAAGCACAGTTCTGAGAAGGCTTGAAAATGTGTAGATGGATAATAAATGTAAGTAGAAAGCAGCCGATTTGTTCCTACCTTGAAAAATTACTAAGTGTCCTTTTACGTTTGCTCTGGTGTAAGTCAGGTAATAGGGAATCTGTTGTATCTTTTCCTGTAGATGAAGTGACATCTCCAGGCTGTCAATTTGCACTTTCCAGTAGCATTTAAAGAGATAGATAACATTATTTTGACTTGCCAACATCCATAGCTCCATAGAGCCACTCTTCTGCAATAAGGAACATTTGATTTTTCCAAGCTATTATGTCTGAATTAATTAGCTGAAATGTTTCAGTAGTTAACATATTGAAGAATTCATGGAGGCAAATTGTGTCAGTCCCTGCATGTACATATGTGACCTCGCATAGGGAGAGAGGGACTCTGCCTTTGTATTACACTATTTGGCAGGGCTTATACACAGTCCTAATCACTGCACCTAGAGAGTAAGGGATTATTCAAGGCTAGTTTAAACTGAAGCACATGACAAACAAAGTAAGATCATACACAGGCTTGTGGATACGGCTCTATGTGCTATTTAGAAGAGAAGATATTAAAGGATATATAAGATATAGCTAACTGAATTGCAGTGGGAAGGGAGAGAATGAAAGTAAGTTGGAATGTGTCTAAATCTGCCTTGCAGTTTGAATACTTTCTCTTATGAAAAGTGAAATAGTGTCGTGGATGCCCACAAGTGCTCAGGACAGTGGATTTGTATCCTAGCAGAGTGCTTCCTAATACCTGTCTTTCACGAAGATATATTATAGAGCAGGGACTTCACATGAATCCTCAATCTCCAGAAATCTCTCCTTTGAAGTAGATTTAACCAGCACCCAATATTCTAATGACTCTTATTTGTAACATCTGATTAGCACTTTTATGGCTGGCTGGTTGTGACAGGGTAGGTGCAAGCACTGTGAAGAGATTTGTATCAAGGCTTTCATTAAAAACTGAAACTTGCACAGTCTTTTTGGTGGTGAGACAGAGAAACACATACGGAGATGGGGTCCTACAAATGCCATATGGGCTCAGAGCAGGTTAACAAGGGCCAATTAATCCTGTCTTGCTATAGGCATCAAGTCTAGCGAGAGTTTAGCTCAGCTGCCTGCTGAAAAGGAGAACAAAGAAAAAAATCTCCACGTAGCTGGGGACTGGAAACAGCTGGATGGTTATGTGAGCCTCCCGTCAGATGGCTGAGCTCTGGGGAGACAGGCTAAATAACCATTAAATAGAAAATAGGCCTTGGGACTAGTCCTTTAAAAGTATTTGCTGTATGACTGTATTTTTAATTCTTTTGTGTGTTCGTTTTATTCTTATTTTTGAACTCTGATTGCTCAGAAGAGGTGGAACTAAAGAGTGTCTGAGGAGGAAGGCTAGGATACCCTTGTGATGGACGGCGTGATCTATGGTAGCTGCTCACTGGAGACTCTGAGGGAGGGGACTTCACTGGGCTCCGATGGGATGAAAACACAAAAGCGGATTGTGTCACATCATAGCTTCTTTCATGTCAATCTTCCCATAAACACAGGGAATTGAATAATATTCACAGGACTATTGGTTTTCAAATTACAATGCCTTTTTTTTTAAAAAAAAAAGTACTGCTTAAAAAAAACCCCAACCTCCCCAAAATGGGAATCAGAGGAAACAAGTTTCTTTGAATGGCTTAAAAGCTGATGAAGCTGAGCTTTGAAATTTTGGTTTTCAGCTCTTAAATATACCTGTAACTGTTCAGCGTGGGGAATGTAAGTGATCTTGAACTGAATTAAAATTAACAGCAATAAAAAGCATCAAAGTTAAGGAACAGTATCATTCTCTATATGGAGATATTTCATGCAAGTCTGTTGACCTAAAGCTTGCAAACTGTTCACCGGTGATTACGAGACTAAAACCCATTATTAAAAACAGGCTGAAAAATAGTAGCTACCTAAATACATCATCTTTGGTGGAAAAATGAGTGTGATTGTGATGAATGTGTATGGATTTCTAAAGCAAAATAACTTGTATATAATGATAATGCTAGGCTGAAGTTAAGTGATGAGCCAATATGCCCTTTTTTTCTCTACTGAATGCTGCTAATACCTTGAATTCAGTGCTGACAAAAGGAGGGATGGGAAGGGATTATAATGTGACAAATGTGAATGAAAACAGGGAAAGCAATTTTGGAAGCATTTTGAGTCCATATTGGTTTATTGTCAGATCTGACCAGTCCTTCACATCACCTACAAAAGCCAGGATGTGCTAGGAGAGCCGCAGCACAGCCCTTCCTGGCTTTTGGTAACGAAGCCCTAATGACTTAGCGAGCGGATTCAGCAGTTCTGTAATTGAGCTGTGGGTCACACCACATTTCTTGTTGGATTGATCCACCAGCTTCTGACCTGCGGTTACTGGCAGCGGCCACATCCCCAGTCCTAGCTCAATGGCTACTTCTCTACAGAGAGAAAGCGTGGCCATTACTTACATTGAGGCCATGAGGCAGGAGGTAAGAGTTACTTCACCTTGGGTTTGGTACTTGTTGTGTTGTGAGATTCCATTAAGCTCCCACTGACTGTCTTCCATGAAAAGTCATCGCTTCTGTTGAAGCTGAGAGCCTGTCTGTGTAAAATTCTCTTTTGTATTGGATATCTCATAAGCATTATATTTTCTTGGAAAAAAACACAGAAGATATTAAAAAGTCACTTATTTTCTCTTGTGTTTACGAAGCTTAATCATATGCAAGGCAGTGACCTGATATTTACACTAAATTATTTTAAAGAAAAATTTACAACATAAGCAACTGGAAGTAGAGAAACTCAGTTCATTATAGTTCAGAAGCTATTCTAAATATTCCAAGTTCAAAGTGATCTGCAGGCCTCCCTGCACTATTTGCTATCATCCCCAAACTGTGAATGCAGGGACAGGTAGCTATGCCAGTGAGCTCTAGAATAGAATTGCCAGAATATCACCTTTTAGAGGCAGAATGACAAACACCATTAAAGCAGCCCACTCTCAACTTTTCTTTTTTAAGTGCATTTTTTGAGCTCGGGTATTTTGAGCCTGAGCAGGCCCAAAAGGTATGGAGAGTTCCTAATTGGGCATTTGCCTATAAAAACGATTAACTAAACTAAATGTGCATTGAGCCTTTGAGATTAAATTGCAAGTATGGAGATCAAATCTCCACAGGCAAGTTAAAATCTACCAATTATTTAAAGGGTTTAATTAAGTGAAGATCTTTCTGTAGGCTGATTTAAAAGGACATAACCTAACATTTGTAGCCAATAAAATGTAAGGAATAAAAGACTACTTTTCCCATTTATTTCTACCATAAAATGTATGCTGTAAACTATGAGGAACATCTGAAGATATTTCACAAGTAGCACCATCTGTCTTCTTGGCAGACTATGCAGGCAGCGTGGGTGGCTTAGTTACTTGCTCATGAATCTACAGCATCACTTGCTTAGTCTGCTGGATGGGGCTGCCCCTTCCTTGTTTGGCATGATTTCAACATCTCTGTTTTGCTTCCATATAACAATCCTCTTTTTTTTATATGGCTGCTCTGTGCACCTATATAAACTAGCTGGCAGTTTGCTTAGAGAATGCTTACATATAAAGTGAAGTCCCTCAGGCCTCATAAAGACAATACTTCTTGCATGTGTATATATTTCTATGTAAATCTCTGCAAGTTTTGAAAGTTTATTCGCTTATGCCACTTTCTGAGTACATCAGGATTATAACCTGCACCAGTACAGAAAAGTGTTTCTTCTCCTTTCATCCTGTGGAGAAACTTCTCCCTGAAAATATCTGCATGTTTGCTATTAAGCTCTAATCCAGATCAGTTTTTTCATTACTAAGTTACCTAAGATTTAATCACTCAAATAATTAAAAATTCAAGACAGGCTTAAGACCACTGACTGCAGTAATGTGTGTATATAGCAGAAAGGTTTGTGCCTGAGACATCGCTCAGTGAGCCCTTGAGGAAAAGAATTAAAGCAGAGAAATACTGTATGTCTTAGCAAGAAATGAATGCTGTAAGAGATGTATTCTTATTAAATAAGTTTACTTAGTAGTCAAACTACACAATTCTCAGTGTGTTTTCTTACTTTTGCATGTTGTTTCTGTATAGTATTGTAGTCACTTGGTAACAAAGTTTTAAGCTGTTTATCTTGGCTTTAAAAAAACAGCCCAAACTAGAAAAGACAGTATTATCAGTATATTGATCTGCATATTGAAAAGAATATAAAAGATCTGATGGCACCATTTAACAGACAAAGAACAAATAAGTATTTTCAGGCTGGCTGCTTTTTTTAGTGAATACCAGAAAATAGTAAACAAGGTAGAGCAGAATTACCATGTTTCATAAAAAGAGCTCCATTTTAGCTGGCTTCCATGTTTTGTGGTGGCACGTGCAGTTCCTCCACTGCAAGGATTAGAGACAGTGAGTTAAAGAAAATACATAAATTTACTATTTCTTGAAAGGGCGGCCAAAAGCAATTAGTAATGAGTAAACTGACAAGGGCATGTAGCCTTCAATGTCATAAATATGTGCCAGTAAGAGCTAGTAATTACCCCAAATTCTCATATCTATCTAACAATAGAAAACTTCCACATTTATTAGGAAATTTCTATTTTATTTCTTGCTCATAATGTGAGGTCACTTTCCTGACATTTTTGAAGAAGCAGTAGTTTTTTGATAACTAGGTGACATTTTTCATGGGACCTAGTGGCCTTGTGCACCATGTACATGTGCAAGATGCTATTGTGGTAAGGCCAGTTAATGTCACTAAATTTTTATGTCCTAATGTTTAGGGTATTTGTTTTTCTCTACATACACATTATTAGTCTCTGACCTTGTGTCTTCTAATATGAAAGAAAAGGCTTCTGTTGGCTGCAGTGAGTTTGAAACTGTAACGAGAGAGTACCTGTGTGTGCACTTTTGCATATTGGAGTTCAATCTCTGTCATGGCTGATGAGATACCAAAGTTGAAACTTTGTGTGTATTACTTCTAGTTTCAGGACAAAACACTCCTCAAGCTTCAGCACTTACCTGCAGAACAGAAGAGGGATAACAGCTTTTTTTTTTTTTTTTTTTTTTTTTTT
>Ga0065711_1002616_pt1 | contig 32601 bp, 16 predicted proteins | sample Hoacrofraction12_FD_59098 | JGI IMG/M metagenome (GOLD analysis project Ga0065711, IMG submission 59098) | Hoatzin crop microbial communities from Cojedes, Venezuela - Epithelial fraction 12 v2 (version 2) | ecosystem: Host-associated > Birds > Digestive system > Esophagus > Crop | place...
GGGGGGGGGGGGGAAGGCGAGCAGGGAGAGAGTCAAAGCGAGCCTCACACTTGTAGAAGACTTGTTAGGTCAGTGCCAATGACAGCAGGGGCTTACCTCACCTTCTGCCTGTGCAGGTGGAGCTTGGTGGTGAGCTGCGCGTCCTTGCTTCTGCATTAGGAGGTATTGGTCTAGCGGGCTGTGAATTTATGGCGTGAGACCGGGGTACATCTTTGATTTTTCCCGAAGGCTCTGTCCTTTACTGGATGTAATGCCTCTCAGGGTCTGGGAGCTGAACCCGAGTAGGTGATTGGGCCGAAGGTCTGAAACCTGGCAGGGCAGGGGAGCAGCAGCAGCACCTTACAGGGTTGTAGGGGAAGACAGTCTTTTGTGGGCATCTGTCCGAGAACATGGGAAAGCATCTGCAGTGGGTCAGGCTTGCTTTGGTGGTGGCTGCTTTGCTGTTTAAGATCAGCCCTGCTGAGAAGAACAGATGTAAATTTGCTGAAGGAAAGTGTGGTGCTTGCTGTAGTCTGCAGTTTAAAATGTTATTGCTTTTTTGGTCGTGGGAAGGTTTTTTCCCTTATTTGTTAAAGGACAGGGAAAGACTCCAGGTAAAAGGTTACCTGTTTTGAAATACAGATTCTGTGAGGGTGATATCTGCCCTCGATCTCTTGATGAAAGAGCTGTACGTCACTGCAGCGGTTGCTGTAAGGAACAGCCAGCAGTGACTGCAGCCAGCAAGGACGGCTCTTGGTCACTGCAGGTAGCAGGCATCCTAGGCACTGCCATTCAGTGCCTGAATCCGTATGGAGGCTTCTCTTCCCAGATGGAGTAGATGGTGAAGTCCTCAAACCCAAATATCCATCAAAAGCAAGAGGCTTACCTGCCCGTCACCAGAGATCTGCTGAGTCTGATCTCCCTCAGCGTGGTCTCACCAGAAGGGGGAATACCTTTCTAGCTACTCACCCTGGATGGAGGCAGACTAGGTCTAGATCTTTGCCAATGTACTCTGAAGGATGTCAGTCTCACCTGCTGTTATTTTTTCAGGTTTTTCCAAGCTTGTGTTTTCCCAATAAAATTTGGTTTTCTTGCAAGCAGGAAGCTGTTTGTCATTTTTGAATGCCCAGATCCTTGGAGAGCTCCGAAGATTTTCTGAGACTTTTTCTCCTCTGGCAAAAATTAGTTGAAGGTGGTCAGATGGCTTAAAGAGTGTCAGGCAAGGGCAAATGGATGGACCAGCAAACAGCAGAGTGGCAGACTGCCTCATGTGCTTAGGAAAAACTTGTTCGTGCGAAGTATGACCTGTAACAACTGTCCCTTGAGCCTGTAAGTTTTATTCATCCATAAAATGGGGAAAAAAAGATAAAGAGTCTATTTTTTTCATTTTTATCAGATATTTTATGTCTACTTATTAACTTATGGAAAAGCCACTGGAAAATTTAGGTTGTTTTTTTGTAAAGGTGCAGTGGATCCCTGTGACCTATTAATGCAGATAAAAGGTACGTCCCTGAGACCTATTAGTGCAGATAAAAGGCAGGTAGGAAAAAACCCTGTGAACATTGTTTGGCTGACATGAATCCTTGGGAATACAAAGTTACGATCAGTGCTGTTTGCTTGAAGATTAATCTCCCTGTGAAGTTTAAGCATTGTTTAATTCACTGCCTGCCAACTGCCCAAACAATTTCATTTAACTCGGGGCTTTAGTAGTGGAAGACGTTACAAATACCGTGAGCTGATTTGCCAGCTCCAGGCTCCTGCCAAGTGATCTTCGAGCTCTGGGTAGAGCTCCTAGGGCTTCACATATCCCTTGGGCAAAGTGATGAGGTTCCGTTACGTGCACTGAACTGAAACTGCTTGAATGAAGCAGTGTCTTTAATGGTGTGGAGTGCGGTGCTTATATATTTTGACAAATTTGGTTGAATCTTAATTATTTATAGAGTTCCAGAATGTAAAGGCATTCCTCTTCACAAAAATAATTGCTTTTGTAGCATGAGAATGATCACATCATCGTGCTGCAAGTAAGTCTCGGTGACAAATTGAGACCCATCACCGGCAAGCCAGCAATTGCTGCTCGTTTCCACTGGGGGGTATCTTAGTTTTTATACTCGACTCCTCAGTTTTAGCACAGAAAAAGCACTCTTTTTATTTTATCGTGCATTTTTTGAAATGCATGCGACATTTTAATTATTCACTTAATAATTACCATACGAAGGTCACCTCTGAATTAGCACGGGTGGAGGAAAGCTAGGCAGTGCTGTGGGATCCCTCTGTCGCCGTGCGTGGGTGTCCTGCTGCTGGTGGGTTCTGCGGCGTCACGGGGAGGCAGGCTGAGCAGCGTGAGGGTTCCTTTTGGGGCTGTTTGCATAGATTTTCTAGCCTTTGAGCATTTCTCCTGGGCGAGAAAAGAAGATCTAAACTGGGCAAGGGTGAAACAGCAGTTCCTGGCTACTTTTGATAAGTCTGGTGTGACAGAAAAATCTCTCTGGCAGCTTTGTGCTGAGCTTTTAGGTCGATGAGAAGCAGTTATGTGCGATGTTAAATTTGGGGCTGTTTGCTTGCTGATGGTGGTCAGATGTCCAGAGTCTGCTTTCAGATTCTGGCTGATGGTACGGTTCAGTGCAGGCTGGTTTAGCTATTGTGAGGAAAATCCCTGATCGTGAAGCTTTGGTGTTTGTGTGTGTACAGGTAACTCTCAGACAGACTTGCTGCTTGATTGCAGAACTCGCCTTCTGAGGACAGATGAAAGAGTAAACTTTCAAAATGATTGATCCTGAACTGTCTATGTACAGAACACGTTATCGCTGAGGTCATTGGAGTTACAGGTATCCTAGTGTACTGAAGAGACAGAGTTAAGACACATTTTCTGAGTTTTGGCTTCTTACAGCCCCCCTCACCACCCTAACTAAATCACTCTTCAGAAAGGGACCTTTATTTTGTCATTCTATCGAGCAGTATTGGTATAAAAAACTAATGTATTTACGATTTCCTTTTCAGGAGGCAATAACCTGGAAAAAAAGGTGATAACCAGTTCTCCATTAACGGACTCTAAATTCTTGTTTTTGTTTAGAGTACGGAAGTGTTTACTAACATGTACCAAACCACTCCACCTGGTGAGATTCCCACTTCTTCCAGATGTGGATGCAGAACTGGTTAGGTCATTGAGGGATGCCAGATTTCATGAAAGTCTTTATTAATACTCCATGTGAAACGACTAAACTTTTTTGTGCATTTTTCAATAGGTCTCACAGTGCTAGTCCTATAACAATTTATTGAAAAAATCTTGATATTTCTTCCTAACATTTCATTATCCCTCATGCACATCTAGACATCTCTGGAATGCAGGAGTAAACAAACAAAACCCAGAATATTTGATTTTTATTATTACATAGGTATTGAATTTAATCCCTTCTGGTACTTCTGGTATTTAAGCAATAGCACAGGCTATTTGTGGTTTCTGTTCAATTGTTAAATGACAAAGTATAGATGAAGGTGTTTAAATGTTTTCCCCTGAGGAATGCTTTTGCTTTATTAATGTTAAGGTTTGATTCTGCTGTGATCGGAAGTTATGTTGATTGTGTCAGTGTTTTTTACAGCATAACCAAGTGCAAACTATATTAAAATGAACTTCTCTTTTCATTATTAAGGTTGTATCGCATCTAAGACAAACTTCTTCTGTTGTGAAGGATAAACACGTTTGTAATTCAGTTTGCTAATGTAGCATGTGGGAAATTCTGTGATCGCTGTTCTCCCACTTCACTCGGTAGCAATCTTCCAATTTTGGTTGCAACCTCGGCTGTGACTGGAGGCTAGACCTCTTGTGGCTGTCTGGACCGAAGATGGCAATCTTTCCAGGATATGGGTGAACTCGAGAGGTGTGGTCCTTCTACTCCATGCTGTTGCTCATTCAACCAGGAAAACACCATGGGCTCTGAAAACTGATGAGAAGACATTTCATCTGGAGTTGTTCTTCAAAGTGCTGAAGCTGTTCCTAATTTCTCTTCCATCTAGTTGTTGCTGGCAAAGTGTCAGAAAGCACTGCAGTTTTTGGCCACTTTTGCAGTGAAGCAGGCAATACAATACTTTGGGTTTAAAGGTCGTGGAGTCTGGTGTATAGGACACAGAGGTGCTCCCCCAGGACGGGGTCCTCTCTAGTTTCTGAGAATGGAGGTCCTTCTTCACGGTCACAAAAGTGGCCCCTAAAACCGCTGGAAACTCGGTTTGAGTGAGGTGTGTAACCATTTTGTACTGTACAAAGAGGGTCCGTCAGTTCGGTTACCCGCAGCTTCTCAGGGCAAGCCTGTCATGCTCCCACAGCAAACAGGTACGGGTTTTGGGGAGGAACACGCAATATCCATCTCGGGTTTAATGCCGATATCTGCAATACAACCTCAGATGCACAGCGACAGGACTGAAGCAGCTAAATTCAGGTGGTAAGTGGATGAGTGCAGCCGCGTACTTCACTGCTGGTTTGATTTCAACCCGAGATCCATCCTGCACGCAGGGAGCTTCAGCTGGTCAGACATGATGTTCCTCTGCTGGCTGCAGTTTGTGCAGCAGGATTTTAGGTTTCTTATTTGACCTGTGAGGATATGAGGCTGCCTGAGCCCTTTTTCAGGGGGGCCAGCCCTGTGGGAGCCAGTGGCCAGGCAGCCCTCCCGCAGTTGCCCACCATGCACATGGGCACCTGGCTGTGTCTTGGCAGATCCCTTGATACAGTGTGGCATCTGCTGAGGGTCATTTATTTATTTCACACCTCAGAACAAGTGAAAATATTAGGTTTTGTGGGTGCAGTGTGGAGTGTAAGGCACTCCTTAGTGACAGACTGTGGCTGAGCTGGCCCTGAGCCTGGGGAGTGAACCCTCCAGGAGGGGCCCTGGCACAGGACTCTCCTCTTGGCATGGCTTTATCAGAGGTAAATAATCTGAGATTTGCTAGTTACTGGACATGCTTTGTGTGTATCAATTAACTGAATAGAGATTTCAACGTGATGCTCATTTTTAATCTTTTGCAGATTGCTGTTAATCCATCCTGTTTACTCTTCCACACTCTAAGCAGAAACAGTTCTTACTAATCAATACACCAATTTGCTCTTTTACCTAGGAAAGAAGCAAGGATTTGCTGCCTGCGTGCTTTATACGTAGGGATGCCACTGCTGGGATCCCACGAGCCTGTGTTGGAAGCCGTCTGGGAGCTAGAGAAGCCTTGCAGTTAAGCAGATTAACAGTGATTTCTTTTCTTCGGTCTGGCAGCAGGTGTCTGTAACTGACTCTTGCTTTGCAAGATGATACTTCATTGAATAAATGCACTGTCAAAGTTAATTAGTTACATTTTATTTTGCAGTTCACCTCCATGATGACATCCTGCCAGTAGTGAAAAGTGCTTAAAAAAAGAGATTGTTTGTGCTCTAGCTAGTGGATTTTATGAACACATGAGAAGAATGAACTTTTGGAAAAAGCATATGAAGACTTTATGTCTGATTTTGCTTTATTGGTTGGTGCTGACAATATAAATGCTATTTTAAGCTGCTGGCCATTTTGACCAAGCTGGCAAGTGTCAGGAGTCTGTCAGCTGGCTTTGCTTAATAATGTCTCCCGCTGTTGTAGTGAAGCCATGAATGCATGGAAACATCTGAACTGTGATTAAACTGTGATCATTACAAGAGTGACCATCATTTCATGTGTCACTTGTGATGGTACAGAGGAAAACTGTTCTTGAGAACAATCAGTGAAGCATGTCAGAGTGCTTATCTTTAATTTTACGAAATTATATATAAAATTTGGGCTGAAACAATGTCAGTGAATGAAATTAAGGTGCTCATCCATCTGCCAGATATCATTTCTAACAAAAACAGCATGCTGACCATTGATTTCATAACTGCCAAACTGCTTGGCAAAGGGTTCAGTACAAATACCTGCATACTCACAATGCTTTGGGCTATCTTTCTAGAGAGCCCGTCAGCTTGAGAAATGAGATGGATAGATAAAGTCTGTAGGAAAAATCTCACCAGTGAAGCAGGGTGAGTCTTCACTTTCTGCCCCAGGTACTGACTAAAGACAGCATTCATTGAAATACTCAACAACAATGCAAGAGATGGCAAATACATGGCAGTAATTATAAAAACAGTTGTAGCATTATAAGGAGTACACTCTATGTTACTTATGTCTCAGCAAAATAAAAAAAATATGTAGAAATGCCTTATTTATGGATGGAGGATGAAGTACAAATCTGTCTGGACAGGATAATTGGTTCATTTTCTTTAGAAGTCTGAAAAGTAGCTTATGCTAATAATCACGATCAGCTGAACTGTGGAAGAATTGTGTTGCGCTTTTATCTGCAGCTGAAATCAGTTGTGCTGCTTTACAGTTGTGAAATCTGGATTTTATGTATACTGCCAACAAAGGCTCTTTGATACTGCAAGCCCCAGAGGTTATTCCTTGACAAAATAGCATTGCATTGATGCAGGTAATGTCAAATGATAATAGATTTTAGAATGTCTTGTATGTTTTAGCTTCTTTCCATTTACTCCAGTGGCAGGAAACACCTAGGCAGCTAAATGCCTGCTAATGTAATAGGAGGATTCATTGAAAGTTAGGTCCTTAACTCTCTCAGGATCCTTCAAATGTTCTGGCCAGAAAACTTCAGCATTACCGAGGTGATTTTTGAAACAGCACTGTTCCAGGAGGCACCTGTGACGAAATATCTCACGTGTCACTGGCACTCACATTTAAAAGCAATTGGGAAGCTAATCTAGCCAGGTCCTGGCTGTGATGTCAACCTGGTAGATTGGCTTCCATCCTCCTAATTGAGGCCTGTCTTCAGATGAAAATTGTTCTACCCTTCTCCTCGGATGGTGGAAAGAGACGGGCAGTTCCAAGATATGGCTGAGAGGTGCTGAATCTCCTTTCTGATGTTCATGCTTCACCCTGATGATTATCTAGCGATAAGGGAGTTTAGCCATGTTAGTCATCAAAGATGTAGTCACACCTTTCTGTCTGTAGTGGGGCATTACATCTCAGTTCAAAATCTGGATTTTCTTTTTATTTCTATTCTTAATCAGCAAGTTCTTACTCTAACATGGGAGGAAAATTGGTTGGGGAGAGGGTGAGGAAGGCACCTCATACCTGCCAGTTCCGTGAGGGAAATAAACTGAGCTCTGTGGTGAATGTCAGCAGCTTGTCGCTGCTTCTGGGAAGCATCCTCAGTGAAGGAGACAGCTTCCCACCGCTTTGCTTTTAATGGGGTGGCCACATCCTCCCCAGTTACCCCCCACCGCCTTTGTCCCTTGCAAAACTACTGTGACGGCGTAACCCACAATTACCAGAAGCAAAGACCCATCATTACATTTCCATCAGACTGTGCAAATACTAATTTTAAAACACGGGAAGTCCTTTCCTTGTTGCCCAACTACATTCTTTAGGAAGGAAACAGACAGACAGGGGTTAAAATCTGGGTGAGTGGTGCTACCATCTTGACAAGCTTGGTTTCTGTACCAGTAAATTTCAAAATGCAATGTGACTGTGTCCTCCTGCCTCTCCTGAGACAGTGAGGTAGCTGTCATGAAGATTGACATTCAGTAAGAAATAATGGGCCTCTTCCCAAACAAGGTGCAAATTCTGTTTTGTAGTTTCTGTATTTTAAAAAATGCGTTTATAGATCCTAGCAGATCAATTTGTTTGGTTACGATTGCTATCTACACATAGTTAATGTTCAGCACTGAAATACTGAGTCAACAGCTTGCAGTTAAAGTGAATGCTTTCTTAGTGAAGCTCAGTGTTTCTCCACTGATTTTATTTTTTCTTACAAAAATATTATTTTACAGATTTGTCATGCATCAGCATATGGCCATAATTAGCTGTTTGTTTAGTTCAGAATTGATGGGTGCCTTCAACCAAGCTTCAAGAAACTTCAACCTTGTGACTTGGGACAGAATCTGGATTGATACATGGCTATAACAAGATGCATCTAATTGTGGAAATCTTATGGCCGATTAAACATTCAAGCACTGAACATGTATGCTTCACTTTCTGTCCCACAGTGGCTAGAAACAGCAATTTTCAAAGACATTGACCTTCAAGTATTGGAGTACTTAAGCTGAAAAAGCAAAGCGTATATTTTAAATGGATTATTTTCTAACAGAGGAAGTGATTTTTTTTTTGTTTCTATATTCAGTTAGAGTTCGTTTTAAATTAAAAATAGTTAGGAATCCTATCCATCCTATCAAGTCTGTGAGAAAATCAGCTGCTTGGTGCCCATGGATGCATGTTCCATACCAAAGAGCTCCATAACTTGCAATAGCAATGAAAGGATAATTGTACAAGGTGTATAACCAGGGGACTAGATGGAACAGAGTAGTCTTTCCTGAGTTTGACAACTAAGAAGGCTTTTTTTCCTTTTTAATTATAATCATGGCTCTAAACTTACTATTGGCCTAAGAATGTATGTTCTCTGAAAATGAGTGAGGGTTTTTTTTGTATTTTTTCAGTGATGAATTTTCTCTGAGACTAAAAGCCAGCAAGGAAAGCAATCCAGGCTAGAACAATAGAGTGGCTGGAGCAGCTGGTAGAGCTCTGTGACCAGTAGGTAGAATATTATTTTCCTTTGGGGAGTAGGCGTGGAAGAAGTGTAAACTACTTTGTTTTCCATTGTGATAAATTTTCGGGAAGACCTGGGCTACTGGAACTTCTTTTTTCAAAGTCAGTTTTTGGGATTCACAGTGAATTTAGCAATCAGGAAGTGGAGTCATCCTTCCTGACTTATGATGAAGTGCAAATATCAGCTCTTTATTCTCCTGAAGTTCATATGACTTGAGAATTGCTGTGAATGTTGGCTTCTCACACCAAAAACAATAAGCAGAGTGTTTTTGCTTAAAGGCCACTAGGTTCACAAGAGGCTTAAGCTTAATACAGAGTAAAAACTATTGCAGTCATGTCTCTACATGACTGTATACCTCACATGGTCTCTTAATACTTTGAATGCAAGTAGATTTTATCAGCTGCGAGTAGCATGGAGATATTTATTTACAAACGTTATAATGATTTAGTGCTTTTATTTATTTAGTGCTTTTAGTTATGTTTGGGTTAATTTTTTAAGTTCAAAGTTGCTAACTTGGAGAAAAAGGAGGAAGCCTTATATGAAGTTTTGGTATCCATGTAGGGTACAAGAGAGCCATAGTCAACACTGGTATACCAGTATGAAATGACCATCAAGAAATCTTCATGTATGACAGTACTTCAGTAGTTCCAAAAGTTTGAAAGACAAAATAAGGGCAGTATATCTGGTAAGATCTGCTAGATAAATGTTGAATTCTTAATGGTTACTAATGTACAATCTACTTAAGCTCAAAACCTGTGACCTCTGACAATCATATCTCTTCTAGGAGGATCAAATATACAGCTTCCTTTAGTAGAGGCAGCAAAGTTCAGTGGTAACTTGATCACTGTGTAAATGTCTGGCATTTCCTTCTGTTCAACGAAAATTGTATGGTACACATTTACTCTCAAGACAATCCATCAAGAGGCCTGCATATGCCAAGGAGTGTATGTTCATGTCAAGTATTTCACCCATAATTCTTATTTTTTCATCCTGAAGCTCTCTTAACAGAAGCACAAAGTGGATATGTGTGGGTGTGTAGGGGAGCAGAAGGCTTTCCTAGCGGAGACCCACACGTCTGGAATTCTTTCTCCATAGTCATCAACTGGCCAAGTAAATATCCTGTGTGGGATCCTTCACAGAAAAACTCAAGATCTCTTCCTTTTCTCTTTACCATGTTTTCCCTGTAATCGTTGTTTTGCATGGTTTTGACGTAAGAGAAAAAAGGGGACAATGTTTTTTGTTCAGAGTTTCTTTCAGGTGACACCCTGAGGTCCCCCAACATTATTATTTTTATGTTATGCAGTTCGATTAGTTTGTTGATGAGATAGTAGCCAGCAGTTACTGAGGAAAGAGGAGATTTCAAAAAAAGGTTGCTGTTAACTATTTGAAGGAAACTACGACAGTCGAACTTTCACTAATTTTTGAATGGCCGTCTCAGTAATCTCTCTTGCATTCTGGTCCCCTGAGGACATCTGGCAAGTGTCAGTCAGCCGCATGGTGTCCTCCACTTCTGCTGACACAAGCCTGGAGTGCAGTCACTGAAGTCAGTGCATGTTTGTGCAGTTTGTGCCGTTTAGAATTCTATTTCTCAATCCTGTCTTTCCTGTATATTTGCTTCGAAGAGAATTACAATGAGATGAAAACCTTATTCTTCTAATGTTTTCCAGTCTGTTGTGTGAATGATATTTAGACTTGGGGTTCAACTACGGACCTGGGGTTGGCTAGGTTGTTTTTCCTGTTGTGATAAAGTAGCAAGGTGAGTTTGCATTGCCAGGAGCATATCTGCAGCACAGGGAATGGACTGAGACAGACTGAGTTTTGTTTTGCAGACAGGCCAGACTTATTTTTGGTGACTTTGGCTTGGTCATGTTTCAGAAACCTCATTCCATAAGGGTTTTTCCTGCCTTCAAAACCTCAGTTGTTTTAACAATAACAATAACAAATTATAAATGTCTCCATCTGTAAGAGAACTAACTTGATCAAATTGAAAGGCTCATGTTACCCAAGACGTAGGGAGCAGAGTGCCTGAGTGCTCTGCAGACGTTGTCCAGAAACACTGCTTTTAGGCCCTGTGGAGATTTCTGGACAGCAGAGTGCCTGTGGGTACAGAATTTCAGAAAATAGCCATCTTTACAAGTAATTTAGAAGTAGGATTGATTCTAGGCTGGTTTCTAGGCTGCTGGTCTTGGTTTCCTTTCAGATGGGTAAGCAGCTTAAATACAAGCCTAACGTTTCACCTGGCATGGTAGAAAAGCTGAAGAGGAGGCTGTACCACCATTTATAGTTTGTTTCCAAAACTGGTCCACAACTAATTCTGTAGTTCTATAGTCTCTTTCTCGATATTGTTATCTGGCTAGTCCCTATCAGAACCTCAATTGTACGGCTAAGGTGACTTAAGCCCTCGACAGCTTATTTTACATTCTTTACATCAGCCTGCAGCAAAACTGTATTTGCTTATGGGGCAGGGGGAGGAGATGTTACAGACCCCCCCACTGCTGACTTGAGGCATGTGACTAATATAGCTTAATGAACTGAATCCTTCCAGTAGCTTAAAAACAAAGGCCTTCAGGCTGAAATCATCTCAGTCTGATATCCCTTTATAAGGAAAGAGACTGAAATTCTTTGATTTTGCCTCTTTGTTGTAGAAATGACAACTACAACAAAGTAGCTGGTAGGGAAGGAAGAGAGATGAGGTATATTTAATATTAGAAAAGTGATTTAAAAATACAGCAAAACCTACTTCATTCTGGAGTTCTGTTTTCATTGAGTTTTACTGTCTAATGAATCAGAAATAAAATGTGCAATTTTATTGAAAGTGTAAAGTAAATCCATATGTTTATATACAGTAATGTCACTAGAGTCTACAAGGAGCATGTTATCCTGTTGGATTTATTCCTCTGAACACAACCAAACAGCTCATGCTGAGTAAGACTGGAGCTTCCGTTCAAACAGCAGCGGTAAGACGGTGGGACTGGAATCTCCTGTACGAAGGGAAAATTTTGAGACTAATACACATAAAGCCTGTGGAAACATAATACACTGGGCTCTTTGTGCTTTAGAAACATGCAACAATTTATTATTTTTTTTACTTTGAGAATTTTGTTGTGTTGCATTTGCAACTGTACTTAAGAATTTCTATTAACTCTATCCAAAAGTACACCAAAACACAGGCTAGGGAAAGGTCTTCACTGTCTGGGAAAAGTTGTTTCTTGTGATTCCACCCGAATGGGGTGTGCGTTTGGCTTTTAACCCGATGATCAGGTTGTGGTAGCAACCTGGGAGTCCTCAAAGCTGGAGACATCTGTCAAACGGAAACCAATTCCTTACTGGAAGGGGAGACTGAGACGATTGAATCTGGAGCTTCGCTACATAAAGTTCCCCCTTGTTATCTTTTCTGGGCCAGGCTTTCATCTCTTGGGAAGATGCTCACATGGAGCATGTTTGCAGTTACTGAGCTCTTTCTGTGACGTACCCTGGCCATAGGCCTGACACTGAGGAGTAGCTGTCTGGCTGGTCTTACAGCATGCTGGTTCTGAACAGGAGAAATGACAGGGTCCTGCTCCCTTGAGAGTCCACATCTGGGACAAGCACTGACAGGGAAAGTTAAGGCAGCCTAGCATGAGTTTAAAACTATTTGAAAATACAATGCTTTATGTTAAATCAGATTGAGTCTTCTGAATTAAAGGAGGAATTTATCAGTAAGAGAAGCATCATGATCTTGAGTCTATGTGAAGACAAAGTGAAAACATCCAGCATAACCTATTATGTATGTAACTTTTTGTTCCTCTGACCCCTGTGATCTTGTGTGCGAAATTGTGTGGCAGCTAAAACAGTTTGAAACATTACAGTAAGTGAAGTCATCGGGGTAGGAACAGAGGTCTGGGGACTGTTCAGACAGTCTTTTTCCATCCCTGTCTGCAGTTCTAGTTTGGTTCCTTGATCGTGTGCATTGATGCAGTCTTTTATTGGATCACTACATCTTATTTTTCATTCTGAGGCCAGACTGAGGATCAGCCCTCCCAAAACTGCTATGATCCCAAAGTGGTTGGATACCATTGTGTCTGAGGCAGTAATGAAAACTGCATGTATTTATCCTGTATTATTGACTGAATCACATATTTTGTTCGTATACATTGATACATAATGTCCACAGTAAATCACTTTTCTCATAGAAAAATGCTAGTGAGTCACCAAAAAAAAAATAAATCCCTCATTGAGGCAAGGAGTTCTTCGATAGCCAGACAAGTTGTGGGACGTCACCCTGTAAGGTGTGTGAGTGTATTGACAGACTTTGCAATCTCCTCTCCCCATGCTCCCATGGGGCCTGGGTAAGGAGCTGGCACGGTGGGGTGAAGGGAGACAGCTATGTCTCCCTGTGGCCCTTAGCAGGTAGGAGGGTGGTGGGCGTACAGCGAGATGTTGGGGTGCGTCTGGGCAATTGAGGGCGAATGGGAAACTGTCGCATAGCTGCCTGAGGTTCTCTTGTTCCCGTTCCCTTCATAATTCTAGACCCCATTTACAGCAAACTGTGCCCGCCTGCTGGCAGGACCTTTGTGAACCTTTCTGTTCTGTTCTACACTTTGAGCAGTGTCTGTTCCACAAACATTAATTCTTGTAGATACTTGTATGAGCTGTGCAAAGGCATTGCCCTAGCTTTAAAGGTGATAATCAAAACACAGAGAAATTCAAGTCAAAGCTCTTTGCTATCTTGGAGTACCTGGTCTGAGATGCCCAAAACCTCAATGTCGACAAGCCTAAATACACACTATACAATATGATGTTCAAAGCATGGCTTCCTCTCTACATCTTCGTGTGTAGCTCTGTGTGCTGAGCATTTTTGAGCCAGTGAAGGGTCTGCTGTGAGTGCCTGGAATTGACACTTTTGAAATTTCTATCTGGGATGAATGTCCTGCATCCCATGGGGGCTGTGTCAGAGATAGGCACATCATTTCCTTTTCCAGCACAATATACAGTTGTCTGAAGCAAGAACACTCAACCTCAGCGTGATTTTCCCTGCAACTACATCTTCTGACTGTTCATCGTGCGTATTTCCAGGGAACAAGTAGAATCACTAGATGTCTGTGGAAGGTTCATGGTACATAGTACAGATAAAATCTTTGGGGAGACAGGAATTTTACAGTTAATGTGGTCTGCTCTGAATGTATAGATTATGACTAGCACAAAGGCTTGTATTTTTTATGGATTTCACAGTGATTGTAAAAGGTGCATTCCTTTTACCCCCGTGAATGAAGTCCCATCCCAGCAGCCCTCAAATCTTGCTGGAAAGCACTTCTGCCCCTGTAATTGTAGTCACATCCCAGCAGATCTCAAATCTTGCTGGGAAGCACTGAGTATGACTTTCAAAAAGGAATAGTTTTCTTTTTCTTGTTAAATCAAGAAGACTCTTCCTGCTTCTTGGAAATGATAGAACTGATTCTGATTCAATCTAAACTGCAAAAGTATGCAGGTTGAGGAAGAACCCAATACGGAAGACGTAGCTTAAGTCTTCTGGCAACTGAGGAAAGAGTGTTAAAAGGGAGAGATGTTGGCCAACAAGCTACATAGCATGGCTATTTGCCTTACAATACCAGACAAAACTTGTCTCTGTTCAGAATCTAGAAAATGATGGAGTCAAGCCAAGAACATCAAAGGATATTTCTTGTACTGCGCCAGCAGCAGTATGAAAAAACAGAATGAAGGGGTAGCAGAACAGAAGGCAGAAAACTTACAGTGATCAAAATAGAGTCTGAAAAAGAGCTCCAGGTTTATAGCAGGGAAAAGATGGATTAAGACGTGTGTCCTAAAGATGTGCTTCTTGCAGTTCAATTACTTTAAATTCCTTTGGCAGTATGATGAACAAAAAATCAGTGATTTGATGTTTAGAGACATATGGTCTTTTGTTTTCAGATAATTTTGTGCAACAAGTCTCAGTCGAAGTTTACCGTAGGTCTAAAATGTGATTTGACACTGATGGGTAGTAGTATTTTTTCTTCTACTGCTGGTTCTTGCCCAAATCAAACATTCATGCTTGACAGATTACACAAGAAACATCGGTAAATAGAAGCCTTGTTTCTTTCACTCAACATGCTCTTCACTACCCCTGTTTTTGCTGCAGTATTTAAGTAATTGGTAATTTTGTTTCCCCCATCCCCCTTACATCCCAAGATTCTTTCTGCTATGGTCAGGTCTTTCCTGCCTCCTTTTGGAAAACAGGACTGTGACTTCATCATCTTGTGAAATGAAGTTTAAATTAGTGCAGGAAAAGGTTGTACAAAATAACATTTTTTATTTCTATATGAAGCTTCATAACCTGAGGGTAAAAAGAAATAGAGGTCATTGATCTAAAAAGCAGTATATTTGCAAAACAATCTATATAACTATATAAAAGTGTCTTTACCTTAAAATTAATAGTTTGGTATGTAGATTGGCTGCATATGCTTTTTTTTGTGTGGAAATTAATGTTCATTATATTTCAGTGTAGTTCAATGTATGTAGTGAACAGATCTGTGTTTGCATACTTCATCTGGGTAGAAGTTTTTGTTTGGGCTTTTTTATCCCTCAAAAAGGAGGATCTTTGTTTTAAAGCTGTAGTGAACAATAAATTGGATTTGTCCAACTCTTATTCAAGGATTGGAAAGCACTTTCGTAAGTTGTCTAACAAGGCCCACTATAAACTCTCTAGACAGGTGGGCATTACAATCTGCTCTTAGGAAAGGGTAAACCAATTCAAAAATATAGTTACTTTCAGGTGATTGCACCACAAGTCAGTCTGGTTCTTGAATGCAACCTGAAATATACTTCAAAAATTATAACTGTTTTCTTTTTCAGAAATCCATTACAGCTCTAAATTTACAAATAAATTTTCCTTATTTTATGGTTTAACTAGTTTTCAGATTTATATCCTTTACACAAAACTCTCATACTTGCACTTCATACAAGTCAAGGTCTTTTGACAGTTGTCACTAGTAAGACAGTGACTGCTGATTTGACATATTATGAAAATTTTATTCCTGGTTATAACAAACGATCCTTGAAGTGGTGTAGAAGTAATGCTTCCTTCAGTGTTTTGGAAGAAATTGTTCACGAATTCTCCTTTAGAGTGAGAAAGATATTATCTGCATATGAATTTTATTTATTTCCATTCTCATGATGCTATCCTCTTCACTCATGAGGGAGATATCTCTCCCTAATTTTTTGTGCGCTTTTGTAATGACAAAAGTGAAAAGCAGCTCCTACCATAGCTTCATCTAAAACCAGCTGCATAGCTATTACTTTTCTTCAATTTCTCCAAATTAAGTTAAATTCTGGATAATTCTCATCTGTTGACTTTCTTTTGCAGTGGAGTGTTTAGTAAAATTATTTGGTTTAATCCTTGTCCAGGACAGAAAGACCTAGTTCCGGGACTGGGTCAGCCAAAGATGTAGCAAGTTACCTTTATTGCACTGTAGGAAATGGTCTTTGACCAAACCAGGGTTTGGGCATTGAGCTCAGCATGAACAAGTGTGACTTTTAGTGTCATGAGCTTCCAAAGCTCATTTTACTTGGTATTTCAGATGGTTGCTGTCTTCAAAAAATTTAGCAAAAAATTTCTAATATGCACAAAGATTAGACGTGATGAATCAGGGTAATGCTAAACTTGACAATGTTCTCTCTAGGCATGGGAAGAAAACAGAAGAAACAATGGAAAAGTGAAGGTGAAGGCCTCTCAGTCCCTGTCTTTTACTCTCCCTAAAGAGAGTATTCTGACAGGAAATACTCTTTTGGTGACCTTTCTAAAAGTGGGCTTTGCACCTACTGATCATCCTATGTTGTGCATACAGACTGCGTCAACATCAAGGCTGCTCCCTAAGGGATGGGGAGCTGGAAGCCAAGCTTGATCGCTGGGCTAGCAAGACAGGGGTCTCACTGGCCAGGGCTCATCCTCCAGTACCCACATCAGCCAAGGACAGATCTGGAGATGGTGACCAGGTCCTACCAAGAGTTCAGATCATGAGACAATGTCATGGCTGCAAGGCAGACTGAAGGTCAAGACAGGAAGTCTATCCATAGGTCAGGGTTAGGAATAGGCCGGTGATCACCCAGCAGATCCACGGCAAAAAGACTAGGCTGAGGTCAAGCCAGGAAAACCGGTCTGTGAGTCAGGGCCTAGATTAAGGGGCTTCCATGGCTATGGAGACCAGCACTCCTCCACCATAGCCCAAGTGAAGAGTGAAGGCCCAGGGCTGAGCTTGAATAGAGCTCCTGGGCCCAAGGGTGTGGGAGCAGCCTCAGGTGAGGCTGGTCACAGCTATTTAAGGTGCATGAGTGCACTTAGAACCATGACAGACTGGGGCTATTCTGTAACGTGCTCCAGCATATTTGAGGAAAATTGCTTTGCATTATTCCTTTGTTATCCTGGGTGCCCCTTCCTCCGTAATGGAGCCACCTGTATATAAAAATAACACAGATAAGATATCTTTCTTCTTTTAATATACTGAATGCTTAATAAAGCCCCTCCTCCGCAAAGCCAAGTAGCTGCTTCATTTTAGAGATCTCTGAGGTGCATTTTCATTAAAATCTCCTTTTGCCATGCTGCTAACATATTCCTTAAACATCACAAGTAGAAAAATCAGATATAGATAAGCTGTTTCATTATGAGTTGAAGATGACTTATGAAAGCCAAGTTCTACAGTCTGCAGAGCATCAACAGAACAAAGACTAAACTATTTAGTTTGGATGCTTCTTGTTTCTTAAGGACCTCTTAAAACTCATAAGGGAGGTGTGTGTGCAGAGGAAAAATTAGAGTTGCTGTCATCTTACGGTGAGCTGGTGGGAGGAAGGAGAGAAAGAGTCTTGACTCCTGTATCTGAAGATATCCTGGCAAGGCTGAAGGGGAGAGTGTTTTATGCTAGAAAGCTAAGAGATTAACTGTGGCCCTGAGCTGCTGCTGCAATATGTCACAGAGGGAATGGGAGAAACTCCTCTTTCTCTTGATAAGGAGCTTCAAGTTGAGTTGTGAGCAGCTGAAGTGGAAAAACCTGGGCTTGTGCTCTCCATGAGGCAGGTCAAAGCCTTCTGCAAACAGGTTCACATTTCTGTAGATGTGAGCCAAACAGTTTTATGGATTTTTTGTGCTTGAAATTGGAAGTTTTATATGAAATCCCATCTGACATTTTCTTCTCTTTTGCTGGCTGGCATGCTTCTCCTTGTGTGGTAACAGGTGTACAATGAGTTTAAAATAATGTTGGTGTTTGACTGACACACACATACTTCAATTTGCACACTACCTTCAGGTTGCTGTACTGTCATGAATCTGATAGAAACCTGTGAGTAAGCACTTGATGGAGAACTAGTATGTAAAACCAGTGTGGAGTTGGAAAAAGGAGGTTGCAAGAGGAGATAAGCAGCTCCTGGGAAAAGAAACAAATCTTAACTTGTCAGGGGTTCGATTTCTAATTCAATGAGGTACTTCAGTGCATATCTTGTATGATAGTTTATGTCTTGAGGTTAATGGAGAATCTACACAAATGTCTGAAATCTTTAACGGAATGAAAGTCAAAATGGTCTCTTTTCCATGCTGCTAAGTGTTAAAATACAATGATTCATTTTTTTTATGTGTGAAGTTTTGCTGGTTTATTACTTTTAGCGAGTTGACTCTACAGTTGGATGAGTACCTGACTTGGCAATGAGTTGTGAAGCATATTATGTTCATTTTTTTCCAACTTCTCAGATTTTTCTCCCTTATATTGTGAAATTCTCAAAAGCATAATTGTCAAAAGCAGGGATTCATGCTGGGAACATGGATTACCAATCATTAAACTCTCTTTGAAATGTTAAAAGATTGCCATTTATCCTCTGAACAGAAATTTATTCTGTTCCTTTCTTAACTGGGATTTCCAAGGCCCCTGTGATATCTGTTGTGCTTGTAGGGACAGCACATAACAGCTCTCTTCTACCACCATAGGTACCTTAAAAATGATGCCAGCTGTCTCGTTACAGCGTTCTACAAGGAGCTGGAAAGTAGCTGTCCAGAAATAGGGCTGTAATTAGCCGTTATCCTGCACTATCACCAATGACTAACTGTCTGGAACTCTTTCCCTGGAAAATACTGTTCCATTAACATCAAAAGACCCGTGCTATAAGGGTAGTAGTCATGGTAATTTCTGTCCTCCTGACTTGACTCTAGTAGTTTCCAGAACTCCCTGAACTTAATGGAAAAGTAATGGAAAAAACTGAAGTGCAAAACACTGCGTGTGCGGGGCAACCTCCCTGATCCTGTGAATCCCGTACAACGCAATGAAGTGTGCAGCGGCATGGACAGCACATAGTTTAGTGGTAGCTTGTGTCTTAATGTCTTACTGGCTTTTATCTTGGGATGATCTGGCTGGGTGCTCCTTCTCCAGAACCAAACCCTGCTCCCGGCGATGACCTGTTTCTCATGCTACCCTCTTTCTCTGTTTTGTCTTTTAATCTGTGCCACATTCCTGGGTATCTGGCCCTGCACGTTAAGTGGGCTTAGCAGAGAGATAAAGTAACTGCATGTGTGTCGTTGGAAGCAAACAGTTTAGGAGAGTGAGGTTTGAGTTTGGTGAATAGTTTCTGTAATGGAAAGAATTCAAGTACTTAATGTTCTCAGATCTGGTCTGCTGAAAATCAATGATAGTTTTTGTTTGAAATGTCATTATAAAACTCTTGAAACTAGAGAAATTATCTCATTCTGAAAAACACATAAGTAGGATGAAAAGTCAAAAAAATTGGTAATGTTTACATTGGCCTACTGTTAATCTCTAGGTTCTGTTTCACAGATGCTACCTAAAATCATGCTGATTTGGATTCTGAAAGCATAGTCACATTTTCTAAGTCTCCCATGTTACTATGTATTGCAGAGCTTTCCACTTCATTGCAAATAGCGTAACTGGAGTGGGAAATGGCAGAGGTACTCATTTCAAGTGGCCTTTGTTTTTTTTTCCTTGTTCAACATTCAGAGTTGAGTGAATCTCTTTGTTATTTTTTAAACTTCGTGAACAGCTTTGCATGTTTAGAAAGTTATTTGTAGGTAAATGCTGTTTTCTGCTCAGTAAATTCTTTCTCCCCTCCTCCTAACTATTATTTTAAATTTAATTCAACACGGGTAAAGCTGTCTGTGTTCCAGTCACACTGTTTGACTGTGAAGTGGGTACATGTAGAAGTATTCTGGCCAGAAGCCACAGAACAGACAGATATGTTTTGTTTGACACATGTTCCACGCATGTTGGTTGCATTTGAACGAAGGACTAGAACCTTACAAATAGCTTAGTTAAAGCCTGAATTCTGACTCCATATTGATCGTTTGGAAATATTGGTCAACAGCTGGTTACTGTTGCAGAGTTAAATAACTCACTTTGGGATTTTCTGTTGGTAAAAACTCTTTCTGTGTTAGGAAGCAGTCCATTTTGTAGCTCTCCAGCTGTCTTATCGTAGTGTTCTGTCACGTGACTGCAACCGTTTAAACTGTCTTTCACTAAAGGCCAGTGGGATTCATGAAATACGGTAAATTCCAGACGTGCACATTGCTGACTGCTTTGTGTTGAAACAATGCCCTCCAGACTTGAGCTAGCAGCTTTACATGTAAGAGGGAAAACTCTGAAAACCCAGTCCTTGAAGCAAGTGTTTGACAGGCACGATAGAGTCAGACAGTGCATAACCCCTGTGCACATGTCAGTGCATGGTCTGACATAAGCTTGTCACAAAGTAAAGAATTTCAGGTTTGGATTATAGTTTTTTTACTGTGGGGTTAAGAGAGTAACTGACATTTGGAATCGACAAAGCTGTTTTCTGTTGTGTGGCTTCTGTGTAAATATATATAACAATATCTTTAAGAAGGTACGTCTCTGTGTGTTATGAAAGGAGGTAGACCTCTAGATTTTGTGTTTTTTGAAGAATTTCTTTTCCTTGAAAAACTGAAGGATGACTTACTTCTTGGTGTGGCATTTATTCTAGGTGAATAAGTGATGATCCCTTCAATTGCTGTCACTGTTTGCGAAGAAATTTGAATCCATAGAAACAGTACTTAGCACATTCAGAAATTATATTTATCAACAGTGTAGCCTAAAGAAAAGCCAATTTAATTGCAGTAGATGTCTAGTTCAGAATGATAAATTGCAGAAGTTTGGCTCAAAATCATAGATAGCTTCTTGCAGAATAAACCTCTCTCTGATTCATTTTAGATACTTCATGTTTTTATCTTTGGGTGTAGAGAAACAGGCCTTTGCCGTGCCAAACTTTATCGTGCTGAACAAGACATGGGTTTCTATGGTAGCTGACTCACAGAAGGTGGTGTATTGGATTGGGATTTCAAGTGTGGTAACCTGATTTTTTCTTCACTTGTCACTTGAATCCAGCTGAAGGTAACTTCAGTTTTGAGGTTGCTTTAACCACCTAGGCTAGTACTACTGGTTAAGCTGAAAACTAGTAGCAGCCGTTTTGAAAAGAAAACCAAACCTTTGATGGATTTATTTTGGTAGTAGTGTAGGAACCATGAAGCTGTGTTCTGCATCCTCAGCACAATATGAGGAGCACTTAATTGCTTGAATAGCTGCTTTGTAATCTGCAGCTGTTCAAATCTGTGCACTTTTACCTGAGCTACGCATCAATGCCTCTCCTACATACCTGCACTCTGCATATTGCTTGCAAATACTCAACTGTGTGTCTGCTCAGCGAAAGCACCGGTGACCATTGCAGGAGCCTGTCATTCAGTTCTGATTTGAGATTTCTGTGACTGAGGGTTCATGGGGCAAATTCATACGACTCAAATTCCCCTCCATTTGTTAACTTGGTGCCTCTGTCCTACAGAGTTGATTGATTGCAGGGTTGTGCTCTGGTTAGGTGAGTGGCATTTGAGCTGACAAAGCAGTGGTTTACCCCTGCTGATAGGGAGGCTGGTTGCTCAAAATCATAATGAACTCTACTGTAGGAAGAGGATGGCAGTAAATCACAATTTCTTGTGCTGTACTTTTCTGTCTGGAAGTCATCTGAACACTCAGTCCATGTGTAAAAGAAAACAGGTTCTTTGTTTGTCTGAAAGTCACATTTCAGATTGCCTTTAATTTTAGGGTGCTTTTCAGCATCACTAGGGGCATAACGATGTTGATCACCTTTGCTTTTTTTCCAGCGGATTGCAAACTACTTGCATAAGAACTTTGCAATTTTTGAGGAAGCAGGGTATTCCAGGGCCCTGTTTTTTCTTTATGTGGTGGCCCTATATTTTGTTTATGGTAGTGGTGTGTTTTGTCATTTTGGAGTCATATTGGAAGGCCAGCATAGCACATAACATGAAAGACAAAAAAGGCAAATAGCCATGTTTGTGACTGAAAACAGAAAGTTTACCCACTTTAGCATGTACACCACTTCTCCATATTTACTGCCAGCCTTAAAAAATGAATGGCAGGGTTTAATGAAATCCCTGTAAGTAGCCCTTAGTGAGATCTGAACCTGTACTGGACCCTCCATTTGCCTAAAGAAACCAGCCAAGGCCTTACCTATGACTTTAAGTGCATTTAGAAATGTCAAAAATGAGTTTTGTGGTGCAAGTGTTCTTCTTTCCCTGCCATGATAGCTACAACAGTCATCTTCAGCAAGAACAGGCTTGTCAGCTGAGCAGAATCCCTAGGCAAGCTAAGTGCAGGACAGCTGTGAGGAGCACTCCCTCTATGCAAAGGAAAATGGGAAAGGATCAAAATTTTCAAAACAACAACAGGTGGAACCTGCATGTTTTCCAGAGCTTATTTTTGTAGCTGGAATGAAACATTAATATTCCACACAATTTGCTAAGGATGGATTCCAATTTGGGAAGATGTAGGAAAATGAGGCAAATGAAATCCAATGACAGTTCCTGAAGTTAAGCAGGGAGGAGATTAGCTTCCTTTCAGATAGGTAGGAACCAACCCATCCTCACTGAGATTTCTAATTAGAGCAGCCATTAATGCAATCAGTGTTGGTTCTTCACTAAGAATCCCAAGTTGTGCTGCTGGTCATGGCAGCAGAGCAACTTTGTCAGCTCACAGAGTGTGGGCAGATGCCATTCAGTGAGGATTTTCTCACCTGCCTAGCAGGTTGGAGTATTCATGCTGAAAAATGAAGTTGCTGGTGTTTTAAACTTACTGACTTACATGCTGCTAAGGAGTTGTACTTAGAAATATGACCCTACACCTACTGGCTTTTCACTTCGTCAATAGCCAGTCATGAATCTAATATTCCTTGGACTAAGGCGGAAAAAAAATCACCTTGAAAAACTCAATAAAAATAGCTCTGTGAATGCAATTTCTGAAGAGAGAAGGAGAGAAAACAGACAGATGCACTTTGTTGACCCTTCATTCTCTTCTCCCACGCTCTCCTCCCACAGCAGCTTAGATCATTAAGCTCCTGTATAATTAAAACTTGGTCCAAGTCACACTAATTCTGTTTACCGGCCACAGTGAAGGATATAAATACCTAATCGCTTCCTTACACAGAGGCTGCTTCCTGCTGGTGGTTTGCAGTTGCGAAGGACTCGGTCCCTCAGCGAGCTCCCTGTACAGCTGCTCGCCCTGCGCGAAGGAGTCTTTCTCCAAAGTGGTCCCCTGCCATGGAGCATTTATTTCCACAGATTCCTCCTCCTGTTTTTTCAAAGGGAATGATGTCACTTTCTATAAACAGATGGCATAGAAAGACTATTGTCAAGGCGCATAATGACTGGAATTAAATATACAGAATGAAATTAAAAGGGGAAGAAGAGAGTGTCTTTTGAGGTTTTCTCAAGGGACTGCTGTTCTAACAGGCAGCTGAAGCCACAGCACCGAAAGGCCTCACAGACAAACAAGTCCTGAGCATAAATCCACTGAAATCATAGCAATGGTTAAATGATGGCAGCATAATTAATGCAAAGTGTTCTCTCCTCAACATGGAATGGCAACGGTCCATGGGTAATCTTTGGAGCATGCAGAAGTCAAAGTGTTGTCTGCAGTAAGATTTCATGGTCATGCTAGCTCTATCCAACACCCTTCTCTTTCTGTAGGAAGGAATAACTGAGAGAAGAAAAGCAGAGAACCTTCCTAATTCACATCATTATGGTCTTGTGAAGTTGTCATAAGTAGCAGGCTTCAAATAAGTAGCTACTCTTAAGCTCTGGAAGGATTGGCATGGCTCTGACTCTGTGGGGAGGGGGACCTGTACTAACAGTTCCACAGTATGCTTCAAGAGTGCCTGTGGAGGAAGTCTCAGAATGAAGTGGATGGTTTCCTCGGGACAGTGAGCCACCAGAGCTGTTATTCTTGCCTGCCTTGGGCTCAGTGACTCCAAGAAGTTAGTCCATGAGCTCCTGCTTCCTCTGCTCAAGCAGAAAGGGCAGAATCACAAACCAAGTGAAACCAAACAGATACAATGCAGTCACAGCCCTTCACCTTCACTGGCAGTTTCAGGGATACCCATTGTTTTACCGAGTATTTAGAGTAAATTATTTCTGTCTTTTCTCTCTCCTTATTTATGAAAGCTGAGTTCTGCTATAATCAAATAAGTTTGGACTGTATTTTTCTAATGTTTTATCTGTGCAACTGGGTAAAGTGCCTGGGGGTGAAAGATACTAGTTAAATGAACAAGACCTTTAAAGCTCTTCAGTGAAAATTTCCAAGTCGTAGTGACTAATCTAGTGTCTAAGCCATACTCAGAGAGTGACACAAAGTGTATCAGCCCCATTAAGATGTACAGAGGCTTGCTGTGCTTTGATGTTTGAAGTGAGTCTGCTTTCATTTGGAGTATTTTTAATACTTCTCTAAACTATGTGGGGATGAAGGCTAATAGTTGTATACTTAGTCTGTGGCATTTGATATGTACTGGTGCTCCAATTGAATCTTTTGTAGAAGCATTGTTTTCTTCTAGTTTTAGTTATGTGGGATATTAATGGCAAAAGTAACTTTAAACTAGTAGCCATATTAATAATACTTTTTTATAAAAAGCTCTGAGATGCAAGCTAGAGACAGGTCTATTTGAACCAAACCTCTGTGAAGTAGAAGCAATTTAACAGATGTGAATTTAAAACATACGTCTGTTTTGGCTTTACTCGTTCTCTGCAACAGATTGATACTGACCTAAAAGTCCCTCTGCATTTAATTTCTGGCTATTGTTACTTTGTTGTAGAATGAATGACTGAAATACAGTTTTATTTCAATCTGGACCACTTACTGAGCATTAGAATTGGTTTGTCTTGTTCTCCTGTCTTGTGCGCCATAGCATGTCTCCCTACATTTCTCATGTCTGCTCATCACCTTCTGCAAGGCCACCTCACATCTGCCGTGTTTTTCCCTCCCACCTTGTGGAGGAGGAAATGCAGTGGATGTGGATTGCCCTGTGGGTGGTTTTTTTATTTACTTTTAATTATTACATGCAGTTTTCTAGAAGAGACAAAGCAAAGAAGTGAGGATGAGGTTTGTGTCGGATATTTGTTTAACGGACTGAATGTGAGACTTTTTGTCTCCTACACAGGCAGCACTTCTTCCTCCCTGGCCCCCTCCTTCCGCTCCCCAGGAGATACCCACGAAGTCAGAAAGGAAAAGTGACTTAGTCCAGCTGTCAGCCAGAAGTTGCAGATGGTCTTTTAAAATAAGGCTCCCAAGCTGTGCTGTGACTACTATTTTACCTACCTCAGCTTCAGTTTCAACCAGCCTTCCCTCATCTTGTAATTGGTCTTCTCCAAATACTGAATCATTGGGTGTAGTAGTAATACTTTGTCAACAAAGAGCTGTGTGTCATCTGGGTGTTGCTAGTAAGTATGTGTTATCTGGCCAATTTATCTAAGGGTTTAGCATTGGAAAATGCATGTTCGCAGGGTGCAGTGGATCTAAGTTGGAGATACAGTTCATCATCAGAAGAAAGAGTTTAAGCCCTTCTAGTACATTACCATAGCACCCTGTGCCTGTCTGAAGGCAAAACAACTTCTACTTAGTAGAGTAAGATGATGCAGAGTGGACTAGAAGACAGAAAAATGTGGTTTTTTTCTCTAGCCACCAAAGAGAGAAGTTACCACTAAAAAAATACTCTGAGAAAGATGGTGAGACTTCCACACAGATTCCATTTTATCTTGCTTGTATATTAAACAAATATTAAAATTTCAGAATCTTTATGTAGAATCCACACTTTTGAAGCCAAATATTTGACTCAGCCTTAGGCATGGAGCCACAACTGTTATCTCCGTAATTAACCATCACACAACTGTCTGTATAATGACAGTAATTAGCCTTCTCAGTGCTTTGTCCTCTCATTTTAGAACTTTCAGGTTCTACATTTAGTTGTCTTAATTGTGTTATTTAGTGGCAACAGGAGGCAAATTGGTTCTATATGCATAATGAAATTTTGCAAGCCTCAAAGAATGGGAAGAGTGAGAAACTATTTTCTGAGCTTTTTTAAATAATTTGTACTTTCATTAATTTAAAGACATCATGAACAGCCTGTAAAAAGAGGGACTAATGCTGTTTCTGAGTCCTTAACTCCGAAGTGGTGTGACAACAGATTCAGTATAAAATTCAGTGACTCAAAGAGGGAGATTTCAAGACATGATGTGGAGTTTCTGTGGGCTGAAAATGAACCTAAAATCCCTCTCCCTCCATTTCATTAGCTTCTGTGGTAATTCAGAGTGGCCCACATGTGTAATACTGGTTGGAAAAGGGGATATGCTTGTAGAGTGAGTTCACAAAAAGCTGATTTTGTTTTAATTATGTTTCTTAGCAAAATAAGTTTCTTTTGAAGATGAAAGGGTGAACTCAGGCCAAGTGTGTAGTCTGGAGTCCTTGCACAGGGAGCTGACTGGTAGGTTTATTTGAGTGTTTTACTTGTTGCTTGTGTGGTTATCTGGGATTTATATGCTGCGACGGATATACAGAGGTCAGTGTAACGAATCTGCAAATTACACAGGTACTTTGGTTGTGCTTCTTATCCAGTTGTGAGTGCCACTGTTCACACGGATCAGGCTAGAGTGATTATGGTATGATGCAAAGCCCATGACAGTCGTTGCAATATTCTTTGCTCCATCCCCCTTGCCAAGTCTGCATGATTTACTTTGCAGGTCAACCTAGAGCTCTTGGCTAACTTCCAAACTCAGTATTATCTGATCTACAAATCACTGCTGTTCCAACAGTTCAAGTCAAACAAAAGAAAACCCCAACCTTAAATAAGCAAGGGAAAAATTCTACCCAGTTGAATGAATAATTGAAGATTCAGTTTGGTCCAGAGAGAGAGAGGTATTTGAATCTAGGGAATAAAGAGCGGAAGAAGAAATGGCACCTGGATAAATAATTGATACAGTCTCAGCAGCAGTCCTTTTGTTGCTGAGACTGAGGGAACTAAGGGAGCAGTGCTTTTCCCCTCACCCCTCATATGGACTGCAGTGATTTATCCTTTAGGTAACTGCCTGTGTAACTGTGACGAGAGAGATGGAAACCCTGAAGGTGACTGCAATGGGAAAGACAGTGCTTGGCTTATCTGCCTTTTGATTTGGAGGACAAGTGATTTGCACTAGTTCTGTTGCAGAAAGGAGAGTGCATATTTTCACCACATTTCTTCAGGCAAGTTGATATTTGACCTGCATATTAAAAGTAACATTTACTGTGGAATCAAATTCTAAGGGTCGTCTCCGCCGCTCTCGCTTGGGAAGACAGAGATGATTTGTCTTGTGAGGTCAGCAGTCACCACTATGCAGCAGTTACTGCTGTCAGTTTTTCCATTGCAGGATCTTCCCTAGGTTGGCCAAAATAATGATTATGAGAAATTGCTGCAGTTCAATATATCTGAGACTGGAAGTGCTGCTTCTAAGAAACAGAGTTTCTGTGCTGTCACTTAAATCATATAGTCCTACGGTCTAAAGCTATTGCCTTCAATTCTGATTGTGGGTTATTCCCTTATGTCTGACAAAGGGAGTGACTTTGACTCCCTTATGCCTGGAGTCTTAATGAAAAGGTGTGAAAAAGAGTTACATTTTCTCCCATGCGCCTTGGTGTTTCCTGATGATGTCCACAACATTAATATAGTATTTTGTTTTGTTTCCTCAGGCTGGAAAATTTACTGTTTGAACACCCCAGGACTCAATTTATTTAACAGTCTTTTGTACAGCCATCTCTAGTGTGTGTCACATGGCAATGAAGTCACCCAAGTCACCTATGGCTACGGTTGTCTCGATTCAGGTAGGTAGCATCATTTTCTCCCATTTCCTGCATACAAAGAACAGTTTTATTTGTTCAGAAAGATCTTCTGCAAGAAACTCTGCTGAACCCTTGTTTTTGCAATGGTGCAGAGAAATAAGATCAAATCTAACTGTAGACTGGAAAAAGCAGGGGAACCACAGCAATACTGGCTAATAAGTGATACAATGACAATGTGATTGTTGACTTTCCTGACTGGTTATACCTCATATTTGCAAACACCTTTTATTATGGCCCATGCTAGAGCATTAATATTGTGCTCAACCTCAATTGCACTTTTGCTGGAGTCAAAAATAGAGTCAGAGTATGCATGAAGATGCCTTTGATACTATGTGGTACGGTGCTTTTCAGAAAATACTTGGGAAGGCAGCATCATTGTCGTAACAGTTGTTATTTAACTGCACCAGATTAGGTGGCAGAGAGGTCATTCCCTCTGGTGTACATCTGGAGGTGTTAATATACATCTGTCTTATACCTGAAGAAGAAGCGTCCATGAGACTATTGCCATCAAGCTGCTTAAGAAAACCTTTTCAAAGCAATCAGTGGGTGAAAATTAAAACTTTTGTCATTGCACTAACTAGCGGTCAAAAAACTGCCTGTGGATTTAAGGTTTACTACATAACAGTGAAGGCTAAGCATGCTGGACTGCGATACAAGAACTGAATGTTTCCTGTGTGAGGATTTGACAGCTTAAATTAGTTCATTAAATCACAGTGAACTTCTACCATATGTAATTTCTCCCTGTGACAGAAAGACAAAATTCTTGAGTTTTCACAGCAAGTGTCTCAGATGCTTTCTGGGGCTGCTTCTGTCCCAGCAGGACTCCACTGTGTAGGATGTTAGATTTGCATTGGCAGGGGGCACATGCATTCATTAGAATTTTAAACTAATAAACTTCTTTTATTACTGGTTGAGAATACATATTTAAAAATCCAGTTTTCTTGGCTCTGTGGCTTTCTAAAACAGACAGGACCAGGACTTGCCAAATGTGCAGTGATCTGGTAACTATAAACCAGCAAGCTTACAAGCTCAACTTGGAGAAGTTAATGTATTAACAACCACTGCATGGCTCTATTCAGACCTCTGTGATATATACAAGAGGGGGTATTTTTGATTGGAAAAAAATTAGTCAGCATCTGAAGTGCTGTCTACTTCTTTACTGAGAGAAAGGGGAATGAAACACTTGAGTCAAAGCCTCTTTGTTGCTGTATTTATGTAGGAACACTCAGCTTCCAGCAGGAACAGAAGTGGGCACAGTATTTCTTATTCTTTAGTGTACTTAAAAACCTAGAAGTGGTCAGGAGACCAGAACTGTTTAGTTAGGCTTTTTGTATACGTCTAGGGTTGAGCATACGTGACAGTAAGTAGTTTGATACCCAGACTATTGATCAGTACCAGTATCACAGAAAAGCTACTGTTAATTATTTTATTAAATTTTAATTTTATATTTTATATAAATTTAATAAATTTTACCCTTTTAATTATTTTGCCGGTGACACCATGGAGTGCAGGGTGTAACAACTGAAGCAGGCGGTAAAGAGTTGCAGAAAAACCTTACGGTCCTGAACAGCTGTTGGAATTCTGTGTGGGAACGTACGAAGTGATGCTCAAGAGGTAGGCGGAAGGAGCAACTCCCAGCCTGCGCGCACAGCAGTGCTTGTCTTCCCATATTTCTGAGGGACACCATATAGACATTGTTATAGTCACCTGTATTATTGTCAGCTCAATGCACAGTAATGGTCAGAGTCCAGAACAGACAGCACTGGACCACTGCATAAATCCCTAGTACGCCTATATCTGGCACATCATGTACTGTTATGGTATTGCTTCTCCTTCTGACTCCCTTTTTCCACTTAGTCCTCCCCCAAGCCTACCTCCAAAAAAGATGAAGCAAACTGACACAAAATAGGTCAGTGGCATGTAATGACTTGTGTGTGAGAAATCATCTTCACGATGGAAGGGAGAGCTCAAGACAAGTTGACCTCACATGTAATATTTCAAGTGTCACAGACAATGTGAGTGAGGTTTGATTGCTTAGTTACTCCTCTGATGCAGAAATAGAGGACATGGGATCAAACTGGCAATACTCAGGTTCAAAACTCCTTGTCAAGCAGTAGAAATCCCTCCCACAGGCTGTTATTGATCCTAGATGTTTTACATAGGTCCAATGGGAGACTGGAAAAATTTGTGGAAAAGAACTCTATCCTGTCCTATTAAACATTAGTTATGCACTGCTCAGGAAGTGTGTCGGAGCTGAGAGTCACTGGAGACTGCAGGTGTGTTACAGGCCAGGATCGCTGCCCGCTCACTCTGGTGGTACACTTTTCCCTTGGCGTATGCCTTTGACCACTGTCAGTGGTAGCCACTGGGACAGGTCCAGGTTTAGCCAGAGTGACTGTCCCTGTCTCTTGAGAGGCCTCTGCACCTCAGCCCAGTGTTGTCAGGTGGACTTTCCTAGAGCAGGTGACATGTACCAGAGACCCCAGGTAAGAGCAACCACCAGTAAACCTAACCTACGATTTGGCACATCTGATATTGAGTTAGCAGAGGCAAAAGGTATTTTGAGTTTGCTTCCTGCTGAAGAAGTAACAAGTGGTATAACCCACTGTTCTCTGTCCCTGGCAGCTCCCTTTTTATTTAGAATGCAGCCTTTAAAGCAAATCATTACAGCAGACAGACAGATCGTTACTTTGTTTGTTCAGCAGTCCAGGCAATACCCACTGCTTTGCAGTAGGCAAGGCTTGCAAGTGTGCCCCTAGGATTACCTTCAATTAAACAGCCTGTTTCTGCTCTTTCTGTCCTCCCCCTTCTATGTATGCCTGTGTATATATATACATACATACATGTCTATATATATATATATACACATATACACAACTTCTTTACCAGAACCCCATAGAACCAGACAGTCACAGACTGTCAAAAAGTCCTTCCAAAACTTCACATTTTCTCATGTGCCAAGAAAATACCTTCCCATATTTGAATGCAGCCTCTTTGTCTTGCAGGCATAGCCGGGCTCACTAAGAAATACAAGCTTTTGGTGAGGTTCTAAGTTGAATTTATACAGCCTGCCATACAGGGGTATCCATATGTGAAGACTGGTCCACTGCCCAGCAGCTTAGCTATATTCAGTAGTAGCAGTGATTTTAAATGTCAGACTACCCATTGCCTGAATAGTGGATATTTAGCTTCAAAGCTCAGCATACTGCTGTAAGCACTCTTCCTCAGAGACTGCAGCAGTGCATGTAGTCCACAGCCCGCTGGCTCAACAGCACAGGGGCAAACTAATCTTTTTAGCTTGGTATTAAGATAAAATCAATGCACATAAAATATGCCTCAGTATTCATCCAACGGTCAAGGAATTTGCCAGATTATTTTTGTTTCCAGAGAAACCTGTTATATCTGTAAAGGAGATCTTTCACAAATGCACTCTGTGAAGATTTTTACATCCTCAGAAGGGAATAAGATCTTAGACACTCCAGTCCTGTCACAGAGGGAAGACAGAGTACTTCTGTAGCATGTGGCACATGTGAGTTCAAACCAAAATAATTAAATTGCTGTTGAAATGAATCTGCGTCTCACAGCAAAGTACCATATATATATAGTTAGCATTTTATTCTTCTTCCCTCTAAAAAATGTTTAGTTCATTTTTCATTGCAATTCTCAGCAAGTGGAGAAGCCCTGTCATAAAAACAACTGTTAGTTTTGATGAGCCCTGAGTATGAAAAACATTTTTTAATTAACAAAATCAAGTTTTGCATTGTTATGCAAAGCTACTTCAGTTCCAGCAGAGGTAAAACAAAGTAATGAGCCACTTTGAGTTTAGATTGCTTGTTGGATTGTCATTTTCAAGCCCAGTAAGTAATGTTGTTGTGCCCTAACATGATCAAGTGAAAGAAAAAATCAGTGTAGAAGTTGCATTTTTGTGCTAATGAACTGTCAAAAACAGTGCCTAAGCTTTGAAGGGCAAGTCTGGTAAAAGGCACTATAGGGCAAAGAGAAGGTTCAAGAGTCATGGAGCTAATCCCCTAGGGTGGCGGCACTGTCCTGCTGGGAGAGAGGTATATGGTGGGAATTGCCTTCTAGTCAGGCTGCCAGAGGTTTCTCTCCCCTCCTCTTTTCCCAGCTTTTTAGGCACTTTAAGTACATATTCCTACCTTTTTTCTACATTTATTTTCGCACGCCACATAGAGCATTGGAACCACTATAACCCACCAAATCCCTCATTTTTAGTATGATAGTTTCAGGTTCTNTCATGGTATCTCTATACCTTTGTTNTCTGCATAACAAAGTAATGCAGTAGTCCATTATAACCCAGGGGAGACTTCGTTACTGCCCTTCCATCCTCCCTAGCAGTCAGGAAAGGAAAAACCAAGCTTTTAAACTTTTTTCCTTTACCCTTCTACCACATGGCTGCAACTTTTTATAGCCCCAGCCATCACGTCACCTGGGCCTTTGAGTGCACTGTCTTTAGGCTGGTCAGTGCTCTTTAACCCTTTCCTACAGAAAATCTGCCCCACCCCTTTCTGTTTCGAATGCCAGACTCTGTAAAAGTACTGTCCGGTTTCTTGCACAGTATAAACCCAGCGTCCTCTGAAGTTCAGGGAAAACAGTATCTTTCTGCAGAACGTCATGGCTAACTTTCTGGTTACTCGTAGTCTCTGTGTTACAGGGTTTCTCACTGGCAAGAGAATCGCAGAATCACAGAATCACAGAATCACAGAGTGGTCGGGGTTGGAAGGGACCTCTGTGGGTCAGCTAGTCCAACCCCCTTGCCGAAGCTGGGTCACCTACAGCAGGCTGCACAGGACCTTGTCCAGGCGGGTCTTGAATATCTCCAGAGAAG
>Ga0065711_1030411_pt1 | contig 32599 bp, 27 predicted proteins | sample Hoacrofraction12_FD_59098 | JGI IMG/M metagenome (GOLD analysis project Ga0065711, IMG submission 59098) | Hoatzin crop microbial communities from Cojedes, Venezuela - Epithelial fraction 12 v2 (version 2) | ecosystem: Host-associated > Birds > Digestive system > Esophagus > Crop | place...
GGATGGTGGGGTTCCACAGGGGTGTGTCCCGCGGCAGGTCAGGGCAGGCTGAGCTCACGAGGCACCACCAAAGCCCCCAGGGACGAGGGGAGATGGGCAATGTGCTGGCACAGCTGTGGGCAGAGACACGAGACAGCATGGAGTGGCTTTTGGCTGACCTGGCCTGGAGGCTATGTTCGGAGTCCTGCTTTTGCAGGTCTCAGCAAAGACCGTTCGATTAACCTCCTTCTTGATTAAACTCAAACATTTCCTCTGATCTCATTAAAAACAAACCCAAACCCAAAACAAAACAGCCCCAGCTGCCCCTTTCCCCTCTTGACTGCCACTGCTGCTTTGCAAAACCCCAGTGATCCACACCCTTGTTTAAAGGTCGGAAATGAGCTCTGCGGGACCAGGATTAAAATGTCCCAGCAGCCTCGCCGTCCCGATCCCGTGAGCCCACGGCTCGGTGTGAGCCCCGCTCCCTCCTCCCCATGGTGCCCTCACCGTGCCACGTCCCGACGTCAGCTTCACAGTTCCGGGGAGGCTCCAGCCGCTCTGAGCTCCTTCCGCTTTCCTTGTCTGCGGAAGCTTCTTCGCTGGTACAATGAATCTTGGATCAGCTCCAGGTTAGTGGGGATGTCCAAGATAAGGGTGCATAATCCTTTCACAAGCCAGATGACTCACGGTTTGAAGTTTCAGTACGTCAGAAGAACGTGTGCTGGAAGAAATCAGCTCTCCGGGATCTGCAGCAGTTTCTGAGCACTGTCATTTTCTGATCTCCGCCGGACAGATGCAAGCAAAGCAACCCACTCTGGCCATGAAGTTGCCCCTGCCCTGAGCCCTCCAGCCATCCCTTCCCACCTGCTTCAGCCTTTGAGTCCGTAGCCTGCGCTGAAGCCTTGCCCAAAGCCCGACGAAGCTAAGGCAGGTGCTGAAAAGCCAAAGGAGATGCCCAGCTCTGCAGACTGTGGCCCTTCGGTGGTAGCTGGTTACAGTCTGCCCCGAATTTTCTCATCTAAGAGTGGCTCTGAGGCAGGTAGCGATCATGCACATACACCACATATTTAATTTTGACATATGTGTTTAGTCTTCTTATGAAAGAAGCAGAAGCATTCACAGCAGCAGATTGCCATTGCTGTGTGGCTCTGCGCCCGTTTACAGCCGTCAGCTGCCACCTCATGCTCCGGAGGACGATTAGGGTTCGTTTGGCCTTTCAGGGACGTCATTTATGGCTGTTGGGGATGTCCAGTGCCAAAGACCAGGCACAGCGAAGCAGCAGCTGGAGCAATGCCACACACGCGATAGAAAAGCTACTGCCTAACTGTCACCCTTGAGAAATTTGCAGAAGTTAAATCACTGTTTTCTGGGGGATCTTAAGGGGGATAGAACTGTTTTTGAGGGGAATCTCTCTTTTTGTATCTCGCTTTTCAACACAGGTAGGCGTGACCCTAAGGAGATGCTCATCTTCCCCTTCACTCAAATGAGACGTTCCATTCAAAAAAATAAAACAAATTAATGCCTCCCTCCTGTATGGTATGGGATCACTACATTTAAAAATGGGGGGGGCTGTGTCCCCAAACTGATTTAAAAACAAAAAGGAGAAGAAGAAGATTTTGATCATTTATTCTCTCCATAAATAGGCAAGGAAACGCTAAAGTAACAGGGAAAGACAAGTTTGAAATGGGAGAGAGAAGAGATCAACATTTGTTTGCTAAGCCAGCGCAAATAATACAAGTTGTAGCCACCCACCAGAGGCCAGACCTACCCCAGAGTGAATAGAAAAAATGGAGAGAAACCAGTATCAATTCCTGAATGGCTCTGAAAACTTCATAGGTGAAATAAAGTCCAGATCTTTTATGTTTTTCTCTTTTAGAAAGCAAAAGAAAAAACCCCAAACATGGGAGCCTATAACTGTGAAACATTAATTAAATGCAGTAGGATTGAAATGATCAGTTAGAAGGGCAGCTCATCGACACAATCCCTGTGTGCCCGGCGTGGCAGGGATGTGGTGTGCAAAGGACTCTCCCATGCGGCATAAATCTGCCACTGCACAGCGATTGCTTTGTAACGCAGCGGTTATTGCCAGAGATGGAGGCTAAAGCCGGTGGAAATGAACTTTGATTTAATCCTGTTTTCCTGTTAACTCCTCAGTGTCCTACATGCGTCCACATAGAAAAGTCACTTATGAAAGATGAGGAAAAAAAAATATCTTAGCTGTGACTATATTCCTAAGAAAAGCACAGGGGAGACTGCATTTCAAAGCGAGAATGCTTGGTTACCGCAATGGAAAAATTCTCCACAAGTTGGATATTTAATTAACTCTTCCAAAAAGATGCTGGTATGGGCAGAAGCAGTGTCTCCATCCCAGGCGGTGCCATGACCCTGAGCCACCTCCGCGGCCCCATGCTACGGACTTCCCGTTGTGCATGGCCACAAATCTTTGCCAGAAGCAGAAGGGAAGCAGACAAGCTCGTGACTTCCCACTGCAAAGCCTCTGAGCCGCCGTTTCCTTCCCGACAGCCAGCGGCAAGCTGCCACGGGTCACGACCCTTCTGACACTCTCTGCTGCTTCTTGTCCTGTTGGGCTTCAGCTAAACTACTCCTAAGCAATCCCATGCGATAATTTTTTCAAAACTTTTCTTTCCCGTTATGTGTTTTACTACCACAAACCTTTCTGGATAAGCCTTTCCCTTTCATACAATTGCAATTCTGCAATTTTATAGCCATTTGTGTCCTGGAGCCATGGCTCCTCATGCCATCCTGCTTGGGTTGGCCTACAGTAGAAGCTGCTTCTACCACCCTGTAGCCTCCTAATTAAAGCTTCCATATACTTATGATATTAAAAAACTGCATGCCTCTGATGCAAGGATCTCTATTTCCATTGCAAAGCAGCAACATGGTGGTTTTGGGAACGCACAGCAAACTGAGGCCAAGGCACCAGAGCCTCAGAATCAACCATGGCCAACTGGAAGTCCAAACTGGCACTGAGGCATGAACCCAGAGCTTGGATGACCGAGGTCAGCTGCCTCCGCTGACCAGGGAGACCTCAGAAAACACAGCCTGTGGCCATTCAGGGTGCTGCAGCACTGGGATTTAGGGGTTGCTAAATGGGCTCTGGGCGGTGGACGTATCCCTATGGAAGAGCCATCCTGGACCCAGCGTGTCCATGGTTTTGCAGCTGGCAGTAGGAGAGGTGCTAATGGCAGAAATTAGGAAATAAGGCTTTTAAATTCATGCATTTTGCCAAACTGACAGAAGGGAGGAGGCAGGAGGTGAAGGGAAGAGCCCCAAGGGTAGTCCCCATTGCAGTGTGCAGGATGTGGCCCTCCTGCCCTTCCCACTGCCACCCCCACGTTGGTGCGTGCTAGACATCTGCAACCCTGCATTTTGGACCAAAATCTGTGGGGTGGATGGGAGAAGGGACACTTTCTGAATTGTGGAGGGCTGAAACAGGGGAAGCATGGGACGGACCCACGCTGGCCTCAGTTGCGAGGCAGCGCGCAGATCTGGAAGGGCTTGGGGCAGCGCGTGAGGCTGAGCGTGAAGGCGAAGGTCAGCGCAGCAGCCGCCGGCGCCCGGAAGGTGAACTTCTGCAGGAGGGCTGTGAAGAAGATGAAGAGCTCGGTCCTGGCGAGCTGCTCCCCGGGACAAGCCCGCTTGCCTGGAAAAGGAGCAAAAATCAGCCCACCGAGTCCCCAGCGAGCATCAGCCACCCCTCGGGCTCCTCTCGCACTCATCTCCTTGCACAGGCTGCAGGAGCTTTTCTTCCTTGAAAGGTTAGGTGGCAATGTTCACCCACACATTCTGCAGAATCCTTCCCCAGAAGTTTACTGCTGAGCAAACTGCGACGGCTCTTCCGATAGAGGAAAAGGGGAAACTCAGTGAATAAAAACATTTCTGCAGCTTGCGCAAGAGCAAAGAGCCTTATTTTTTTCATCCCATGATAACAAATTGTTTTCACTCCTGCTCTGAGCAGTCAGTATTAACTGTTACTGGAATTTTCACTGTGGGGATGGGCTGAAAGACAGACAAGGAACGGTACCCCCTGCTCTGGCGGGGGTGTCTTGGGGGAAAAAAAAACGCATTGCAAAGAGGAAAAACATCTCCCCATCCATCATCCTACCTGCAGAGAAGGGCAGGAAAGCCTCCCGCCTCCTGTACTGGCCGTTTTCCAGGAAATGTTCTGGATTAAAGGTGTCTGGTGTCTCCCACACGTTTTTGTCAAACATTATCGAAGTCAGGCTGGTCATCAGGGTGGTGCCCTGCAAGAGGTGGAGAAAACGGGCGATTACGTGACGGAGAAGAGCCGACGTGTTGTCAGACTGGTTTATTATTAGCTCTGTTCCACACATAATGTGAACTACATTTTTTTTCCAAGGGCAAAATGTTTTTTCCTAAGCTATGTAATTAAAGGAGGGTGAAAGCCTACAGGATTGTTCACTTCTGTGCGCCTCTATATATCACCATAGTGTTGATCTGTACCTTGTGCTGCTGTCACTGATGATGTTAAGATAAACCAACTTTAAATTAGTAACACTGTGTTCCCATAAGAGCTTGAAGCAATTTAACTAAATAATTGTCAATTGATCCACTTTATTGTGCTCTTTTTTTAAACCCTCTTCTGGTTTATCTCCACATTTTCCATCAGAAAAAGAAAAACATACTAATCAGTGTGGAGCAAAATGCCCAGATTTTTTATTTTTAATTTTCCTTGACGCAACCAGTCATATACATGGAAGAGTCTAGATATATCTAAATCTCATATTTGCCTTCATAATGCCAGAACAGTGTGTACACATCAATACCCATTACCTGGCTTTTATCAAGTGCTACTTTTAACAGGCGATTTTTAATACTCTGTGGAGTTAACAAACCCAAACTGTTGGCTTTCCTATGTTTCTTGGCCCTTTACTCCCATAATGCCTGGAGGGTTTCTTGTATAAAATTTAAGGGATAAACCTTGTAAAACTTAAAATTATGACTAATACTCTAGGTTCTCACAATTCTCCTCCATAAGGAGGTGAGACCCATAAAAACTCTACAGCGTCCATCAGGAGGGCTTGTATTTTCTATATAACTGTTATATCACTGTAAGATCCTGCTGATCAGTTCCCCTCCAGATGAGACCTGGGACTTGGGCCATGAAGACCTTGCTCTGGTGGGGCAGTGGGAGGGCTAGTGGTCCCCATATACTTTGGGTAGGTGGAAGCCGGCCAGGGTGGTGTCGCTGGTGGACATCCTGGGCACCCCCAGAGGCACGATGTTGCCCATCCGCAGGACCTCGCTCAGCACTGCGCTGGTGTACGGCATGTTCTCCTTGTCAGCCATGGTGGGCTGGTGGGACTGGCCAATCACAGTGTCGATTTCAAGCTGCACTTTCTCTACAGAAAGAAAAAAAATCCTGTGCTCAGAAGGTTCTCAGTAAGAAACCTGGGGCATAGGCATGTCCAACAGGTGGTAAAGATGGAAATAGCTCCATTTTCTGAGGTTCACTTATCTGCTTTTGGGCTAAATGAAGGTCCCATCAGTGGCCCTACCTTGAATGTGGGGGTATGCGGCCATGTAGAGCAGAGCCCAACGGATGGCGGTTGCCGTCGTCTCAGTCCCAGTTAAGAAGAGGTCCAAGGTGGAGCACAGCAGGTTTTCCTCATGGAAACATGAGCTGCTGTCACCCTTAAACTTGGAGAAAAGCATGGCAATGAAAATGCTTATTAGGGAGGAGGTGCTTTCAAGAATCCAATCCAAAACCATTTTTACATAAGTCGAGTACTGCTATTTTATTATCCATCACCTCATGACTTAGAAATTTCTACCCTTTACTTTCATTGAATTTCAAGCCCTGCAGACTGCTTTGAAAGACACCCTGTTTGGTGTACAGTGACTTCTGAAAGCAGGTAACTTTTTAAGATGTGAAGTTTCACAGTAGCAAACACAGGCCTGAGAGCTCTCATAGAAACATGAACATGTTTCCCGAGAGTCCTCCTACGCCACATGACAGAATGAAAAATGGAAGAAGACAAAGTGTAAATACTTCCAAATGAAAAAAAAAAGATCTGTGTGTTTTCAAAGTGATCAGGCTCCTGCTGTTGCTAAAAAGTTTGACATGGAAGAGGTAGGGAGAAGAAGGCAATGCGGGAGGCATGGGCTCCTGTGACAAAACAGCTTTGAGTCTGGTCTGCTCATTTCTTGGGTTAAGCTTTAGGTATTTCTTGCTTACTTTTTCTATTTCCTTCAGGTAACAGTCAATATAATCTCCTGCCTCAGACTGGTCCAAATCCTCCTTGTGCTTTGCGATCACTCCCTTCACAAAATATTGAAGTTTCTCCCAGTGCCAGAAGATTTTCCTAAAGGGTCCTGGTAGCCATCTCATGACCAAAGGAAAAGCATTATACAGCTGGTGAGAAATCAAACAGAGCAAAAGAACATTTCTGGAGTTAGAAAAAAAGCACATATCACAGTTCAGACGGTAGCACAACTTCCTAGCTCTGCTTGCTACCAGGGAAAAAAAACCAGTTTTGCTACAAAAGTCAGTTTAGTTACACAGATGTGAGCAAGTACAAACAAGATGAGAATTGGCCAGATGTTTTCTGCTGATAAAGTTCTTAAATATTGGGTGGCCAAAGCTGTCACCTAATGTGGTCACTGCAGTCAGAAATCAGTGTGAATGCAGAGGACCTCCTTCCTGTTGGGGTCTGTGGAGGGGGCTGAGATCAGACCTGGCTCATGGTGTGCAGCCATTCAGAAGCTGTGTCCCCACATCCGCCTACTTGGGTTATAAATCTGGACTCTCTGACAGTTTTGTCATAAATAAAAGTTCTTTGAGAAACTGGTTGGGAAAGTGATGGGGGAAAAGAAGGGAATTTTCACCGAGTGCTACTAATTGACTCTTCTTTTTATAGAAGCACAGATATTTTTAAGGCTTTTCCTTTCCCCTTCAGCTATGTCAGGAATAAGATTGGTTTCACAATCCTGCAGTGTTTTTTCTCCATGTGCCTCAATAATTTTAACTTGCTTCCTTGCTTTCCTGATGGATCTTTGTGTATAAACCCAGTGTCATGTAAAACAATACTTGTGGTCGTTTCCCTCACAACATGACTCTTTTTCTACAGGGAAAATCAGATTACATCAGTGCCTTAGAAATTCCAGTTTCTGAGCTCTTATGTGCAGCTGAAGCTAGAAAAGCATCCGACTGGCTTTACCTGGCCCCAGAAACTTCCGATGAGCAGCAGCGTTTCAGCCAGTGAGTGCAGTAATTCCTGGAAACGGTTGTCATGGTAGTCGAAGCGGTTCCCAAAAGTTATGGAACAGATGATATTTGAAACAGCGCTATTTATTTTGTAATGAGGGTCAAATGGTTGTCCTGGAGGAAACAAAATGAAATACAGCTTTCCTTTTCTTTCCTTAAAGTTTCATTCAAAACCACATTCTCTACCAGATCAACACTTGTGAATTTGGGGTGAGACCTCACCTGCTTTTCGCCCATGGTGATGCTAAGGCTTCACTCCATGTCCTGGGGTCCACACCATGCCTGTCACCTCCAGCATGCCATTGGAGGCTGGACATTGTGTGCCACAACATCCTTTCTCCAAGGACATCCCCTCCTGTCTCCAGCCCAGGCTCCTGACACACACCTGTGTTAGCACAGAGCTGCTGAAGCAGGGTTTGAACCATTTTCCATGGAAAACGACTGGGAGCATGCCATGCTATCGCTGTCAGGCTTGCGTGCTCCAACATGGTTTTGGTGCCAATTTTCAACAGCAGGAGAGGGTGCCTTAAAGCTTAGCCCAGGGCAGGGAGCTCAGGACTAACTGCACTGCAAAAATTCCTTGCACTGGCCTTTAACTCTCCATCACAAAGAAATCAGGTGGCATGGGAGAGAAGGGAGAGGGTGAGGACTGCAATCCTCTGTGGCCGCCTATAAAATCCAGCAATAGCTGGTATGGTCCATAGATGTGATGCATGTAGCTCCTAAAAGAGTAAAGCATGGTGTCACATTCCTCACATCTGTGGTCCTTGGGAGACCTATTGAGCAGAGACCCTCACCTCCTAGGGCACCCTTAGGCCGCCTGGAGAGCTACTTGCCGTGATGCAAAGGACTAAAGGAATCCAGTACAGCCCTGAGCTGCTGTCGCTGCGCTGGGGAGCGTCACTTTGAAATGCAAGGCACTGTGCACAGGACTGCTGATCTCTCCACTCTTCAAGAAAGTAATTAAACTGGGCTGGTGCTCACATATTAGAGTGATGGACATGATCACTATTTGTCATTACTAATGGGAAGAAAGGCCCAAGCCAGCAGCTTAATTAGTTTATTGATTAGGACTATAAAGGACTATAATCAATTGGCAACATGAAGTATTTGGCCTGTTCAGTGCAACAGCAATTAAAATGGAGCAAGTTCAGTATATAATTTCACAATTCCTATTTAGATCTTTCTTGTTTACTATATATAGCTCCATAGAATTAGCTAAACCCCATCTGCTTCTATTTAAAGCTGAAATGCAACATCACCCATGTACCAACATACAAATTATTCTTACTAATATCCCTCTGGCAGTTCTTAAAAGCTGGACCATAAAAGAACAAGGCACATGCTTCATCTGTGCACAACACAAAAGGAAAGCCTGACTAAACAAGTTTTAAAATACTTTGCAAAACCAAGGACAAGCAAAGGTTAACTAAGCCTCTGAGCATACGTGCCTGACAGCAGGAGAGCTGCATTTATTCCTTTGCAGAATACAGGAGAGACTTTCTTAACCACACAAACATGCAAGTTTTAATAAACACCTAGTATATATTTGCTTAATATTAATAAGGAAGAACTAAAATAATAGGCCTGAGTTCTAAAAGAAGTGTTAAAAGGCGCAGTCTGGGAAGTGTAAGATAGAGATTTAAGTTATTAAATAAATGTTTTTTGTGTTGGGAGCCATGTTGGAGTAAGAGTTTTCCTTCTCATCGTTCATATAGCTGGAAGCTGTGGGCATGGTGCTGTACCTTAACCACCCACCTTTCTCCTCCTCGATCGTCTCCACAAGGTACCGGCTCTCCTCTTGCACTTTTTCCTCAAAACTCACAGCAATGCTTTTCAGTGTTGCTGAAGCAAACTTTCTCTGTTGCCTCCATATATGCCCATTTGATGATATGAGCCCTGTCAGTGGAAAATCAAATGAACAAACCTCACTCTGGGTCATGTATGAGTGACAGGAGTCAGAAATGGCCATTTGTCTCAAACGAAAACCCCAAACCAAAGAAAACAAACCCCGTAGACACTGAAAAACTATAGCTTTGCCTGGGAATTAATTTCAAAAATAATTGGCTTATGCTAAAGATCTAGCTCTATGGATTTGCTTTAATCTGCTACTTTGTCACTTTGCGTGGGAAAAAAAGGTGTAAGCCAAAATACTATAAGTACTATCACGCTGTTGGCAGAGCTGCAGGCAGGAGCACCATACCCCGTCTCTGGAGCTACATGCAGCGGGGGGAGAGAAAGTAAAGGAGAAATAAAAAGCAAGGGAAAACTCTTCAAGTGTATCGATTGCTGGGCAGCTTGCATTTATTTCTCCTCTTTCACCAAGACCTGACTTTGATCCCATCATCACCTTCCCTATATCCCAGAGAGATTAAAACATACACCTGTGAGATTACTCGGCTGAATTCAGTCCTTGCCTTCCTCCGTGCAAGCTTTTGTGGGTGCAGTTAGCAAGAGTTGAGTTCAACCTGTTTCTTTCACTCTAATTGTTATCATTGCAAATAGGTTAAAAAATTGTACCACAATCCTGGTGGCTGTGCTTACCAAAGCCTCTAAATATTTCCTGGAGGAGTGGAATATTTGGCCGGTCTGCAAATATTTCAGCCTGGTGGACAAGCGCTTCTCTCACCATCTGGTACCCGTTGACTACCACAAAAGTCAGACTTCCAAACTGCACGCTGAAGATGTTCCCATACCGACCAGTAAGCTGAAAGAGAGTTCATCACACTCTGAGAGCAAGAAGGTGGAGGTTTTCAAAACTCACCTGGACAAAACCTCGAACAATGGCATCTAACTTTGAATTGAGTCCTGCTTGGAGCAAGAAGACTTAAGAAAAACCCAAAACCAAGTCTGCAAGTCCCATCCAACCTAAACTATTCCACGAAGGCTGGAGGCAGCATAAAAAATACTAGAGAGCTAGAGTGTGGGAGAGATCATTTGCTTATATTTGTTAACAGGTATGACCTGGGTTTCACCAGGCAGTTGCATTAATTTAACTTGTAACAAGGACATTGCTTGCTTTGTAACTGGTGGGCATCTGCTCCATCCCTCTTCTTCACAGGAAAGGTACAAGAGATGAAGGCATCACCTGTGTCACCACGCCCAGGCTCTTGCTGCTGAGGGCAAAGCACAGCAAATAATCCCTTTCATCAACTTGCTGTCTAAAGTATGTGGTTTCTTACTCCAGCTATTCCATTTAGAAGGTGATTCTAACTGCTGATGGATAGAAACCTACTTCTAATTTTAAGCCTGAATTGTTTTATGACCAAATTATACCTATTTTCCTTGCATGGACTTTGCTAGCATTATTGCCTCCTGTTCAGCGTTCAAATCCCTGATGTACAAGAGCAAAGGGTGACATATCCTCTCTCAGGCCCCACTCTGCCAAGGACCTCAGGCCATCCTCTTCTTGTTATGAGTCTACAGGAAAGGACACCCTGAACTGCTGCGGTGACTTGTGAAACCGGTCTGGGGCCAAATGAATGTCTCAGTCATTGTGTACATGTAAATGAATGTGACTAATTTCATTAATAATAACTGTGTGTATTGACAAAATATCCTGAGCACGCTACCTTAGCCTTCCCCAAGGGGACACCCATGCTAGTTGCCTGTGAAAACCCAGGTTAGATACGGTGGCATCAGCCTGCTAGGTAAAAGCAAGAGATAAGTAGTCACCAGAAAGTCTATTCGCAACCAGCAACTCAGAATTTGTCCTTCCACTTTTTCAGAGAAGCATATCTCTCTTTTGTTGGCTTTGGTGGGAGGCAAAGCTCTGGAAACCTTTCCAGAGCAATCACTGCCTCTTACTGTAACACAGAAGAAGCCATAGGGATGGTTAACTCAGTCTTTAAGGTTTCTTTTGGATGTAATGGGGAAAATTGTTGGCCTCTGAGCAAAGACAAGGACAATACAATTTCCAGAGGTGATGCTCACAGTCCAAACAGTTCACTTCTCACACAGCACTTAGCATCACTGTCCCAGCCTCACCCAGACCTCACGAGACCCTTCCGGGCCTCCAGCAGAATATGGTCATGGTCAGATAGGAAGAAAGATGAGGAACATGCAGGTCTTCCTCCATTACAGGTTCCTTTCCCATTGGACCTTCCTACTTCTGGAAGATGAGGTGATAGTAAGAGATAAAACAAAGAAGGGTCCTATCTTGTAGATAGTTCTTCAGAGACTGCCCTTGCTTTGCAGGGTTGGTGACAAAAGTCACTGAAGAAGTAAAATACTGTTAGTAGGAGAAAAGTCCATGGAGCTCTTACCTTCTGGAGCGCAAGATGGAGGGGCTGCTTAAAGTCCACAATGGTTCCCACGAGAGGAAAGAGCTGTGGCCCTGGAGGGAAATTTCTGGGACGTCTCTTTTTCATGAGGTCAATAATCAAAAGAAACATGACCAGGAATACCAGGAGTGTCCGACCGTTCAGCTTTTCCAAGAGAGAAACCAAATCAGGCCAAAACTGAAGCACCATCTTGGTTGATGAACTCATGAATTTTCATCCCACGAAGGGACTTGATGCTGATTTTACATTTTCTAAAACGGGAGCTAGAAAGGACTGAAAAGAAAAGAAAACAAGCGAAGATACTGATACCTTACTGAGGACAGGACTTGCCATGGGCGAGCCGCTTTCTCATGTACAACTACTGCCAGACCACCTGCTGAATAGCTAAGTTTAAACACTGGAATCTCCAAAAACAACCCCAAAACCTGAAGTGTTTGGCCAAACAAAAGCAATCCTTTAGCTTTACATCTCTTTCAGCTCCCTAGTTTTCTCATGGAATATTTCTTCTTTCTGCCCTTAAGAAGGCGCTCTTTTATACAGACACCTAGCTGGGATTACAAGCATTACAAACATCTGAGGTTAGGTGAAAGCAGCTTACTTGGCTAATTACATATGGTGGGCGTTGCATAATTTAAAAAACAGTGAGGCATCTGAGGTGATGGACACCATACCAGTAGCCAAGGGGCTGATCCTGTTAAGTGCTAAGTGCTGTCTGCAAAGGGCTGGATGCCTTCAACGCCTACCAAAGCCTGCCCGGCTTTGCCGGAGTCATCAGGTGAACTTCAGACAAGAGAAGAACTCTAAGAGTCCAGGGCTCTGCCCAACCAGTTAAATGACAGTTAAAGGAGCTTAATTTCAAGAGTAAGAAGCATAGGCTCATGCACTTGCCAACTAAAGAAGAGATTGGACCTTATGCATTTAAATCTCCTGGGTTTTCTGAAAATCTCCTTTGAATAAAGCTTCGTGCTGTCCTGGAGGAAGGCTGCAGTGGATACCAGCAGTGACCTCTGTGACTGTGAATCAACCTCGCGTTGCCTGCCAATATTTTAGCTACAACTTGTTTCCAGGTCTTTTTTTTTTTTTTTCTTTGAAGAGATTTCCTTTGCAAACAATCTACATTTATACTGAAGCAAAACTGTCAGTAATGATTTTTCAAATTATTTGCCTAGAAGTTATGGTGAGAATTTCAGAAGAGCAGTGAATTTTTATTGTCTTTGTCGTCGTTTAACCCAGCAGTCAACAACTAAACACCAGACAGCTGCTTGCTCACCCCTCCTCTTCGCCTCCAGTGGAATTGGGAGGAGAAATGGATGAAAGGTAAAACTCATGGGTTGAGATAACCACGGGTTAATAAGACAACAAAGGAAATACTAATGCTGAGAACAGCAACAACAATAATAGCAACAACAACAATAATAATGATGATGATGAATATGTGAAACAAATTATATACAACATAATGTTCTCACCACCTGATGACCTCAGAGCAATGATCGTGGATGTCAGTTTTCCTGAAAAAGACCGAACCCACTGAAAAGTTTGAACTCCTGGAAAAAAAAAGGTATAGTTGAAACTTCTGGAAAAGAGGGCACTCCCCCCCGGGGCAACTCCCACTTATAAACCAAGCATGACGTCTATGGTATGGAGTATGTCCATTGGCCAGCTTGGGCTATCTGCCTGCCTATGCTCCCTCCCAGCTCCTGCACAGCTCCTCATTAGCTGAGTATGAGAAACTGGAAAAAGTCCTTGACATATTAGCAACAAGTACAAACAAGATAAAACATATTATGAAAGTTATTCTCATACTAAGTCTGAAACACAACAGCTACTGAGAGGAAAACTATCTCTATCCCAGTCAAAACCAGGACAGTCTTCAAAATTCTTCAGGAAAAAAAAGCAAATTTTCATAGGAAATGACAATTTGGAAAAAAATCTTTGTATTCTCCAGTCTTTCACTACTTTTAAAAGCTTTGCTGTCCATGTCTTTCATTACCTTGGTGACTGCAGTGCCAGCAGAAGCACACGCAGGCTGTATGACAGACCTGCACCGTAGTCATCGCAGGAGTCTTTTTTAAGCCTAACATCTGCCTGCAAACCAACATTTCTTGATTTGAAATATTATTTACAGGTTTCTGAATGGTATTAGGCACCAAATGGGGAGCCGTAACGAGAGAAACATCTCACATCACTGGTCTATGAAGTGTATTTTGCATGTCACGGTAGCACAACTGTGAGCAGCAATGGTTGGACATGCGTTGCTTGTCCCCATGCCAGTTCACGCATGATGCTTCTGTACCCATTTGCATCAATGCACCTGTTCCACCCTTCCCAGTATGGCAAGCCAAGCCTTGCTTCCCAGAGGCTAAATCAGGATAGTGGGCTCGTGCTCTTCATCCTGGCATCGGGGAGATGACTCGGTTGGTGGAGGTGTCAGCCTACAGCATGCTCAAAGGGACTGTGATGATAAGGCGTCAACTTCTGCTAGCCCAGTTTCACTCCTCTGTTCTTCGCTATGCCATATGATTTGTCAGCATGCACACAGAGTGCAGATCCCTCTACCACTTGTGGCTGCTGTGAATCGGGCTACGTGCAAAGCCAAGGTGTTAATGTGTTCTTCTGGGTGGTGTTGTGGGGGTGGATGCATCGTGGTTGACAGGAAAAATGTTATTTTTAGCAGGAGGAGCACATTTTGCATGTAATCACATGTGTCTTGTCAGTCAAAAACCTCAAGCCTATTACTTTGCCTTGAAGCTTCACATGTCCAAATGCATCTCTTCACAAAGTCCTTGACACGCCAGATTTACTAAAAATTAGGGAAGAGTATTCCAGTATTACCGGGGCTCTCCTAACCTTGGTAGACAATAACACCAGCATGTTACCAAACTGCATTGCGATGAAGCTATTTTGGGTCCCAGGATTTAATCAATCAGTTCCCAGCACACAGTGATGTGCAAATCTCCAAAGCACTGAGGAAGTCATATTGCTGCAGCGCATGGGCAGTACAAGAGTGTTGGACAATTCCTATTTTTTACAGTCTCGTCTAGACCCCCAGCTGTCCCGGTCACCTGGAAGGTGAACCTGTGCCTCCAGCCAGCACCATGAACACAGGAACATTGGTCTTCTGTGGTCCAGATAGCCAAAATGTCAGTTAATGTAAGATAAGGATGTACACCCGCACATCTAATAGGGAGCGGGATGTAAACCCACCTTCCCCAATTTCTCTTTGAATACCTCTTAAGAACGCAGTATACAACTTTTTGTTCACCTCACCTGAGCTCATGGGTACTGCATAGATAAATTGTGCCATATTGCATGGACACACACGCATCACTGCTTGAATATTAAGGCATCTTGAACAGCCAACAGACGGAAATTGGCCCATATGCTTTGTACCTTCTTCCCTGGCTAGATGTCTAACTGTGTGCAGAAGGTTTTGAAACACAAAGAGAAACATTCTGTTAAAAATGCAATTACCATTTGTTTTTCAAGATATAGTATCCCATTATTTTTTCCAGAGAAGTGAAATTCAATAAGGTTACAACAGAATGTAGTCCAACAGTTACCGTACTTTCAGAGCATTATTTAAGCTACAGAATTTCTTAATGATTAGAAACATATGTAAGAAAAATCACATGCAAAATGAGAATGACTGGAGACAATTTTCCCCCTGAACACTTTTTTTCAGGCAAGTAACAGCTCATCCACCACTGTGGTTGCATCCACCATGTTAGAGGTGAGACCCCCACCCACCTGGAAAGCCATGTGCTCTGGTCACATCAGCCGACAGGCTCCAGTGAAGTCTAAGGGCCCATTCTGATTTACACCAAGGAATATTTTGTGGTTTCTTTCCCCCTCATATCAGGCTCAAATGACTGATGCATTTTTCACCATGGGCAAGCTGGTGAACAGCAGCGACCACCCCGATATGCATGTTAAGGCCACGTCCCAGAGGGCTTTCATGCAGGTGTAGCTGCCGTTTCATGATCCAGCCCAGGTGAGTCCTAATGGCCATGGCAGCTCTGGACATTCATTTACTTTTAGGATTTGCTTTACTGGATCAAAGGAAATGTACAGGAGATTTGTAATTGCAGAAGGCAAGGAACAGAGCGTGCTGGGGCATCCATACCTCCCAGAGCAAGCTCAGGAACGATGTGCTTGAACTCAGTCCTTAAGATGAAGTTCCCAGCTTGGGGTGATTTCACTGGGACATAAGTGCTCTTGTGGGACCTCAGGGCTCAAATGTGTCTGGGAATCTGACTTCAAGCCCTGAATCAGGGAGCCAAGTCCATATTTACTGCTGTGCATGCGTGGTGAATACTAAAATGCCTCCAATTTTGCATCTTCTCTCTCTCCTACCCAAGACTAGATGCAAATATTCTCCAGGTTTTTCTGGGACTCCCACAAATCTCTCAACTATAGCCTTCTGGCCACAATAACATTTCCAGCAATAATTAAAGCTGTAAGGCAGGCAAGTGTCACCATGAATGGGTAAACTGAGGCATTATCAGCCTAATCCAAGTGGTGTGAGTAGACCTACAGAGTGTCCCGTCGTGCAGTCCAGGAAGGGATCCCAGAAGACAGGACGTTTGGTCCACTTCTGTGATGGACTGAAATGTCCCTTTTCTGCTGTAGAAGACAGCTGTGTTGAAGGGATTGCGCTTCAGATTTATCAGCCAGATAATTAAATCTAGGCAGCAGAATGTGCCACAGGGAGCACTCCCCATGCCTCCGGACCTTGGATCACCCCCTGACTTTTTGGTCTTTGGGCCAAGATTTTATTCCCTTCATAGCCAGGAGCTGCATCGCCTTTGCCAGCCCCGAGCCGTCCCACATGGCAGACCCCATACGGCCGTATCGAATCAGATATTGGGGGTGCCGGGTGCTTCCCCCCGCGGGGGCCGTGCTCAAGGCACTGCCGGCGGCAGCCGCCCACGATCCCCCCGGCAAGACTCCACCGCCGTCTGCTGCAACCTGGCAGAGCCAAGGCTGCAACCCCGGCTGTTTGCGTGGGGCGGCTTCCCGCATCCCAGCTCTTCCTCCGACTCTCCGTAAACCTCTAAAATGCTCTCCTTTCTAAGATGCACCTTTTCAGTATTCACAGAGAAGAGTACAGTCACATATTCCTCTCAAAGCCACAAGGACTTGACTAGAGCTAAAATGTCATTTATGTACATATCACAAGCGTTTTTCTAGGCACAGATGTCTTTCTGGTGCCAATATGCTGTTTATGTACTTATCTGTCACAAGCACATGTCTACATACATATGCCCTGCTGGCAGAGGCACAGAGCATTTTGAAACTCTTATTAGGCTTCTAATGAATAATACGCATACAAAGGAGAAAACAGAAGGTGGATCTATCAGGAACAGCCTCTTTCTTAACTACCTTTTAATTGTAGGAGAGGAAGAAAAGAGATGAATTTTGATATGTTGGCATCTGTGAAGGCCTGCTTAGCAGCATCGAACGCCATCATTTTAAAAGCGGATTTTTCACAGGTTTGGGTATTTTGGGGGGGGGAGATTTTTTTTTTCTTAAAAAAAAAAAACCCACAAAATTTTGACACTGAGAGTATTGCAAATCCTGGTGCCAATGATGTACGATAGTGTGATTGTCACCATGGAATGCTGAAAAGCCCGAGCAGCTGTTTGGCATATTGACAGTGTGAATTCAGAGCGTTTTAAATGCAAATGACAGTATTCAATTGATCGCACGAAAACAATGGGTCATAGCCTTACCTTTCCTTGGCTACGCTCGGAATAATCAGCCTGCAAATCCATGCAAAATAGGGATATTGTACACGTTCTGGGGATTTTGTTCCCCACGTACGTGGGGTTCGATACGATGCTTCTTTTGGGCAGAGCTGCAAAAGAGGGGCTGCTGCACTGTCCCGGGCACCGGGCTGGGATGAGTTGGAGAAAAGGGCATAACTTGCTCCGAATCCACCAGATCGTAAGTGTCAGCCTGTTTTTCTTCACTTCTATCCTTTTCTGCTTGCTCTTTAATCATTCCCAAGGGTGGCTGGCTTTCTGCCTGACTTCTCTCCATTATACCCTGCTGCAATCAATATGGCAAGCAGAAATCAGCAGGAGAAGGCATGTTCTGCTCTCAGTGAGAGCCAGCTGCAACCCCAGCCCAGCAGGCAAACCGAAATCCAGCCGAAAAAGCTGCCGTCAGATGCCTGGGTCCCGTTTCCTTCATGGTGCCCCCTGCCCGGAAGCGAACAGCAGGTAAAGGTCTTCCTCCCTCTCCCAGCCCAGGGAGGGTGGGCAGGAAAACCTAGCTGTGGCAAAAGTTCCACTGAAAGCAGCTCTTTTTTGCAGTGGTGGAAAGAAGAAGGAGAAGGGTCCTTCCAAAGCAGAAGGCTCCAAGAACGGGAGACCCAAACTTTCACCCTGTGCAGGACCATTACGTGTGGACACTGCTGCGCGCTTGACTCACACTGGTTCAGCTCTGCAAGGGGTGCCATGCCAGAGTGAAGAAAGCCACTGTCATTCCTGAATATCTCTAGCCATAGCTTTTTGTTTTCAAGACCCAGATTTCTTCAAAAACATGTTCGAAAAACATGCAGGGGTGCCGTGGATGAGGACATCACCCAGACAGTGCTGTCTGCCCATGGCTTTATCTTACAGCGTACACATATAACATATTCCTCCAAGAATTTTAGCTTGGTGAATTTCTTCCCTTCCCTTGTTTCGTAAGCCTGAAAGAGCTTTTCAGGCTCCATTCCCATTCCTGCAATCCCCTGGTTGCAGCTAATTTGTACCAGTGAGCAGTGCTTTTCTGTCTCCCGTACTTCCATCCACCCTTTTGGTGTTTCAGTCCTAAGCACCTTGGGTCACACAGAATCACAGAATGTTAGGGGTTGGAAGGGACCTCTGTGGGTCATCTAGTCCAACCCCCCTGCCAAAGCAGGGACTCCTACAGCAGGCTGCAGAGCACCTTGTCAAGGCAGGTCTTGAATATCTCCAGAGAGGGAGACTCCACAACCTCCCTGGGCAGCCTGGGCCAGGGCTCTGTCACCCTCAGAGTGAAGAAGTTCTTCCTCATGTTCAGACGGAACTTCCTCTGCTTCAGATTGTGCCCATTGCCCCTTGTCCTCTCGCTGGGCACCACTGAAAAGAGTTTGACCCCATCGTCCTGACACCCACCCTTGAGATATTTGTAGGCATTTCTAAGGTCCCCTCTCAGCCTTCTCTTCTCCAGGCTGAACAAGCCCAGCTGCCTCAGCCTCTCCTCGTAGGAGAGATGCTGCAGTCCCCTCATCATCTTTGTAGCCCTCCACTGGACTCTCTCCAGTAGCTCCTCATCTTTCTTGAACTGGGGAGCCCAGAACTGGACACAGTACTCCAGATGGGGTCAAGCACTGTTTTTTTTGGATCTCCTTAATCTGTGGGTTGGGTGCTCTGAGTCAGCTCTGAGTGCTTCTGCGATACAATCAACGTACAAACAGCATCACAGTTGCCAGAGCTGTTGCTGAGACGTTTGCAAGATATCCATGCTCAGATCTGCACCTGGGATCATAATGATGAATTGAATGCCACAAATGGCAGACGTTCTTGTACTGTCTGAGTGTGGAGACTGTGTGGTGGGCTCCTTGCACCAGAAATCAGCTTCTCCAGTGAATTCGCCAATTGGAAAATGTTCTATTTTAAACAGGGAGGTTCATGAAGACTTGGGGGTTGGAGACCACATGACTAATGTCATTCATTTACGGAGTCCTGTTAGAAGATTCCACAATTTTTTCTCAGTCTTGCCCAGCAATCCCAGATGCCCATACCGCCTGGGTATGAAAACCAAATGACTTCTCCATGCAGCTAAATTACACCTATTTCAACATTCAGCCTTTCAGTCTGAAGGAAGGCAATGAATAAAACCCAGCATCATTATTACCTTTGCCTTCCTAAGATAAATCTGTTTACCTGTAAAACAGACACATTAAAAAACAATCAGCCAATAGAAATAATTAGTTACAACGTAGGCATGTGATTTGCTCAGCCTCTGGAACAGGGTAGTGTCTTGCTTAGCTTGAACTCGTTGCTGATGAATGCTTGGTGAAAGGTCTTGGAGACTATGTACTCAGCTAAACGCTGGGGAGACAGAAAATGATTCCTTCAGAGAGACATTGCTAAGTCAGCTCTGCAAGAAATTCATCACCAACAGCATTGACACCACACATGAGCAGCAGCGTATGGAAATTGAATTGTAAAAAGTAACAAAATAAGTGAACTAAGGGAATATCAAATACCATGAACATGGGGGAATGCATCGTTACCCAAAGGGAGAAATGTTCTTATTTAGAGCACTTTTGTTTGGTTAAAGGAAAGGCTTGTATAGGGGGATTTAGCTGTGAACACAGAGCTTTTGTTTTCTGGGAACAAATGGAACTGAACAAACACAGGCTGGTAAAGCATAAACTTTCTATCAAACTATGCTGAGCTGGAAGGTAAAGCCTTGAGCTTGCAGGACTGGCCTCTTGTGCCTAAAATCCCATGGACCAAACAGTTGCCTTCAGAAGTGGATTTAGAGCGGATTTCTGCTTAGTTCCATGTGGCCAGAAGAAAATAAAGCCACTGCCAAGACCAAGAGGAGCAGCTGCTGCAAATGACTGCTCCACTCTCATCATACACATGTCTTAGCAAGATGCTCTTGTGAAGTATAAACCTTTCAAAGAAGTAGATGTCACATTTAGTCCAGAAGGCCAGTGCTTGCTAAGAGTCCTACTGGGGAAGTCCTCCTGCATGGAAACCAGCAATCGGGGTCTCCTTTGCCCCAAAGACTTTCTGTGAGCCCTTTTACCTGAAAGGTGGAGCACAGCAGTTTTTGAAGGCTCATGAACACGCAACGAAGCATTGAACTTTATGTTGAAGATGATAAAAGCCCTCACTGTTTACAAATAGCGTAGCACATCTGGAACGAAAAAGAAGATCTCTTGTCTTTAGCTAAACGGAGGGTCTGATCTCATTCTGCCAGAAGGAGAAGGATAACAATAAAACCAGTCCAAAATTGTCCCTTGTGATGACAGGAGCAGCAGAATTTTTTCAATCTTCCTCCTGCTAGCAAACAGTAGAAGGCAAAAGTCTTGCGGAGACAGAAGAAATAAAACCAAAATGTCTTGCAGAAGGCTAGAAAACTTTCCCAAAGCATTTTTCTTTAAACTTAACCACATGATTTACAAGCTTATTATTAGTACCCCCTCTCCTTACATAAAAAGAGAAATTAAAAAAGTGTAGATTAACACATTTTTGGATATCTTCCAAGCTCTCGATTCCTCTGCATAAAGGATTATTTTGACAAATCAAAGATCACTTTTTGGGTGGCCTGGAGAGACGCAAGTTTATGCTCTCTTTGTAGCAGAAATGATAGCTTCTCAAAGGGTCTTACTTGTGTCTCTCAGGCAATTACAGAGATGAATCCAGTCCAGATTCTGATCCAACTGTAATAGAATACTGGATCGTGATTCCTGAGATTTTTTTTCCATATTGGTCAAACATGGGCTGGGGACAGCCTTGGGTACCTTAATCTGTATCTGGTAACTACTCAGAAGCTGCCAGGGGTTCTTCAGTGAAGGAAACCTTTGGGAGGTGCTGCGAGACCATCTTCTGTGGAGGGCTCTACTGACAACAGGCAGTTTATTTATTGGTAATTTATCTGCTTCTTATCACAAACTGCTTGTGTTTCTGAATTGCTTGATAACTCTTTTTTATAAGATGTCTAGTCTCTGAGCAACACTTGGGTCACTCTAGATGAGTGCAGAAAATACCCCTGAGTAGGTGACTAAACGGCGTTGTGGTGGAGAGCACTTATTGTGACAGAGCGCGATAGTTGTGTTGCCTACTACCCTGCTTCTTCTGGTAGCAGCAAGTCCTATTTTGTTGTAGCAAAAAAGCAACAGGACTAAATTGACTCATCCTGTTGACCAAGAGCAGCGCTACTGGAAATGCCCTGGTGTTACCCACCTTTGTGGTACCCAGGTGGACACCACAATGCCATCCACAGGGCATGCTGGGGTTCTTACTGGGATCTGGCCATTGGTCAGAGACTGGCCCTGCCTCAGTGATCATCGTGCATCAGACAAGAACACCTCGTGGCCTTAAAGTGTATGGTCACATCGATGGATTAAAGTGTGTATTGAAAAAGTAAATGGATTAGCAGAAAAAGGTGCTCAGAATAGCTCAGAGAGGCAGTATAGGAACAAATCTAACCACTATGTAAGAAACAATTGTCCTGGAGTGGAAAAAAAACATATATATATTCACTTAAAAGCAATTTTCGTAAACAGGTTGAACAAGACTACGAGGCTGGGGGAACAGATGGGAAAATGGAACAAACAGATGGAAAAACTCTATTTCTGAAAAAAAAAAATCTACTTGTAAAGCTATAGCTACTTTGAATGAATGCTTCAATGTTAGGGAGCTAAAGCATCAGAAAATTCATAACAGGGCCATAAATTCGTACACCTGAGATCAATAGGATGGCAGGTCTTTTAGGCAGGTGAATAAAGTGCCTCTTAAACAGACATGTACATTATTTCTCCATACTCAATAACTCTGTCCACATGGATACTTTATTGTCTGTATAGGCTATATCTTACTCACTTTGCAGTTAAAAAATATCTTTCAGCTTTTCATGAGCCATCACTGGCTAATACATGAAAAGAAATGGAGCACCCTCACTTTGCTTTCCATCGTCTAATCACAGGAAAGAAGTGGGCCTGATCTCACCAACACTGGTAGAATGGTACTACAGACAAGAAGGGGAGCAGGAGTGAGCCCTGCGGCTCAGTCCACCAACTTCATGGGGAACTAAAGCAACCTCCATTAAATGCCTCCATTCCATCCAGCTGTCCTTGGTCAGGTCAATGTGTAGTTACAGTGGGGAAGATCAAGAGAAAAAGAGAAATCAAAGGTCTGGTGCTACACTGACTTCCGGAGGAAACCTCACTTGCAGCAACCAAGTTGCAATGCATGAGATGAAACACAACCTTGCAGGAAAATGTGGGTCTTGTGTTTTAGTCAAAGAACCACCACACTGCAGAATTAAAATCATCTCACGCTTTGCACAGTGTTCCTCAGTGAAGATCATAGAATGATAGGTTGGAAAAGACCTCTAAGATCATCAGGTCCAACCATCTGCCCAACAACACCATGCCTACTAAACCATATCCTGAAGTGCCACATTTACAAGTTTTTTAAACACCTCCAGGGATGGTGACTCAGCCACCTCCCTGGGCAGCCTATTCTAATGTCTGACTACTCTTTCAGTAAAGAAATTTTTCCTAATATCTAATGTAAACCTCCCCTGATGAAACTTGAATCCATTGCCTCTCGTCCTATTGCTAGTTACCTGGGAGAAGAGACCAACACCTGCCTCACTACAACTTCCTTTCAGGTAGTTGTAGAGAGCGATGGGTGAGATATTTACAGCAAAAATTTCTGGCTGTGGACCAGGTATTCAGAAACTCTCTCTGGAGTAAATGACTTCAGCAACCTCCGAGCAGTGACTTTCCTGAGCAACAACAAAAATGCATTGCAGAAAATGCTAACTTACTCCAAGGACTCAGGAGATGGGTGGTTTGAGCTGGGCAGGCAGTGTTAATAGGTACTGGTTTATGATCTTGGCTTTAATCCCTCTGAATTGCAGCTTCGCAGCTGTGAGAAGGGACAGCAGAAATGCTCCAGCTCACTGGGAAGATGTGAAGATTGAATTTTTAACTGAATGCATTCAGCAGCACAGGGGTAAAAAAGGATGTTTGCTTTCAGCACAGGGATGGGGATGGTGAATACGGCGGTGGGGACCCACTTGCCAACTGCGTTTTACTCTCTTCCTTATTTCAGGTCATTTCTTTTAAGTCGGCACGGGGCTTTTCAGGACTGTGTCCCATATCTGGGTCTTAGCAGATTTGCCCACATGTTTTCCTGTGAGCATTTCTGGGACTCATAAAAGCATCTTTAGTGCTCAAGCAAGTTCCCCTTTGAGGAGGGACTGTCAAAGACGGGCGCTAATGTCATTAGGAGGTTACAAGGGGGAAACAAGAGAGAATTTGCTACAGATCCTCATTTCCATAATCTTGCTGCGACATCCTCGTTTGTCAGTTCTTAACCTCAATTCCTTAACCTCCAAATCTGTGGAGTCGTTGACCTTGGGGATTTGTCTTCAAATTGATTTAAAGTTTTAAGCAATCTAAATTAGGCTTCCCGTGACAGAAGACAAAACTTGGTCTTTGCACCCAAATGTGAAAGACAGGCCCAGAGTGCAAGCGAAATCTTGCAACCATTTTTTCAAACCATCTGCCCATCTGCAGTCCCAGAACAATATCTGTTTGATGCTGGCTTCCCTCTCTCTCTCACAGGAATAAAGAAATTACCGTAAACAAAGCAGAGCAAGGGTCTATTTAAGCCAAATGCAGCGAAGACACATTGCTTCAGAAGGGAGCAGGAGAAAAAAAGAACTACAGGGGAAGTTTATTCCTAACTCCCGTTAACTCCGGTTTGGACAGTGACGCTGGACATAGCGTAAATTGGAGTGGATAGTGCTGTGTCCCTCTCCATGGGCACTCTGTTTCCAGGGTATTTCTCTGGCAAACAAAAGTGATCACCACAAAGCGTTCAGGCCAAAAAAAGGAAAAAAAAAAGAAAAGACTGCAGAACTGCTCCCGAACTGTGCAGAGGAGGGAGAATACAAGAAAACAGGAAAATTAAGCTGGACACAAAGAGCCTTTTGGTCTCTCAGACCGTTTTTGCACATGGCAGTCAAACCAATGCCTGAATCATGCTATTTATTTCAGGGTGAAAAGCCATTGTGAAAAGATGCATTATTTCCAAGAGTGTGCTCTGAGTTACAGAGTCTGCGGCAAACTGGCAGGGCAGCTTGGCACAAGGATTTTCTGGAGCAGCAGGTAGAGATGAACAACAGGAGCTGGACCAGTCCCCGCATGACAGGGAAAGAGGGGGGCAGAGAGATTAAATAATTCAGTGTCTAGGTTGATGTGATGCATGGAAAAACACCGCCAGAAGTCAGGAAGCTAAATGCTCAGATACCTCTTCAGTGGATCAGAGAGTAGGTTTTTGGGGTAAAGAGAGGGAAACGACCACATCCGTGTTGGGCAGCAGCTTGTGCAGCCGTGGTGTGAGCGGTGGATTGCGGGGCTGCGAGCTGCAGAACGGCTGCCCCCGAGGTGCCGAGAGGGGGAAGGAGAACTGCGGGAGCCTCAGGCTCATTATTTTTATGTTCAGCTGCCTAATTACTACGTGTCAGCTGTCTGTTGGAAGGAACGATGTACTGCAGCCTCTCGTTTGGGAATTTATAGTGATTAATGGGCCTGGAGGGAATGACTAACGAGGAAATGTTAGAATTAGTAAATATGCATCACCGTGCAATGAGTAAACCAGGGGACGTGACAAATGAGCCCAAGTATGTGAAAGATGTAAAAGTCGCAGAGGGACAGCCTTTGGGAGGCCTCAGGAACCCACAGAGATCGAGAGGAACAGGAGGATGGGAGCAACAGAGGTGCGATCCCATGAGCTGGCAACAAATCAAGCAAGAAGGATCCTCCAAAGCATTTCAGAGAGTCTTGGACAGACTTGGAGGCACAAACTCACCCTGACACGGCACTGCAACAGGGCTGCAACTCTGCTTCCCATTCACGCTGCTGTCTCCTATGCAGCACAGCAACGAGCACCAGTGTAACAGGCCTGTGTTGGGCGATCATGGTGATCGGTCCTACCTCAGAACCTGGGTCTTTGAAGGCACTTAAGTACTGCAAGACCTAAACCACTTAGTGTATCCATTTTATGTGCAGAAATTGCTTTCCCTTTGACTGTTTCAGAAGTAATGGTGTACTAAATCACAGCTTTTCTGCATACCAGAGACCTGTAGCTGGTCCAACACCCATGCCAAATAACACTTGCAGGCTCAGTCTTACAGGCAAGGACAACAGGAGACAGCATCATGGAGGGTCCTGAATATACTTTCCTGTATATTCCTATACAAGAGAGATGTATAAACCCTCAGAATTACAGCCTGCAGGTCTTCTTGAATGGCTGGAACTTTAAAACTTTAACTATTGGAAAAATTACACCAAATATTCTACCCTAATATTCTTTGATTTTGTGAAATTCAGTAAATTCTATTAGAACCTGTAAAATCATTCAAATGAACAAAGTCAAGGAAGAAAAGCAGCTCTGTTAGTTTCTTGGTCTAAAATTTTCACGGAGATTATCTGGCAAGCCTTGCTCTGCTACATCCGTCCATCACCAACATCTGCTGGTAAGACCACTCCCTGAGCAGTCTACTGTAAACCTTTATGGCGATGTTGCCGTCTTTATAAGAAGAAACTAGAACCCCAGATTCAAATGTTCTTGTGTTTGAAGTCCTGGAAAATCTAGAAAGATTTCTGCCACAGAATTCTGAAATTTGGTCTCATTTGCCCCTCACTCCACACATCTTTCCCAATTTATTTCAAGCACAGCAACATTATTCAGGTTCCACCCAATTGAAAGATGCAGCTGTTTCTATTTTTGGTGCATCCCTGTTAGAGAATAGGAAGCAAGCAACAATTTTACACTGTGTTTGCTGATCAGTAATATACTGTCTACAAGATCTTTTTCACTCATTGGAAACAGAAGTCAGGGGAGCAATAGCTTAAGTGCTTCTGCCCTTTAAATATGGCAGAACAGCCAAAATGGTATGTTTTCTCTACAATAGACATTTCTGAAAGCTGAGGCAATTTTCAGAGGACATAACTAGATCATAGCTAAGGTTATAGTTACAGAATACATAGTTTTCCTTTTCTAGCACGCCTGGATCCTTTCTCTGGGAGCAACAATGTAAAATATTAAATCCCAGTCTTGAAATCATGACTTTCCCCTTTTCCACAGGTCTATGGCCTCGGCCAAATGCCTCTTCCCCTCACTTGTAACAGTGTGACGACCACTGCACACTATATGAAGGGAGAGGTCATCTCCCATAAGAAGGCACAGGAATGAATGATGGCTCTCATGTTCCCTGGTTTCACCACTGACAAAAGCAGTTCAACACCTGGTTAAAACGATGAAAAACAAAACATTTATCTGAAACATGATATATACTCTCATTAGAAACATTCCGTCCACAAATGAAATATTTCATTTCAATCTTCCCAATGACAGCCTTATTTGGGGACTGTACATAGACGGGGAAAGGATCTCTATTTTTCAGCAGCAAAATTTGATGTTTTTGAATCTGCTTGTTCTGTTGGAAAATGACAGCATGGAAAATCCACAGCTATCTCTACTTCTAACACATCATGGTTAGGTGTGTGTGCACAGCACTTAACACAGCATAAAACATAACATAGCACATAACACATCCAGGTGGGTGTGCATATGGCATGGGCGCAAAAAGTAAGTTTTAGAGACAAAGTTTGAGGACACAGAAACTGTTGGATAAGGAGGGTTAAATAGCATTCAGATCAGACGGTACAACGAAAGCTGTATTTCCTTGGTCTCAGGGAAGGTTAAAATACATAAGCCAGTTTGCAGATGACACTGAAAACAGTTGGAGGTCCCTTCATTTATTACTGTGTTTAGGGAGATCAGGTGCAAGAAAAAAAATAAAATACAAAGTCATTTGTGCTAGGGAAGCAATATCCAGCCCTCAGCAGAGATGAAGTCAAAACCCAGCTGATGTTTCTGAGTTGGAAGCAAGTGCAACTGGTCGAACATGCCACACACTTTCCCCCCCCCTCCATCTGAAAATAACATTTCTTCAGAATTTTCTGGGAGCAAGAAGATTTCAACAACAACAACAACAACAACAACAACAACAGCACCAACAGAGTTCCCCATATGCTGCCTTGTTTACTTTGTTGAGGGAAATTGTTGACTGATTCTCATTTTGCCACATGTGAGATAAAACACTCTACTATCCTTTTATTCCATGTAAGCTTTTAATATTCCAAGTATCTTGCATGGTTCAGAAGGGAACTCTTTCTAAATGCCAACCTTCCCTGCGGGGGAGGGGGTGGAAAAGTCCTGTTTCTGGCTTGATTTAGCAGCAGGCTGGCACCAGATTGGCCTTTCCAAAACAAGGTGCCTTGGGCAGCGACAGAAAGAGGTGCCCAGTCTCTGGCCAAAATAGATCTAAATAACACCCAAAACCAGAGGAGGGAATTTTTTAATAGCTCACCTAAAAAGGCAAAATTATTTGCCAAACGTTTCAGCAATACCACAGTTATTACAGACTTTTTTTGTGGTAAACATGGGGAATTGCCTGAAGTGGGTCAGTTATTGCCCTGGGAACTGCTGGCCAAGCCTGACCTCTCCACCTAACACCTGGGTGTAATTTCCAGCAGCCCAGCTGCTGTTTCCAGTGAAATCAAAGCCCATACAGCTGTTGAATTCTAAGATCTCTGGTAGGGAGATTTCAGCTGTGGTTACCAGCTGGGCTCCGCAAGTGTCATTTTCCAAAAAACCCATCTGCCGCATTGAGGCTCCAGTCGCCAAGAATCCGCTACCTACTACCACAACACTGCTCCAGATTTTCACAGGGGTAACTACTAGCATTTGCAGTTTGGGAGGGACAGAGAGGGTGGATTTTAGACACTGTTACTTTCAGTGTTGAAAGGAAATTTTCATCTTCCTGCCTTTTTCTCTGCCGCTCTCTTGTTGTGCTACCTTGTTTTTAGATAAGTGCCCTTAGTTTCCCAGGACTATGGGCCATCTCATAGCTTTTATCTTTCTTGACTTTTTGTATCTGTTTGTTTTATGTCTCTAACTGCTGCCTTTTTGCCTTCAGCCTGGTTTACCTTTTCTCATATTCAAGCTTAGAGGCAGAGACAACCCAGCCAGAATTCATGTCTCCATGGGTTTTAGATGTCTCCAGGATTGATGTCTACATTGGAGCTAGTGGTCTAGATTCTCTTTAGCATCAATGGAGAGAAATTAATGACTAAAGCATGGTTTATCTACCTACTTGAGGCATCTGAACTTAGCAGGAGGTAATTCCTGTATCGCAAACATCCCTTTCCCTCAATTAGAAACCAATGGAGAAGTCCGTGTCAGGAAAGAGAATTCCTATCTTGAATCACTGAAATCAGTTTTTAAAATACTCTGAATGTACCTTTCCTTTGGTAAGACCCTGTCCCTTCATAGGTGCTTTTCTACATCCATTGTCTCAAATGATTTACAGGCATCTACTTTCCCAGGTGATGCCACCAAGGTGTTTTACTTTGTGGTGGATTTCTGCAAGGTCTGGCAAATCTGCCCACCATTACCACCAGGGTGTCTGGTGTGAGTTTTCTCCAAAAGGCCACGTGAAACCTAAACAACCATCAATGACCCTATTTGAAGAATATGGTCATTTACACGCAGCGAGGTAAGCTGCAGAATGAAGGTTTGTTGGTAGAAAAGGGGAATTATCATGATGGATGCAGGGCATTTTTAGCTTGGGAGGCAGCTGGTTTCCCTGCGGCCAGATGGCCACAGAGTCATGCCCAAACTTTGCATCTTGACCATGCTCCAGTGTGATGGTTATGACTGACTGAACTCGGAGTTCTGCCACTGTGAGAATATTAAGCACCCCAAAATGATTTCTAAGGATTATTAGATTAGTGTAGCACCCAACTCAACATCTCACCACTGAGCTTGGAAAAATGTGAAGCAGAAATCAAAAGCTTTAACACGTAGGTGACAGTAAGAAGCACTCTCTCAGAAACACTAAGCCGTTAAAACTGGACCAGGATGGAGATGCTCCAGTCCGCCTAACATACAAGGAACTTCTAAAACATATGAAATCAGAGATCAAATCTGGATCCTGATTTTATAAATGTGCGTTTGATCAATAAAATTATTTTATCAAATACGTTCAAGATCTTCTGGTTCTCCAGATTTGGTCTGGTACTGAAACTCTGATGTTTGAACCACCTCTATTAATTACTCAAAGAGATGGCATATGATTATCCAGAATTACATCCCAAACCACTGCCATAAAATTCATTTGAGTTCCCCTTATGCTAAACATGTCCAAAACAGATGTGTGGAAACCTGTTAGCAATAGTAATCTTTAGTAAGACAGCTGAGTGTGGTGGCATCTTGGGAAGTTGCTGTCAAGTAAATCCCTGATTTGGGGGCAGGAGGAAAAGGGGAACCAGGTCTATCTGAAGGGGCAGGATGAAGGGCTGGTATCTATCTGCTCTGGTCATCTGGTATTAATCTGCAGCCAGGTGTCTGTCAAAGCTTCCAAAATCTTTGGGTATCATAGAGACAGCTGAGAGAGATCGTGCAGGGAAAGGAAGTCAGCCCAGAAAATCATCCTATGCACCTGATACATCCAGAGCACCCAAAACCCACAGCAACAGAAACAGCTCGCCTCCTGCAGACAGGCAGACCCTATGCCCATGTATGATATGAATTAAAAGAGCTACACACAGGGACCTGATAAACCGTGCTAGCACAGAAAAGCAGGAGAAAATAGGATAGGAACTAAAAATAAAACCCAGCTGAATTAATTGTGCTGACATGGTAAGCTAAGAGGGTGACCAAAGTGTATAAAACCTCTTAGGAATGAGTAGTCCTACTAACAGCCGGTGCAACTACTCTGGCCCGCGACGCCTGCAGCAGGCTGCTGTGAATTGCATGGCACAGCTTCTCGATGCATCCCAGTCCAGGGTTCATCTGTGGAGGGAGGATCTTCCTCAGTGCATCTGCACTTCGTTAGTAGTTTGTAGACTGCTAAACGAGCAACAGAACTCAGCATGAATACGCATTGTCTGAGCTCGGCTGATCACACTGTGTGATAAAAGGGAGTGTTAGAAAAAACTGCTGTTCTTCAGTAAACATTGGAAAAGAAGACTGAAGATTAATTCAAACAGCTTGGATAACTGAAACAAGAGAAACAAAATGAATATTTCCAAATATGGGCTACCTTACTCCAGTATCAAGCCAGGAGAACCTTGGGGCATGCAAGCCAACCGAGCTGCAACTCCCTGGATAAAAAGGCCTTAATTAAAAGCTAAATTGCACATACATAAAAAACCCACAGGGCTCACTTCAGCCACAGAGGTCATGAAATCACAGGCAATCATATGACAAACATTAATCCGACAGGGTCCAGGGAACAACTGCTCTGCACACACTCACTCAACACAAGCCACAAAAACACTTCACAAAAATGCCATAACGAGCTGAAGGCTTTTAGTACAAATAAATGAAGCCACAAATGTAACACTAAAGGAAGAGAGAAAAGGAACCACCAAGGGCTCTGGTCTTCTGTAGCAGGGATTTGTTCAGAGAAAATGCCAAATTAGTTCCAAGAAAGGGAATACACCCAGTGCCCCTCCCTGCCCCCCAACACCTTGCTTCCCCGCTTCGCTCCCCCAACAGCTCCTACTAATCTGATCTGGAAGAAAAAGCCTTCCTCACTGCAAATCTGGCACTCATTTTACCCGCACATGTAATCAAAACATGCCAACCAGCACTTGAGATGTTTTTCTTTAATACCATTAGGAGCAATAACACACCATGTTCAACATCCCATCTCCAGCTGCTTTGGAGAAAAGCAAAAAACCCCAACTCAGACACCGAACTATGCACAGGGGGCACACAGAGAGGGATAATTAGCTGATTTATGTAATTCCTACATTCAGCTCTGGGTTTATTTCCAGAGATGCAGAGTGCTGACCAACATGCTGGGTTGGATGGTCCTGACTGTGACCACCTCGAGCCCTCGTCTTGCCTGGCGAGGGGAGCAGCAGATCCCTGTGTGTGTGCCGTGGCACCGAGGATGAGCACAGATGGCCCCACATTGCCATTGGATCCAGGAGGTCAGTGCAGGGTGATTTATCTCTTGGAGCACAGCAGATCCTGAGGCTCAGCTGGTGTAATTTGGGGGCAACCCAGCTACCGCTATGGACATCTGCTGAGGATCTGCTCCTCTGTTTCTGCACTATTTTTGCCATTAAAGACCAGCAGCTTGCAAGAACTGCAATGAGAAAAACTATAGAAGAGAGAACAATTACTTAGGGTGAACCAGGTGTGTTGTCCTTATTGGTGTGCACTGCCTTTCAATGAGAAGTGACATTCCCACATTGGCAGCGCTGACCCAGCAACGACACATTATGATGCACAGCCTACCCTCGCTGACTCCGGACTGCTAATTTTGACACAAGAACACCATTTAATGAACTTTCTTTGCCTTTTCATTTCAGCTAGAGGCTTGCAAGACCTTTTCATTTGGAAGAAACACCAACGCAAATCTCAGTGTGGTGCTTGGAGATGGTGGCGTTGTCCACAGCAGGGCTCTTTTTAGCAGAAGGCTCCCTGTGCCTCTGGGTCCTTTGCCCAAGTTAGATACAGCCTTCACAGGTGGCTTATTGCATCTCCCAGGTGTGACACGGCATGACAAGATCTTATCCCAGGGGTCAGGGAAACGAGGAGTCTCATGGGAACGAGTGGTTGCAAGCAACTCCACGTACAACTTCTGTCTGCAGTAGGGAACACATCAGGATTAGACACACAAGGGAAAAAAAAATAATCAGATTTTGCCAAAAATTCCTGAGCTTCACTGGGTAGAAGGACAGAGCCTTGCCAAGAGCAGGAAGCGAGCATGTGGCTGTAGTCTTGAAATAAAAAATGTCCTCTCAAATAGGCCACAAAACAATACAATTAAACACAATCTGCTGGCGGAAATACGCTTGGGACAATGCCTCCCAAGCCTTCCCTCTGCACCCACCACGCCATGTGCACATTGTGGAAGTGGGGTTTTGCTCTGGTTGCTGAGTTAGGAAGAAAGCAGCCCCAGAGGCATTGCTGTTAGGGCTGGGTCAGGAGACAGCACCAAGCAATACAGCTGGATTTTCCTCCGAGAGTCCAACCGTCAGGGATGCGGTCACACAGCTGTAAGTGAAGAAGCTGTAGCTATAAATGAGTGTTGTTCTTCCATCTCCTGACGTCAAGGGAAGCTTTGCCGGCGAGCCCTGCCAAGCGCCGAGCTCCGGAGAAGCTCTCCCACCCCACACAGCCCCCACGCACCCAACGTGAGATCGCAGCCGTCTCCTTCCCAGCCGGGCGCTGGCACACCTCCGCCCGCCGGCCCTGAGCTGCCGTGGCGGGGG
>Ga0065711_1030412_pt1 | contig 32597 bp, 12 predicted proteins | sample Hoacrofraction12_FD_59098 | JGI IMG/M metagenome (GOLD analysis project Ga0065711, IMG submission 59098) | Hoatzin crop microbial communities from Cojedes, Venezuela - Epithelial fraction 12 v2 (version 2) | ecosystem: Host-associated > Birds > Digestive system > Esophagus > Crop | place...
GGACAAGGTCCTGTGCAGCCTGCTGTAGGTGACCCTGCTTCGGCAGGGGGGTTGGACTAGATGACCCACAGAAGTCCCTTCCAACCCCTACTATTCTGTGATAAACCCCTACCACTGTAGCAAAAAGCCCTTTGACCTGAGGTAGCTGCAGTAGACTGTTAACCCTTTACATAAGGAAAGTAGAGGTATTTTTAATCATTTGCTTAATGAAAGACAAGTGGTTTGGGGTTATTCTTGCCCACCCTTTTGAGGCAAGCTAGTAACTCTGAAAGCACTGCTTAGCAAAGCTATTGAGAAAGATACTACAGCAAAATACCAGGAATTTGTGTTTGCCATGTTAGAGATCTGAGACTCAAGCCTGGTTCTCTTTTTAATCCTTCACCAACACTGAAGGGAGGTCACCAGAACAGCTAAGGTGGAACTCTCCCGTTAAGCATCTAGTCCATTCTTTAACAAAGAAGGAAAAACACCTCTCTGTTAAAAGACTTTTATTAGCAAACCATTTCATTCTCAAACAATTAACAGTGCAAGATCATTTGCTGAAGAGTAGCAAGGAAACTTAATTTGACATCCATGAGCATTTTCTTTAACAAATAAAAGATATATTCCTGTTATTAGGGGTTATGGCATCGAAACCGGGTCTTGACAATCATAATCACTACATTCATTCACTGGAAACCAGAACCAGGAGAACCTGTCCCCTGCTTTTTTTAATCTGCCTGACTTTGACTGGCCAATGTGAGATTTGGAGAAAAAAAACGAAAAAAAAAAAAAATTTGTGTATGCTCAATAAGACAGAATGGAAACTTACTTTGGGGCCTGGAAGTCCTTGTTTTCCTGGCGGGCATATGCAGGGGGCAGGCGTTGAGCCTACATCACTAGGACCATTCATGCACTACCAAGAGTGAAACCAGCCATCAATACACATGCCAAAAGCATTCAATAAATGTATCATAACATTATACGAAGCTGATGTTCCTTAGGTTGCATAGGTCCTGGCTTTCACTCCTTTGTTCAGCTGGAAGTTCTGCTTACCTGAATATTGCCCTCCAACTACATTGCACGCATGAATTCATCATTTTACCCAGAAGAAAAATAAATAAAAAATTAAGTACCGATACTGGGCTGATATCTGAAACTCTGTTTGCTTTTCCACAAATATTTTGTCATATAGGTTGATAATTTTAAACCTGGCAACATGCAAAACACTTCTCCTAAACTAATTGATATTCATCATCTAAAATGTGATCATTTATCAAATACAAATACTTAAATGAAGTTTGTAAAAGAATCTAATAAATATTATGTATAGCACAATGACCACAACCAATGGGCATGCTATCCTGTGTAGCAATCCTGAAAAGAACGTAAAGCCCAAGTCCCTCCTGGGCACATGTCCCAACTGTAAAGCTACCTGAGGAAAGGTCAGGCACGGCTGCTACCACTGACTCCTACAAGTCATGAGTCCTGACACCCAGGATACCCATCCTCCAAAGGCCATTAAGTGACCTCCTCCAGACTATGCTCCCTGTACAAACAGCGGTAAACACTAAACTTTGGCAGTCCACACCACCCTCTAGATTAGGTGTTTACCTCTCACCATCAAGACCATATGAAACCTCAGTGTTTCATCAAGGCAGGCAAGGGGAGAGCTATTAGATCAAATCCACTTGCCCAAGGTCAGGCACCCAAAATTTAGGCGCATCTGTAATAAATCTATATGCTGAAGTTAGATTCAGTGAATTTTTTTTCACCCAGCAAGTCCTTAGAGCTATGGAAAGGCAAAAATTTAAGAATCCAAGATACAAAAAAGCATATTTTGTGTTTACTATCTAAAAAATTTTCTATAACATTTTACTCATATTTACTAAAATAACGCAGACTTTCTACAATGTCCTCTGAATGGAATTCTTTCTCAGAATCAGATGATTGATCAAAACACAAACCCATGTTTCCTTTGCAATGCTACCAAGTGGCGTTACAAGGATGGTTAGGGAAGCTATCATCACATGAAGCAGGTAACAGCTACCTGACTGTGCATACCCCCATTCACTTTGCAACAGCATCCAACCCTGCAAACACAAGTAACTGAATTGAACCAGGGAAAAAATCTGGCCGTTTAATCTAATAAACATGGCTTTCTTCATAAAACTGATATTTACTTTGTCTATTGACTAGAGTTCAATTCATGGAAATCCAGCACTTTTAAGCTTAGCAAACCTCCGTCCACTTTGCAAAACAATGTATATATTCCCTAGAATAATAAGAAGTTTATATAAAGTCAAATACTACCTTAAAGTGAGTTTGAGCAGTTTAGGATTGAGCCTACCTCTCCATTCTGAAACAAGAAGAAACACAGATTAAGAGTACAGCAATATTTGGAATAAGCAAAATTCATGCATTTGTAAACACTACCAAAATCATTCATAAATTTAGGGCTGTAACTATCAAGGAATTAATAGTTCAGAATTCTAGTCTTTCTCAGGCTTATGTGCAGCTGCTATCAATGCATATGAATTCTTAGTTTATTTCATTACAATTGCTACCAGTAGCAATTTTTAAAAGGCAATGACAAAACTACAATTAATACTGAACCATGTAAATATTTACAGACTAAATGTTTAGGTTTGGGTCAAACCTTTTTCCAGGAGTAACTTCCAATCAAAACAATCCTCTGCTTACTCATTCATGTCAAGAGAATGTACCAAAATATTTCTAAAATCTCTCATCTCTGCCTCAGTCCAGCATCTGGGAAAACATACAGAGGCACAGAGGCAAGGCTGGCTTTTTCTCTTTCCTATGTGACTGCATTAGCCTCTGCTATCAATTGAATGAAGTTTTCCAGTATCTGCAAGGCCACAGAACAATCCATCCCCAAATATTTCAGCATACCAACCATGAAGTTGGTTTCATAGCCACCATTAGCTGCACCATGTACAGGAGTTGTCTAAAAGGCACACAGTCACCACAGACTTCATACACAGTCTGTGGAGAGACACAGCTTCCTCTGTATTCAGTTTTCACCTCAAGCAGCTTCTAGAGAACGTTATCTTTCTCCACGGATCATAGAGGGAGCTTAAAATTACTATGCAGCTAGGCATCTCCAGGAAAGGGGATGAATTTAGGCTGTGATCAGTACATACGGCCCCTGCTTAGCTCAGGAGCTCTGACACAACACAACCACGCTCTGACAGAATACAACCACAAACCACATATTCCTCCTTGGAGATCATCCATCAACTTTATTTTCTGAAGGAGTCCAGAATTTCATGGGTAAAGTCCAAGTTTAATTTACAACAACAGCAAGTGAAACTAAACTGAAAAAGAAACAATCTTTTTGCTCAGGCTTCTTGCCAAGTCACAGAGAACACAAGATATGATGGATTTTTTAGTGTTTGACTTCTTTATGCAGAATTTTTTTTCATTTGTTTACATTTCATATCCTACTTCTATTTTGTAAATGGCAAAAAGATATATGGTGCAGTTAGATAGACAAATACTAAATTTACTCCAGGATTTAAAGCTAACATTACAAAAGTGTTCCTGAACCCATTAGTTCTTGTCACGCAGAGTCAGATTTCCAAACAGCTAATAATCCAGCCGCCTACTCGTTGCTTGACTGAAAGCTGTGAGTTTTGAACAAGCCCTAATAAGGGTGCTGATTGCAATAGACACACTGGCCCCAAACAAATAACAGAAAAACAGACTAGCTGAGGGTCTGTGCAAGTCTGACAAAACCCCAAAATATCTGGATGTTACAGATTCATAGGTTCTATTGTCAAACTGACAAAATGGTCCCAGCACTAAACCAAATGATAACATGAAGAATATAGGTTTACACAGTAAGACACTCGTGCTCATGTCTGATTATCTTTAACTCAGTTTGCTTTAGACACCAAAGGAGGACATTTTGAATGAAACTGTACCCATAAAACAATCTCTTGCTTATATTCTGAGTTGGGAGCTGAATGCTTCTGAAAATATGGCTCCCACTGTGTGTCATGAATGGTTTCCAAATCTGTTTGCACGTGTTTTACATTTCATTGCATAATTAACTGTAAGTAAGAGGACAAAGAGAGGGTCAAAGGATCTCCGTAAGTTTCCTAATTGTGTACATGCATCATAAAATCCTGTACAGGATTTTGTTTTTATCTTATCCATAACACACTTCATGAAATCTTGGCAACACTTCAGTAAATGTATTATTTAACACAGACATCCGCATAAATAGTTCTGATAGTAAAAGGTGATTTAAAAATATAGGTTTGTTGTTTATGTACAAAAATTTCAGAGATTGAATGGCCTGAGACGTAGCAAAATACGTGTATCAGATGAGTTAAAAAGTAATATCTAAAGTCTTTTACACTCCTGTAACATAGTAATTTTATTAAAATATAATGTTTAAAATCATAAATTGTAACAGAAGATTCTGAGATTCTTCTGTACTGCTGTCAAATTTCCACCACCAAATACCTAAATTAAAAAAAACTTCTAAAATACATTTGTGCAAAAATAAGGCTGAAAACAGACAAGCTTCGTGTCACTTGATACTGCACAGGTAACAAGCGTTTGTTTGCATCAGCTGAATCAATGCAGTATTACTTATTCTAAGAATTCATTGAGTCAGCTTTAAACAGTGATTTGTAAAAAATGCCAAGCAGTGCTCAGAAGTTCATCTATCATACTCACAAATCCTGGGATCTCACAGACTGTTTCTCGATTATTTTGCTCTGGGTCACAGTAGATTCGCAGCTTTTGTATATCAAACTATAATTCAAAACATAAAGGACTTTTTTTTAGAGAAAGTGTTAATAGTCTGACATTAAGTTAGTTTAAACTATAACCTTCTTAAATTATATCATCCGCAAGTTTAAAAAAACGAACAAAATACTACAAAGCAAGAGAAACTGGAAGCTCTCTGTGTCCACTACAGCTAAAAGTCAATTGAAGATGTAGAAACATTTTCAGTCGGGCTGTTCACAATGATTAACACATGCAACCAATTAAACATTCTGTAACAGAATTATCTAAAGAAAAATAATCAATCCAAGATTTTATTTTCTAAACTAACTGAAATCACCACTCCTAATCCTTGGCAATAAATCCAAACACTCACAGCACAAATTACACTGGCTGCCAATATCACTGGGAAACAGGTTACAACCGCACAGGTAAAACCAACCTTTCCCTTTTTACCTTTACAGTCCTGGGAAGATGTTTTTACACTGACCTGTGTAAAAGGTCAAATTGATATAAGATGTAAAAGGTCTACTAGATGTAAGATTAGTAAATTTTGGTGAAGCATCAGATGGCATCCCTGACACTTGAAAGAATTTGGTTTAGAGTTTAGCTGTGTAACATAAAGCTTTAAAAAGCAACCATTAAAAGCACTGGCACCAGGTAACCAAAGGTTTGTGCCATTCTGCTCTGTCCCTATACTCCAGAAAAATTAAACCGCTGAAGTCAGTTTTTCTAGCACACGCTATCATCACTGCAAAGAGAAAAAAGCCCTGTTACTCTTATCTGGAATCACAGACTGTAAGTTGGACTAGCAGGAGAAGAAAGCACAGAAAGTCTGTTAATACCATGCCTAGTAATATGTGTTTTCAAATTCAAAATGCCTACACTTCACAACACTTAAGTATGCATACAAGTCTATCACTGCTATACTGGATAGCACTTCAGCCAGTAAGATTCTAATTAAATTGAGAACACTTGCAAAATATCACTAGAAAAATCTGAATCAGAGCACAGAAAGAGAATTCACCAAAGAATCTCTGAAGAAGATTCTTATATCATACTTTGTATCCAACTCCAACTGACTTCTTAAAGGATTTAAAAATACCTTTTCACTGAAAGGCGGTATACAGATTCCTTAAAATATTTCTCTATAATCACAGTTCAAATAGAAATATCCTGGCAAAGTTTGACTGTCAATGCTTTGCAGACTGCATCGCAGTCGGAGAAAGGAAATAACTTATTTTGACTATAGAAATCACCTGGAAATATAAAATTGCAACCTGAGGCAGATTTTCTACTTTTCTTCTACTACACTGTCAGAAGAGGACCTTATACAATTCGACTTTCCTAAGCTATTCTCATTTTTATTTTAGGTAACATGTCTTGCTACTAACATTCTTTAACTCAGAAACCGTATTCCTGGGAATCTATAAAAGTCCCATTTCTGCAACGACTTATGAGAAAAACCAAGACACAACAACAACAGACAACCAACTCTAGTCCTACCATGCACAAACCTATAAAAATAGTATAATCTCGCATCAACAGAGAAAATGCATAAGATGATTGATTACAATTCTGAAATCTCTTTACTTTCCTTGCAATAAGTGCTTAAAGTCCCATCAGAAATCTGTGACAAACATTTAGTAGCTTTTGCAAAGGGGTATTTTAGTACACGGACAATGTTACCACCAGAAATGATGAGTCACACACACAGTGCATCATCCAAGTTTCCACGTACACTTTTGGAATATGATAATAATAGAACTGAAGCCTGGCTACAAATACATAAAATTCAGGAGTAACTGAGTAAAGAGTTATCTGAAGAAATGTCTGACCCAGAGTATCTGAAGAGAGTTAATGAAGATGGTGAATAACACATTAATATATTTTAACAGGAGCAGTAAGGATCATGAAATTAGAGTACAAAAAAAGCATCGCTTTCAAAATAACTAAAAAAAATGTCTACTTATGTAATTCAGTATTTCTTAGTATTGTTTCCATTACTATCAGTCTAATCAGTAATGTCACTACCACATTGCTATAACTATAAGGAAACAATCTATTTAGCAGTACGACAGAAACAGAGTTGATACATCTTGTACTTTCATGACAGCTACTGATGACAAAGAAGCTTCATCAAAATTTTATCTCCCTCCTTTACCAGCATAACCCATACACTGATGGAAGGAAATTACATGTAAGTGTCAAGCACAGCGCAAATCCCCTGCTTTGAGACACCGTCTCCCAAGTTCAGGTGACCACATTGCATCAAATTTGCTTTTCAGCAAAAATGAATACCCCTTGAAGTCAGTGAGGCCAACCAAGCACCCACCACACAGGATACATCAGTTGTGCTGAGTCCTCCTGACCATTTCTGTTCCCTCTCAACTATCAATATGTTGTAAATTAAATTTCACTCTAGTGTAAATTAGAAGAGTAAGTTCAAGAAAACAGAAGGCACCAATGCAATGTTAACCCACAGTAGGATTTCTGAATTATTGTGGTTTTAGCATATGCGTACCTGTACAGTTTCCTCCTTTCCAGAATACTTTCCTATTTGCGTTAGGCCACTGATGTAAATACCTAAAACAGGATGTAATGGCTTGGTCTCAATTTCTTGGTCATCTATATACAAAGTTACAAAGTCTTCTGTTACTAAGAGACGAATTTGATGCCAGCCTTCATCAAACAGCATCTATGAAAAGTGAAGAAAAGAGAACTGTTTAAAACAAAATGTCATCAATTTCAATAACAACAAAACTGCATCTCAAAATTTCAACTACTGTTAACGGTTGAGATGATCGATGTTCCAGGTTTTGTCACAGAAAAAACTGTAAACTGAATAGGCATAAAACATTTGCCAACTAATAATATAATTGAGAAGACAGTATTTGGTAATAATTAATCCATATTTCAGAGTTATTTTACAACTCACATAGACTTTTTCAGTCTACGATCTTGAACATGCTCAAACCTGTATTTGATAAAAATATGAAGCCAGTGGTAAATTTTTCAGCAGTGGTATATTGTCTCATACACTTCAGGACTTAAATCATGGTGAAAACAAATTGCTACTTGAAAGTCTTTCTACTTAATATCTTATGAAAAAAAATCTTACAGACAACATGATATTAGTGGAAAGAATCACAGTATTGCAGTGAATAAACCAAATATTACATTCACTATGGCACAAAAACTCAGGTTTCTAAAGCTTAAGATTTCATTTAAAAAAATAGCATAGTTCTACCAGTAATACAGAATGTGAGATACCTTTAAACAAGTATTTATCTCACCAACCTTAGAAATGAAATTCAACATAGGAAGAAATGCTGCCTTCTTGAGCCTATCCATTAATTTCAAAAACAGTCTAGCTCTTTAGCCTGGCCTAGACCAGATGCTTACCTTTTACATACCTAAATTTAAGAGAGATTAATCCCACACTAAATTGGTATACGTAAGCGTAAAGTGAAACGTACATCCTTCCATATATCTTTGTTACCTTTTTTAGACATAAAGAGAAATTTAACCGTATTTCACTTAATAGTATACACCCCTAGATAGCAGTTGTTTCTATTTTCATTTGTCGATAAGGTTTTTATTTATTTACAATGGCTCTCATTACAAGATAAAATTAACAACAGATCAGAATTTATAACATTTCCATTTTCCTGAGTAAAAGTGATAAATTACCATAAAGGTTTACTAAATACGAAGGTTCATGAAAAGCATAGTGATATTTATAGTGTGTTTAGAGACATACAGCTCTAAAAAGGGCATAAAATTAATGTTCTCCATAAGACCAATACAAGCGTGGAGGAACACAAAAGTAAAAAAAAAGGAAAAGTCTTCTTTTCATGGTGAAGTTCATGGATACCTGCGACTGCACAAATAAGATTGATTTGTCACTGTAGGTGCCAGAAACAATTAAATACAAACTTTTGGATTTACTTGAAACTGAATTTTCTAACAATTTCCAGCAAATCAAGTTTCACATTGCTTTTTAAAAAAAAAAATTATTTTGCCTACAAATAATTATAGAAAGGCAGAGGATATTTGGAAAGAAAAAATAAAATTCTCCATCCAATAATAGAAGAATAAAATACTTCTCCCTAGCAAAACTTAGTAGTTAAGACCTTCTCTTGGACAGGACTTCTTCCTTCTCCAAGGATTTACATTTCAAATAACTTCAGCCTGATTTGGAGTAAGGATTCGAATGCAGGCCACCGTTTCCCAGAAAAGTTGAACCCACTCGGTCATGCAGTGCTCCAGCAGTAAATCTTTAGCATTCTTTGTCTGCTGAAGCATCCCTCTCTGTTCACTTAACTAAGATTCCCTGTGGTAGGAATGGGAATGTCTGGGCTGCATATTGCTATACTGCTACAAAACCAAGAGTAGAGACATCCAATCTCCTTCCCTCTGTCTGGAAGACTGCAAGAGAACTTTCAGATTACACTAAAAGACAATAAAATTGGTTTGCACAAAGAAAGGAATCCCTTCCGCGAGAAAAATAAGCTCCATGGAATTTTTATCCAACAGTGTACTAGACAAATCCAGATTGAACTCTCATTTCATAAGCTGCTATTTACTCTTCTGGAGAAGAATGTAACTTCTGTCATTATGTATTTTCAAGGAATTTAGACACTTAACAAAAAATCTCTCTAAAACAACTATTTTCATTCACATTTTCTAGACTCCATATCAAAGGCAGAAAATACTTTCCAGCATGCATTAAGCAAAGAGCTGTGTGAAAAAAGGTCTCTGTGATCTCCACAATTACCTGCTGGAAGCTACCAAGTAGAAAGCACCTGCAAAGCATTTACAGTGATGACCATTGCGGATACTCTGGCAACATGGGTAAAGTACCCCCACCTATTTTTAAACGCTGAAACAGTCAGAAATAGGACCACATATTCTTAAAAAACATAAAGGGCAAAGGAATAGCATGTACTTAAATGAGTATTCCAGCACGATGATGACTTACTCCTTACATTTACACGAGGTGCAGCAAAAGTAATAACTTGCGTGCCATTTATTAAACTTGTAGTAGTGAATGATAAAGTTTTCTCTTCTCCATTAATAGTGACTGCTATCTGTGGTCTCTTATCCAGGCTTAGAATTCTCCACAAATCCCACGTCTTCTTTACTTTAAATCTTTGAGTGGAAACAAACACATAGGATGGAGGCAGACCTTCTGGAAACACATTCCTAAATACGGGAGAAGTGGGGGAAAAAAAAAGACAGTACTTGAATATTCGTATAAATCTTAAAATACGTCTCTCTCACTTTTAGCAAACAGAAAAAAACTTAATAAATTTAGATGTGTATTTACAAATTCAAATACCTTGTCAATTCTGACAGGTCAACACGTGAGGTTACTTCATAAGCTTTTGCATTAGTGGTTGGTATTTGAATTCTTTTTTTAACCTTTTTCTTCACGCCTAATCCTACAAGAATGTCAAATCCTTTTTCATCTCGAGCTGCCACTGGAATTCTTGTCGGACAAACAGATTCTGCAAAGTAACAAATGCAAGTATAGCTCAAATTATGATTTAAATCTTTCAAAAAGTAATCTCCCACATACCTAATTTTTTATAGCTGCCTTTCAAGAAATAAAAGAGAATTGAAAACTGTCAGGTAAGTATAACACGAGAGACGTGACACGCAGAATCCTCAGAGACATTAAGTGAGAATACTGACACGTCATATTTTAATGCAATTGCATTCACATACTATTTTGAATTGCTATTAATTGTAGTTAGAAGGTATTAGGTATTACAGTATTCCAGGGATGGGGCCTCCACTACCTCTCTGGGCAACCTGTTCCAGTGTTTCACCACCCGCATTGCAAAAGATTTCTTCCTTATACTTAGTCTAAATCTACCCTCCCTTAGTTTAAGAACCATTATTCCTTGTCCTGTCCCAACAAGCCTTGCTAAAAAAGCCTGTCCCCATATTTCTTATAAGCCCCCTTTAAGTACTGGAAGGCTGCAGTAAGGTGTCCCTAGAGCTTTCTCTTCTCCAGGCTGAACAGACCCAACTCTCTCAGCCTTTCCTCACAGGAGAGGTGCTCCAGTCCTCTCATCATTCTATGGCCCTCCTCTGGACTCGCTCCAACAGCTCCATGTCTTTCCTGCTCTGAGGGCTCCAGAGCTGGACGCAGGACTCCAGGTGGGGTCTCACCAGAGAGAAGCAGAGGGGCAGAATCACCTCCCTTGACCTGCTGGCCATGTCTCTCTTGATGCAGCCCAGGATACAGTTGGCCTTCTGGGCTGTGAGCACACATTGCCAGCTCATGTCCAGCTTTTCATCCACCAGTGCCCCCAAGTCCTTCTCGGCAGGGCTGCTCTCAAGCCCTTCATCCCCCAGCCTGTATTGTTGCCCCGACCCATGTGCAGGACCTTGCACTCGGCCTTGTTGAACCTCATGAGGTTCACACAGGCCCACTTCTCAAGCTTGTCCAGGTGCCTCTGGATGGCATCCTGTCTTTCTGGCATGTCAGCCGCACCACTCAGCTTGGTGTCATCTGCAAACTTGCTGAGGGTGCACTTGATCTTGCTGTCTACGTCATTGATAAAAGTAGTAAACAGCACTGTTCCCAGTACGGGCCCCTGAGGGACACCACTTATCACCAGTCTCCATTTGGACATTGTGCCGTTGACCACTAGCCTCTGGATGCTACCATCCAACCAATCCCCCAGCCACCGAACAGCCCTCCCATCAAATCCATATCTCCCCAATTTAGAGAGGAGGATGTTGTGGGGGACTGCGTTGAAGGCTTTACAGAAGTCCAGACAGATCACATCCATAGCTCTTCCCTTGTCCATTGGTGTAGTCACTCCCCCACAGAAGCCCTCTAGGTTGGTCAGGCAGGACTTGCCCTTGGTGAAGCCATGCTGGCTGTCTCGAATCACCTCCCAGACCTCCACGTGCTTTAGCATAGCTTCTAGAAGGATCTGTTCTGTTATCTTCCAGGGCACAGAGGTGAGGCTGTCAGGTCGGTAGTTCCCAGGGTCCTCCTTTCTACCCTTTGTAAAAATGGGCACAATGTTTCCCTTCTTCCACTCAGAGGGACTTTACCTGACTGCCATGACTTTTCAAATGTCATGGAGAGTGGCTTGGCAGCTACATCAGCCAATTCCCTCAGGACTCTGGGATGCATCTCATCAGGTCCCATAGACTGATGTACATTCAGGTTCCTCAGGTGGTCACGAACCATGTGTAACATTATACATTAGGAAACTATTCTTTATTTCCAATGGCATGTTGAAGTGTTACTTAAAAACATTCCCAGTACAGTAGATCTTTTGTGGATCATCTGGATCATCTTCTGGCAGGACTATTTTGATTGATAACTAACCAAGCCATTACTCAGGATGCAGAAGTCAGTGGCAAAATTAACAACTGTCTTCCACGGGAAACAGGGTTGTGTTTCCAGTCTATAGTACCAGTCAGAGCAATTCTCTAGCCTCTGATGAAATCTTGTTCCCTTTTAGTGTTTTTACATAGCTTTCAGATGCTTTATTTTTCCTTCCTGAAGCAGGAAATAACTTTTTGATGTTAAATCCCATTATCTAGCACAAAGGAACTTTTCTCAGCATCCTCCAGACATACTTCTGAGGTCTGCATTGAGTATTGTTTTCAAATGCATTCCTGGCATACAATCTTTTCTATATTCTTGCTAGAGAATATTAATACTACAGGAACATTCGACTTCCAGAATAAATATTAAATATTCCTTAAATATTTGGGGACTTTTTCAGACAAGTTTTTGTTCTCGGATGACAGGTTCGGCAGGTTTTTTCACCCTGCCATTCTCTAAAATGAACACTAGAGTTCCCAAAAGGTACACGAGAGCCCTCCATCCGCAGGGTTGTTTGTAATAGCACTACTTGCTACACAAACCACTGCACCTCAGCCTCCTTTTTCCAGAATGGAAATACTGCCCCTGTGCTCTGGTATCTACTTTCACATAATAACGAAGTTAAAAACACCATAGAGTAAAGGCTGGCATTTTTTTAGACGTTAAAACAAAGACAGTCAAGAGACAACTGCAAAATTTCCAGGCAGTTTCATGTGGCTGATCACAGTCAAATCATTGCTGCTTTGCCCTCATGGAACTCCCACAGTCAAAGTGAATCTTAACAACATGAATAAAATAATCCACCACTCAGATATAAAATTTCCAGTGTACTAGTCTTTCAGTTCACCTGCTAAAGACATTGCGGTTAGAAATGAAGCTGCCAACTGGCTCTTGATTGCTCTTCGAGAGAGGCATCTCAATGCTAATGTGAGGGAGGAACGCAATGTAAAAGACTGGAAGCAAAGGGTCACTTCAAGTGAAACAGTATGGACACTTTTGTATATATAGCCAACATTTGCAGATTACTGCTGTAAGAGCAGTGTCAAATATTGCAGCTGAGTTTTAAAGGATACTAGTTAACTTAATTCTGAAAGCCAAAAAGCCTTCTTAATGAAATGTAAGACTTCTTCTAAACCTTATTTAAAGAAAATATCGTGTTTATTTTGGGGGATTTCTCACTGTGTGAAGATTTATTAAAGAATTTAGCTGTCCTTAGCTGATTTAAATTTTAGACTGGCCACCTTACTACATCAGTCACAAGGACATATGATTTTCATAAGTGTATCAAGAAATAAACACTATTATCCTCAAAATAAGTATCTCCATATTTTTTCAATGATGTCCATACTAAAAGTGAGAGCAAACGAAAAGGATTTTTCATTCTCACTAAGTGCAGAAATATAGTATAACTGAAATATGACTTGCATCAATTCTTGGTAATAAAACATACAGCACTGATAAATATTTGCTGCATAATAGAGTCCTTCTGAGTGATATATTTTAGAAGCAATTTGCTATCTTTTTTATATATACAGGAAAGCCAATGTTTTACAAAGTTATCAGAAAACTCAATGCAGTAATACTGCTAGCATTCTAAAGCTAAAAAGTCACTTTACAATGTTGGTCTTGGCTAATTCTTCTATAAAATCCTTCTAAAAAAGATCATAACAGCTGGTTACAATTCCAGGCACTCTTGCCAAGAGTCTTTCTTCTGGGTTTTTCAACACACACTAGCGGAAGAACTCCTGTTTGTAATGATAGGCTATCCTCTCAACTGTCAAGCAGAAATGCTGGACTGTGGATGAGTATCAGCTGCACCTAGGAACAGGATAAAGACAGCCCTAGATTCTCAGCATTGTAAGAACTGCTCAGCTATTTTAGGGTTTCTAAACTTTATCAATGCAAAAAATTTGGGGCTTAAGGCAAAATGCTATATACCGAAATTAAATACACACTGTGTTAAAGCACCATATCCTTCCCAAATATACCTCTCTGTTTAATGGAGAAAATAACATCTTGGGAGTGATTTCTGCAAACAAGATCAAAACGAAAGAAGATCATAGTAAAGATTATCAGATGCCTTAGGTTACATTAATCATGCATTCTGCTTGTGTAATAAGCACAGAAATATGGGTACAGAACTACATTCTACAGACCTCATATATTTTATAATCAATTACTTACCTTCACAGAGTTTCTGCTTTATAACTTCTTTAATTCTTGATATTGCAATATAATCTTCAACATAAAATACGTAAGTTGATGAAGGCTTGTTGGCAATAGCTTTAAGTTCATCTTCCTCAATTTCTGAGCCAACACCAATAGCAAACAAAGTGATTTTATTTTTCCTTGCTTCTGCTGCTACATCTTTGACTTCATCTTGTGACTTTCCATCAGTGAGAACAACTGCTATTTTTGTTAAAAATCTTGAAGATTTTGCAAAAAGATGGTCAAAGGCAAACTGAATAGCTCTTCCTGTTCTTGTATTTCCTCCCAGGTAGCGTATGGACTCCATTTCCTTGATGAGGTTCTCGGTGGATTCATGAGTTCCCAGAGGAATTTCAAGTACAGGGTAATCGCTGTACTGGACAACTCCAACTTGAATAAACTTTGGCCCTATGTCAAAATTTCTTGTAATATTGACAAGCCAGCTTTTGATTATTTCAAAGTTTTCTGGGCCAACACTGTAAGAGCCATCTAAGATAAAAACTAAATCCGCTGGAGCAGTTCTGCAACCTAAAAAAAAAAAAATTAAATATTTTAATGAACGCTTCCACAGGAAATATTTTTCACATAAATTACTGTTTGTATTAGAATCTGTATTGAATCTGTATTGACAACACATTCCAGTTCAAAAAACCCTGCTGAGTTTATCAGAGAAAACAAGACTGTTTCTGTAAGCCACACAGATCTGACTTGTTATCTGAAAACCATACCATTTTCTGGTTTTTACATTATCACCAGAAATGACTACAAAAAAATCTGGAATTCAGGCTCCTCAGCTGGCAATTGCATTTCATGCAATCAGCAGAGGAATACATTTTGTTTTTTTCCACATCTCTTTGCCTGCAGAGATGATCAACATAAAAACTCATTTTTGTTAGCAAACCATGCACACTGCAGAGAAAGGCTATAGTCCGAATGCTCCAGAAGTCAGCAGTAATATCCTTTTATAAATACACTTTAATTGACTTCCAGTACTGCTACATGGCACTTACAGAAGCTGGTAGCTTAGTCTGATGTTAGTAGAGAAAAAAAGCTCAGTGAACGAGCTCAACCTCCAGAATATAAGATCGTGTAAGCATTTAACAAATATAATGTAACTGCGTGATGACTTAGGCATGGATTCAGCTCTCCTAGCTGTAGTTACTTATAAATGGAAGTTTTAGACTGACATGCCAACTACAGGCCATGGACTAACACAAACATTACTATAAGACAGACCTATACATCTTATATGCACATCCTCAGATGCAGGGCCTAACTCTCTAGAGGAGAGAATCATCTTCCATCGATTGTGAAAGGAGCTCAGAAACTGATACACGAGGTGCCAAGGAGATGGCCAAAACCAGGAGAGATTACTTTGATCCCATGACACATGGGGTCATGGGGGTTGCTGTCTAATATTGTGCTTTCTGTTTTGTGAAAGGCTGCAGCTCCACCACAGAAAGGAGAGCTTTGCCTTGTCCTCACATCTGCCTATGGACACTTCCGGTCAGGTCAAGATTCACCTTCCTTGAAAGCAAGTGACCACAGCCGCTGGAGAGATGCTTTTGCAATGCAGGTGGTGGTGAAGAGAAAAGACATTGGGAGAAAGAGCAAGGGGCGAGCAGAGTGCATCACTCTGTGGTCCAGGGATATGAATCACAGAGTAATTCCAGTTGGAAGTGACTTTGGACATCATTGGATCCTGCTGAAAGGAGGCCCAGATTAAAGCAGGTAGACTGAAAAAAATATGTCTTTCTAGAGACCAAAAGGAATTTTATGGAACTGAAAATTGCTGGATTGAGAGCAAAACTGGAGGAAAAAGACCTAACCTGAAAGTATCGTTGTGGCCAGAGGAAAGTTTTCCACACTCTTTTTGTTCAGACACTTTGTCGTTCAAAAAGCTACCTTGTTTTATCTTTTTCTTTTCCATAAACCAGATTTAGAATATAAAACTCTTTTTGGTGGGGTTTGAGACCCTAATTTTGAAGAATATGCAAGATGGTCTGTCCCAGAGCTGGGGTTATCTCAGCTTCCTGTCACAGAATCTTTATTTTTCTTCCTTAGTTTCTCACACAACATCAAGCTAGTCAAAACATGACTTCTGAAGAAATGAAAATGTAAATACTCAAAACACAAGCTGAAATCAAGACTGGAGCTTTACATATCCATCTGTCCCCTTGTGCATTTCCAAGACAGAAAAAGAAATAAAGACATTCCCTTCCTAAAGGAGAAATAAGATATTTACATTACTTATCATATATTATAGGATTTTCACCAGGAAAATTACACTGGAAAAAAAAATCACCATCAACAGGAGTGCACATGTGGACCTGAAAATGGATACTATAAATTCAAGGTATGCTTTGAAGTTGCCCTTATCTGAAATATAAAAATTAAGACTTACTTGCTCTCATTTCCCCATCTTCAGCTGAGATATGTTCACAAAGTAGCAGAATTAACACCGTCTGAAAAAATGTTACGATCTGTGCCATATGTATTGTATTTTCAAAGTCTTGAGATTAAACTACATGGGGAAGAAACAAACAGAAAATACAGTGTTATTACATTACAAAGCAAACCCAGACTTCTGTTTTATAAAACCTGTCCATGAGGAACAACTCTGAACTGAAACTGCAAGCCCAGATGTAAGGCCAGCCTGCAATGGACCACAGACCCAAAAAGTGTCAGTCAGGTATGTAAGCCCAAAACTAAGATTCCGAACTCAACGACACTGACCAGCCTTTCTGCGGAAGCTGTTGTCACCAAGGCACATTTATATACTCCTCCTGCTAGGTATATACATGAGTGGGTTATATTCCCAGCCCCAGTCACACTTTTCCAATGGCTATCCCGCTCTGCAGCCATTACCCAAAGACTTGACAGCTACTGCTCCAAAATACGGCAAGTGTTTACATATCGGGTACTGGTGGGGAGACGTTACTTCGGTCTCAACCCACACACCCATCTCCTTCAGGGAGTCTGGGACACTTCCCACCCCTCCACACCAGGGCTGAGAATGCCACCAGGAGTCAGGGTCTCAGCGAGCCCCAGCTCTCTCCCAGTACAGCCAAGGCCCGCAGACTGCGTACCATAACATCCCAGGTTACTCAGATTATATGCATCTTCAGCTTTTGATTTTTCCCTCTGTTTATGTCTCCTTTGTTATCCTGGTCTCTGAATTATATCCCCAAAAGGGTCCTGAAGCAAACATGTCTCCTGTTGCTGTCACAAACATTATTTGACAAATTTACTGAAATTAAGCCTTTAGCCATATTTATTACTTATGTTTACTGCAAAAAAATAGAATCATAATGGGGAAAGAAACATTTTTGAAGCACTTTATTAGAGATCCATTCATTTCAAGACTCAGAGAAAGAAAAATAGTATACTGAATCTCTTTTGTATTCTGATTTCTCATCCTCCAATCCAAATCCATTTTTCTAACTACATTTTATCCTCCACTATAAAACATGAACACCCTGACACAAAAAGTGAGGATTAGATGCTGGTCTGAGTAAGTGCATGCACTGGCAACTGAGGACTGGCATGGGTTGCCCAGAGAGGCTGTGGAGTCTCCATCCTCGGAGATACTCAAAAGCCCTTCTGGACATGGTCCTCAGCAACTGGCTCTGGTTTGGACCAAATGACTTCCAGAGGTCCCTTTCAACCTCAACCACTGTGTGACTCTTTGATTTCTACTAAAATATGTGCAGCAGTACTTGTTCATGTAAGTGGAGATTTGGTCAATCAAATGTCATGAACATAACAGAGGACAAAATTTTACAATAACTTCTAGCCATCTTTGCATACGTTAACAGAAACTTTTTTCCCCATTGAATTGTTTGGTTTGCATTCAGAACAACATTGTCTTTGTGCTGCTCAGTAATTGGCCAGCCAACCTACTGCTTTTAAATTTTCCCTTATTTATGGGAAAATTGCCAAACCATGAATAAAAAGAAGATAAATTCTGGACAAATTTTCAGTAGCAGTTCAGGGCCAATTCATCGCATTGCCCTTCAGTGTCACCAAATATTTTACATCTAGCCAGAAGACTAAATATTCCTCTTCTCTCTACAGGCTTTGCTTTGTCAGTCACGTTAGCCTTTATCTATTACACACTAGTTTATCACCAGCATTCTTGCTGCTTTTTTTCAGCCCATTTCCTAGAATTGAAATATCTTCCTTGAAAAAGGCCAATATTCATTCCCTTTTCATATCCCTTTCTTCTAGTCATAAACCTTTACTTATGCCCACACCAAAATGATCTACACACTCACCTAAAAGGTCAAATATAAATGAAAACAGTTATTACACAACAAAATTAATAGTCACTGTATGACGGGGGGATGAAAACTTTGTGGTTTTGTCCTTTTCATATCACTCATCTTTAATTTTTAACTCTTCAGGGTAGACAAGGTGTCCACCACATTACCAGCAATAAGGTACTGGCAGATGTTCTAAAACTTCCATAGTGCTGGAAAATACTATGCTCCAAAAACACACAAAAGCACAGTTCGGCGTGCCTATTGCAAGTACCTCTTAGAAGAAGAAATAGGCAAATGGAAATAAGTAACCATTTTCCTTTCCAAGACTAGTCAGGGGAGTGAACTGAAGAGAATGCCATTTAATCACTCTAACATACTGAGCAACCACCAAGGAGCCAGTAAGCTGTTATCTGCAACAAAATCCTGCAGCAATTAAACGTAGACCTTTCTCTCTAAAGATGTATATATCTGACATGATGTTTTTAGGAAAATGATCTGGGAAAAAGGGATTACAGAGCTGTGAGGGCAAGATAATAACAAGTAGAGAGGCAGTAATTCAATGTCAGGTTCATTTCTGGTAGATTCCTGATCTGTATTTTCCAAATAGAAGATGTTCCACAATATCAGCAAATTTATTTACTCTGGCTTTTCGGTCAGCTGATTTGCTTTTTCCACTGCTTATAAAGCATTCATTCCATTAAGAAAAAAAAATTAAAATCCCCACAAACAACCTCGAGAAATTTCCAGGAAATGCTACTCTTACCTAATAGAATCCCCCAAAGTTAATAGTGCAAAACCATAATTATTATGTCATTAAATATCACCTTCAGATTACAGATAATTGCAAGGTAACACCATACTTTGTTATTCATATTACCTTGTGTCAGAATGAATGAAAAACCAGGTGAAGCACTTTGGGGTCTGCGGGATAGGACATAAGATGCACTGTTGCAATGCTACTACACAAATACTGGGATGTCAACTTCATTTAAAATGATTAAGTGGCAGTTTCTTGTCTCAGCTATTTGAAAAAGGATCTGTTTAAACCACAAAATTAAGTGTACAAGTAATACGTATGCGACACATGAGAAAATCTTACCATGGTAGAAGTGGACAATTTACATTGATTATTTCAAACTTGATAGTTTGTAAGATTCATCATTTTAAAATTACTTTCAGCCTTTTCTGTGGCAAGTGTTTACTGATGGGTAAAACACATCTCTCACAAAGCCAAACTAAGTGATACTAAAGAACATATGAAATTAAATTTATGTGGGAATTTGAACAGCAGGTAACCAAAGAAAGACAACTACATTCTTTGAGAATATCAGAAAAATGTCAGCCTACAACTGAAAAAAAAACCCAACAGACTACTGTACAGAGAGTTTACCAAAAAAACACAATTCTGGCCCAAACAAGCTACAAAATCCTACCAACAACCCCAACAGAAATAGGTCCAAAAAATTGATACAGAATAGTTGTGAAAAAGATGACGAAGGAAAATATCACAATAGTACATTAAATATTTTTGGTGTTCATCATCTCTGCGATTGTCTGAATGGCTATTTATGTAAAATCCATAGAATTTATGTTAAAGGAAAATAAAAAACAAGCAAGTTAGTGAATTCACTGCATCAGTCTTCACTAAAAAGAGTACAGGGACTGCTACCATTAATATCACACCTTTTTGTGAATCTAAAGCAGCACACTAAATCTGCAAAATTCTTTGAACACACACAAAACTTGTATATGTCCTGTGCCATAAGCGCAGGCACTTCAGGTCAGACAGGGACACCAGGATCCTGCTCACTGGTGCCACTCTCCTTTCACCAACCCCTGCAAAAGCCATTAACACCTTCCTCAAACTGCACTGCTCATCCTTTCACAAACATTCCATAGAATCATAGAACCATAGAATGATTTGGGTTGGAAGGGACCTTAAAGATATCTAGTTCCAACCCTCCTGCCATGGGCAGGGACACCTTCCACTAGACCAGGTTGGTCAAAGCCCCATGTGGCCTGGCCTTGAACACTGCCAGGGAGGGGGCAGCCTCAGCTTCTCTGGGCAACCTCTTCCAGTGCCTCACCACCCACACAGAAAAGAATTTCTTTCTTCTATCTAATCCAAATCTGCCCTTTTCCAGCTTGAAGCCATTACACCTTCTCCTATCCCTACAGGCCCTTGTAAAAAGTCCATCTCCAGCTTTCTTGCAGGCCCCTTCAGGTACTGGAAGTCTGCTGTAAGGTCACCCCAGAGCCTTCTCTTCTCCAGGCTGAACAACCCCAACTCCCTCAGCCTTTCCTCAAAGGAGAGGTGCTCCAGCCCTCTCATCATTTTTGTGGCCCTCCTCTGGACCTGCTCCATCAGCTCCATGTCTTTCCTGCGCTGAGGGCTCCAGAGCTGGACGCAGGACTCCAGGTGGGGTCTCACCAGAGCAGAGCAGAGGGGCAGAAACCCCTCCCTCGACCTGCTGGCCATGCTGCTTTTGATGCAGCCCAGGATACGGTTGGCCTTCTGGGCTGCAAGTGCATATTGTTGGCTCATGTTGCGCTTTTCATTAACCAGCACTGCCAAGTCCTTCTTGGCAGGGCTGCTCTCAATCCCTTCATCCACCCAGCCTGTATTTGTGCTCGGGATTGCCCTGACCCAGCTGCAGGACCTTGCACTTGGCCTTGCTGAACCTCATGAGGTTCGCCCAGGCCCACCTCTCAAGCCTCTCATTTACCCACTGCTACCTTCAGGGATGAACCCCCCAGATCGGCAGGAATGAGAGAAGCTACAGGGAAGAGGAAGGTGCTCAGAGCTGGCCAGGTGGGAAGGGGCGAGCAGGGGACTGCACAGAAGCCCTGTGCCCCTGCGGAAGGAGGCGCTCCACAGTTACACTAAAGCTTCACCACAGGAGAGGTACATGTGAAAGTAGCATTTACTGGCTGTCCTGGACCACAGAGAGTGTCAGGGAGCCTGCTTTAGGACCAGAGGGGAAAGGCCCTGTCAAAACCACTGCAAACGGGAGATGATGGGCGTTACAGGGGAACTAGAAGGAAGGAAAGGAATATTCACGGGGATATGCTGTGGTGTGCTCCACTCATACACCCAGCAGAAACTTGCTGTCCTCTGAATTGTTTAGTTCTGTGTTCTCCTTCTATCATTCATTTGTATTCACCTCATTCGTAAATATATTTTAAACAACAGGGAAAAACTTCTGGGACGCCCTTCATATGACCCCACTAGTCAGGTTTCATAAAGTTGCCTTAAAACTCCTCAAACCAGAAGTCCCAAAAGAAAAAAGTAGAACAAGAAAGCAGAAATGTTTGCAAGTTCCTCCTGGCCCCAGCCCCACCTACCGAAACACAGAGAACCGCTGTTCACCATGCAGCCCTGCCCTCACATGAGGGGCATTCCACCAGTAAAAGAAGTAATACGGGCAATACCTTCACAAGCCTCAGTGTAGGGGAGCACAAGAGGGAATTACAGCTCAGGAATCATATATGTCTTGCACCTTACAGTGAAGAATTTCCATTCCTCACTAGTGAATGCTGCATCAGCCTTCAGTGTACATCTTTAATCTTGTAAGACATTAAATTAATGTAACTATCACATCAAAGCAAGGTTTCTTTTGGTAAAAACCATGCTCCAACTTATATTTCTTAAAAAGAAACAGTAAAATAATTGGCAAAACAAGCTTATCTGATTTGCAGAATCAAATTGTATTCCCTCAGCAGATCACTTTCTCCATCTATTTGTGAAAGTCCTTCCGTATTTCATTTACAACAAAGCTTGAAAAATATGAGATACTGAACTTGAGACCTTCATTATAACACCAAATAACTATTTAGTAGTCCAAAATGGACTTATTAATAGAAAGCAAAATTTAAAGGATAAACCCGAGACTTAAGTAACCAGGCAATGAGGATTCCATGAAAAACCCAGTGTTCAATTTATTTGAAAGAAAATAATAATATAGCACTGCTCTTTTAACAGTCAAAAGAGACGCCAAACCAACAACTCCAGAGACCAAACCTCTGTGTCTTCTTAACATAGTAATTATAGCACAGGCAACAGAAATGTGCTTGAAATTTCTTACAGAAAATACTGGCCCAAGTGCCTTATTGCTACCACAGAAAGGCCACCATTAATATCAGCCCAGGACCTCTCCACTGACATTGCCAAAAGCCAAAATTCATCACTGCTGATCACGTCCTTTCTATCTCCATGTTTTTAAGAGAATCACAGAATCATAGAACCATAAAATGGCAAGGGTTGGAAGGGACCTCACAGATCATCTAGTTCCAACCCCCCTGCCATGAGCAGGGACATCTCCCATTAGACCAGGTTGCTCAGAGCTCCATCCAACCTGGCCTTGAACACTTCCAGGGAGGGGGCAGCCATAGCTTCTCTGAGCAACCTGTGCCAGTGTTTTACCACCCTCATGATGAAGAATTTCTTCCTAATAACTAATCTAAATCTGCCCCCTTTTAGTTTAGAGCCATTCCCCCTTGTCCTGTCACTACACACCCTTGTGAAAAGACCCTATCCATCCTTCCTGTAGGCCCCTTCAGCTACTGGAAGGCTGCTAGAAGGTCACCCTGGAGCCTTCTCTTCTCCAGGCTGAACAGCCCCAACTCTCTTAGCCTGAAACGGAGAAAGTTGTCTCTATGGTGGATCACGGAAGTCCTCACTGCTTTCTTCTCTGCCCCTGAGAGCTCTGCTGGGCTGCTACGAGAAGTCAGGGTCCTCGTGCCAAACTCCTGCTGCTGGAGCTGTATGAACTGGGTCAGACAGTGCCGGGATGCACTAAGGCGTGGTAAATCTGTCCCAGCACTGCATAGAGAGAGGTACACAGGATTCATGCTTGCTCCTTATGTCCTCCACTTCTGCAGACAGTAGTCAGGACTCAGTGATCCTTATGGGTCCCTTCCAACTCAAAATACTTTATGATTCTATAATATTATGCTAAGCTATGTGAAAAACAAAAAAAACCACCAAAAAACAGAAAAGAGTATTTTAAATAAAACTTTTAGCCCCTGCCTTTTTCCAAATTATCTGCTGTGATTAGTACGTGGTTTTACCAAATGTAACCAGGAAAACACATTTATCAAATTGCTTTTCCATGTCTCAGTTATACCAAACCGCTTTTAGTATATGAAAGAGAAATCCATACAGGATTACTAACTAAATACACAGACGTCGCATCCAGCTCAAGTAAAAGGTTGCAGACTGAGAGAATATTAGTGGAGAAATAGCATACATGTTACTGTATTTTTCAAGGCATCTCCCACGGTTATTTCATTTTTCCACCTTAAACAGGACAGTGCACTGCACCCAGAGGCTTTGTAATTCTGATGACGCACAGGGTGGCAAGAGGAAGCCTTTGGCTACCTCCCAACTCCACAAAACTGTTTACTTTAAAGCCACAAGGGCCTAACAGACATTAACTGAGACAGGTTACTGGGCTGGGTGGGCCTTTAGTGTGACTTGTTATGGCCATTCTTCTGTTCTTCACTGTATGGTTTTTATCTTGGTTTTTACATGCAACCTGGAGAGTAAAAGTGATGTTTAGAGTGAGTGGAAACAGTATCCTGGGATAAAATGGTCTATCTTGAACAGAGGGACCCCTAACAGCTTATGTAAAGGCCTCTCCTCTGAGCCCCTGAAATGAGGGGGTGTAGAGTGCACTAGATATATTTGAGTGTCTTTGAGACTTGCATCAAGACTCATCAGCTTCTCTGTATTTCAGAGTAAATGAAAGGTAAAACCATAGCCACTAAGCATTAGATCCTTGAACTACAACCCAAAGGGCACTAGTATAAGACCCTGTTCTCCATCAAGGCAGAGTCAGCAGAGTATTACCTCTATCTTCACCAAAGGCAGGAGAGCAAGAGGGTACAATAAAGCTTGGCTGCATCAAATATATCTTATGGGTGGGTGTCAAGAGGACAGGGCCAGACTCTTTTCAGTGGTGTCCATCGACAGGACAAGGGGCAACAGGCACAAACTGAAGCAGAGGAAGTTCCATTTGAACATGAGGAAGAACTTCTTCACGAGCACTGGAACAGGCTGCCCAGAGGGGTTGTGGATTCTCCTTCTCTGGAGGTATTCAAAACCCGCCTGGACAAGGTCCTGTGCAGCCTACTGTAGGTGACCCTGCTTCAGCAGAGGGGTTGGACTAGATGATCCCCAGAGGTCCCTTCCAACCTCTACCATTCTGTGATTCTCTGATCAGCCCATGCCCTGTGAGTGCATGGTCAGGGACAGATAAATTACAGCCTCCTCAACACACATTCAGTTTTTGCCATGTGTAGGAGGAAAACTGAATGAAGTTTGGAAATTAGTGACCTATTGACTCACCTACTTGCTGTGTCATTTTAGGCAGCTTTAACCAATTGTACAGTTCCTGCAACATATTTCTTACTTTCTTCTGGGCGCTGCAATTTTGCCGTGCAGCAGCATTTGCATACATAGGGCCACTGAACACGTCCAACTGGGAAGGAAACTGAACTCAGGTTTCCTACACAGTGGACATGTGGGACAGCCGTTACTGAACCAATAGCCTCTGCTTGATTTTTTAATTAATTCAAGGCTGCTGGTGCATCAGAGGTGGCAAAGCCATGCAACTCCCAGAACAGCTTTGTTAAGCAGGAGTGTACAGAGGTTCAAACAACAGAATCTCCTATATCCGTGCACAGGAGAAGAATTTCACATCTGAATTAAGTTTTCAGCTGGAAATTTAGATGCCTAAGCAGGTTAGGCAGTGTGTCCACTTTGCATTTAAGATGCCTAAAAGCAGCACCTTCTGTATCTCAAATGGCAGTTTACTGATACAGTCGTTCCATCTCCAGCTTTCCAGCACCCAGATAAGTACATCATTTTACTCTTCCCAGGAACGCTCTCTGAAGAAACTTTCCATTTAGAGCAATTTGGAATCTTCCAGAATCAAAAATATTTGCTCTTCAGTGCAGTTTTATCATTATTCAAATGGGGAATGGAGAAACAGGGAAAACCCTGACTTCTCTGCTGCATGAAGATTTCTTGCTGAAAAACTACCCTGAAGAAATACACTGAAAGGAATTCCTTCCTTCCTTCACTTCTTCCCATTGCTAGTTACTGTCTAAGAAGGAAGCCAGGAAGGGTATGATTTTAACCTTTTCCAGTATTCCAAGAAAATAACCAGACTAAAGGTTTTATATATATCATCGTGCCTTCCAAGTATAAATTAACAAAACAAAAGGACATACAGGAGATTCTTTGCATTTCCAAACTTACGCAATACTACATGAACTGTACAGCAAGAGAAAAGCCACCCTGAAAATTCTGATTCATATGTATTAAATAATGTGGAAAAGTAATGCAACATTGTATCATGTTCTTTTCATATTTATTCTGTTTTCAAAATTAATGCGCTTTACAAATAAATGTTAGGGCAATTTACATTTAATTATTTATTCCTAACTCTACCTTATATTACCAGTCCTAAGCATTCAAAAAGTCTATGATGTTACTCCAAATCAGTTACTTTTAACAAGTAATACATCTAAATCTGTATTTATTTTCACTTGGATTTCAGTCCCATTCTGCATTCATGTTTTCAACATGTTGTTCCTCTTCATTTATTTTTCTTAGTGGGCACAATTGATGAAGTTATTATATTTGTGAACATTTAAAAGAATAACAGCATTTCCTGGGAAGGGTGAGGCTGTGAAGACATCATTAATTTAGGCTCATACACATACATATATGTACATTAATGCAAGATTGTCTATAAATAGATAAAATCTCCTACAGTGACGAGGATGTTAGTATTCTTCATACCATTTCTTTCTGTTTCTATGTTGGAATGAACTATCTTGGCATAATCATCAGGACAATTACATTCGTACCAGGAGTGTTCTACAACATTAAATATATGATTACAGATTACTTCAGATCAGTTTTTATTAAGAGGGGTCAAGAAAGAAAATTATGTGTTAAAATTACACAGTGTAAGTATTCTTTATTTTTTATTAATAGTTAGTACTAGCACAACAAGAATGAAAAGTAGTTGTAAAATGGTTCCATTCCGGCTAAGCAATATCTGTACTTAGTCTGCATAATACCTGCCTACACAAAGCACACAGAGTACACAGTTTGAGATATTTCATTTCCTAACCCTGAAATCAAGCAGAAAGCATTGCCTGGACTCCTTTAACAAGAAAAGGCTAATGGGACTTTTGCTTGGGCCCCCCCTTCCATTCCCACCACCTTCGCTCCCTTCCTTTTTACAACAGCAGCAAGGGTAGGAGGCACAGCTTTGTTTCTCCTCCCTCTAAAAGTCTAAAATCCTACCTGAGAGACAACTAAAGACCAGAGATCTCCAGACAGCACTGGAGAAACACAAGAAAGAAGTGAGGAGAGACGCAGGCAAAGACCTATTGCAGCTGAGTGAGTATATCATGTCCAAGGCTGCAGCAATGGGAGCTGTGCAGCGGCGACGGCAAAGCGGCCTGGGTTAGCTGAAGGTGAACGTCCAAGCACCTGAAGAAAGTGAATGAATATAGGAGACCTCAAAGAAACAGTAGTATCACATCTCGTCTGCATTTTCAGAAATGGGTCTCACCTGTCTCTGCATACATATCCATGGTCCCTCAGGTATGCACTAGCATGGTCTGTTCCTGACACTCCAACGTAATTATTCTGGATTTGTCCCCCAAAGCTCAGTGATGCCATGAAAAGCCAGAGTTGAAGACTCAATAGTCGGCAGGCTATTAAGCAGGCATTCTTTATTGTGGCACCGGGCACATGGGGGATCTCTCCTCCAAACGTGCACGCCAAAACCCTGTCATTTCAGGCTAAATACAATCACATTATTTAGGAGCCTCTCTATCTTAGAGCTTTCCTGTCTTCTCAAAACAGCAAGTCACGTTTGTCTAAGTAGCGTTACTTAAGAGCCTCTTTATCTTAGAGCTTTCCTGTCTTCTCAAAACAGCAAGAATCCACTTTAGTTTAATTACAGTCACTCTGGTAAGTGGAAATTTTACATTTATGGGTATCATCAGTAAAGGCACTAACAACTACTTCAAGTTTATGTTTGATATTTCATTCCTTTTTGTGCCACAGCCCTAACTTAAACCTCTCATTAAAAATGGTTGACTTAACAGTTAAAAGAGCATTGCCCAAACTACTGACAAGGCAAACCACTTCAATCTTCACTCCAAAAGACTTTTTAGGGATAGGTAAGAAAAAAAAAACACAACAACAATGGACCAGTAGTTTAAATGAAACTATTCTGCAACAAGATTACAATTTCCACTATTAGAGGTATTTGATTTAAACAAAATAAACCCACAGGAATTAGTACTACATGGTAAGATTACACTACGTATTTATAGCTTTGATATATACACTGTATAAAGTATTATGCAGACTATTTAAAGGAACAGAGAGGATTAAAGAAATTATTATATTTTTGGCAGCTTTCAGAAGGGCTTTGTATCAACTGTGTAAATGCTTTATACCAACTTTGGTGCTACACATCAAAGACAAAATAAGCAGTTGATAATACATTATAGCCCAAGCAAGAAGATACACATTTCTGAAAGCAGAGAATCCTCTTAAGTGAGATGGGTTGACTGTTTGTTTTTCATATGATTCAGTAAAGCACAGCAAACCCACTGACTCCTCCAGTCTACAGCAGAGAAAGTTTGTATTCATGCTCCAACATCTGAAGTCACAGAAGACTTGTATTTTTAAATCCAATTTATTCTGGCACTTTGCACTTTGTTGGATTTATTCCCACTCCAAGAGGATGCTGTGCCAGGTTCTGGCAATTAGTGATTACGGGTTAAAGAAGAAGGAGGCTTACCACAGCATTTGAGCTGCTGGACTGATACGCGGCTGATTGGAAAACAATATAGGATGGGTAACTTATGTAAGCAACCACAGCTGGCAGCACAACGTTCTGGCTGCAACAAATGAATTTGAGATCTCCCTGGAAACCATGATTTCATCCTGTCTGTGAAAAGCCCGTGCTGTTATTTCTCTCTTTATCAAGTAACTTGAGATTCCACAGAATTTTCCCTCCTTGGACGAATCCAATGAAAACAAAACAGCTAATCAATAGGATAGAATCTGACATGCGAATTGTACAGTTGAAATTAACCTTGCATACGATAACAGGATTCTGCATAAGTAATGTCTGAACCTACTCGTACAGGAAATCCAAAAGTTCAGATTTTGAGTGTGCACATGTATATGTATCTACATTACCAAACAGGGAAACAGAAATACAATTTAATACAAATGACTACCTGGAGCAATAGTTTAGGAGACGATTTTGGCTGTGCTAAGGAACATAGAGTTTGATTGGACCAGTGACAATTGTTGGTAAACAGAAGGAAAACAGTCACTGGGGCACATAATGCAATAACTGAAAACTACATATAATTCTGTAATTACATACAATTACGTATAATTCAGCAATGAAAGCACTATAGAAATTGGCTCAAGTCTGAGAGAAAGGTACAATCTCTAATAATGAATGTTGATAGAAAGAGGCATAAAGGCGACATAAAAACAGAACCAATCCAAGTAAGAACTTCTAACGCAATTTAAAGACCACGCTAGGATCATGCTTAATTGACAAGAGATATCCAGAATTGCTCATCCATTCCTGCTGTGGTCTCAAAGTCCTCACAAGAGCAAGCCATCTAAGGATTCAGAAACATTGTCAGTACTACCAAATTCAGCTAGGTCCTGCTACATCAGACACACATTTCTGCCAATAGCTCCTCACTGGCTTCTTTCTTTTCCCCTAAAATGCATTTTCTTTCCATCTTTTTATTCTCGTTCTCCACTTTTAAAAAGGGGAGGGTAGGGCTGGCTTAGCTAAGATGTTATTTGCAATGTGATGACTGCAACATTTGCTGTGAAAACAAGAGAGAAGCAGTAAGGGGTGATTTAAAATCAGTTTGCTAATGCAGGAAAGAATAAGTTTATGGGCTCTGTTTGCCTCCTGCAAGTAAGGGCCAGCATCAGAAACAGAAGTTATATTTTCTGTCTTCCAATATTTTTCTTCTGTTCATCTGTCTTGTTTATCCCTCAGACGGGTTTGAATTCCAGCATTAAGCACAACGGATCAAGCCCATTAACGTTATTCATTGTCTTTTTCCACAAATTACACTTAATGCTATTCTCAGTGCTCATTTAAGTACTGTCAAATGCTGGAGGGGATAAGAATGATGACGTGGAATCCTGCTTTAGCTGAAGGTTTCTAAACTTTATTTGAAAGCTTAGTCCTTTCCATTTCTTTAACTGTCCTCCCCCTTTTTCCCTCGTTTTCAGAAACATTCAACAGAAGGCAAAACAGACTCATCTTTATCTTTTTTATAATATCAATTCGTAGCCATGGGATAAGCTGGTTGAAGTCTCTGTTCAAACTTCAAAACTTGATTTTATTGTTTTATGCTATACAATGAATGGATGTTTATTCCATTTAATTTAGTACAACAGCCTTTAGACTACATATAAAGGTATCATAAAGTAGACTGGCCTTTAAACCTCTTGATTATATGTTAGTATTTTGACAATGAATATAAACTCACTGACATCAAACCAAGAAGAGTCATATCAGGTAAACAGAAAAAAAGAATTTTAGGTTTTCCAATTCAATGTTTTTTTTAAATGACGGTAGTTTTTTTACTTACTCTTGATTTTACTGAAAATATTGACAAGTCAATCAAAAGAGGCTGTGATTGCTGAAGGAATGGGAATAGTAGAAATTCTAGAGGAATTTAGGATCTGAACCAGTGAAAACTTGGAAGGAACTCCAGTTGTCTTCAGTGGAGCTGAATCAGACCCTTAATATTTTAAACAGCTTTCTGAGGGAAGAAAACAGAAATTTAACGCATCCATGCTCAATGGGGAAAACATAAACATTTGCTGTTTCAAGTACATCCAAAATGTGGTACTTTGAGAAACACTTGCAATTCCAGATGTGGTATGATCCCAAGCAAAAATTAAAACCTTGCAAAATTTACACGCTTAGCTGCTTTTCACCTGCAAGACTAAAGATATTCCAACAAGTATTCGACTCACTTTACAACATGATGACAACCTGTTATATGAAGACAATTATTTTTATTACATTCCTAAAGTATAAAACTCCTTCCTGGTCCCTACCGTATGTTTGTCCTTCAGTCCACCAAGCAACTAAGGACACAGTAGCTGCAGAGTTGAGGGACTAATGCAGGGACAAACCACAGCAAGAAGGTTTCACAAAGGTGCAGGGTGGGGAGGAGGCCAGGGCTGTCCAGCACTACACAACCCCTGTCTCTGGGTATTCCCTCCCCAGAAATTCCTGTGTGGTCCTTTGATTTCAGCTTTGTTTCACACAGGTAAATAGCACTAAGAAAAAATACGAAGTAAACCAGCATATACCATACACACCTCACCCTGGATGTCACTTTCTGACACAGCAAGATCACCAGTATTTCCCAGTCCCCCAGGCAGGTGTCTGAACAAGGAGATGTTTTAAGTTGTACGTGAAAGTACACACATTTAGGAGAGAAATGCCATTTCAACATCCATACATTTAAGTGAAAGTTTATCTGCTTTCCCAAAGCCCTTATGTGTGATCTTGGGAAGAGAAAGGATCATCCAGTACATTTTTGTCATCTAGTTTGACCCCTGTATGCATAAGCTATAGATTGTTTACAAGAAACTGGATTCAACTGCATTTTTGAGAAAAATATCTAACCTTGTTTTAATGACTCGAGTGCATCCCTCCTTTCTCCAACTCCTTTAACCTTTTCCAGTGCTTAATCAGCCCCACTTTTAAGAAACAGCATCTTATTTCAAAGACTAATTTCTCTGAATTTCCACCCACTAGTTCTGCCTATGACTTTCTCAGCAAAACCGAAAGGTCCCCCCAAACTCCCTTCCATCTGCATGTATACACACAGTTTATTGTAATGGAAATACCTTTAAATTGTTGTAACCCATGATTTGAGCTGCATGTTACAGGAACTACTATAGCAGGAACCACCCGAACCAAAGGAGGACAAGCCTTACCAGAAGCAGCGCAGGCGCAGCAGCGACCCAACCTGAGCTGGCTTTGGTGCCCAATAACTCCAAGCAACACACCAAACCTCTTGTCCCCAGAGACCACCACAAGAGACGGAGGGGAGTGATTCCATTAAGAACCATTAAGTACCGTCCCACCTCTCCCTATGAAAAAGTCCCTGAACCCTGTAACGCTGCTATAACCAGTGTCTTTGCTTTTTCTTTTCGCTCACTCACCTGTGCTATTGGCTGTTGTTTAATCTTCAGACGTTCATTAATCAGGATTTAACAGTACAATAGGAGTGCAACTCCAGATCTCCAGGATACCGTGAGGAGAACTACCCTCACGTGGGAGCGGTGTTTGTTTTTACAACAATTACAACAGTCAGAGCCACACAAGTTTGTTATGCACTTGGAAATTCCCAGAAATCTCAGTGTTCAAAACTGCAGAAAATTATCCCTCAGCTGTCGCAGACGATTCCCTGCAAGCTGGCACTGCAAGGATGGCGTGGGGGTGAGGGGCAGCATCCTGTTCTACCTTGCAACGTTACAGCACATGGGAAGAAGGCAAATTCTTTCCTCCCACTCTATGGAGAAATCTTCAGCAAATGGGTCAGAGAGTCATCCAGGCCCCACGGATGAGACTTGCTACTACAATACAGTTGTCCTCACCACCCGACAACCGACCCACAGCCAGGCCCCAAGCAGCAATCGCGGAACCCCGAAATCACGCAATTCCCAAAAAAAGTTTGAATTCCCCAAGAGAGGATTCAAACTCACAGCAAAGAGAAGAGAGGAAGGATTCCTGCCGCCCAGCCAACCCCCATTCATAAACTGAGCATGACATTTATGGCATGGAATATTTCCACTGGCCAGCCTGGGCTGGCTGCCTGGCTGTGCTCCCTCCCAGCTCCTGCACACCTGCTCATTAGCCAAACATGGGAAACTGAAAAAAGTCCTGGATTTCTTAGCACCAACTGAAAAC
>Ga0065711_1030413_pt1 | contig 32597 bp, 17 predicted proteins | sample Hoacrofraction12_FD_59098 | JGI IMG/M metagenome (GOLD analysis project Ga0065711, IMG submission 59098) | Hoatzin crop microbial communities from Cojedes, Venezuela - Epithelial fraction 12 v2 (version 2) | ecosystem: Host-associated > Birds > Digestive system > Esophagus > Crop | place...
CACACAGTCCTCCTCAACCAAGGGAAAGTCGTCCTCTTTGTAGGCTTCTTCTCTTACCTCCGGGGCCTGGGATTCCTGAGGGCCAGTCTTAGCACTGAAGACTGAAGCAAAGAAGGCTTAAAAGAAGGAAATAACTAACTGGACATAACAATAGATAATGATGACATCTGAGATTACAGCATTGTTGGAAGATATCTGATGGGACAAGGAATGAAGAAAACTGGATATTGGCAGATTAATCCCTTGCTCGTTTTTACTAGGCTAACTGATCTACCAGTAGCTCCTCATACCCAAGTACAGTGTGATCCATCTAGGCAAGTGAGTGTAAAAACCAGTGGACGAATCAAGGAATGGGACACATGGACATAACAATTGTTCCCTTCAGCACAGAGTAAAGAAGGCATCTTCAGGTGACTGGGCAGAGGAGGGTAGGTAGAAGAGGCTGCATATGGGATTCATCACAGGCAAAGGCCAAATCCCATAACGACCAAAACAGCCAAAGATTTGCAGCATTTTTGCCTAGGGCAGAGCTATGGAGAACCACTTGGCCAGCCATTGGGAGAAGAGCAGAGATTTATGAAGCTCTGCCTACTGCTGGAAAGTGCGATTCCCCAGTAGCATTCCCCCCACCAGCTCCTTCCTGGAGCTCATGTGGCAGCTTGCTATTCCAGATGGCTCTTTTTTTTGAACCCTCTTTTCACATGGTGTGAGCAAACCTGGTCTGATCTCAACTCCTCTTCTTGAGAATTAAGAAATATGGAGTTTTATCTGTGCTTCTAAGAAGCCTCTAGCTGGCTCCAAGGGATCACTTTTCTGCATATTCCTTGGTGTAGTATGGAAACTGGAATCCTTTCCTTAGTCTTTGTGTAGTTTGATGTATGGCTCTGAGGCAACTTCTCCAGCAGTTAACTGAAATGAAAAATAGCGACAGGCTACTGTGAACTTCCCACCTTTTTTTTTTTTTTTCTGTGCACCCTGGCACCTCCAGAAAAAAATTTTCACTGAATCCTAAATTCAGAGACTGAACTTTTGACTTTGGGCTGCTGGAAATGCCTGCAAGAAAAGGTGGCAATTTTGACTTTATTGCAAGCAGAAGGAAGTACTTACAAAATAATTGCATTTCAACATGAAAATACTTGTATCTCAGAGTGATGTTACAGATGAGCATAAGAACAGGTGCTCCAGGGAAGACCAGAAGCTCGGTCTACTCCAGTGTGTTGTCCTCTGCAGTGAGCAGTAGCAGATGCTTGGAGTATAGCAAAAAAGCTGATGCCTCATCCCTTTATTCTTGCAGCCTCCGGCAAACTGCCATCTATGTACTTTATAAGCCAGAGATGATGCTTCTTTGTTGGAAAGCCTTTGATGAAGTTTTTATTTCATGGCACTGTGGATTTGCTAGAGGAATAACTGAACCTACATGATGTGGGTTGTCAGATGAAAGCAGTCATTTCCAAGCCATGACTCTTGGGCAAAACATTGCCCATAAAACTCAGTACCACTAGGCAGCCTGTAAATAGAAGAAATGCAGATGTTTAGACCCATAAAGAGAATGATGAGAGTTTGTCACCAATACGTCACTAGCTCAATAGCACTGACCATGGGTGGTGGAAGGGTGGGTCCACACAAATAGGTGATTCCAGTTGCTCTATTGACTCTCAAAATCTCTTAAAATGGTAGACACTTCTTTTGGAGGAAATAAAGTCTCGAAAAATCCCCATTACCACCCCAAATTTGAAGAGAGAACAAGAGATACAAGGGACATACTTTTCAAAGGTGAGACCCAAAGCCATTTGAAAATTGCTGTTTGGCTGATTAAAACCCAGTGATTTTGAATTTCTGGGTTTTAGCAATCCTATCCCACTTGTCTGAGCTCTCTCAGCTCATAAACTCTTTAACTGACTGAACAGTGGCACAGTATGTTCTGTTTCTACAAGTTACCTATATTATTCTGATAAGGAAAAAAAAAACAAAACCGCACAGCAAAAGAGAGACACAGAGCCTGGGAAGTCCAGCAACCTGCTGAAACATGCCAAATGCTTTGGATTTTTCACACTCCTGATGTTTGCCTTGACGTGGATTGGGCCCAATGTTGTTAATTTGCAACAAGAACATATTGCTTATCCAGAATGTGCGATGAATTATAATAGGAAGTTGACTGACAGAGGCTGCGAAATTGCACAGCCCTGTGGATGATCTACTTACCTAGCTCAAAAACCTGTGGAGCTGGGTTCAGTATGGACTTCCTCCAAGCAATTCCTGAGGCAAGACTGAGGGGTCCCTTGACAAAAATTTGATGCCTACTGATTTCCAGGACTCCATTTCTTCATGGCTCTCAACCGAGGTCTAAAAGGATGAACGTGTTCATCTAACCTTAAAATCTGTGGTCTGCTGAACAGGTTTGGGAAATCAGGTACTGTGGCAATGTTTCCTGACTGCTGCTAGTTACCTACACAATAAAATGTCCGTGACCTGTAACGAGGTCCTGGCAAAATCAGGCAGATGCTCTGACTGTGTGTATCTCCGTGCGTATCTCTGGGTGTGTGGCCCAGTCATCCAAATATGTCTGTAATTCATGCCAATAAGGCTAAGGGACAGGTCTGTAGAAAATGTTATCAACATATGACACAGTACTATAAGCTTGTACATAGCTATACACCTGGGGCTTTACAAAGATGTTGTCAGAACCTACCTCATGGTAGAAAATTGGGTCTAGAACAATTTCTTCATGTTGCCATGCATAGTTATAATCAGCAAATTTGTGAGTGTATTTTCAGTCATAGCCTGGGAAAATTGCGGTAGCAGGTATGCAGGCCATTGCTTTGAAGTTTCTTTGAAGTTGTAGGTTTTAGTCAGCATGTATTTCTGCCCTTGTTCTCCACACAATGCCAAGTAAAGATTAGGATGAAATCAGAAGGACAGGAGGAAATAGTGTGCCCCTCCCCGCACTCTCCACTCCAAACTTGCTGCTTGCAGGACTAAGAAGAAAAGGCTTAGTTTGTGTCCTATGGGCATTTTTGCAGGACACTCTGCACTGGACAGCCCAGACTAGCCAAGTAGCATACCTTACCCAGCTTGATGATGTTCGTAATTATACATTTGATAATTATACGTTTGATACATTCATAGGGAAGGTAAAAGATGTGTTTGACTGGTCACATGAATTTCACAGAATGACAGAATCACACAATGTTTCGGGTTGGAAGGGACCTCTGTGGGTCATCTAGTCCAACCCCCCTGCCAAAGCAGGGTCACCTACAGCAGGCAATTTCCAATCCTGTCCGTAAAAGTCATCTTTTTTTTTGAAATTATGATCTGTTTGTAACCACATATGACAGCAATAAAAATGGAGGTTGAATTGGAGCAATTTGATATATGTCTTCTGTGGACCATTCTTGGAATACAGAGGACCTGAAAAATGAGATCTGTACTGAGCCTGGAGCCAGAATAGAAGGAAAAAACAACCAAAGAATAAGCCAATTACTGCTGACCTCTCTGAGCTGAAATTTGCATAAAGATATGTCCCAAGAGGCTGTGGAAACCAGCAGTAGAGTACAGGAATAAACCAGTGCAAGAGACTACCTTTTAGGAAAAAGATACAGATTACATCTTGAGCTAATCAGTTAGCAAAATGGATATGGAGGTTGTCCAGTTTTGCTGTTGCCTGCTTTCACCACACAGAATACAATACCAGGAGCTTAGATCAGTGAAATCACAGCATGGATGCTTGTCCCTAAGGCAATTTGCAAGGAGGTGAAGCCTAATTTGAAACACAGCCAGGAAAAAAACAGAGGTCAATATGCTCGCTTGCAGTGTGGTTTTACTCAGGGAATACAGAAAAGCATCAAAAGACTCTGCTTACCCCATCCAGGCCACTAAATCGGCAATACTAGAGGAGTTTCAACCATTTTGAGAAGAGCTCAGCAGTCTGCTGGCAAGTATTGATTACAGTAAACTATGTCTCCTGACAAGCTCATGCAGTGCCAAGTCAATCATGAATGAGTTCATAAAGCTGTCTGCTCCACTTAGGCTGCCCGAGATAGTCCTACAGATTTTCTCTGAAGGAATTGAAAGAGCAGGTCTGGTGTAATACCTAATGCATCTTTCTGACAGAGAAGAAATTAAATGTAGATCTGGATATACCGTGTGAATTCAACTGAAACCAAGGACTGAATGTGAAGCTGACTAGAAGAGCCCAGCTAGGGAGGGTAACCTAAACCAATCCATCCACAGACTGGGGAAAGAATCTGTCCTCCTTATGAAGACATCCACAACCCTCCTTTCTCAGTAGGAAAGGATATTGGTAGCTCGTAAGACTAAAATCAGATGCTTGTGGGAGTGTCTAAGCTTCACATGCCACCAAGATGAGTGGTTCCCTCCCACATGAGGTATCATGCCCTGGTGCCCTGCAGCCGAATATTACAGTGGTACAGCAGCTGAACTCACCACCCACTAGGGAAAGATTTAAGAAACACGTGAGGAAATTAGGACCTAAACTGTCCTTGATTTATATGCTGATTTACAGTCTCTTTGAGATGAAGATATTATTTTCTGATCAGGATTGGTCCATTCTACCTCAGTACAATCTCAACAGCAGTGGTCTCTCTGTCACCAAAAAATCCAACACAAAACTAAACAAAACAAAACCAAACCGTTGGGGTTTTATTATGAAAGGAGTTGTTTGCTTTCTTTCCTATGACTGAGGTCTTTTATTTCTTCTCCTTTCATTCATCTTCTCCCTTCACCACTTTTTTCTTTTAATATTCCAGAGCAGTAACATGTAAATGGTCACACTTTGAGTAATTCCTTGACAGCTGTCTTTCTGACTCAGTTAAGAGAAAGGTACAAAATCCTTGTAGATATCTCAGCCATAAAATTTAAATCGAATTCCCAAAGGCTGAACAGAATTCAATGTGAAGAGTAGAGATTTGTAACACTTATAATTTGGTCTGAACATAACTGGAAATAATAGTCCTATTTATGTTCCCTAATGATGAAAAGCACCTGGGGGTAGAGATCTCAGCAACACCCCCAAAGAGACTCACATGATGGCCCCGTTTAGTGGCTGCTCCTCTGCAAAGTGATGCATTTTCCTACCTCAAGAAAGTGTGGCAGCAATGAAATAATAATTTAATGAAATAATAATTTGATAATTAATTAATAATAATGTAATGAAATAATAATTAGTAATTCCCAGTTGAAATTTGGGTAATAATCCTTTTGCCTGCTTTACCATCCTAGAACAGCCTCTTGAGACCCTTTCCTGTTTGCATAAGAAAGTGGCATTTCAGACCTTCAAAGTCTCATCCTTCCTACAGCAAGTATGTTCACATTTGAAAGCAAATATGCACATGACATGACAAAGAAGTTTTGACATACCTTTTCTAAGAAATCTAGTCTTTGACTGTTACGATTGTGGAGTGTCCCTCAGGTTTGCTCAACATCACATCTCAAGGAAAAGAGCTGCTATATCCCTTCCTTTCTATAGCTATAGGACTAACACCACCTCCCCTTCCCTTCTTCTACTAACATGTCTTTCCCCTGTCACCATCAGAATATCTCTCTTCCCCACGTGACAGTTAATACAAAAATCACAGTCTCTGTTTTAAAGTGATTGTGTGTTATGTGATCATCTGCTTAAACACTTCTAGCAACTCCGGTAACTCTTTGATTGATTTTTTTTGTTCTGCCTTCATATCAGAGTGAGTCGTTTCCATTTTTGTGATGAGCAGCTTCCTACGGTCTGTGAATATTTACAGGGTGCAATAATAGGACTCCATGATCCTAAAGGTCTTTTCCAGCCTAAATGATTCTATAATTATCCATGTCCTACCTGGGCTTTTAAGTGTTCCTTTATCTCATTTATCTTCTTCCCAGCCAAACCATTGTAATCTGCCTACCCTTGAAGACACAAAAAATATAATAATGTTTGTAGTATACATACTAAGGCTGATAAGGTTTGCTTTATGGCTTATGGTTTACAAAATGGTCTCACAAAATGGTCTCCAAGTTGGAATCAAATCCCTCAAATTCGCATGATTGCTTGAAGAAACTGAGGGAAGGGAGTGATGTTGGAAATATTTCAACTGACAAAGGAAAAAAAATGACAAATGGGCTTTTGCTCTTGCTGTATTGCAGAGCAATTATAAGAAGTGGAATATACAGTACTGGCTTTAAACATGATAACAGTGTGACAATTCATATACATGACTTGACTTGCAAGTGCAATTGCAGGGAGTCTCACCTCAGTGATTTTGTCTGTTCTATCTCTGAGTACTTGCTCTGCCAACCAAGCAGTAAGAGCTCGTCTTGCTTTTATTTGTTTAATATTAAACTAAACTGTTCAGATTTTTTTTTTTATTTTCCCTGTCAAAGATTTGCAAACCCACAAGACAGGACTGGAAAACCTCGGGCTGCCTATCCTGTCTTTGCATTCTGTTTCTGTATTAGATATACATCCCTCACTGTGAACAGTAATATGCTTCCCTCAGCTGGCCGCCATTCAAACGTTCCTGGTGTGTACAGCATGTGCAAAGCAGCATGGTCTGACACAGGGGTCAACAGCCTTCCCTGAGTGACACGCCAGACTATTTCTCATTCATAAATTAGAGATGAGAAGAGATGAGATAAGATGAGATGAGATGAAGTGGAAAAAATTAAACTGAGGCCAATGAAAGCAAAATCATAAAGATATGACTGGTATACTGGTGTCTAGTACTTGATTTTCTGCAAAGCGGTGACTTCTGTTGAGTTTGGAGGTCCACAGGAAATGCTGCAGATATTTGTTCAGATGATGTGACTGCCAGCCCAGCATTACTTGTGTAGTAGGTGGCAGCTATGCTTTGTGAAGCTCTCCAGGGAGTGGACACTGTTCCCCAGACTAATTATTTGGCCTTCTTCATATACCTACTGCCTCTAATATAGACTCTAGAGGCACATATGCCCTTTTCCATGACTGGGCTTCCTCAGCAAGAGAACTATTTGCTTTTCTCCAAATCTAATATTCCTGGATAAAAACAGAGAACAAACAAGGGTACCCAAAAGTGTGGTCTAGTGCCTAGAACAGCACACTGTGATGTAGGTTTTCTGGCATGCATGGCCTTGGTAAAGTCACATCCTCCTCCTCGTGTAGCAAAAATGAAGGTAGGACAGTGCACTGAAAAGAGATTGCCTTCTGTGTTTCTCTGCAAGAATGCATGCTTTGTCTTTCTCTAAAGTAATTATTCTAATCCAGGGAAATGGTGAACACAGATCTGATTCAGTATGGCAGAAGTTACCTTGGTTTGAGTGTGATTATATTTTCTGGTTTTGTTTTCCCTACAGAAGAGAGCTGGTTGCACTCACTAAGTTGCTGTATGATGGATTTTTACAGAAATTCTGTCACTGGATTTTCAGTAGTCATGGTGTGGTCAATTGGTATGACAGATTCACCACACGAATAAGGACTTTGCCAATACACTGAGCTGCAAAAATGTCAGTTGTTTGCATCCAGGTCATTCTGCTTTTTGAAATTCAAAAATTAAAACATTGACTTTTCATTTCTGAATGTCAGTCACACAAAGGCAGAGCCATCTAGTAAAATGTCAGAAGACAACCCCATTGAGCATAAACTGGAATTTATCAAAGAAGGAGATGACAAAATAATTGAAAGCGCACACTAATAACAAATCAACAAACAAAACCAACCGGAAAGAGAAGTGCAGGTGTTTTTTCTGTTGAGGATGGTTGTAAGCAGTGACATTTTTGTGACTAGATTGGAGCAGCAGACACTGAAAGCAGAAAGTAGGTTTATTTTGGAGAGGGCTTAACATAGTGAATATATTATTGGGGGAATTATTATTGGGGAATATTTTATAATAGCAGTGAGTGCTTTTTCCATCCTTAGATTCCAAAAGTGCTCAGTGCATGTAAGAAAAAACAGTATTTTAAGAAGCTCAGAATGGGATTTTAAACTGTGGTTCTCTGGATGTATCACTTGATCTTGCAGTTCACATACCTGTTGTACATCTCCATCAAATCCTTGAATAACTTCTGTTAATAAGAGAATGTTCATAGAATTATAGGCTGGAAAAGACCTCTAAGGTCATCGAGTCCAACCACCCACTCAACACCATCATGCCTACTAAACCACAGGTGGAAGTGCCACATCTACATGTTTTTTAAACACCTCCAGGGATGGTAACTCAACCACCTCCCTGGGCAGCCTGTACCAATGTCTGACCACTCTTTCAGTAAAGAGATTTTTTCCTAATATCTAATCTAAATCTCCCTCGACACAACTTCAGGCCATTATCTCTCGTCCTATCACTAGTTACCTGGGAGAAGAGATCAACACCTGCCTTACTACAACCTTCTTTCGGGTAGTTGTAGAGAGCAATAAGGTGCCCCCTGTTCTTCTGTTACACTCTGTGATTCACTTTTTACCCCTGAAATGAGCATCAGAGAAATTTTTGTTCTTAACTGTTTTTAAACACACTTCAAAGTAAGGTCAGGTACAGCCATACTAGTATCTTTCCCTGGTTCCAGAGTAATTGCATCTTATACTTCAATATGTGCTTAACAGCATATCACAGATAAACTTGGAAATGTAAAACAGGATGTCCTTATACTACAACAATTGTTCTTTTAACCTCGATAGGTAGGGGCATTCAAGATGATAAAATGGCAAACAGATCCAATATAGATCTTGATCACAAAACACAGAAATTTAAAGCTACTAATTTCTCATAGCATTCGTTCCCTATACCACACCCACACACAAATTAGGCTGATGATGTCTACAATCTACAGAAGATCCACGTAAGCTCCAGGAGATAGTGTCTTCAGCAATATGGTGACGAACCATCCAAAAATCCTAAGATCATACTAGTCTGGTTGTGAGGGCCAAAGAGTGACAATTAATCACTGCACAGAGAAATAATGAAATTAAAGAGATTTACTAAATGCTGCTAATCTACTTGGTAGAGACAAGAACTTCTACTCCACACATTCCAGAGCCAGGGGGACCATAAAACCATCTGTCTTACTTTTTCCAGAAAGTCCTTTTTTTAGCCCTATTTTATGACAAAGTTTATTGCCTTTCATATGTTCCTTGATCTTTACCTGATCTGCTTCTGTTTAAGTCAGTGTTCTTCATGGCAGTTTTCTTGGGAGAGTCTTTCACTCTGCATGACATTCTTTTTCTTCCCTCATACTTTCCTCTAAAGGAGATTGCATGGCAATCCTCTGTTTAGTACTATCCATGCTCCAAAGAAACATGTATTTTGATAAAAAGCATACTGCACAGATATATCAACAGCATCTCTTCATCAATTCTAAGATCTTCTTCGATGATTTTTAAACTCATTGAGATTAAACAAGACTCAAATGGAGCTTGAAGGGCAGCAGCACCATGGTGAATGTATGCACTGAAAGTTATTTAACATACTGAGACCTCAGTGTTACCTTCATCACATCCGTTGCTAGCAAACCCAGCCCAGACTGTACGTTCATTCATAAGCTTTTCCCATCCACAGTTGGCTACTGGTTAGATAATACTGTTTCTGCTTTCCATTTAGATCACAGAATGTCTTCTTTTCAAGAAAAATCAGAAAAAGCAGTAGCATATTGAGACTAAGAATGTAGGAACTGGAGAAGGCTGAAACATCTTAGGGTCCAGTCTTTGAAGTCTGTAAAGTTTGGTCTTTCACACGCTTCTAGACATCGATGTTTTCGCATCACTACAGATAATCTTTTCAGGAATAGAAATACGCACAGGTAAACAGGAGATACTTCTGCAGAGACATCAACCAAGCCACTGCAAATGTCTATTGGCTGAAACATCCCAAATTCACTTAAGTGAAGACTTTTGCTAAGGTTTAAAGATACTTCTTGCTTGCTCCTGTTTTAGACTTTGAGAAAATGAAAGCAAAGATTGAGTATGACATTGCTTTGGCCCTGATAGGTCACTTCAGAAGTGACCCCTCCTTCACATTAAGAGTCCTGATGCAGATCCTGCTGAAATCAATGGAGACCTTTCCATCCAATTAACCACACTTTGTGGCAGACTCAGAGGTCTTTGTTACAGACAGGTCAGCACTTGACAATAGTGTTAATATACCCGGGCTAGCAGCCAAAGATTCCTGCTTTTGCTGATGTTGTACTGAAACCTTTTCCCTGCTGTAGTAGATGTATTCTTTGCCTCCATGATTTTCCAAGCCCCAGTGTATGGACCCACCATCAATAATAATGTACTGATGCTCCTGTCTGTCACCATCTGAATTCAAAAGTTCATCAGTGTGCTGTGGTCTTCAATGGATACATGAATAGTATGAAAGTTCTTGTTCTTCTTAAGGTGGTAGAAATTATGACAATAGGTCTGGGAGGCTGGTTCTTGGCAGTACCTTCTTCCACAATGCCTGTGTAGGTTCAGATGGAGAGGAGTGCCCATGCAGCTATTAGAAGATGCTGGCATTCTCTGTTAGCAAGCTTTGTTCTTGAACGGAGCTGCACAAACAACTTTTGCCTGTTTATTTTCTTCTGTCCAGAAAACTGAGGCTGGAGTCCTAGGTGATTGCAGTTCATTTCAAAATCTCTTTAAGCCTTAGGCATGCCTCATACCGTCATCTTACTTATTTCTCTTGATCAGGTGATGTCTTCCAGATGGTAGATCACATCCAAAATACAAAGTTCGTTAGCCTTGCTCAGATCTGATGCTGAAGTAGGCTCTGAGTGGGGTAGTATCAGATGCTGTACAAGAAGTTCTTGGGTCATATAAGGCAGATTTCCTCTCATAGCATTTTATGATGTTTTTTACATTGATTCCAAAACTTATTTGCTGTTCTTAAAACCCAGGATAAATTTTCATCTCTATGAAAATATTTGGTGTTCTTGAGACCTTTCTACACCACTGAGATTTCTTGAACTCAGTGTAGTTTCACCCTTCTCTGCAACTGGCCAGAGCACCTATAAAGAGAAGATATAGATAAAACAATTAACTGACAAAAGAATCTTTGTTTGGTGTTGGCAGCAATGACTTGGCTGAGTTAACTTGGTTACTGGCACGTCCTTCTATCTACCTGAGCAGTCATTTCTTTTGACTCACCTTGGACTTTGGCAGTTGAAGCACTCCTATATATTAAGTAGCAAGACTGTATGTAGCTATTTCTTTTTAAGTAGGAGTTCGACTGAGTGACCTTAATAGAAAACTGCCAGCAAAAGCACAAAAAATTTTAATTGAATTAAGTCTAAATAATATGATCTTGAAGTTTTAGCACACAATTATCTAATGACATTGTCTTGCAGTTAGAATAAGAGAACAAAGTCCTTGTTCTGCTCTTATGCAGAGCAGGCAAATTTATAATATACAGCAAAAGAAATCTGAAAGGCAAAGTCTTCACTTAATCTTTTATCCAATATTATAAAGTGAACATCAAAGGTACTGGTACTGAAGTATGGAAACACGCACATTACAGGGAGTTTGGAGTCCAGCAAAGTAGCACACAGGGCACATGTTCTTTATTTCATGTTTGACAGAGGCAAATGTTGTGATGAGGTCCCATGTGCACATTTTGTTGATCTCAGCAAGTCTGACATATTTAGGATTATCTTCCTTTGCACAGAAGGAAGAAATATTTGGAAGATGTTTCTTCATTTTGTTGAAGGCTATGGGAAGAGGGGAATAAGAACAGAAGTCTTACTGTGCTGAGTACCCTCTTGAATATGATAGAAACTCCAAAAGTCTGGGGGATGAAGGGACTGAGAGCAGCCCTGACACAAAGGACTTCGATGTATTGGTGGACAAAAAGCTGGACATGAGCCATCAATGTGCACTCGCAGCCCAGAAGGTCAAACATATCTTGGGCTACATCAAGAGAAGCATGGGCAGCAGATCGAGGGAGGTCATTCTGCCCCTCTACTCTGCTCTGGTGAGACCCCACCTGTATTACTGCATCCAGCTCTGGAGTCCCCAGCACAAGAAGGACATGGACCTGTCGGAGTGGGTCCAGAGGAGGGACACAAAAATGATCCAAGGTCTGGAGCACCGCTCCTGTGAGGAAAGGCTGAGAGAGTTGGGGCTGTTAAGCCCGGAGAAGAGAAGGCTGTGAGGAGACTTTATAGCAGCCTTTCAGTACCCAAAAGGGGGCCTATAGGAAAGGTGGGGAAAACATTTTCAGCAGGGCTTGTTGTGATAGAACGAGGTGTAATGGCTTTAAACTAAGGGAGGGTAGATATAGACTGGAAATCAGGAAGAAATTTTTTACAATGAGGGTGGTGAAACACTGGAACAGATTTCCCAGAGAAGTAATGGAGGCTCCATCCCTGGAAACATTCAAGGCCAGGTTGGAGGGGGCTCTTCACAACCTGGTCTAGTTTAAGATGTCTGTGCTCACTGCAGGGGGGTTGGGCCAGATGACCTCTACAGGTCCATTTCAACCCAAAGCATTCTGTGATCTGTGATTCTGTGAAAGTCCTCTTCATTCAGACAGCGTATTGCATGATGTATGCATGGTACAGTCTGTCTGTACCATTCTAAATATTGCGTATGACAGCCTTTAACCATGCTCTTCACTTGCATACATCTCATCTTTCTAGTATTTCCATAAGAGATGTGTCTCCTTCTTTTCACTGCTGTAATATCATAAATCTTTTGGTAAGTTGGATGAGAGTTGTCTATGCACCATCTATTCTGCTAGAATTAGGTGATTAAACAATATGACTGGAAGACAGATTCAAAATAAACAAAAGGACATGATTCATAAAAGAAGTTGTTGTGGTTTACCCCCAGCCAGCAGTTAAGCAACACACAGCTGCACGATCACTCCCCCTCAGTGGGACAGGGGAGAGAATTGGAAGGGTTAAAGTGTGAAAACTTGCGAGTTGAGATAAAGACAGTTAAATAAATAAAGCACGAGCTTCACACGCAAGCAAAGCAAAATAAGAGATTTATTCACTATATCCCGTCAGCAGGCAGACGTTTAGCCATTTCCAGACAAGCAGGGCTTCATTACCCTTTGCTTGAGAAGACAAAGGACAAGTTAACCATGAGCCAGCAGTGTGCCCTGGTTGCCAAGAAGGCCAATGGGATCCTGGGGTGAATTAAGAATAGTGTGGCCAGCAGGTTGAGGGAGGTTCTCCTCCCCCTCTACTCTGCCCTAGTGAGGCCCCATCTGGAGTACTGTGTCCAGTTCTGGTCTCCCCAGTTCAAGAAAGATGAGGAGCTACTGGACAAAGTCCAGTGGAGGGCTATGAGGATGATGAGGGGACTGGAGAATCTCTCCTATGAGGAAAGGCTGAGGGAGCTGGGCTTGTTTAGCCTGAAGAAGAGAAGGCTGAGAGGGGACCTAATAAATGTTTATAAATATCTGAAGGGTGGGTGTCAGGAGGATGGGGCCAAACTCTTTTCAGTAGTGCCCAGCGACAGGACAAGGGGCAATGGCACAAACTGAAGCACAGGAAGTTCCGTCTGAATATGAGGAAGAACTTCTTCACTCTGAGAGTGACAGAGCACTGGAACAGGCTGCCCAGGGAGGTTGTGGAGTCTCCTTCTCTGGAGATATTCAAGACCCGCCTGGACAATGTCCTGTGCATCCTGCTGTAGGCTACCCTGCTTTTGCTGGGGGGCTGGACTAGATGACCCACAGAGGTCCCTTCCAACCCCTACCATTCTGTGATTCTGTGATTCTGTAACTCTGAATATCTCTCCTTCCTCCTTCTCCTCCCAACTTTTACAGACATCGTATGTTATTGAATATCCTTTTGGCAAGATGGGTGAACTGTTCCATCTATATGTCCACCCAACTCCTTGTGTGTGCCGTCTACTCACTGGCGGGGCACTGTGAGAAGCAGAAAAGGCTTTGACGCTGTGTAAGCACAGTTCAGCAATAATTAAAACATTGGTGAGGTGTCAACACTGTTTTCTTCACAAATCCAAACCGAAGCACAATGCAAGCTACTGTGAAGAAAATTAACTCTATCTCTGCCAAAACCAGTACAGCTGTAGATCTGAAGAGCCTCTTCAAGGGTTTTTTTTTCCAAGATGACAGTTTGGGTTCAAACCATCCTTTGAGGCTACATAAACACTCAGAAAAGATTCCTGTTGTGTATTATTAAATAGGCAAGCTGCAACAGGCTCAGGTGTGGAAGTGAAAATGATTGGAGGATGGAAGAAAACTGAGTATGAATCATCCCTACCTGATCTGTTCTTACTCTTTCTCAGACATCCAGATTTGACTGTTTCTGGAGACAGGCTATTTCGCTCAGTCTGAACCAGTTTCTCTGCTCTTATGGTCTCATGACTCCAACCCAGGCTGATAGAAATGTACCTATGTGCATGCTGTTGCCCCAATGAGATAGCTGAAACTTATATTTTTTTGATTTTTCTTTCTAGTAGCAATTTCTGGAAGCTGCTATTTGTTAGTACACATATTGCCCCATGCCAATGTGTCAGAGATGAGGAAGCTGGAAATCAAATAATAAAAGTTTACATGAAGGGATTATTACAGTCCTTATAAGGACTTGGGGGAAATTATTATGCAAACAGATGGTACTCTGAAAAATGTTAAAAATACTTCAGATTAGTGTGTCTGGATGATGAAAAGAACTGATATTAAAGGAATAGAGAGATATAATAACATTAGAGATGAGCCAATTTTTTTAAATTCCTCATGGAACTGCAATATTCCAAACTTCTTCTTTCTGCTTTTTACTCTGCTTTCTTTTTCATTTAGGATTTCAGACTCCACCGATAATGGAAATATCGCTGAAGTTTTATTAGGCAATGGCGATGTCAGTTATCAGAACAGGTCTCCTTATGTTTTTTGCCTTCCCTGCTCTTTTATAATCATCAGCTTTGCTTAGTTGCCTATTTTCTTGTACACAGCTTAAGTAGCCATCTGTATCAACCTCTGATAATACTTGGTGATCTGACTAAAACCATTTTCACTAGCTCATAGGTGTGATGTCAAACTGCAAAGTGTAATCCCTGGTTTCAGCTATAATCCTGGACTCCCTCACCTCCTACTTCTGTTTTCAATGGATGAAAACTGGATGGAGGAGGACAGAACCCTCCTTCCCTCATTGAGGGTGTACCGAGGATGGGACACTCAACAGTGAAACCATCTGAGAGATGGGCCAGAGAGATCCCCCTCGTACTGATCTTCCAGTGGTATAAGATCAGAAGGAAAAATAAAGTAAAAATCTGTTCCCACTTGGGTTATAACAGGATGAATCTCAAGTAGACATATTTGACCTGTTCCCTGGACAGTACTATCTTACCGGCATATGCTGGAGGAGGAATGAAGGTCAAAGTCAAAACTCCTACTAATTAGAAGACACCTCAAGGCACAACCATTAGACCCAAATCTGCAACCCAGCATGAGTGTTTTTTTATGGAGTTGTCTCAGCCAGGTGTAATCCTTTAGACTTATAGAATTCTCTGTCTTACTGGGTGTTGCTGATGAACTCACTTTCCTTCCATGTAATCTTAATTTTATTTCTGTTCCTTTCCATGCTTTCTGGCTGAGGTCATCTCCTTGACCCACCTCTTAACAATTCCAGCTTGATAGAAGATTTCCATGCACCCTTCCACATCTGTATGTGCACATCTTTCCCATCACCAGGCATCACAGACAATTACTTTCACGGGCAAACAACGTCAGTCAACCTTTAATCAATTTCCATTGGATTAATTTTTACAAGTGTTGCGTTATTACCAGGAAGGGAGATGAACAAAGGGAATGAAGACAGACAGAAAATCCCAGGACACCAGTGCCTTGCTCTGAGAGGCAAACATAATTAATTGTAGTGGTTTAATTTCTGCACCTTCTGCTTGCTCCCATGTCAAAGCCCAGGTGCTTTAACTGGCATGTTAATTAGTTCTGTGTTAGCAAACGGAGATGGCACGGTTGTTAAAGGCATAAAATTGCAAATGCAAAATACTGCTACCCTGGGCCAGCTGACATTTGCCTGCCATATTCAAGCAGATCTATCAGTCATACAGAGACCTGATGAGAATAAATGTCATGGGGTCCAGGACCCACTTGTTCCTTTGGGGTCATGTCATAACTTCATAGTCATGATCTGATGTTATCTCAAAACAACACATGGGGGACTTTCGTGTCACTGACCTGTCATTAATTTAACTTATGGTTGTTTCCTAAATCCGTGCAGACGGGGTGGGAGTAGAGGGAGCATGACCAAGACACTATGTGTGTATATATGAAGATATGCTTGCTTTTTAATTAGACACCATGGTCTGTCCTGGTCGATGGATTGACCTAATTTCCCATAGAATCCTCTTCAGTATGTGGCAGATATGAAAATGGGAAAGGTATTTCTGTAATTCTTTCTATCCTCACCATCACCTCACAAGTTGGAGAAATATCACTTTAGTTGCAGCTGGCAAACTGGGACAGAAAGCTTTTCAGATCTATTTACTCATGATATCATCTGAAATACAAATCCATTGATGCTTTCTCATGCTGGAGGACCCAATCACAATAGTACACGTTCCTAACCACAAGCAAATGAAACAAAAAATTGTTTGAGATGAGAATGACGAGCTGATTTTACTTTAATTTAATAGGACTGTACACTGGCAAAAAACAAGAAGTACCTACTATAATATTAAAATACTTTTTCCTGAAGTATGGATTTAATTAGAAAAGCTGAAGTGGCATATACAGTATGAAAAGGGTATCTTAACCAGTTCCCAAGTTTATGGGTAGAATAAAATAAACTGAGAATCTTATTCACCCTTTTTAATATCTCTGCTTTTCATGTGACCCACTTGATGTGGGAAACTGATTTTTAGTTTGATTTTGCTATAAGTTTAGTCGGATTTTGTTATATAGCTTTGCAGCCATGTCGAGGCAAGGGTTAACCTCTGACATTTAGTTTGGTCCTATTCTTTGTAACCTTGCTAATAAGGACTTCTCTGAGCTCAAATATAGATAACAAGGACTGGTGCAAGACAACTAAAAGAGATGGACTGATAAGGACTGATAACCAGCACCCTACCGTCTGTAAGAAGCACCCCTCAAGCTGAAACTGGTTTGGCAGCTTGGAATTCAGCCAACACAGACAACTCAGCAGTTTTGGGCCAAAGGTTAAAATTACACAGCGAGGAAGACTACGAGCCTTCGTAAGGAAGATTGCAAGCCTTCATCCAGAAGACCCTCACAGACGACCACCAGATGACATTGCGCAAGTGCTAAAGAGGGGCGGAGTCTGACAATGACTTGCTGGAAATAATTATAATAATCATGTTTATTACCAGAACTAATTGTAATAATCCAGTCCACTTAGATAAACTTTGTCATAAATAGGTGCATGCTTTGTGACTCGGTGTGCAAGTTAGAGGAACGATCCCCCTTGCACCCAGTGCCGTAATAAACATACCTGCTTTATAACTCTCTGTGAGTTGTGGAGTTTGTTTCCGCACGTCACACTCATCATTCTTCAAATAAAAAAATAATTGAAAACCAGCAACTTCATACTGATGCTGGAATAAAAGCCATCGAAGTTTTAAGGCACTCTATGCTGAGACCCTACAGGATTTTGCATGGTGAACTCTCCCATCGGTATGGAAATGAAAACTTCAAATTCATTTTGTTTTCACAATGGGAAAATGTCAGTCTCATAGCACTGAGACTTTATGAAGTATGCAGAAATTTACTAGCTGAAAGCAAAACTGAAATGATATTATATATGTTCCAAGGATAAAATATTCCCTCAGAAATGAACAATTCAACCCTTTGAAAATCCAAGCAAGGGCAGGAGGTATCGTATGGAAATCTAAGATTGCAGTAAAAAATGGAGAAAATTCTAGTGCCATCTATTGGCATGAAAATATATAGGTGAAAAAGAAGCTGGGCTCATCTGTGTATATCCAAACAAGGATAAAGGAGGCTGTTTGTTTTAATCATGTCAAGTTAAGATATTTGTAAATATGCAGTTTTATGTTTAGTCTTTTTAATGATGTTGTATTTTGGGTAAATATGTTGACTTTAAAATTAATCACTGTTGTAATCAAGCTACAGCGAAAGATGGGGATTTGAATGTAATGGGAATTAAGAGTCATTGCTGAGTGGATAAATGCTGGCATACTGTTTAATGCTCTTAAGCAGGTTTGCAGTGTCATCACAGACTGTATTCAGGCTAGTAAGCAGGTTTAAATCTCCCACGGAATAAAAAGTTGAGGAATCTTTAGTTCCTAGATATTTCCTGTCTTCCCTGATCAGCTGCAACTGGAAAATATTTTCATGCCTGTGTCTGGGCTGAAGCAAAGAGAGATTTCCATTCACAGAGAGTCAGTAGGAGGCAAGCAGCCAAGACGGGCATCCAACATCATTGAAATTCAAACTGAATATCTCGTTTTAGTAGGGACTAAATTAGCGAGGCCAAATTAGCATCAAATGATCCTCAAATTTTCCATTTCAAATTAATCTCTCTCCCTGTGTTCCCTCTTTGTCAACAGGACAAATCAGACTCCAGGTACTTGGGACATCATTTGACAACCCAGGTCCTTCCCAAGCCAGCGTGAAAGACTTTATTAAGGGTATGGGACTGCTAAGCTCTCTGTCTTTGAAACTCCAACACGTGGACCTGCACTCATAAACCAGCTCAAGACGATAACAGAACGAGAGACAATAAGTGAATGATGCATGTTACACTGAGCTCAGGCTTGCTAAAGGCAGCAGTGCTTTCCCCACAGGTGGACAGTGTGTCTCTGAAGAGCAGGAGAATGGGGACAGAGGCATTCCTCAAGCTTACCTTCTTCATTATGCTACAAAAAGCAACACAGAGTAGCACACAGGAAGACTTGCTGTAGAAACAAAAACCTGAGAGATCTCTGAAGGAACAATAACATCTGTAGTGCATATCCATGGTGGGATGTTCGTGCAACCACTAACTTTTTACAGGATTTATCGTGTCTGCAAATAATTCCTTTCTAAAGAAAACTGAAGTGTTTGTTACCAAAATCCTTTGGTTTTGGGGAAGGAACTTAATCTCATTTATTGTGTCCATTATTAATGAAAAGTTAATGGAATACTACATCCTAAAACTTGACTTTGGGACATAGCACTGAAGTCACCCATGAGTTTTAATATGGAGCCAGGACCTTCCCATGGAGACAATACATATTTTTTAACAGTGGCTTAGACTGAAAAAATCTGAACAGTGCTGAACATCTTTTCCATACATAGGTTTTTCCAATGAATAGCTGCCTTCGTGGTTAGAAATATGAACCTGATCTCTAGGCCACACATATCCAACCTCAATATCCATCTGCTTAACCCTTTTGTATTCTATACTAGATGCAAAGTTTCCAATCTTTATAAGCTTGCACATACCTTCGGGTTTTTTTTTCCCCAGTGGGCATTCAGAGCTCCCTATTATACATTTAATGCCATATATAGTTGATCTTCTGAGTCATGAACCCCTTAGAAATGAAACCCTTAGGGTCAGAAGCTGTGTATTTTATGCAAGTCTTCTTCTAAAATGTTCACCCTAAAGGCATCCTTACAGATGATTATCAGGTAACTTCTTGATTTTCTACTTGTTAAGGCAAAAATCTTCCAAATCTTCCACTCTGAGATGGACTTTACAGATTTTCAGCTGGCCCAGATGCTTAAAGGTTTGTGTTCTCTGTCATGTTAGCATTTTCCTTCATTTTCAAGCAGCGTCTTTACAGCTGCTTACACTATCCCAGTGCCTGAGATGGAGACAAATTAGTTCACAATCCTTCGAAAAATCCTTCTAAAACTCACTCTTTACAGTTTCACGGGCTGGCATATCAAGATGAAGAAGAACTCAAAAGACATCTGCTATTGTCCTGAATATTGCTGAAACCTTGGTCCATAGCCAATACCCTGAGAAAAGTCCACTTCTGAATTATCCCAGGATGAGAAGGATGCTGGGCAACAGTGATGTGACATGGAAACGAAGCCTGGAAGTTCTGGAAAACAACTTTCATGATTCTAGAATGTGAGTTACCTCTCCTGCCACCTGAGAACATGATATGTCTTCCTTTTGGGTGCTAGGCTCAGGGTAATAAAGGCATCAAGTCAAAAACAGAGCTCTGTTTTTCTGTATGACATGGATTTCTATGCCTTCACAACTCCAGTGTCTCTTGATTCAGTATGCAGAATTCTCACATGCTTCTGAGTTCTGTACGAGATCTGGGAAAAGGAGGGTTTCTGTATCGACATGGTAAACCAGCTTTTCACTATGGATTTATTTTTGAGCCATGCTTTGCTTGTATCCTCCCTCTCCTCTCCCTATTTTTTTAATGTTATTTTCTTTGATTTCAGTATAAACAGTAGTACATTTCAGTGCATAATAGAAAGAGAAATATCTGGTGTTGACATCAGAATTCTCCCTGAGGCAACATGGCAAAAATTACGTTTCTGTGTGTGTGTGTTTGCGCGTGCACACTCACAAAAAGAAGAGTCACCTTGGAAGACAGGGAAAATCAAAATGTTCTTCAATACTGGTGTTGGAAAAACTGAAGGGGTTGCTTCTCATCGTTATTCTCAGAGGGTGGAAAATGTTTTCTCCAGGTTAAAAGAAGACCACAGTTTCATTAAAGTTGGACTGGCTCAATCTAGATAATATTCAAAATTTCAGTGTTCTGACCTGGATTAAAAGCAACATCTTCCTCCCCAACCAAAACCTTCATGCTCATTAAAAATCTGTGAAAATATTCCTTGGCATTAAAATGCAAACGAACAAAAACCCCAATCAAATGAAAAAAAAAAAAAAGAAGAAATTAAAAGGAGAGCTTTGCACAGTTTTCAAGGGAGGAATCTGAGTTTCTCTGTTCCAATTCCTTCTTTTCTGTTCCCCAGCATACAAACCTTTTGCCCAAAAAACCTCTCAGGATCTGAAAGATAGGAGTTTTCTGCAAGTAAAAATCAGTGCGGATAGTTTTCTTTTATTTGTGCAAAAAAACTTGGTAGTCACAGAAGGACACCACATCATCTTGGAAACTGCTGTGACTCTTACTCCATGGAATAGAGACATTTTTGATAGGATTAGTTTCTGATGGCACTTTTCTGTGAAAAAAATGTGCATTTTACATCAACAAAGAAAGGCCAAGTTACACAAGTGGTAGAACTTTGATATTCTGGCTTGATACCAGACAGCTCTCTGCAGACAGTCATCCCTCTTGGTGGGCTCTTCCTTTCCCTTCATTCCCATTGCCCATGGCACGTAAGGCCTAGTTGTGCAACTCTCCTGCATTTTGTATGGCACACTTTGATCCTGCACCTGTCCATCACATCTCCCATCCTCTTCACACAACCTCACATTTTTGTTGACTGCATTCAGCCAGGCTCAGTGATCAACTCTATTGAGTGGTTACATCTCTATACCCAAGCAGAAATACCCACTCAGCAGTATCAATCCTAGCAAACTCTCCAAAAACCTTATTATTAGGTGACATTATTGCAGTCTTCAGACCTGCACCAATCCTACTGCAGGATTAAGCCAGTGACTTTCAGTGGCTCCTCTCTCATGTTGATTGTCTACAGCAGAGCAGAAATAAAGTCTTTCAGCCAGCATGACAATGTGGCCATCCCATAGAGAAGAGCTGTGCCAGTCATTTGGTTTCGTGCTATGATGTGCTCTTTTCTGTTTGAGTGCTTGTGCGTGTTGGTTTTGTGGGTTTTTTTGGGGTTTGCTTTTGTTCTTTTTCAAAACATTCTTTGTATTATTTACCATCTGATGATTGCCGTGTGTGCTTAGTCCCAGAAAGAGCTCACACGACCTTGCAAGAATTCCTCCTGCATATTACACTCATACAGATCTTTATATTTTTATTGAAATTTTCTTCATGAGCTGCTTGTATCATTCTCTCTTTGTCTTCTTTTCCCATCTTTTTCTGTGGAGGGATGTTGCACATAAGACGTTGGTGCAAAACTCGTTCAAGTCTGAAAAATGAATTCTTCCATTCTGTTGCTTTGTTCATTGTGATGGAGGAAATTAGTCTTAAAATGAAGGCATGTAAAACAGGTTTGTCCCACTGTCTCTCTCTTAAATATTAATGTATCCCAAAGGAAAATATCTTGCCAGAGGATGTCTTTTATCTCAGAATAAAAAAAAAAAAAGAAATTTATACAGTTGTATGCTCCTTTTGGTCAAAGATTATCACTGGGAGAGGAGTGGGAATACAGGGAATGAGTTCTGCAGGGACTTTTGATAACCATAAGGAAGAGATCTGTGTCAGTTGATTCTGAATGTTATTGTAGTCATCTTTTCACTTCAGCAGTACACGCGACATCAGGTTACTGAGGTACACATTAGTCAATGCTGGGGAATGCCAGGTAATGTTTGATTCTTTCAGTAGGAATATCTTGTGTGTTTTTTAAATTGTAATGTATTTCGGTGATTATCTTCCTGCAGCCAATTCTTAATAACTCAGAATAAAGGCTAGATACTGACTTCAGCTAGTGTAATGAAGTGCTTTTCTTTAGTAGCTGAAAAATTAGGGCACTACTGGAGTTTTTTTAGAAGTGATTCTATAGGAACACAAAAGTACAGAAGCATAGATGCAGATGTAAAGCTGAATATTGAATTTAGTCCAGGTTTTCATCACGAAGTTAGAAAATGTAGTTATTACCCAGCCTGTGTGCAGTTTCAAAGCTGGTCTGGAGCTCTAAAACAATAAGCTCCCTTTCATTCATCAGGTGAAAGCCATTTCTAGATTTCCCAACAACAGCTGCAATATTACTAAAGGGAAAGTTTGTGAGATGAGTGAGTGTCTCCCTCACTTTGCTGAGTTAAAAAGGATTTGACCAATCATTTTACAAAGATTCTGGTACACATCTTGAGTTCAGAAGTGCTGATCTGCCTGCTCTGGGCCCCCAGTGGGCCAGGCTGAGCAGAGATTGTCCTACCCTGGCTTGCATCTCTCCCCAGCAGTATATTTTTATGTATTAAATTTATTACCAGCATCGCATTCCCAAAATACTGAAGTGGCCAAGGATCGCTGGACCACCAGAGACTCTATGTCCTCATAAATGAGTGCAAGTCTCACAGTCAAGAAGGATAATGGGTAGGATGATAAGTCTCTATAGAGGCAGTCTTAGAAGGGGCAAATGCTGTCAGACCAGTACAGCAGCACTAGAGGAACTTGGAATATATTTGGTGCAAAGGGGTTCTCAAGAAAAGACTTGCTATCAAAGGCTGTTGCCTGCCCAGACTGACTCTGTGAAAATATTAGGGACCAACCTTTGTCACTTCTATATCTGTACGGTTAAAGATGCACTCCTGACTCCAGGGTGAGTGACTTGTAATTTTCTATGCTCCACTTGAAAAGGCAGCAGAGCTGAAAGTCACAATTATTTTGGGTTTTTTCCCTCCTTTTACATCAGTAAAACATTAATTTTTAAAAATACATTCTGGCAATTCTGTTGCAACTTTTTTGATAAAACTAATGAACGTTTGTCAAGACAGAAAAGGAGAGAGAGGAGAAAAAATGCCTGAGACTAAAACCTAGCAAGAAAGCCCTCATGTTAGTTCAATATTGACATTATTTTAAAACTTATGTGGAAGGAGGCAAAAGCTCTTTTTGATGACGTTAGGAAGGGGAAATCAGGTTTCATGAAACTCATACTGATTACTGGTATGATCTTGAAGCCACTCACTTTGAACAAGTGTGAGCTTCCATTTCCTAGCCCAGAAATGGATGCAATAAAAAGTTGTTTCACACGAGTGATGTGGGGTTTGCTGACCTTTGCACTCTGCTTTGCCAGAGGGCTCAATGGAAGGACAAGGAGTTGTATCCACCAAAATGCTGTGACATTTTCCCATTGTTTAAGCACACTCTCTTACATACTTCAAGTTCACTACCCGCTTAAAGAAAACCTTAAAATTAATCTTCCAGAGCTATTTGAGTCTGTGTATTGGCACCTTCCACACATCTTCTTGGCTCCTATGGTACCAGCACCACCACTCAGCGGTCTGTGCCTCTTTGCACATTGATCCCTGTAAATCCAGGGGTGAATATTGGCTCTTCCCCAGTGAGCAGCAGCACAGAGGTGAGGATCCAACCATCAACCACAAGCACACACAGCGCCACTCTATCTTATACCTCCTGCAAGCTAACATTCTGCATCCATCTAAAGCAGGCTAAAGGTTTTCTTCCCCGAGAGGCACTTTTTCTTGTCATATCAACCCTCTTAATCTTTTTAATCTGCTTTAGAAGAAATGATGGCAATAGATCACACTCCAGAGTTGCAAACAAATAGCCTTAAAGACAAAAAGATGTATAGCATAAAGAAGTGTACGAGTCGTTGCCCAAGTAGAAAATGTAAATCAGAGTCAATGAAGAAAATAAAATGTGTCAGCCAGAAGAAACCCTGGCAAAACAGGGAAGAATTTTTAAAATAAATCAGCTACAGAATGTGGAGTGCAAAATCTCCTCCTCCATGGGAAACACCAACCAAGATGATTCATCTTTAACCATTCCATCTACACAACCAAAAAGTAGATAGCTGTGACTATCTCTCAGAACCTTCCACCCACCTACGGATCTCTTAAGGTCCTGAGACCATTGTCTGAATTACCCTGATATGTTCCATGGCTGAACTTCTGAAACTCCAAAAGAAGTACCACCATTTCTCTGCAGCTCTTTTATGTGTCACAGAGACTAGGTCTCAATGTCAGCTGCACCTTCCTTCCCCCACTGTCCGCCACTGTCTGTCCCCACTCTCATGTTCAATTTTGTCTTTGAGTATGCCTGAACACATTTTGAATGAGTTGGTTTTGCATAGCCTTAGAGCTAGGAATTAACCTGAGCAGTCTTTTCTGCCTTCATTTCTCTTCCCAGTGAGCCAGTCTTGCTCTTAGCTTAAGCCAATGTATAGACTCTATGAACTAGTGAGGTGTTTTGGCTTGATGGACCCAAGCTGAGTCCTAAACAGACATTGCAACAAAAATATATCCTTCTACAGGGTACAGGTAACGAGCAACCTTCTATAATGTAATAGACAGACTTAAGTACTTATGATGGTGAATTCTAGAGAGCAAGGTGACAACGCATCCAGAGTTACTTCTGTACTGACAGTGGAAACAGAAAGAAGAGCTATATTCCAAGTACTCTCAAGGGAAGAACAAGGGTCAGAAGGGTGTGCATAATCAAAGCCCAAATGGAGATCAGAGGTAAATCAGGAAACTCTTGGGCTAGGGAGTAGAGAAAGACAAAGCCAGGCTGTGAGGGCAAAGAAGCACTGCTGTTATAAACCTCCTCTGTAGTACTCACCTTGATGAAAGACATTGAGTATTTCTTGCAAGAACCCTTGGCATGCAAGTTGCAGGAGAAAAGCCACATACCATGTGTGTGTCGAGAGAGAGAGAGAGAGAGGTACATTAGCATTGTTATCATGAATCTGGACCATAGCATGAAGGTCACCCCACAAAGTATTTCCTATGTGTGATAACCTTCTCCTCTGGAATCTGGGTGGTATAAAGGGGGAGCTACATGGGTGATGGAGCAGTTCTCTGAACTGGGGAAAAGTACCTTGATCTTGGCTGAAACTGTGTTGCCTCTTTATTAATCAAAGCAGCTGCTCACTGAGATTGTGCATTAGTAGGTTTTCTTGAAGGTTTGTAGTCCCTTTTCCACACCTATTGCCCCAGAGCAGGTTGTATATCTGGTGGAATAAGTAAGCAGGCAGAAATTATTTAGATAAAAGATAGAAAATTCCCAGGAGGAAAACAGCTGTGACGTACATATTTTTGGAAATGCCTTCAGCATAACTTCAGATCACCTAACTGTCTGAAGAACCACCCTTGTTGCAGCTCAGCTCTTTCTCACATCTGGTGTTTGGTGTCTTGGTCTCTTATGCTCGCCATCTCCATCTGCCCTCCATCTCTTTGTCATCCACATTTGCACACCTCACTTACCATGCTCTCCATGCCTGGTAAGCAGCTAAACAGGAATTATCGCTGAAAGCACCTGGGATACAGATTACCGGTGTTTACACACTGATGCCTGAGTGACCTTTTGAAATCTGCGGACATGAATTTTCTATCTCATTTCCCGTGGGAAAATATTTACGTACTGTTGAATGGTCTGAGCTTGCTGTTATCATGTTGCTACTGTGATTCACAAAACATTACTGGGAAATAAAATAATAGGAACAACAAACACCAGCATTTGTCTGAAATGGAGCCTGAGAGATGAGTCGCAGGAGCCTGGGGCACTAACAACAGAGTACAGCATGAGAGCATGCATGTGACATTGACCTCCCACTCACAGGTAGCTATCTGCCGCGTGCTCTATCTCAGCTTGTGGTAATTTATTCATATACCCCTGGAAAATAAGATCAAATCTTCTAATAGTTTGTGAACAACCAGTGTTAAACAATGCAGCTGATAGTTTTCTGAGAAAATGAATTTACTGGTAAATAACAGTCCTTAATTTATGGATGAGGGAGAGATTTACAATGCATTTCTTGTTACAGAAGTGGAGGTGGGAGAAAGGAACGGAAGGTGGCCTTTGCGCTAACTTTCCAGCACCATAAATCTTCTGTCCTCACAGCATCAAAATGGCCTCAACATCACCGTGGTTTTCTGTCCTCTTCTTCACCCTGGTTTCTGTCAGATGTTAGAAGGAGTAGATATAACACTGAAAGGGGGGAAGGGGGAAAAGAAATTACAAACATGGCACATTCAGTCACCCTCCATCTGTTGCTCTTGACGGCATCTCTCAGATGGGAGTGTGTTTGCTTGGTTGTACCAAGTGGTGAAAATGAAAGAGTGGAAAGTTTTTTTGGATATTCTGAGAAGGGACATGGAATGCATTGTTAGCCAGAATATGAGACTAACATGTGAAAGGGAGGGCTTGAATGTAGAGAGATCTTCCAATGACGTGGCTGTAAAAACCATCAGTAGATGCTGACCCTTTTTGCCAGTACTGTTTTGTTGTTTCTTTGCTTTGCACCCACCTGATAGCAAGTTTGTGGTCACATCTTTAAGGTGCGACTATATTTACATTCTGCATTGTAAATACGAAGCATTGTGAAGTCCTGGAGCTGCAAGATGCTGCTATATTATAGGTGTCAAATACCCATTTTTTAATTGATAATTACTGTATTGTTAGTATTTATCACTTACCAGTACAGTGTACAGTGACACCTGAGTGATCTGGAGACTTCGAGACCATAACACCATTCAGAGGGGGAAGTATCTGTCACAGCACTGAAGCAGTTGTTCCAGTTGGGGCATAGTATTTGATACTGCTGTTTAGTTTATTTGCTTTTTATGCTCCATGCAAAATGCACATTTTAACATAACCTAAAACAAAGCAAAAAAAAAAATCAAAATAGCTCTTTATAGCATAGGCACTGAACACAATGTTTTGGGAAAGCAAGTTAATAATCTAGAAAGACATTCAGACTATTCAGTTTCCAAAAAGTGGGGTCCTGCTTAAACAGGTCACACCTGCAGTAGATGAATTATAAATTGCACAGATTTCCTCATATGTCAAGGCATACATTAATGTCATATAGGACTGAACCTCCTGCTTCCTCCAGCTGCTGTGCTGGATTGGCTATGAAACCTGAGATGGGCCACAGTTGTCAGAGGCTGGCTTACGAGGTCCCAACCCTACAGCCAACCTGGACTAGCCCCCGTGTCTCACAGCTTTCCATGTCCCCTGATTAGGGGATAATGCTTTAATCTGCTAGAAATTAAGTAGAGATCTTTCAGTTCCTTAGAATATTCAGCTCCTTCTGTTTACACTGGTGACCAAAACGAGATATACCCTCCACCAGCTATCTCACCAGCTTCAGTGTTCAGTCAACAGGACAACACAGGGGCCCCAAATCACTGTGGTTAATCCCTGAGGGCTGTTTGGTGGGACCTTTCTAGCTGCTGGTTGAAGAACCCAATGGGTTTGTTGGGTCATTCTGTCCAACAGGGTTGTGTATGAAAAATGGGGCCATTAATAGTCCAGAGAAGTGCTTGCTGATATCCACTGTGCTCTCCTAGAGCTCCTGTGATTTCGATTCTCCTACCCAGTGACAAGGAATTGCCTCTCTCCTCTCTCCATCTAGGTAATCCAAAGCTGATTGATCTCCATAGAAAAAGTAATCATAATGTCCCTTCTTGAAGTGGGCCACATCATGCTCCAGCTGGAAGAGCAGGAACTACACAAATCACCACAGTTCCTCAAGGAGTCTGAAAAGTCTCTTTTGTCCTGTTTTCAGAAGTCTGTAGGCAGAACTTCTTAAATGGCAAGATCCAAATCTCTCACATAAATTAAATAGGGAAGGAAGCCAAGGGTTTCTGGCATGTCATGAACAGAGGCTGGGAGAAGAATTTTTTTCCTTTACGTGTCACTGGGTTCAACAGGGCAAAGGGTGTGCTTTCAACTTCCAATTCAGCTCCAAACTAACTGAAGGAGCTGATCTCCATTCTTTCCTGACATTGAGCTCAGAGGATAAAACTGTGAGTGCAGGAAGACATGGAAAGTGGGAAGGGAAACCTGCTAGGGCTGTGGTGGAAGCCAGCACTTCAAATCCAGCATCAGGTTTAACTCTAGTCAACCCATCTGCAGCCAACTGGATTCCTTCAGGGACAAGATAAGCCTGCTCTGTCCACAAGTCCTTTCTAGGCACTGAACATGGGGGAGATTTTGAGCTGAAGATTCCTCTGCAAGTAACTGCATGATGAGTCCTACTTGGTCTGCCATTGATTCTCCAAAGTTGCAATCTCCAGCTGGTTTACTCAGTCTCTTTTACTCAAACAAACAGAGATGCATGCTTTTCCCTTTTCACAGCAGATAAGAACCTAATGTATATTGGTACTTCACCTGGATATTTCTCCAGCAACACTTGAGTAAGCTGCACCAGACCCACCTAACTCCTCATTTCAGGAGATTATTTGAGAAACACAATTTAGTTGTTAAGTCATACACAGACCCTGTTGTGTGCGGCCCCTCCTTTGCCAGACACTAGGCTGCAGAGTAAGACTTTAAGGGTGACAACTGATTCAATTTAACTGGGTGCCCATCACACACAGAGGTTACATATATACACCAAATCACTCCTTTTAGCCAACAGAGAGCAAATCAGTGGAGATGATGAAAGATTTTAGGGCATGATTCATCTTATTCTGAAACAGATGGCTGTTCTTAGATCAGCTAAAGGAAGCACACAGTGAAATGCTCTATCTCTGTTGACTGCATGTCCATTGCCCATACTGGGAGCTCAATCAGCTGGCTCAGATGAAGGCACCAGTATTGTAGACAGAATCACAGAATCACAGAATCACAGAATGTTCGGGGTTGGAAGGGACCTCTGTGGGTCATCTAGTCCAACCCTGCTGCCAAAGCAGGGTTATCTACAACAGGCTGCACAGGACACCTGAAGTTAAGTGTCTTCATTGGCATACTACCCTGAAAGGTCTCAGAACTTCTGCAACTGGTGGCATCTTCTTGAAAGACAGTGAAACCGAAAAGGGAGAAGGAAAACTGAGGGTGTGTGGGGGCATCCAAGATGCACAGTGTATCTAAATTCAGGGCAGAGCTGTGATTACACTCAGTGGCTCTCCTCCCCAAAGAAGATGGAGTGGTGGAGACTGCATAAGCTTAAGTTGTGCTAAGTTTGGGTTTGTACCAGATATTCTGCCTAAATTATACAGACTCCTATGCACTTCAACAAATGACAGCAGAAACAGCAGCGTTGAAAACAGCCTTTGGAGACTGTCCATATTTGAGACCGTCCACATTTGAGATCTTAAATAAGATGAGGATTTATCTGACAGGTCATACCCAGTGAGTGACATCAGAGGCACAAGAAGAACAGTCAAAAGACAACATGGTAAATTCCATGCTTTATCTGTTAGTGCTAGTAAGTGTTTCAAATTAAGCGAAGTCCACAGATTTGGGGCTTGACTTTTTCCTATTCGGAAAGAATGCTTAAACAGTTATTCGTTTCCCATTGAAGGCAGTGCAATGTAGGTACCCACTCAAAGTTAAAAATAAGATTAAATGAGTACGTGGCACTTTGCACCTCTCCAGAGGAAATAAGTGGGGCCATCACCATTCCTGTTATCAAATGCAACCGTGCATCTTGCATGGACTGAATGTCTCTGTCTCTTTCTTTCCACTTTTGCAAGCTATTGTGGAAGTATCTAAATAGGGCACAGAAGTATCTAAGTAGGGCACAGGAAAAGTTTTGCCTGGGGAAGGGCTGATATAAATGGTCCCATGTAGTTTTCTTGCACTAACTGTGGTGCTATAGCCATGCCTCCTTGTATTGGGTTTGTGTTGCAAGGTTTTGGTAGCAAGGCAGGGGGGTACAGGGACGGCATCTGTGAGAAGCTGCTGGAAGCTTCTTCTGTGTCTGATAGAGTCAGTGTCAGTCGGTCCCAAGACGGACCCGTTGCTGGCAAAGGCCAAGCCAATCAGTGACAGTGGTAGTGCCTCTGTGAGGATGTATTTAAGAAGGGGAAAAACCTGCAGAGCAGCAACTGCAGCTAAAGAGAAGAGTGAGAATCTGTGAGAGAAACAGCTCCTCGGACACCAAGGTCAGTGAAGAAGGAGGGGGAAGGCACTGGAGTGGAGATTCCCCTGCAGCACATGGTGAAGGCCAAAGTGAAGAAGGCTGTCCTCCTGTCCGTGGAGGACCCCACACCAGAGCAGGTGGATGCCTGAAGGAGGCTGTGATCTCATGGAGAGCCCATGCTGGAGCAGGCTTCTGGAAGGACCTGTGGACCTGTGGTGAGAGGAGCTCATGTTGGAGCAGGTTTGGTGCAGGACTTGTGACCCCATGGGGTACCCAAGCTGGAGCAGTCTGTTCCTGAAAGACTGAACCCCATCGAAAGGACACATGCTGGAGCAATTAATGAAGAATGGCAGCCCATTGGAAGGACCCACACCGGAGAAGCTGAGAAGTTCTGGAGGGCTGTCTCCCATGGGAGGGATTCCACACTGGAGCAGGGGAAAAGTGTGAGGAGTCCTCCCCCTGAGGAAGAAGAAGTGGCAGAGACAGTGTGTGATGAACTGACCACAATCCCCATTCCCTGTCCTTCTGCACCGCTGGTTTTGGGTGATGTAGAGAATTCAGGAGTAAAATTAAGCCCGGGAAGAGTCATGGGGGAGGGGAGGTGGGGAGATGTTTTAAGATTTAGTTTTAATTTCTCATTGTCCTACTCTGATTTGATTGGTAATAAATTAAACTAATTTCCCCAAATTGAGTCTGGTTTTGCCCATGACAGTAACAGGTGAGTGATCTCGCCCTGCCCTTATCTAGACTCCTGAGCCATTTGTTACATTTTCTCTCCCCTGTCCAGCTGTGGAGAGGAAGTGATAGAGCACTTTTGGTGGTCACCTGGCATCCAGCCAGGATCAGCCCACCACACCCCTGGAAGCTGAAGGTCATCTGCAAATTTCTGACAAAGAAAGGCCAGAGTGGGGAGGCAATCCTGCCTGCAGGCTGATACCTTTCACTTTGCTCCAGGGTCTAGAAAGTGTACAGCAGTTCAAAGTCCTCTCTTTGCTTTGGAGTCTTACCTGGGAGGGACTACACTGAGGATCTTTTGCTTTCTGAAGCTGAAACAGTTCTGTTACCCTGGGCTATAACTGAACCCAGCAACAAACTGAAAGGCCGTTTCTCCATCAGCAGTGTTTTGATGACTTGCTGAAAGAGAGCTTTTTGATTTCCTTTGAGGAAAGAAGGGCCCAGGGTGAGTAATATGGGGAACAAATAATTAATTTTGCACAAAAATCATCCATTTTGAGAATATTCATGCTAAAGAATAATGACTTCCAGTAAGAGAAAGTCTAAAAAAATATGCTTAATATAACTTTTTGAATTCAATGACAATAGCACAGGCAGATTTCCTGGATCTGGTGAGCCAGGTATTAAACATTATTTTTAATCTGCTCAAAACCAATTTTATATCTTTAAAGTGACTTTCCTGAAGGACTTACAATGATGAAGGAAAAATGAGACAAAACATTCAGAGAAATGAGAATCTTTATAGTTACACATGCCACTCCATGAAATGTAACTTCCTTTTTAATTGTAATGACCATTCACTTTAATTTCCTCAAAAAAAAAAGTCTTTATCTGTGGACTGGTAGGATTTTTTCCACAAAGAACTGGACGAGAGACCACATGGGCCTCAAAGAATTCCCCGATCTGAAACCAACAACCCAGTGCCTCGTAATGCTCTGCCAACTCTAAAACTCTCTCAAGAAAAAAAAATCTAACAGTAATTTTGGGGAAATCATTTTACTTCTCTGGGGATCCTGTCCTTCATGGCGGCTTTCTGGGATGCTCAGCTCTCCATAGCAGGAAAAGTTTTACTTTGTGGCCTTTCAAGTTCAGGCCCGTTATCTGAGCTCAAGAAGGACTTACCTACAGCTTAGACCAACCTCATGAGACCAACCTCATGAGCTAATCATAGAATCATAGAATCATAGAAAGTTTTGGATCAGAAGGGACCCCTAGAGGTCATCTAGTCCAACCCTCCCGCAGCGAGCAGGGACACTGCTAACTAGATCAGGTTGCTCAGAGCCCTGTCCAACCTGGTCTTGAATGTTTCCAGGGATGGGGCCTCCACTACCTCTCTGGGCAACCCGTTCCAGTGTTTCACAACCCTCA
>Ga0065711_1030414_pt1 | contig 32595 bp, 15 predicted proteins | sample Hoacrofraction12_FD_59098 | JGI IMG/M metagenome (GOLD analysis project Ga0065711, IMG submission 59098) | Hoatzin crop microbial communities from Cojedes, Venezuela - Epithelial fraction 12 v2 (version 2) | ecosystem: Host-associated > Birds > Digestive system > Esophagus > Crop | place...
AACACAGAAAACCAGAAACTAGTCAGCTATTACAGCTCCCATATGAGCGTGGATCTTTATCCTGTGCAGCCTGCTGTAGGTGACCCTGCTTCGGCAGGGGGGTTGGACTAGATGACCCATAGAGGTCCCTTCCAACCCCTACCATTCTGTGATTCTGTGATTCTGTGATTACAGCAAAACCCACTTACTGTGGTACTAACCAGTTAGAGCCTGGAACATTCGTTTAAAAAAGAGATCTTGTTAGGCACAAGTGCTGGTACTATCAGGTCCATCACATTCCAGTACTTACTTACCAGCACGCCATAGGAGCCTGTATGACTATTGTCCTTAGTTTGAGAAGAATATGATTGGAACAACATGACTGGGAGATAGCTAGGACAATGCTCTTGCTCAGACTCCCATGGTACCAATCATTGTAACAGCTAGGCACTAGTACTAAACAGACATAAAGAGATAATTTTCTTGTTTATCTGACGTATGTAATTTGTCACTGTGGTAGCACAATAACTACATGGCAATTTATTGTGGTGATTTTTTTTAATATTAACTTCTTCTCTGCCAGTCTGTGACTATTGGTTGTATTGATTCAGTTTTTGCAGTACTTAGAAAGTACCTAGTTTCCTAGGAAACTTAGTGAAAACAGCTGTATATGATAGAAAAATACAGCAACATCTGAAGGAATTCTGGCTAGATGAGAAAGTAAGTGTAGTGAAAATGAAAGTGAAGGCTTTGATGCTTATATGAAGTACAATTATCTCTCTAAAACCTATATGCCTTTAGTTTATAAAAAGAACTCCTTGTCAAGTTCAAAAGAAGCAGTGGAGCATACTTTGGAAAAAGAAGCAGTGGAGCACACTTTGGATGTTTCGAACCACAATCATTATCGTACAGTGCTCAAAAATACATCCAAGAGTAAAGTGATTCTTTCCTCTCCTACAGAATATTTATTACATTAATAGATAGAATGAATACATAGAAGATGCTTGAGCCATTCGTGCAGTACCAGGAGCAATTAATTTTGGACAGAAAATTCGTGCAGTACCAGGAGCAATTAATTTTGGACAGAAAATTCTAAAAAGAACTCCAGCATTCCAATATTAACCTCCCTGCCGTATCTTATTTGCTCAGTTTTGCAATATAGAGTTCTCTCACTTTGAATTTGCACTAGCCTCTGCAAATTTCTTCCAAACTCGAATAGTGGGTTCACTTGTCATTCTACTAATAGTGATTGCCTTAAAAAGTCATTTCAATAACTAAACTGTTTCATCATTTTTAGCTGTCACTGGTAAAGATCCCAGAGAGGTGACAGTCTGAATTTAATAAGCAACATTGACCTGACGATTCATCAGGTGTCAGGAATAAATGGGTAAGGTGAACAAATGGAACGGAAGTCAGAAGGAGTGTTTCTGTACACAAAACCAGAAGTCCCAGTTTATATTCATATGGTTTATTGTACCCATTACCGACATCTTGAAGCTCGTGAACTTCAGAGTGACCTCCATTTTTGAAGGGCATGCAATAGAATTGGTATTTTATTTGAAATTTATTTTTCTCTGTCAGGGCATAGGACTCAAAAACTGCCGGGAATTCAGCTGAATCTCTGAACAAAGATTATTGCTGGATTTTATCGTAATGTTGATAATGACACTGACGGGAGGTAAAAATCAGCCAGGTAATGAAGAAATTGAGCTTATAAGAATTTATAGCTTGTCTCATGAGGAAGCATGCCCATAGCCTCCAATCAGATTAATATCTGTCCATGACTCTGTACGCTGTCCTGAAAAAGGAAAGGTCCCAGAAAAGGGCCTTTAGCGCTATGAAAAGAGTACAGGGCTACTAAGAGAATGAGAAATTGAAAAGCAAGTTAGAAGACAGCAAAATAACTGAGAAAAAGAGCTTGGAAAAGAGATGGGAATATTGATATAGACACAGAAGAGTAAATAATGATGTGGCTTTTGGAATGAGGAGAAAGACACTGGGAAGTAAGCAGATACCTAAGGAAGTATTAAAATCAAGATGTGGAAGCAAACAAAAATGGTGATGAAGAACATGAAAAGGACGACGGAGGAAGTGAGGAAAACACACTCAATATATAAGCTGTAAAGAACCATATTCTAGGAAGGTACCACTCATCCCACATCAAATACTTCAATATTTTCTAGAATGATTTTACTTCTCTGTCAAAAGAGCATGAGCTACAGGTAGGCAAAGAAAAGAAGACTTGAAAAAGAGTTTAATGTTAAACTTTGGAAATGCATTACTGGCTCACATAAAATACATCAGAAATTCAATGCATGCACATCTCCTTGGAAACCCGCAGACAAAATCTTTCTACTTGCTATAACATTAATATTTTTACTACTATATAAGAATTATTTTAGATTAAATCCCAGGAATTCTATAGAGTATTTAGGTTCCATAGGGTTTCCCTCTGTTTGGAGATAGTCTGTACTTCATAGGCTTTGGAATTGTCAGCCCTAGGACTGGTGTGCAGAGATACTTACACTTCTATTTCTTCCACTTTCCAAAGGAGAAATGGATGAGCCAGTTATGAATTTCTAATAAATGTAACACTAGCAAAATTTATTAGCATCATCCAGCAGACTATGTTTAAAAGACCACAGTTTTCTGTCCAACTTTTTTACCCCAGAATGAAGCAAAAAGCCAGATCCGTAAGATGACCCTTGGAGCCTTCCAGCAAACAGATAGAAACTGGCCACAAGTTTTCCTGGAGGACATTGGTTGAATTGCTTCAACTGGATTTACCTTTTCATTTATTTCCACTCATTCATTAGATGACTTGTTACAGCTCCCTTTTGCTGATGATTGTCTTGTCCAGTACCTGTTTACGTTACCTTAACTTTTGTTTGTTATGAAAGGAAAAGAAGCATTGATTCCTTCCAAGTGCACTGCCTTGCCATAAGACTATAAAAAGTGTATGAGAAAAGCCAAGGCATATGCAGTGCTTTGACTCAAAATGGATTCCATTAACCTCAAAAATGAGCAGTTGCCTAAAGAAGGTCATAAGCTAATTACTTACCTTATTGTGCATTGCAGAAATTGCAAGAACTACAGCAGAAAGAACACTAGATAATCACTTTAATATTCCATGATAAGATCACAAGAGGGTAATAAAGGACTCGCAGATGCTCTTACTAATTGCAGGAATTTTATGCAGTCTTTTAAGAAAATGAAAAAAAAAACCATGGTCTTGATGATAAACACATTAATTATCCTAAGTAACCGAAGTACTACTAAATGCAAAAAAACACCAATAAAACCCTTAAATTTAGATTGTCCAAGTAAATTTTCAGAAGTGAGCTGTGCTCTAGGGTTCCTCAAAATTTTGGGCACCAAAAATCGGGCCCCCTAAAACATATTATTGCTTTGAACATGGGTGTCAATCTCACTTAATATGTAAGAAACAGACCCTTTAAAATCAGTCTTCATCTTTGAAAATCATAGTCTATTCAAAATTAAACATAAGATGTGGTCTCTATGGGCAACCTGTGCCAGTGCTCAGTTATGCTCACAGTAAAAAAGTGTTTCCCAATAGTCATACAGAACCTGTTATGTTTCATTTCGGGCCCATTGCCTCTTTCCTGTCATGGGGCACCACTGGCAAGAGCCTGGCTGCATCTACTTTGTACCCTGTCTTCAGGTATATAAATACATTGACAAGGTCTCGCTCCAGCCTTCTCTTTTACAGACTGAACAGTCCTAACTCGCTCAGCCTTTCCTCATACGAAAGATGCTCCACCCTCTTCATCATCTCAGTGGCCGTTGGCTGGACTCTCTCCAGTAGCTCCATCTCTCTCTTGTACTGGGGAGCCCAGAACTGGGCAAAGTATTCCCCATGAGGCCTCACCAGTGCTGAATAAATAGGAAGCATTACCCCGCTTGACCTGCTCGCAACACCCCTCCTCATGCAGCCCGGGACACCTTTAGCTTTCTTTGCCACCAGAGCACACTGCTGGCCTGTGGCCTACTTGGTGTCCACCAGAACCCCTAGGCCTTTTCTGCAAAGCTGATATGCAGCCTGTTGCAAATATATATGTGCAAATGTGTATATATATATATGTGCAAATATAATTGCAGCATATACTGGCTCACAGGGCTCTTCCTTCCCAGAGGCAGGATTTTGCACTTCTCCTTATTAAAATTCATGAGGCTCCTGTCAGCCTGTTTCTCCAGCCTGTCAAGGCCCAACTCAATGGCAGTGTGAAGCTCTGGTGTAGCACCCACTCCTTCCAGTTTTGTATCGTCAGCAAATTCATTGCAGGTACACTCTGCCCCATCATCCATGGGGATGTTGAACAGGATTGGACTCAGCAGTGATCCCTAGGATACATCGCTAGCTGCTGAACTCCTACAGACCAGGCAGGTGCTGGTCTTCAAAAACAGTCCACTGGTTGTAGAACCCAAAAGCCTGTCACCAGCACCAGCTCCACAGCCAATTATTGACCTGCATTATTAGTGCCCACCTCCTCATATTCTTTGCCCTCACTGGCAGGATTGAGGATAACACCACCTGGGCCCCCATGCCCTTGACCACCACCCCTGGAGCTCTGAAGTCTCTTCTCATACTGTCCAGGTTGCCTCTGACAGTATCATTAGTACTCACATTGCAGAAAAGCAGGGGGCAGTAGTCAGAGGATCAGACAAGCTTTGCAAGTCCATCCAGAACATCTCGGATCTGGGCCACCAGCAGACAAAAAACCTGTAGATGAGAAGTCAGGCTGGTAGACTGGTGCCTCTGTCCCCTGTAGCAGGGAGTCACCCATTACAGTCACTCGCTGCTTTTTCATGGTGGCCATGCATGGTTTAGCATCAGGTAGCCCAGTTCCTTTACTTCAAGACACGTCTGAATCCTCTTCAGCTCCGAGGGCAGTGAACCCATTTTGTGGGTGTAAGCCCTCACAGGTAGGGCAGGAGCCTTCCTCTTCATGCCTGGTCATCAACTTACATCCTTCTCCTTCTTCATAGGTTACACTTATTCTAGAGATGGACACTGCCTGCATTTCAGTAGTGGTTGGGATCCATGACTTTTCAAGCTGTTGCATCTAGGAGAAGCTCCTTGTTTATCTCCCTTTCATCTTCTCTGATGCTGTGCAGACTGCCCACTTCCTCCCATAGCTCCTCCACTTGGAGGCACAGCTTGTCCAAGATGGCACACCTCCTGCAGTACAGATGGCCATCTCTCCCAGTGTCAGAGAGTGGCATCAGGCATCCCTGCAGCCTGGGGCTGGGAAGGATGCTTCCACCATATGAATCTCTACCTGCATCAAAGCCTCTGCCCTGGCAGGGACAGCGACTCCAAAACTTGCTGGGGAAACTGCCGTGTGGCATGTGACCACTATACCTGACACTGCTTACACTGGCACAAATACATCTGAGGCTTACTTCTTTATGCCTTTCCACACAAAGCGCTGCACCTGTTGACTGTCTTCATGTGCTGTGCTCTATATAGGCTTCTCCCAAGCATTGGCTAAAAGATACTTGACACTTCCTAATCAGGGAGCTCCTGAAACAAAGGCTCCAGGCACCCTGGCTCAAGGGCAGCTGACCACCCTCACACATAATTGCTTGATTTGTCTTTGAGGGACAAAACTTCTGGTCCCAGTGAAGTGAAGAATGAGATTCCTGTTGACTTCGAAGAGATCAAAAATTTCAGTCTTGTATTGTATAATTTCTCACCTGCAGGAACTGATGCTGCTCAGGGATTTTCACTGGAAGCAATGAATAGGATTATAAAAACTTAAGGAATGGGATGACAACCCATGCCAGTTCTTTGCTAAGAATTCTCACCTTGTTTACCAGATTTCTTAGCAAGGAGAGAAAACGCAAGAAAACACACATGACTAAGCTATAGCTATGCATTTTAAATGGTCATTTTTAGTACAAGTATTCAAGAAACCAAGAACATTTCACTCACTGATGGAGATGGTGATAGTGAGCAGTACATGGGAGCTGCAGAAAAGTGATCTGGATCCAGAAGAGTAATTTCTTCATTCCCAGTAGCACAGCAAAGCCAGACCCGGAGTAAGGCATACCAGTCACAGTTGCTTGGGCTTACTAGAAACTGCAATAAAAATATGTCTGACTGTAGATCTTTAGACCTATGGACCATACATCAGTAAAATAACTCTGGCTTGCACAGGCAAAATCTACTGGTGGGTAAAACCTCTGAATATGAATGTGTGGCTGAAAAAACTATGTCGTTTGTCCATTCAGTAGAACCCTCTATTTAGCTGTTCTGTATTTGTAACATCCAGAAATCGGCAGTCCCAGTGCAAGGGCTAAATACAGTCTCCTTATATAAGACAAGACATTTTTCCTTTTCTAGGACAGCAGCACAAGCTCGTTACACAACCTCCAAAGTTTTTACACTAGTTGTTCTGTATAAAATTAGGCTAAAGTATGGGGGGAAATAGTTTGTACCGTGAGGAGTACTAATACAGCTACTACTTCCATGATAATTTCAGGTAGACTAAGGAACACTTAATTGCATGAAGAATCACTGTTTTGCTTTTTTTGCTGCACATTCTTCCAGCTGTTGATACATCAGCTCCAAACTTAAGAACTAGAAAAGAAAGAAAACATACTTTTCAGAAATTACAAAATCTGTAGGGTGTGAGATGTATTAAGAATAGCATACATGAGATGTGGAATCCTATAACTTTATGTGGTAATGTTATGCAGAACTATATGCTGTACTAACAGCCTTTTAATAGTGTGAGTTATCTTGTTAATATAGAGAAAAAATAATTTGATTAGCTTATAAAGTATTCACTAATTTGGGCTGATTAAACTGCTGAGTGCAAAGCAATTAGTAAAAATATTTCATATACTTCTTGTTTTCCACAGCCAACAAATAAATTGATGTTATTAATCCTTTCAAATATAGATGTATTTATTATATATAAATTCTGTTTTTAAAAGGAATGTACTACTTTATCATATATACTCATATCTTGTGTACTACAATCATAAGGCATATCTAGGGATATAGAAGAGCTAATGTCACTATCTTCCTTCAACTAGATTTCTGCAACTTATTACACTGGTCTTCGTAGAGAAAATTTTAAGAAAGTTACTAATTCAAATAGTTAAAAAGTGTTCTATGGCATGTATTATTCAGGATTTAGTGTTAACCTGTTTTGTTAAATATTCTGCTGCTAGAATTTCTTGAAGAAATATAGTCTCAATTCACGTATATAGGAAAGGAGAAAGTAGATTAGTGGTAAACTAATGAAGTAAGCAGTGAGGCTCTAGAGTGCTTTAAATTGTGTGTAAATAACTGGGTACACACAGGTAAATAGTTGAGATAAATCTAAATGGTCATTGTAAACTTGCTATTTGAACCCCAGATTTTAACTTCCTTCAAGCCCTCCCTCCTGGGGAAAGTTGCAATTATAAAAAACTGCTGACTGCATTTCATCCCAGACTCTCTTCCCAAGATGTGTGACAAATACATTTAATTTAATGAGATCAGATTATAAAACTATATGAATTGCTACAGTTTCTATCATTAACTTTAAAGACAACACGGGAACTTATGCAATAATCTATATTATTTTCCCACTTCTTTCCTATTCTTTAATTATAGCTGTAACAAAACTGAAGCAAGATTGTCTCCCCCAGTTTCACTGTTGATACCACCAGTTAGTTGCAAACCTTACTGAATCAATATTCTCTCTTCAAGACAGCGCCATTTGATCTCCCATAGATGAGTTTTTTCCCAGTCCTGCAAGCTGATAAGGTTGCTACACGGTCTGTGAAAACAAAGCACTGTTAAGTGGAAAATGGAAGTTTACAGCTCTATAACGCCAGTAGGATGATTTCGCAATGTCTGGTGACCTAACCTTGGGAATGAAAAACAACTTCTTTGAAAGAGAGATCTGTTTGCTTGGATGTCTGTCTTTTCTACTACCTTGCATTATGGCGCACTACAGAATTGCCCTTTGCAGGGGAAATAAGTGCTTATAAAAGGTATTGCACATATGTTTTGAAATCTACTTTTTGTTGTGTGAAATGTATCTTCAACATTACACACTGTCTATGTTCTCAGATGGAACTTACCTTTTAATTCTTTAATATAAAGAGACTGTTTAACATAAGGAGAAATTTTTAATATTATACATTCTTAAAAAGACAGATTTGGATTTCTGAACTTGTTTTCTAGACTTTAAGAAATTACCTCAAATATTTTATATGACAGGCAAGCAACACACAATTGTGTATGTTGTTCGTCTGTCCTAGTTTTGATCAATTTAAGTTGCAATATCAGGGAATTATTCATGTGAGTCCAGACTTGCGGAAGTGGCTAAGTAGTGTACAATTGTGTTTTCTTGTGGTTAGTGACATAATACCTAGTCATGCATGTGGACTAGAACACATTGGAATATAGGGTGAAAGCACCTAGAGATAATTTGCTGAAGATATTGTGAGGCTGTAGATGCTTCCATTGCATTCATGATCTATTTTTTTATTAGCTTCCCTTTCAAAAAAAGCAATTCCAGCAATAAAAATGTAACAATTTCTTCTAAGCTGGCTATTATCACTCTAGAAAAAAAAATCTGGATCTCTAGAGCATGCAAAATATCTACTTATTTCTTTATAGTAATCAAAAACAAATAAAATGGTAAGAATTAAAAGGGAAAGACCAGAGAGAAAAACAATTATACTACCATATACTTTCCATTTACATCTGCATCTTCAGTTCTGCATGCAGATCTGATTACTTAATGTCAAAACAATACATTAGAAATGAAAAGGTACAAAGGAGAGGAACCAGAATTATTAGAGTTGTGGAAAAATTTCCATATAAAGTGAAATTAAACAGACATAGACTTCTTATCCTGAAGAAGAGCTAGCTGGGGAAGGTTATGACAAAGGTCTACAAATTTCTGAAGGAGAGAAGAAAGAATTATTAAAGGTCTTTTTTTCAAAAACTATATGGTTACCACATGAAACTCACTGCTGCAAAATGCTTAGGATATCAGAATGTAAGTAGGCTCATCATCAGTTAGGAAAGTGAATGGTAAAAAAACACACAGGTACTAAAAGGATTTAATATCGCCAGAACTCCCAGCTCAGGAATTGTTGAAAAAATATTGCTGGAAATCAGAATTTTGCTCTAGAAATAGTGTTTGCTCTCATTTTAGTTTCTCCTCTACGACCGGTGAGAAGCAGAGAGTTCATGTACTGATGCTCCCATGGACTGACCTCACATAGTCTTTCTTAGTTTGGCTTTGGTAGTGAGTCCACACACAGATTACTTTGATAGATCTGAGCCTCACTTTGAGCAGAAACTTCGATTGCATTGGGAAAAATGTGATCTGACAGAGGCATTTAAGCATCCACAGAGGGTGATACCTGAAAAAGATACCTTAAAAACTACGTCTCTCAACAAATCTGTGGGCTTTTGAATCTTTAGGAGGTTTGGTGGGTTTTTAGTAGGATTTCAGGACAAAAGAGCAAACGTCTTCATTTGCAGAGCAGCGTGAATTCAACGTTCCTGGCTGGAATTAGACAAACTATTGCTGTTGATCCTGAGTAACACTGTACAAAATCGAGACTGCTATGCCCTGTATTTATAACAAAAATATGGGATCATCGTAGGTTACATGGTAGGTTTTGTTCAATAGTGCTTAGTCACTTAATGAGTGTTCTAAGCCATGCTTTTTTCAATTTTTTTTTTCTTTTTTAGTGAAACCAAGCTAAAATAAATGAGATTACTAGATTTTGATCATTCAGTGTGAGGGCAGAACACAGAAACACTGTTGAGTCCTAAATATATAAATACTATGTATATTTCTGGTCACCAATCTAGAAAATTACTTAGAAATGAAATATTGTCAGTTTAGGGTTGGTTGCCCATAATTTGAGAAAAATTAAAAATTAAATTTGTGATATAAGTACCTAATGTCTTCATAAGCAGTGAAACCTGTTATGGGGTCCAGCTGGAATTCGAACCATTACTCACAACATTCACAAAGGTGAGAGATCCAGTATCATGCTGGAGTCGATTTTTCAGAAGTCACTCCTGTCAGTACCAGTCTCGTAATGACAGGACGTCATAAAAGGACAGACACGTTTGGCACTAAAGGGAAGAGACTTTAAAGCAAAGCATGAAGATACAATCAGGGAAAAATTTACAAGAAATTAGTTGCTAACTGCATACCTAGAAATGTAGATAGGTTCTTAACTCCTTCGAAAAAGCATCATATTCATTAGACTGGAGAGCTAGCCTACAAGATCACTTAGGTAGGACATTGCAGGATTTTATTTTACCTCTTTGTAGAAACCAGCACTTAAAATTGAATTGTTTTGTGGATAATATTTCTCTTCTTCCTGTTGTTATCCAAAAGTGTAGAAAGAAGAAAACATGAAGACTCTTCTGAGCTTTGTTTCACTCTGTAGAGGAGTTCTTCAGTGACAAATGACTTGTCAGATGAGACTGGCAAAGAGATCATTTTTGCACTGATTGCTTCAGCCCTCTGGGAGTCTAAACTTCTTATTAACAAAGTGACTTCATCCTGGAAATTAATAGGGGGTTATAAAGTAGTTAGATAATTGCAACTACTTGAGCTTGCTGACTCACAGGAAGATCAGGTAACAAACCAGCTTCTTAAATTCTTCCCTTACGTGAGGGCAGGTAGACTGTGTAAGTAATAAGCAATAGGCAGGAACTGTTAAGCTTTCTCTTATTTTGATGTCCTTTGAAAATCAGAATAAAAAGCATGGGTTTAGAGGAGTTATTTCTGTGAAAACAGTAGGTGCTATTGGAAGCGAAAATAAAATCTGAAAAGACTGTCCAGCAGAAACAAAAAAAAAAAAAACAAATTCACAAACAATGGACACAAAGGAAATGAACTGTAAAGTAGGCCTGTCTGCCCTGTCTTTACCTATGGAAAACTCTTGTCTCTAGTTCTGTTGGCTTCCCCCTCTCCACTCCCCCCATCCTTCCTGAGTTCCCTCTGATTCATCTTCACCATCCTTCACACTCCTTTGTGTGTTATTACTTGAAATCAAATAGAAAACAACCGTCCCTATCTCTACAACCTCTAAGTATCTCTGCAAAGCCCTTACAACACTTTGGGGTCCTATAAAACACTACTCTCACTGGCAAAAAGAAAATTTAGAAAAAGCTTAGAGCAAGACAACAACAATATTTATTGTGATGATCATTAATATCCAGTAACTGCAGAGCTTTTAATTTCTTTTAATTCCTTTCTCAATACTTCTTTCCATTCAATATTTGCTTGTTTGAACTCAGAAGTGAATAAGCTTCAGCATCCCAGGGTGAGCCTGAACAAACTCAAATTGGAAAGAAACGCAGTTACACATGTAAATAAACCTCATAGACTTGGCCAATGTATGTGCCCAAGTGACAAAGAACTATTTAACAGTATTTTTCAAAACTAAAGCTCTGAACTATTTTTTCCAATTTAGCTAGGAAATGGGTTTCTAAATCACATATTCCACTGTTACTTCTTCTTTTTCTAATTGCTGTTAAAAAAATAGCATTAAAAAGTTATTCGAAAGTTGGAGAAACAAAAGACTGAACGCTTTAACAAACATGTGGATTATTACTGTGCTGCATTTAGCAGCTGTCAATAAGAGACTGATTTCTTTTGAAAATCATTCCTTTTTATTATAGCTTTCGGCTTCAAGAATTTTTTAAGGTTGTACTTGTCAGCCACTTGCCACACACAAAGCATTGTCCATTGAAAACAGATTATAATTAGTTGCATATCAGAGGTGAGTTTTGCAGTAGAGTTTTAAACAGGTATATTGATCCCCCATTCATATGTCAAAGAAGAATAAGTATCACTTCTAGAGGCCTTCTCTTCTTTGAGGTTCTGGGCATGCAATTACACAAGGATCACGAAAAAAATCCTTATTGCAATTCACATGAAGGAGAAGAATCATGGTGTCAGTGGTGCAACAGAACAACTTCTGCATTTTCCACCTTTATAAATGTTGCTTTTTAAGAGGGGAAGAGAAGGAAAATACAATGCTGATGACCTAAGGCTATTTTTGGATGATGCTTTCAAAGCCACATTAGTAACTCCCTGAAATCTTCAGCAGTATGATTTCAAAAGGTTGTTGGCCAAGAAAGCTGCCTTGATTGCTATGTTTTCCTCATTCTGAAAATCCTCTCAAGAGTTATGGGAAGTTTTGATGAATTATTCTAGTCTTCCATTTGAAGCCTCTACAGTCCCCCTGCAAAAGCTGTGCAAATTTTTATACCAAACTTCTGACAAAGAGAAAACATGGAACACCTCTAGGGGTAAGTCACTCCTTTCCAGGGCTGGTTGCCTCCTGAAAAGGGAATGTCAGCCAGCCTGTTCACACTGCACAGTGCTTTTTCACTGAGTAAAAGCAGAAAAAGGCTTTTTCCTCACCACATCAAAGACCTTTTAAAGAAAATGCATGCACAATTCACCACCCACTCCAAAGATGCTGATATTGTGCATAATTTGGTGGCATGACTGATTAATTTCTGCACTATGCTTCTCTGCCTGAATTCTTTTTCATCTCTCAGGCATTTATAAATCAGGATTTCACCCTTTTTTTTAAATAAAGTCCTATCATAGTTTACATCTTGTCATTTGGGGTAAATGTCTTAACGATGTCATCCAGGGAAGTGAGACAGGACTTTATGGGCAAAGCCCAGCAGACAAATTCATGGACTCCATGGGTACTGACGTCTGATAGATAAAGTACATATTAATTAGCTTTCCTGCCCTAACTTCCCTAGGTCAGAGACAGTCCATCACATCCACTAGAACTATATGTCTTTGTTTCCAACACAGCAATCCAAGTTTTTAAGACTTCTTAGGATGTAAAAAGAAAACTCATATGACAAGATAGCAGTGGTAAGGCTGAAGGGACCTTTCAGCAACTTACTAATGCTGGATTCGTTAAGGATTTTGGCTGGGAACCTTCATTCTCAGCATTTTCCATTATTTAGACTTTGTGGTAAGTGAGCACTTCAATAATGATAACAAGAAACAGCAAAGAAGTAATTTCCTGTGCTGTATTCAATGTATGTTACTAGATAAAAAGACCTAAGAATTTCAGTTTGGTAAACATCTGCTGATCATCTTGAGGAAATCTGCTTTGTCCTGCAGCCTACCCAAGAAGTATTAGGACAGATACTCTTTTTTTGTTTGTTAGTTTCATCTGAACATGTGAAATAAGCTGTAATGGATGTAGTTGAATTGCCTTGAAGTGCTTCAGGACCATATGGGTTTGTGATTTATAGATGCGAAGATGTAGCAAATGTGTGTTGACCAAGTTTTGTTAACGTACTGCCACTTTGGTATCCTCTTAATACTATTTTGTTTGAGGCTAAGAACGGACAATGGCGCTTCATATGGATACCTTGGTGGTAAGCTGAAATGAAAATAGAATGTCCATTAGTGTCCTGTGTTTCATTTTCCCTCGGATATGACCAGGCAAGGCTTTAGAAATGCAGGATGCAGGTCTTTTTTCTTTGCTTGCAAAGGCAACAACAAGAAGAATGTAGTGGCCAAGATGATAGTTTAAGTGGAGCAAATGGAAGGCTTTCAGAAGTTATTGCAGCTTCTGAACTTTGGACAGACATTGACATTTCAGAACAAAGGATAAACATTTTCACAGATCTGTAGATCCAGCCTTCATGCATCTTGACTCATCTGTGTGCCTATTTGAAATGAAGAGTATCTCAAACAGGTTTGGTTGGTTTTTTTTTTGGTTGAAAGTGGTTTTTACAGACCTTGACAGAGCAACAAACACCAGCCAGGCTGCAACCGCTTCCTATGGGCTTTGGATTCTACAGGGAACTTGAGAAAGACTTTTCTTTTCTTGCTCACTCTGCCTTCTCCAACTGCTCAAATTCCTCACAAAAAAAGGGAATTTTTAAAATCTTGCTTTCAATCTAGGCTGTGAATTCACCTCTATCTGTGACACCATAGAACACTCTGCGTAAGCCCCTACATTCTGCTTCAGTGCATTAAAATACAGATAATCTGAGAAAGGAGAAGTTCAGAACAACTTTCTTTTCTTTTGTCCAGCATGTCAATTTACAAATGTCATTATATGCATTGTAATATGAAGAAATTACAGCAATCTCTGCACCCTGTTCTTCACACCCATTCCTGTGTTGGTATCTATTTCATTATTGACAGTTTGCTTATATTAGTCTTGATACTGTTTGAGCATTTGTTTATCATAATTTTTAAAAACGAGATAAGAAAGAGTATTTCATAAATGAGTGTAGATGATGAAAGCATTCCTTTGGATATAATGTACTTAATTTTAAGAAGACGAATGCAAAAAGATTTTAATATATAGGTTACATAGCCGAATGCAGGAGAAAAATTCATTCTGAACCCAAACAGATCTAACCTGCTGACGAGCTCAGAATAAGCATTAGTTTTGTATACACATTAATGATTACGCATTGAAAGTAATTTCTGAACTGCTTACTGTTTCAGTATTTAACTCTTTATCATATAGGTTGTAGTTAAGTTTTTGAAACCACATTCAGATAAATGGATGGACAGATTCCTATTGAAATATAAATCTGATGTTTAAATAAGCTCATATAGAGTTTAAAGCCCATCTATTTTAGAAATAAATTCAATACATGGATCAAGAAACACAAAATTTAATTACTAGTTGTAAAATTGTTAGACAAACATAACATAAATCAAAAGCTAACCAACAATAGCTGATCTCATTATCTCAAAGAGAATTGCAATCATTTGGAGACTGGATGTCTTTATGATTAATACAATCTTCACTGCCTGTTATTTCTAAGTACTTTCTCTGCAAAAATGACAACACCAATGGCCTTTCCTAGTAATTTAACGAACAAGAGGAGATTCTCATGCAAATTTCTACCATATATATAAAATTATGATGCCTCCTGGCTTGAGACACATGGTTGCCTGAGTATTTGAAATAATAATAAGGGTCATCTTCTGATTCTTATGCAGTATGAGCGGTAATCATAATGGTTCCCTGACTGCTCTATAAATGCTAACTTGTTCATTGCCAAACTCTCTGCTGAGGGAACACTACTGGAGCGCGTTATACTATGGATACTTGCTGGTAGCAAGTCTGCTCAGAAAAAGGGTAATGGCGCAAAATAAATTTAACTTCTGGCAAGCACCAAAAAAAAAAGGTCCATCTTGTTCTGGGTACGTCCTTCAGAAAGGGTAGCTGATGATCATTCAGGACTTGCTGAACCTCAGAAAAACAATATCCTAATTAGAAACAGATTGTTCTAGTCACTTGGCGAGTATAGGTTATCCTTTCTTACCTACGAACTATGCAAATACAATACAGATTATGCAAATAAAGGGTAAAATCTTCACCATCCTACCAGGAGCATGGTAGCCTTCGGAAGAAAAAGTGAAAGAAAACACAAGAACCTGAGTTTCCCGCTACTTTCCCAACTACCTGATTCAGGAGGATCAAAGAGCATTTTCCAATGCATCAATCTTTCCTGCTTTTTCACAGAGGAGAGATTTATATTCAGAGATTACCATAATTCTAATTTTTTATTTTATGATGGTTGGAGAGGAAAGTAGAATGTTTGTTTGACGTCTTATTTGAAGAGCAGTGCCTCCTGGAAGTGCATGTTCACAGCTGGATAAACCTCCCAGCTCAACATTTGAAGGAGAAGAATGTTGTGCATAAAAGTAAAAGTGGTAGGTTAGGACAGAAACCTTGACAGTACCAGCAAATTCTGAATTCTGAGAATGATTTCACTCCTTCGTATGCAACAATAGTGCAATAATGTAGAATGGAAATGGACAGGAGTCCATTCCACACAGAGATAACTGAGCTGCACTTGAGATTAAACTTAAATAACTCACTGAAAATGAACTATTTTAACTTACCAGTTATAGTCTTTAACATATCTTTAAAATTTAGGGCTAAAAATTGTTTTTATTCCAATTAGTGTGAATTTTCCATTGACTGCTGTGTTGCCAGTGCAAGAGAAAGAGTGAGACTGAACCTTTCTGTGGGGTACAGAATTTACCATTTTGGAAGGAATAAGCAGTTAATTTGGTTTAGCTGCCTGTGGAACTGCACCTCATGAAAATATGTGATATTCACATACCACTGGCACAAAATTTGTGATAGTGAATAGTTAAGTACTTTGTTTTTACAATTAGTTTTTGATTCAGACTTGTTTCTAGCCACTGCTTTCTCTTTTGGCTTTTATTTTCTTCTTGACAATGCTTTTATGAAAATAAATATGTATACTACTACAATTGACAAGGTCAATATGAACTTTTCAGGAACTATCACAGAGTAATAATTCCATCATTATATATACATTAGAAATTCCATCACAGAATCTCTTTATCCATGAGAGAATGGAGTAAGACTTTTGCCTTCTTTTAATGGCACAAAGCCATCAGTATGTATAAAATATTTAACAGTTAGATTTTTCACTGTTTTATGTCATCCTTCAGCAAAGGTTGTAAGACCAGAACAATTGTTACCTTTGTCCAAAACTTGATTTAAAGAAATGGGGTTGCTTAAGAAATAAAGAGAATTCCTGGAATATACTTTTAAAAAGTAATAAAAGCAATCTAAATGTCTCTCCAGCGCTTACATTTACAAAAGAGAAGTTGATAAATTAGTTGAGACGAGGCCATGTTCTCAAACTATAGTTTATAGATGAGCTTGGAACTGCTAAGATAAAGTACTTCCAACAGAAAAGCTGATAGAGCCCTAAGTGCATAGGACAAGAAAGTAACAAGCTGGAAAGAAAGTAACAAGAACGTAAAAAGCAGGATTCCTCTGGGAAAAGTAACCCAGATAGTAAGGCCAAAATTTGTAAGTCAAACAGAACAGTAGTGGAACATGAAACTTGTGTCTATATGTCATTAAATCTGTGTTCAGGCAGTTAGATCCTTGGAGTGCTTTCAGATGAAAGGGAAGGTTTAGAGAGTTAAGATGAACTTAGCAATTAAAAAAAAAAAAGAACAAACAAACCCAGAAAAAATATAGCTGAATAAGTGCATAAGTGCATAAACGCTCCAGACAACTTTCACTTACGTAATAGGCATTTTCTTAGGACATAATCTGAGGGCTAAGTGTATCGCAAAGAAAAGCATATCTGATAAACATGGTAGGTACTATGTAGGAAGGTCTTGCTTCAGCATGCATATTTTCTTGCTGAAAACCTCTAGTCAAACCTATATAATGTGGCATCTGTTTACAATGAGTGGTGGTTTTTTTTCAGTTACTGAAATTGAGCACCTAGTCTACTGGATTGATGGTGTTGTAAGAAGACCAGCATTTAAGAGCGGTTTGAGAATGAGAATTACAATGTCAAATTAACAGAAAGAAAACAACAACTACAACAACAAAATCACATTTTTCTTTCAAGTACGATATCTTTTTAAGGTTTACAGGGAAGACACACCAATGTTTTTCGCAGCTCACATGCAAAGTTCTTTCAGATTCCCCAGTTTGTAAGTTGCGGCTGCAATAGAAAATGCTCGGCATGTCACATCTGCAAGATATTGTATGTAGAATTCCTGTGGAATGGTACAGCAACTTGCTTTGGGAATTAAAATTCAATTTTAACTTGTAATTTTGAAAGGTCTTGGGAGAACTTATTGTCCTGTTGACAATTGGGAGTGGTGTTAGCGTCACCAGCCAAAGGGGAGGAGGCAGCTTTCTAAAGCCATTTGAAAGGGCAGAATTAGCAGCAGTAGTGCAGAGCTTACTGTTACGTCTCTTCCATCCGCTGGAGTGGCTAGAAGTCACATTATTACATCCTGCTTCTGATGCTCACTGTTGTTGTCAGCCTGCTGATGAGAGCATTATCAAGACTAGATGATTCCCTTGCCAGTGCCTGAAACCTGAACTCAGGTACTTATCAGAAAGCATGCCCACTGGAGTGATACATGAACTAAGTGCAGCTGAAGCACCATTCATCTCTTCGGGGTGTCACATATTTCATTGTAGCATGCAGGTTTTTGTCAATTATATGCCATAATGATTCTCAGAATGGAAAAGAAAGTGCAGCTGTAAATTGCACCAGTTTTCACCACATCTAGTGCTTCAAATTAAAATGCCAGCAGCAAACAAGAAAATGACTGAAGGTCCCCCTTTATGAAAACAGATACCCTTGGCTAAACACTAGTGTCCATACGTCCCCTCATATTTCATAGGATCTTTATGCCGGGTGCTCCACAGCTATGAAATTAGTTTTGGTGAGAAGGTATAAAGAGGGAAAACACCTGCGTGGACTAGCACAGGGCAGAAAAGATTAAGTTCCAATTTTATATAAAAAATAATAAAGACATCCCTGCAGTTTTCTCAGATATTTTCTGAGTTGTAGCAACAATCAGATAGAATTCAGCTGATTTTTACCAAGCAGCTTTAGTTCACCTGTGTAAGCGGAACATAAGCTAAGACTCAGGAGATGAGCAGATCTGCCATTATATTAATTCAGAACATGAAAATGTGACCAAAATTTAGTGATGTTAACAAATCACTCAAAAGTCCTGGTGGTTTGTTATGTTCTTGATTTTATTAAGAATGAGAACTGGACACAAACAGTAAGCAATACTACAGAAGTTAAGAAATACAGTAAATTAGTGTGTGGGCTGGTGTTTTAAGATGCTTGCTAATATTCGTTGTCTTACACATGCTCTTATATAGGAATGAGTTTAACAAAAATAGAATAGACGTAACTTTCCTCAAGAGTTAGAGTCCTCTCAACAGTGAGATTAATGGGTTTGAATTAAGATAAACAACCAAAAAATTATCACCACTTCCAGGAATGATTCTTTGATTTTATTTTTTAAATATAGTTGAAAAAGTAACTCCTACAGCAAAGTGCTTCCTGATAAATATTACAGCACTCTCTTGGTTTGGGAAAATTTAGGAGTAAAAAAAAAAAAAAAAAGAGAAAAGGAAATAGACCAAATTACAGACCAAATTTTTATTTATGTTATGTATAATATATTTAGATGCACATCTACAGATGTATAGGTATAATTAAACACACTGAACAAAAAACCTTTGACTGCAAAAGCATCGACTCTCCTAGGATATACAGAGTGCAGTGGCGGACGAAGGTAACAAAGATGATGAAAGGACTTAGAGGGCATGATTTGTGAAGAGCAGATAAGGATACAGGATTTGTTCAGCTTAGAGAAGAGGAGACTGAGCAGTGACCTCACTGCTGTCTACAGCTTCCTCAGGAGAAGCAGCAGAGAGTGACGTGCTGATCTCCTCTCTCTGGCATCGGGTGATAGGACACAGGGGAAAGGTTTAAAGCTGCATCATGGCAAGTTTGGACTGGATACTAAGAAAAAGTTCTTTACTGAGAGGGTGGTCAAGCAGAGTAACAAGCTCCCCTGGGAAGCAGTCACGGCCCCAAGCCTGTGTGTCGAAGAAGCGTTTGGACAACGGTCTTAGATATAAGGTTAAACTTTTAGGTTGCCCTGTGTGGAGTCAGGAACTGGACTCGGTGATCCTCATGATTTCCTCCCAGCTCAGGATATTCTGTGATTCTAAGTGGAATCTTTCTGCTTGTTAGCATAAATCTTAATTATTTGTAATCGTTTTATTAAAAGGTAAATAAGTCTCTTTCTCTCTGTGTCTTTTTAATTTGATTAATTACAACAGATTATTCTTCCTTGAATATACACTTTTAACCATTTAGTGGACTTATGTTTTACATCTTTGAACAACAAAAATTAAGATCATTATAAATAAAATACCATGACGTTTAAAAGCAAGCTTTATCCTAGAGCACAGAAGGACAGACTTTCCCAGTATTTTTTGGGCTTATTTCCTGGAAGTTTTTCATATAGGAGTAAGTATGAAATGTCTCCTTTGGCATCATGTAATGTATTTAATACAGAAGCAGACAAGTTTGCTTTCTAAAAGCTGTGGTGAATTGGTGTTTATAGAAACAGAGATGTTATACCTTGGGATTCTTGTTTCATTAAATTTCTTCTGACACCAGTAAGAACTAGTTATTCACATATTCATCAGCAAGCATCTGGCAAGAGTTAGCAAATAAGATGCTGACAACTGAAGAAGTAGCTGTGGGAATGGAACTATCTTTTTATCGGATTATTCATACCTCTGTTAAGCTACCCCTAAAGTAATTAAAGAGTAAAACATTCATGTAGGCAGTAAATCATCCCTGCAAAATAGCAAAATGAGAGCAGAAGGAGAAAGCAGGGGGTGAATGCTATATGACTACATAAATTGTTGGAAATATTAGATTTTTTTTTCTATGATGCATTGAGTGTTGAAAAGGCTTACGGAAATGAAATGGGACAGAGACAAATGCTCTGTTCTTGTGTTGAATGTTTTTCAGGACAGGAGTCAATTGAACTGTTTATCACATTGGAAGGTCGCATGAAACATGCTGTCAGAAGACTTCAGAATAATGTTTACTTCATGCTAAAAATAAAAACAGACCTCTACCTTCATTTACGTTTTTTAAAATTCAAATGTGGTTATTTAATTTCAAAGGAAAAAAATTCACTGTGATCATGGTGGCTCTGCTGAAATCAGCAAGTCATCCACTATCTGCTAGATTTCTCTGCTAGCAGTTTTCAGTTTAATAGGATTTTTATATAAAATAGTCTTATTAGATCAAGTGATTTTTGAGAGGGAAAAGAAAGTATGGCAAAATAACAGTATACTTAATTTAAATTTCTGAGATTAATTCTACATTCTGCTATTCTGAAGGATTCAGAGTAGGACGTCTACACGACCAAAGATGGACCATTCGGTAACGTGTGAGATAGATCAAGCCAGAGTTTCTCTGTTGCTCTTATGATCAGGCACCACGAGCCTGTTGTGTCTTCTTTATATCACTCAGCTAAAATTCACCTGCAGAGGTTCAGACCTCGTGCCCATTCAGATTTCATTGCTGGAGCTTCAAACGCAGACAACTCTAGAGCTGACAGGCTCTTACTGATAGGGTCACCCAGCCAGGGTGTGCCAGGGCAAAATCCATTTCACACATCACCAGTAGGTGTAATTTTTCACCCCATGAATCATGCCACATCGAATCCAACAGAGGTCCTAGAAACTTCATTGAATACTCTGAGATGATAGGGTCTTCACTGAGCTGATTAACTGTTCCTAAGGCAGAAGGGTGGCAATATAAGGAGGTGTACCCTTTTATTTTCTCAGCTTTTTCTCAGTATTCTGCCAATGCCAAGATCACCATGGCAGGTATCCTGCAGGTGGGACACTGATTAAGGGCATGAAATATTTAGCTCAGTGCTTTGCCTTTCCTGCACCTGAGTGATTTTTAAGTGCAGTGTGTTCTCAGGTAAATTGTGTCAATGAAGACTTTCTGCAAATTTTTCTCCAGGATTTACAGTATTGAGAGAAACTTTGAGTGTGATTTGTGGGAAAGAAAATACTTTGTCAAAGATCCCAGGCTGAACAGTTTCCCTTGGCAAGAAAAAATGTTGCCAATGAACATCAAACTGTTGGTGCCTGTTCTCCCTCACCAACTCGTCCAGTCAATCTTTTGTCAGAAAATGGAAACTATCTTTTCTACCCACTTTTAAAAGCATAGCTAGTTTTGCCTACAAAGAATGCACATATGTGTTTCTAAAATAATTTTTTCACAGTTATGGTAGTTATATTTCCAAAGAAATGAATTCAGTTCTTCCATGCATTTGAACTTATTTTTTTTCCTAAGAATATTCCAATTCTATTTTTTTAACAAAACTGACTGCTTTGATCTGTTCCGAGTGTACTTTCTGCTGCATGTACAAGAAACTCTGCATCTCTACAGTTGAAGCCCTGAACACACTGAACTCAAATATGATAATGCTCTGTGCTCTGTTGTACCTGACCTAGTTCTTTTCACAGGAACTTACATTTTATTGAGATTGCTCTTGGAAGTGATCTCCCAGGTGATTTTTTTTTTTTTAATTAGATCATCCCATGCTTGCAACTATCTTCATTTTTGTAACATAACGGTGTTTAGCTACTTTCTGCTTTCTGCTGGTGGTTTCCAAATAGCAGGTAGCATCAAGAACCTGGAAGTAGTCAGCATCCTGCTTTATGACTGCTTATGAATTTAGGGACAGTCTTTGCCATGGAGTTACCTGCACATTCATCTAAGAAACTACAAGTCATAGAATCATAGAATCATTCAGGTTGGAAAAGACCTCTAAGATCATCAAGTCCAACCATCAGCCCAACAACACCATGCCCGACAAACCATCTCCCAAAGTGCCATATGTACATGGTTTTCAAACACCTCCAGGGATGGTGACTCAGCCACCTCCTGGGCAGCCTGTTTCAGTGCCTGACCACTCGTTCAGTAAAGAAATTTTTCCTGACATCCAATCTAAACCTCTCCTGACTCAACTTGAGGGCATTGCCCGTCGTCCTACCGCTAGTTACTTAGGAGAAGTGACCAACACTTTCCTTACTACAACCTCCTTTCAAGTAATTGAGAGAGTAATAACGTCTCCCCTGAACCCCCTTTTTCCAGACTAAAGAGCCCCAGCTCCCTCAGCCGCTCCTCGTAAGACTTGTTCTCCAGACCATACACTGGCTTGGTTGGTTTTCTTTGGACATGCTTCAGCAACTCAGTGCCTTTCTTGTAGTGAGGGGCCCAAAACTGAACACAGTACTCGAGGTGTGGCCTCACCAGTGCCGAGTACAGGGGCACGATCACCTCCCTACTCCTGCTGGCCATGCTATTCCTGATACAAGTCAGGATGTCTTTGGCCTTCTTGGCCACCTGGGCACACTGCTGGCAAGCTGTCGACCAACACCCCCAGGTCTTTTTCCAACGGGCAGCTTTCCAGCCACTCCTCCCCAAGCCGGTAGCGTTGCATGGGGTTGTTGTGACCCAAGTGCAGAACCCGGCATTTGGCCTTGTTGAACCTCATAAAACTGACCTTGGCCCATCAATCTAGCCTGTCCAGATCCCTCTGCAGAGCCTTCCTACCCTCTATCAGGTCAACATTCCCACTCAGCTTGATGTCACCTGCAAACGTACTGAGGGACCACTCAATCCCCTCATCCAGATCATTGATAAAGATGTTAAACAAGACCGCATCCAAAATTCAGCCCTGGGGAACACCACTCATGACCAGCCGCCAGCTGGATTTAACTCCATTCACCACAACACTCAGTGATCGGCTATCCAGCCAGTTTTTTACCCAGCAAAGTGTACATCAATCCGAACCAGGAGCAGCTAGTTTCTCCAGGAGGATGCTGTGGGGAACAGTGTCAAAGGCCTTACTAAAGTCCAGGTACACAAGACCCACAGCCTTCCCCTCATCCACTAGGTGGGTCATCTGGTCATAGAAGGAGATCAGTTTGGTCAAGCAGGACCTGCCTTTCATGAACCCGTGCTGGCTGGGCCTGATCCCCTGGTTGTCATTCACACGCTCTGTGAGCACACTCAAGATGAACCGCTCCATAATTTTGCCCGGCACCAAGGTCAGACTGATAGGCCTGTAGTTCCCGGGATCCTCCTTCCATCCCTTCTTGTAGATGAGTGTTACACTGTCTATCCTACAGTCATCTTGGACGTCCCCTGTTACCCAGGAGATGGTGGAGAGTGTCTTTGCCAGCTGCTCCACCAGCTGCCTCAGTACTTTCAGGTGGATCCTATCCAGTCCCATAAACTTGTAAGAGTCTAGGTGGCACACCAGGTAATTAACTGCTTTCTCCTGGACTATGGGAGGTTTATTCTGCTCTCAATCCCTGTCTTCCAGCACCAGGGGCTGAATACCCTGGGAAAAACCAGTCTGACTGTTAAAGACTGAGGCAAAGAAGGCATTAAGTACTTCAGCCTAATCCTTGGTGGCAATGATCCCCCCTGCATCCAATAAGGGAGATTCTCCTTGGCTCTCTTTTTGTTGCTAATGTATTTGTAAAAACAGTTTTTGTTGTCCCTTACAACAGTGGCCAGCCTGAGTTCTACCTGGGCTTTTGCCTCTCTAATTTCCTCTCTGCACAACCTAAAGAGTTCCCTGTATTATTCTTGAGACATCTGCCCTTTTGTTGCATAAGTGGAAAACCATCCTTTTTTTCCTGAGACCCAGCAAAACCTCCCTATTCAGCCAGGACGGTCATCTTCCCTGCCGGTTCATCTTGTGGCGCATTGGGACAGCCTGCTCTTGTGCTTTTAAGACTTCCTCCTTGAAGAGTGTCCAGCCTTCCTGAACCCCTTTGCCCTTCAGGACTCTCTCCCAGGGGACCCTCTCAATCAGTGTCCTGAACAAGCCAAAGTCTGCCCTCCGAAAGTCCATGGTGGTGGTTTTGCTGGCCCCCCTCTTTACATCATCAAGAACTGAGAACTCATTTCATGGCCACTAAGCCCAAGATGGCCTCCGACCACCACACGTCCCACCAGTCCTTCTCTGTTAGTAAATAGCAGGTCAAGTGAGGCACCTCCCCTGGTAGGCTCACTTACCAGCTGTGTCAGGAAATTATCTTCCACACACTCCGGGAACCTCCTAGACTGTTTCCTCTCTGCTCTGCTGTATTTCCAGCAGACATGTGTTCAATTGAAGTCCCCCATGAGAACAAGGTCTAGCGATTGTGAGACATCTGCCAACCTCTTGTAGAAAACTGAAGTCTACCTCTTCATCCTGGCTGGGTGGTCTACAACAGAATCCCAGCAGGATGTCTGCCTTGTTGGCTTTCCTCCTCATCTTTATGCATAAGCACTCGACCTTATCATCACATTCGTCAAGCTCTATACAATTGAAACACTCCCTACCATACAGAGCCACCCCACTGCCTCTCTTTCCTCACCTATCCCTTCTGAAGAGCTTATAGCCATCAATTGCAGCTCTGCAGTCGTGACAGTCATCCCAGCACGTTTCTGTGATGGCCACCAAATCACAGCTGTCCTGCTGCAGAAGGAGTCAGAAAATCCTGGTTACATCCAGAAGTCTCAGTAAAGTACATTTTTGCCTGCTACAGACAAGTCCTTTCAAGTTTCAAATGCTGTGCCCTGTTAAAGACCTAATCAACCCAAAATCAAGTCAGAGAAAGAACCATTAACACCCTGGGCCTTTACTAACGTCATTGCTTTTTTTAGCTGAAATACTATCCTTTTCTATGTCATTAAATGGTGGACCTTAATTGTGGTACCTGTGAAATTGCTCAACCAGCGCTTTGCAGAAAGGTTAGGGAAACGTGAAACAGGCAGTCCATGAGGACAAAAGAGAGAAATTTCACCTCCAAACCAGCATATGACCTTTACCACTTCCTAAATCGTTTTGTTGATTGGTAATAAACTTTGGATCTGGTGTCCGGCTTCAAGCTCAAGCATGCTTTCATGAAAAGCCTTCAAAAAGAAAGATGTTTTCATCTTTCTGCTGTAAACAGTGACCTACCTGGTTCCTGTGTGTATTCAGCTGTCAGTTACTACTCAGGAAAAGCCAGCCTCCATCAGACACAGTTTTGTTGTTTGGTTTTTTTTATTAAGGTTTTCTTTATAAGTTAGTCAATACTTCTATGCTAGCCAATATAGTGAAAACTAACTGTAACTTCTCTTGGTGGAAGACATTATGTTTATGTCTGTATTTAAAATGGCATAGAACAACCCAGGGAGGAAGTGGCTTTTAGCTACTAAATGAGAAGCATAGTATTTTTAAGTGCTACTGAGAAATAGAGATGCAGCTCAACTGGAAGTAATTAATTCCTATTTTAATCACATCAGGTTTTCTATGCATCTGTCACATTTTGCAGTGAATCCTTTTCTAGAAAATTCCGCAAAACTTTGAAGTGTTAGCTAACAAATACTGAATGCCTTGCACTTCTACAGAGCTCAGATGACTTCTTTCAACACTGCATTCCTACCTGTGAAAACCAGCTGCTGAAAACCAGGCTGCTGTGTTGGGCCTATGCCAGTGCAGTTATACTCAACTTTAAACAGAGGAGACCTTAGGTCCTCCTTTTGAGGTATTGTAATCTCTAGCTCCATTTCCAAAAGGTTCTGTGTCCATGGAAGAAACAGATTCGACCCCTGGAACTCTCACAATGCAAGGACATGGGTTATCCACATTTTCCTGGGATTTGCTGATTTGGGGGCGTATTTCCCACAACCGCCTTTGGAATTTGCATGCGAAGCTTAACTTTTGTCATGGCAAAGCTTACTAGCAGGGTACTTGCAGAACCATCTAACATTGCACAAATTGAATACCGTCAAGAAACCTCCTCCATCTATTTTATAATAATGGAATTCCTGTTACTTTTGAGAAAACTTTTTTCCCCTCATATCACTCATGTTCTACATATTCCCCACCTTATATTTCACACTCAGTATAATTTTGATTTCTTTTTCATTTTTAACTGGTGCTATTGGATGAAAATATTCATGGGGAAAAAAACCCTATTGCACAATAATGGGGTTCTATAATGTTATTATACTGTATTTATTTAGCAACTTTGTCTTAGTCATGGAAAAATTGGGTGAAAAAAAAAAAAGGCAGAAGTCCTAGAGAGTTAAAGCATGCAAGATACTATGGGTAAAGCAAATGTTTGAGAGTCAATCATTTTAAAGTACTGACCACACTCTACACCTCCAGAGGCCTCCCCAGTCCTCGTTGACCTCAGTTTTGATTCCTGTCTTCCTCCTCCAGCTGCTGCATCACTCTCTCAGGGTGCAACTCCAAGAGATTTTTGTCTGTCATTGAGGCAGCAGTGCCACGAGCAGCCTCGAAACCTCTCGAGAACCCAGAGGCTGCCAAAACAGCAGCAGTATTTCCTCTCCGCAGTGAAAAATCCAGGGAAGCTGCAGTGACCTGATTCTGCAATCCCTCATTGGAATGAAAGCATAACATGCTGAACTAGATAGAGAATTGTTGGTCCTCAGAGGTTTTGTTATGCCTGTACTGGTGCTGTATTAGGGTCGTGACAGAATGGCTTTTCTAGCAGTGTTTCCTAGCTGTCTATACCTAAAATGTAGGAGAATTATATCGCCCCTCTACAAAGCGCAATTCCTGCCAGCATTACAAGTGCCTTACAAAAGCCTGGAACGTTCACACTATAATAGTTGGCCGGAAAGGTCATGGTCTGAAGTGCTTTCAACATTCCTCACAAAGAGGCAAGCAGGGCCATTCTTCCATCTGAAACTCCATTATGTGCACAGTTCAATTTAACAAGTAGCAGTATTTCTGCTGTGTGTTTTTCGTCCCTCATTGCTATGTTGTTCGTTTCCAGACTGAATTGCTTTTATTGATTTTGTACTGTTTTGTCTAATGATTTTTCTTGTAAACCCCACTTAATATGATTTATGGGCTTCCTTCTTCTGCCACAAATCCAGTTGCAGAATGCTTACTCTACCAGTAAATCAATTATTTTAAACATTACCTGAAAGGGTCTTCTCAGCAAATTTCTCCATTGCACCTTAGAGATGTATTCTGCCTCTTCTTCCTCCTGTCACTTTCTATTTAACATCTTTATCTCTTGATGTGCACACACTCCCCTTTGGAACACAAACACACTTCTGATAAATGTCTTTTGAGGATAAGCTATCTGGGGGGACTCCAGTAGGCTCCTTCTTTTAACATTTACCACGTAGCTTACACAGTTTGCTGGTCCATAGCCCTAAAGGTTACAAAAGCAATGTGTGGATGGTTTAAGGCTTTAAGTGTCAGAAGGGGATGTCAATCTGGTTTGACTTACCATCCACTTAATTAGAAACAAACAATCAAAACCCTGGCAAGGCTGTGATTTGAACCAGCATCTTCCTCACGAGTCTAGTAAATGCAAGCTACAATGTAGTTTACCTTGTTACTATGGTACAAAACTACAGAGATTATGAATTGTCTTGAAATCATCAAACAGGTACCTCATCCTTTCATATGCACTTCCCATGTTTTAAAGCTAAAATGCCAAAAAAGAGTAACCTGTGTTGAAGGCTAAAGGAATTTTGTGGGTTTAGTCCAGGGAAGCTCTCATTTGTGGCTTACTTATTAAAACCTACAGCAAGGAGAAGAATCCTAGTGTCTCCTGATCATGGCATATGACCGCATAAAAGAATAAACCTTGTGACACACTATAAATGAGCTTCTCTTCCTCCTCTTTTCATATTAACCAACCCCAAGAAGAACACATAACAAAAGGCAGAAATAATCGGTACGCTTTTACTTAAATAGCCAATTTTAAGCTGATTTTTGGTTTAAAACCTCTGCTAGGAATAAAATATTGCTATTAAGTCAGAATACACAATGGAATTAATCAGTTTTTACTTCCACTCAGCTTAAAAGACTGTATATTAAAAACTCCAAATCAGTAAAAATATTAACTGCAGGATTCAGTCAAGACTTACCTATTTTAACTGCAAAAGTGATAGTGGAGCTACAAGAGATTTACAGAATATACCAGAACCAGGACACGTAAATCTGATTTCCCATTAGTCTGATAAAGCAGAGGTGGTTAAGAGATACTAGATAAAATGGATTGTACTAAAATAGCCTGACTTGACAATACTTATCTGTAAGATGCTGCCATTATAACTGTCTATCAGTTTTCTGTAAGTCTTTAACATTGACAATTGCCTCAGTTTTTCACAGTTTATACTTGAGTACTCAAATGCAGACTACAGACTCAGGAGCATGTAGGCAGTAATTTCCTTGTAACTGGATCCAGATGATAAAATTTCTGGCTGCAAAATATATTTTGTCAGTCAACTTTATAAGCTGCATGGTCTATGTTAAAGAAACAGATGTGGGTAAAGTCACTGAATATGCTTTATTTCTTTTGCTTGTATGTGCATGGGTTTATTGTCCTTTGTTCATCAGCAGTTTAGCAAGTGGCTAGTGCAGACTACAGAGTCTAGAATGTGCCTGTGCATTGCGTACTTACATATCTTTTATCTGAAATGGGCACAGCAGAACCCTGCCCTTGGACTCTGCATGAAGGACGTGACAGACAACACCAAGAAGCTCACTGAACCCTAGTCTGATAGTTAATTAAAATTAAACAGGCACTTTTCTTCTACTTGGCTATGGAAGCATGGCGTATTTTGTGCTTGAGTTTAAGTGATTACTTTTGTTCAGATACATATTTTGGCTGTGTTTTCCATTTTGTGTCGATTCATCCTGACAAGCTGAAGAACACACATACCATGCAGTTCATTTTCACAGAACCATTTTTGCTATGTCTCCTATTTCTTCAGCTCTTAACCCCGAAACAATTATTTGATTTTGCTTTACACTACGTAAATATGCAATGCTGTTAGAGAACCTCACATACTCGTGTCCTCCGTCCAAAAAAAAACAAAAAAGAAGACTGGTGCTTTACTCCTGAACATATATTGTAAAGTGAAAGATTTATTCAGAAGAAGTACCCAGCTGTTCATCATTTCTTGGTATGTGCAGTACAACTTCACAGCCACCTTGTTTAATGTACATTTGAGCTAATATAAACTGATTTTATGTGAGACTAGAAGGAGAAGGGCAGGAGGGAGAAAGCAGCACACTCAGCGTCCTCCATTCATGGCATCTAGGCAAAAGATCATGCGATTTTGTTTAGTACATGCTCTAATCTTAGCCTCAGCAATGTTATTTCAAGGTGTACACTGTAGAGAAAACAGTAAGATTCATAGACCGACAATGTAATTTATGTTTACTCTGTCCTTAGGGAAATGAGGGATTAATGCTAATTAACACCTTAATCAACCCTAATAGGGGTTAATACATCTGTATTAGTCTAATTTTATAGCACGATTTTAGCTCTCAACTCCAAAATACTGTAGAGACTTGGCATAATATCTCTCAAGTCACTGAAGAGTTTTCGTCTCTTACGCAAAGAAAAAATGCGGAGGGAAATTTTGCTCTCACTGAGTTCTTTTTGACTATCATTGATTCAGAGTGACAGCATTTAAAAATACATAATACAATTAGTTGCATTACATGAGTAATATCTCTAGAAGACTAATTATTCTTTCATAATTCATCCATTGCTTGTGTCTTCCCAACTATACCTTTGCTTTCTTTACATAATCTCCTGTTCCTGTGTGTATGCCAGAAGGAGGGATATGTCTGGTTCTTTTGGAGGACTGATGCACAATGCTTCTGTAAGACGGCTTCCCCTAAAAGCTGTCCAGCTGCACCTTACATAGCAGACAAGAGCCCCACTGCTATCCGTCTTACTCCTTCTCCACCTCAATATTTATATGAGAATCCACCAAAAGATTGCAAAGAGACAGTTGACAGGGGAGAGATAGTATCTACCTGTTACGGCAAAGGTACACTAAAGGGGTGTCTCCATGAGAGCATATACTACCACTATAGACGTCTGTAAAAGGTGTGTGACCTGAAAAGTGAATTATCCCTGAATCTGGTCACACATGCGTGCCAACAGGGCCACACGATAGCTCCTGAGAGAACATGACACCACCACACAATCCTCACTGCAGGCAGACTTCGTGTTTCTGGCAGGCTGCAGCCTGAGAATCACAGAAACTCCATGCTAAACTTTGGCATCTAATAAGCACAGAGATTCAAGATATTAGAAGCTGTCCATTAATACTTTTTGATGTATCAAGAAGATGTACAAATTTAATAATCTTACATGAGGTGGACCTTCACCATGACAGTTGACCAGTTCCTACAAGAAGCAAATGCAAAAAAGAGACCTGCTGTGAGAATCAACTATCTTTGTCCCCATGGGACAAACCTGAGAAACCCCTAATCATTAGCAGTTACTAAGAGGAAACCCTTTCACTTTTGAGACTATGCCTTTCTAACCCACTGTATCACAAAAGTAAATTAACACTAGTAAGCTGATGGTTTTATAATAAAAGAATTATCACCCCATCTGCAACCATGATTCCCTACAGTATTGAAGTATAGTAGTTATTACATATTTTCTGTGTGATGCATACATTTTAAATGTTAATCTGCTAACATCCTCGAAGCATCTCAAACTCTAGTGACTATAGCATGACCAGATCAGGAGACACAGCATGCATCATTGTAAGATTACAAGCACTTCTATTTCAGTCATGCTGACCTTCCAGCAGTGAGCTTAAAACCAGCTGGAAAATGAACATTTCAGTGCTTAAGACTGCTACCATTGAAATTTAATTCTCCCTGGTGTTCGTGTGACTTAGGGCTTCACCTTGTCAATGCTTGCATTGGATTTGGTAGCACCAATAAATGGAAGGCTTTATCAGCTTTGACAATTATGCCTGAGAGCAAGAATTTAAAATGAACTAGTTAAAAGAACCAAAATATCTTTGCTGCTACTCCAATAAAAAAGTATTTGATATTTCTTACTCAGACACGTGTCTTCTAGGATCTGCAAAGTATTTGTTCCCTGTACTTTTAGGGTCTTAAAATACAGTAACTAATTCGTGAACTAAGCTTGCATTAAATTGGCATTAAACACTATTCTGTTCTCCCCCCCAAAAAACAAAAAAAAAAGACACAAAACAGAGTGTCAAGAGTTATTATGGATTACAAACAAATATCACAGGTGGAAACTGAACCACCTATCAGAACTGCAGATGCACGCAGCATGGGAAACAAACAGGACGAGTTGGAAGCAATCGTGCTGCTGGAAAGCTACAACCTGATTGCCATCACGGAAACTTGGTGGGATGAATCTCACGACTGGAATGTAGCTCTTGATGTCTACTGGCTGTTCAGAAGGGACAGGCGAAGAAGGAGGGGCGGGGGCATTGCCCTTTACATCAAGAAAACATTACAGAGTGAAGAGCTGTCCCTGAAGAATAACCACCAGCAGGTCAAAAGCTTATGGGTAGGAATAGGAGAGAGAGGCAACAAAGGGAACCTAGTGGTTGGTGTCTACTACAGGCCACCAGATCAAGAGGAACTGACAGATGATGCGTTCTTCCTCCAACTCCAGGAGACTTTGCACTCGCAGGCTCTCGTCTTACGGGGGGACTTCAACCATCCCGACATCTGCTGGAAAAGCAACACGGAAAGCTGTAGGCAATCCAGCAGGTTCCTAGAATGCATTGAGGACAATTTCTTAAACCAGGTAATAAGCACCCCTACCCGAGGGGATGCGATACTAGACCTGGTGGTCACCAATGCGAGTGAGCTCGTTGGGGATGTCAAGATCAGAGGTAGCCTGGGCTGCAGTAACCACGCGCTGGTGGAACTAACGCTACGGAGGGAAATGGGAATAACGAAGAGCATAGTCAGGACCCTAAATTTTAGGAGGACAAATTTCCAGCTCTTCAGCTCTTCAAGGAGATAGTCAGAAGGACTCCCTGGGAAACGGTCCTCAGGGACGGGGGAACAGAACAGAGCTGGCAGGTCTTTAAGGATGTATTCCACAGGGTGCAAGAGCTCTCGACCCCCAAGTGTAAGAAGTCAGGTAGAGAAGGGAAGAGACTGGCATGGCTGAGACAAGAGATGCTGGTCAAACTAAGGAAGAAGAGGGAACTGTACAGGCAGTGGAAGCAGGGACTGGCTTCCTGGGAAGAGTACAGGGAAGCTGCCCGGTTGTGTACAGATGGGGTCAGGAAGGCCAAGGCACAGCTGGAGCTGAACTTGGCAAGGGATGCGAAAAATAACAAGAAGGGCTTCTACAGGTATGTCAGCCGGAAAAAGATGGTCAAAGAAA
>Ga0065711_1002617_pt1 | contig 32594 bp, 17 predicted proteins | sample Hoacrofraction12_FD_59098 | JGI IMG/M metagenome (GOLD analysis project Ga0065711, IMG submission 59098) | Hoatzin crop microbial communities from Cojedes, Venezuela - Epithelial fraction 12 v2 (version 2) | ecosystem: Host-associated > Birds > Digestive system > Esophagus > Crop | place...
CCTCCTGCCGAAGCAGGGTCACCTACAACAGGCTGTAGAGGACCTTGTCCAGGCAGGTCTTTGAATATCTCCAGAGAAGGAGACTCCACAACCTCCCTGGGCAGCCTGTTCCAGTGCTCCGTCACCCTCAGAGGGAATAAATTCTTCCTCATGTTCAGATGGAACTTCCTGTGCTTCAGTTTGTGCCCATTGCCACTTGTAGTACCCACTGACAGGACAAGAGACAATCAGCACAAATCAAAACACATGAAATTCCATCTGAACACCAGAAAAATTTTTTTTTTTACTGAGAGGGTGGCACAGGTTGCCCAGAGAGGCTCTGCAAGTCTCCATCCTTGGAGATACTCAAAACCTGACTGGACATTGTCCTGGGCAACCTGCTGCAGCTGACCTTGCTTGAGCATGGGGGCTGGACTAGATGAGCTCAAGAGGTGCCTGCCAACCCCAACCATTCTGTGGGACTCTCTAACCCATTTCCTTGGCTCATTCAGACATCTCCTCTAACTGACACATAATAAACAAATCCTTCAATTCAAGCTCATTTGTCTTGAACTCATTTCACGAGTCTCTGCATAACCAGCTATTTCATACACAGTTTGATGCAGATAAGGCAGGTAAAAGCAGCTGTTTTGGTAATTGATACTGACAATGTATTTTCAGTAATCAGCTGTATAACAGTATCTTGATGAAAATACACACACACATGCTGAGGAACTCTGAAAAGCAGCACATCCCTTCTAGCTTCTGATCTCAGCATGAAATGCACAATGTGAATTTTAATTAGCTGATGACCAGAATATTTACCTGCCTTACAACGTGTTCACATTAAACACCAATTATTCACACATTAATAAACTGACAGATTTTTTTCTTGCCAACTTAAGAAGATGAGATGCTGCTATTAAGGTAAAAGGATGAATGAACGACAAAATGAATGATGAGCGTGTTAATGACGACCACTGCTTCTTGCCAATCACCATCAGGCACTACTGCCTTCGTATGCACTACTGTGATAGGCCATCATTAGAATTAAACTCTATTGCCAGATATTTAAGCATTAAAATTATTGTCATTTGTGCAAAGAATGACCGGAAAAATAGTTATTGATTATCAGAATGATTATAAAGGCAGTTTCCATAAAACACAGATATCTTCAAGTGGAAAAGCATATAGTAACTCCAGAGAGTTTTGTCAGTGTAAAACATTTTGCACTACACTCCTCCCTACAATTTCTTTCTTTTATATTTTAATGCCCCAAATACCATTTAATTGCCAAAGCAAGCCAAATGTGAGTCTTGAAGTCAGTACATGTTTGCTGTACAGCCCCTATCAATGGCTTCCCAGCTGTCTTTGCTTTTAAGTACACTTCACAACACAACTATTCCATGACACTACGATGGGAAATTGCCCACTGTTTGCATAACCTCTCTTGGGTGTGCTGGGTCTTCAATACTACAGTTAGATCTTTGGGATACTGACCTCTCCATGTACATTGCCATATATAGTGAAGTTAATATGCTAATGAATTACAGCAATGTATAACTTTTTTAGGTTTCATTTTGCAGTAGTCCCTAGAGGAGCTGACAGAATTGCCACTCCACTGTTTTACATGGTATATATACCAGTCCAGATAAAAAAGACTCCAGCTCAGAAGAAATACACTCTAAACAGACAAGAGGGACTGCAGGATGAGTGAGGCATGCAGAGATGAAATGGTACATTCATTTCCTCACAGCAGCTGAGAAAGGAATAGATGCCAGCCGTGTGAGCCTAGGTCAGTGCCCTGTTGAGCAGGCTGTACTACGTCCTAACAGCAAAGTTGGAAATGCCTTAACAAGGGATGTTTTGCTCAATGTTTCCAAAAGTTTACGAGCTAAGAGAAAGGCTTTGCAAGATAACGTGTGTATCTCTTGCATCTTCCAAGTACCGATGTGTTCCAGCTTCATCTTCCTGCCAAGACAAATCTGCATACTATCAAAGGTACTGCTTGTAAGAAGATGTAAAGACAGACACCTGATCTGAAACTTTATTTTTATTTCTGCAGTGATTTTCCTGGCCGCAAAAGACAGATTCCTTTTTTTCCTATCTCTGAGCAACCTGATCTAGTTGAAGACATCCCTGCTCACTGCAGTGCGGTTGGACTAAATGACCTTTAAAGGTCCCTTCCAACCCAAACTATTTTAAGATTCCATGATTAGTTTGCTTTTATTTCCTGCTTTTTCCTTATGAAACAAGAAAAACTTCTTTATTTCTTTATCAAGTTTATTCCAGTCTCAGACCTTTTTAATGCCAATGACACTATTCAGGAATGTACTAAAAAACTACAATGCCCTGGACATAAAGCAAGACCTGGTGAAATATATATGTCCTTTTCCTTTACATTGAGTACGTAGAAATAGGAAAAAAAAAGAGGCAAAGGGACACATCACAATCTTCTATGCAGTTAAAAACCGCTGTGTACCAGGACAGCATAAATACTGAAGCATCCTCCTCACACCAGCGTGCTACTCAGCTTTGTGCTCCTACGCGCCCTATAAAATGAGAGTGTGAGGATACACATATGCCCATACAGTAACAGAATCAATAGCCTCTCACTCCTCATAGCTGGAGCACTGCTGCCCTAGACATTTTGAAAGGGCAAAACTGCAGGTCAGAGGTGGGGAGACGTGATTTTTTCCTTCAAAGGATATGTGTCAAAGAGCTACCAAAGAAAAAACAGATAAAAGACATGAACAGGAACATAATTTCTTATTCTGTTTTTTATTTTCCTTTTGTGTCTTTCAAAAACCCACAAAGTCACAAATCCTAAGTGGTCTGGGAGTAAATCTGCTGCAGCAGCAGTTCTGTTTGGGATGGGTTGGCTGGAAGGCTCCCCCTGTGCCACAGCATCCCCGTCGCTGCAAGCCCCGGGGTGCGCTTGGCTGCTTGGGCGAGGTGTTGCACAGGCGTCTTGTGAGCTGCCCTCGCTTAATCGCAGTCTGCAGCACCATTACTGCAATGAAACCCCATTATCGCAGACATGTATTGCATGTGTTTTTGTGCACATATTAACCTTTTCTTTCGTGGGATAACCTGTAGTTGATAGCTGGCTTTAATGCCAATTATTCCATTAGCCATTTTTCAAGTAAGCAGAGGCAACGGAGAATGCTAATGCTGTTTAGTGGGGCACTGACAGCATTAGTTCTCCTGTCATTTAGTCTCAAATGGTGAAATTACAATCTAAGTTGCTTGAGTTTCATGGCTACAGACACTGAAATAGTTTCCAGTACAGAGCTTATAAATAACATCAGAAGCCCTGCTGTTTCACCTCCTGAGTCATTCTCTCAAAAGTCTTTAAAATTCATGATTCAGACAACAAGGCAGAGGGAAAGCTTTCAGTTGGTTGTTTCAGTGGCTAATTAAATGAGACTACAGTGTAAGGGAGACAATATGAAGTGTGCATTATTTCTTGTTTTGCTTAATGCATTTGCGAATTAATCCTCTGGATACGCTAAACAGACTAAATTACAGCTCAGGATTATCACAGTTACTTTTGCAATGCATTAACCTTTCCCTCATTGTGGCAGAGGACCAGCGACAGCTGGGGATTCAATCTAAACTCACATAAAATCCTGTGAAATGAGGTCTCAGGGAAGGGAGCAGTTCTACTCCATAGAGCATAGGTTGACTAGACTCTAAAATAATATCCTAAACAGCCCTTAACTGTGGAAAAAAATCCTAAACAGATGAAGCCTGAACAGCCAAAGGCACTGCAAGCTCTTCTTCTACTCATCCACCCTCTGTCTTAAATCAGCGAGGCTCTTTTTTCTAAAAAAGAAAATAGAAGGGTGAGTCTTCCTAGCTGGCCCTGCCCAAACATGACCCCACACTTGCAGGCTGGCCACTCAGCATGGAGAGATCCTCCACAGGCTCACTAATTCCATTTTTGAATCTATTTACACCTTTGCCTGCCACAGCTCCCTGAGAAAACGTGCTGTGTGCCCGAGTATTTCATGTGGGCACACTACAGTTCTTGCTTCGTGAGCTGCAGAAGTAGCACCCTACCTTTCTTCATTCACCTTCTCCATACCATTGATGGTTTAATACATTTTTATCACACTCTACCTCAGTAACTTTCTCCCAAGCTGAAGAGTCCTCCTCACACAGAGACTATTTAATCTCTCTGAGGATGCAGGCTGTTGGTGACTCCTCTCCGCTCTTTTCTAATGCTGCTTCACCGTTCCTGAGATGAGAAGCCCAAACTGCCTGTAAATGCCCGCGTGTGAATGGACTCGTGATGTGACTGCGGCGTACCACAACACATTACCTACGGATGCTTTCTGTTTCTTCTCTCTTGCTTCGCCGGCAGCACAAATCACTGTCTTTTACCATCCCTGGGTACTGAGTTGACAATTTCAGACAATTATCCACAGTGGTTCCCAGATCCTTCTTTTTTGAAAGTAACTCATCTGGATCCTGTTGCTGTGTATGCAAAGCACATATAAAGCATTACTCTGCATTTATTGACAACGAAATGTCACTGGCTGTTGTATTGCGTAGGCACTTTCTACTATGAGATTACTGTCATATTTTCACAGGCAGCATCAGTTTTGAGATGAAATATTTGGAGCAGTCATCAGCAAACTTTGCCAACTTGCTATTCACTCCCTTTGCAGCTAGTATGGAATTTGATGAAACTCCAAAGTCTCAAAAAAAAGGTGGCTGGGCAGCCTAATAAAGCCTTTCTCCGTTATGAAGACTGACAATTTATTTCTACCTTCTTTTAATCAGGCATTACTCTGCAAGAGAAAAATATCTCTTAGTTCACAGTAGCTGATTTCTCTAGAGGTCTTTGATCCAGGAGCTTTTGAAGACTCAGTTGCACTTTGCTGACCAGCTCCAACTACAAAAATGGTTATAAATTCCTCTGAAAAAGCCCTGCCAGATTGGTGAGGCATGACTTCTTTCTTCAAAAGCTGCACAGACTCTTCCATTACTTTTTCATTTTCTGTCTTTGCAGCCCCTCTCTTGGCTCTGTGACTGCCCTGGTTCAGTGATTCACAGACCCCTGTTTAGCGGATTCCTTACTTAGGGCATTTCAGTTTAAGAAGGATTATATACCTGTAGCAGCTGCACATACACATTTGTATATACTCTGTACATTTTAATATTGTTTATTTAATTCGTGCTTTTCTTTAAATGAGGTATATGACTATATATTTTGTGTAGAGACTACTTAAAGTTGATAGTTTTAAAATTGGTTGTTGGATTTATAAATCCTTTGCATTCTCTTTTAAACACTGTGTAAGAGGGATGAAAGTCATTGTAAATTTGTCAACTTCTCTAATTTAGAATTCTTTTTCATCTGTTTGTTTATGCCTCAGTTCGGCAAAACAGTTAAAGTCTGAGCATGTGATTTATTTTAATGCCATTAAGCTTTAAGTGTCAGTCACAAGGGTGAAGTACTTTATAAAACTGGGACTCTTGTAAACCATCTCTCCTAACCAAATGCATTTCTGTATACTCTCAGAATAACTGTATCACACAGCTGATGTTATAAAATTGTTTAGAAACCCAAAGCATTGAAGTGCTTTCTTCACTGTTCTCTGTTAGCTGAAGAGCTTCCTGCTAATGCCATGGGGCAGACCCTTGCTCCACACTGTGCTAACAGCTTCCAAACCACCCCAGAAATTTGGCGGAAACAGGCATGCCCCGAACATATTGAAGGTATGATGTGGCAAGAGGGAACCGTGACCACGACCCCCGTATCGGGGTTTTGAGCAGCATTTCTGTCTGCAGTAACTGTTTGTATTCACTTACATTTTCAATCAGTTCAAGAAGCTTCCACATATTGCTTTTCTTTACCAAGAGGGCGGTCAAACATTGGAACAGGCTTCCTAGAGATGTGGGTGATGCCCCAAGCCTGTCAGTGTTTAAGAGACATTCAGACAATGCCCTTTACAACTTGCTTTAACTTTTGGTCAGCCCTGAATTGCTCAGGCAGTTGGACTAGATAATCGTTGTATGTCCCTTCCAACTGAAATAACCTATTGTATTGTATTGTATTGTATTGTATTGTATTGTATTGTATTCTATTCTATTCTATTCTATTCTATTCTATTCTATTCTATCCCACAATCAACAGAGCTATTTCCTGAGCCAAACTCACAATCCAATTTAACACAAGCCTTTAGGTCTGCCTTCCCAGAGGATGCTGGAGATGGACAGGATACGTGTGGCTTTCCCTTGAAGTTCTCTCTGGGCTCTCACCTCCCCTCCCAGATATGATCACAACTGGATGTTCAATCACAAAGTTCCTGTAGGGCCCACCCCAGCAAGTAGCCAACTCCTAGCAATACCAATATTCGTATAATCTGACTAAACAGACCTCTCTTCTGTCCAGGTAATAAACAAAGCCTGTTAATGACCATCCTGGTGCTTAACTAGTTATGAAATATAAATGGTCACCCTGTTGTAAGTAAAACACATCCTAAGCACACTACAAGCCTGTTGTATTTTATATCACACAAATAGCAACTGATACAATCACACCAACAGGATGAGCAATGATTTTTACTGTCTCTTTACTGCCATACCCCATTAAGACTATCAAACCCTTCAAGGTCATGGTGGATTTTAGCTACAGGCCCATCAGACAAGGCTGGAAGAATAGTACAGTTACAACAATAAAATATATTTCAAAATATCTGTTGTCGCTCTGATTAATGCACACACGGGTTTTAAACCAATATGAGTTATTTCCTAATAAATGCTAGATGCTCCAGATATTGGTGATGAAATACCTCTTTCATTTGATCTACAAACTAGTGTATATTTAGTTAGTTCATTATTAATAGAAAAACAGAGAGGTACTTGAAACAAAGTTCAGATCTGATCTTATCGCAAGGTTCAGGGCTATTCAGAGCCGGGAGTTCTGAGCCTTTTCTGAAACAAAGCTGTAGCAATCTCCCCATTGTCCCATGGGCTGTGAACACAAAGTAGCATGAAGCAAAATAAACAATTCTGACTAAAGATTCAGTGTTCTTAAACAATAAATTGCATATTTTTGTCAGCAAAGCTGGAAAGAAACAACATTAGAAAAAAAAAAGAATTAAGGTATAGTGAAGACACCTGCTGCAACACTGTTATCCACAGTCTCAGAATTTTCTATGTTTTAATGTTTCATGAAATTACATGGGGTCCCATTTAGACAAGAAAAGGGGAAATCAAAGAATTCCTGTCCTTTAAGGGAAGGAAGGACAGAAATTCCTCGCACCTGCTCTGACCCTGCAGCATATCACTAACCGTATATGGGCTCTGGCTAATCCACACAGCAGAATTCATCCTAGAAGAAAGAGTAAATAAAGCAATGTCCCTAACTAGCATGATTCTTCCAACCTCTAAACTGGACTTGCTGTGAAAGCTGTTTTGCCATGGTGCAAACACAGTGAGCGACTTGTCAAAATGCAAATATATTAAGTGTGAAACAGAAGCCATACAACCTTAGAAAGAACACTAAGAGGAGTTGACAATTAATTTTAGGTTGAAAGGTTAACCTGCTTGTTTTCAGCGACAGAGCCTCAGTCCTACCAGTAAGTGGAAATAGCATTTGTCTTAAAGACAGACTTATTGCATTCTCTGTATTACCATGCACAGAACATGCTGTTTTCTTATTAACTTGAGGTTTTACTTTTTTGTTGTCATTCAAATTAAATCTATACAGGTGAAGGCCCCATTTAAAAAAAAAAACAACAAAGCAAAAACTGGTTGAGTGAAACTTTGCAGAAGCAGAACAAGGCACCAGCATGTCCAGCTGCCCCGAATGCCAAGCTATGAGTGCAGCTTTGAAAATTCTCTTCCAGATGCCATCTATCTCCATCACAATCTCATTGCTGCACAAATCAAGAATCACCACATATTTTTCATCATATGAGAATAAAAATGTCCAAGGCCCCATTTTAAATCATATGCTCATGTTGCTCAGTGCAGCTTTTGCAGAAATTTCATGAGCAGCTCCAAATGGCACATTTTACATATGATGCAATAAATGCAGATAATTTGATAACAGTGACCAGACTCTACACAACACAGAGTAAACAAATCTCTATTCATTCAAACACTCCCTACCATCCTTCTGATATACTGTGACCACGCTACAATTTAGAGCAGTGTTTACAGCTGTATAAACCAAAGCCATTTTGATTTGGATGTAGTCAAAGAAATCAAATGCAAACACCCTCTGTGGAGCTGTTTATGGTGTTACATCCAAACACCACCTATAGCCTAATGCAAAGGGGAAAAAGAGCCAGTGATGATGACTGTTAGCAGCCTAGAACAAGTGATGTGATCTATGCAAGATTATTACTGAATGACTGTAATGATTTTAATAGAGAGAAGCTAGAATTTCATCCGTTCCTTCAAAAAATCTTAATCTCTGCATTGTTACACTTTCCTTTCATAGGAGGCTCCCCAAATTCAAGTTTCATAACCAGAATCCCATTTGAAAGGCACTTGGGCCATTAAACCCAGATTAGATGAATTTAGATCTCTGTCCTCACCAGTCTGCCTTCTTTTTATTATTGCATGAACATACACTTCTTCAATTAAAATGTTCCCTACTCATGATGTTCATCATTAAGAGAAGTTACTCTTTTTAACACTCTGGACAACATTTATTTTACTTTTACATCGTCACTTTTACATTCTCACCTTTTCATCCTCACTTTAAAACTGTCAGGCACTTGATAGCAAAAAAAGAAGAGGAGGTTGATTTTTCTCTCTTAAAGATTCATCACTGCAAAATAGTCTCGCACGATTATTGGTCGAATACATTCCATTTCCTACTCCTACAAGGACTGACACAGAAGAAAACTCGTTAGTCCTGGGTAGCCCAATCTCAGCCTTAGCTAGTATCAGGTTCCTCAGAAGAGGTGAAAAAACCCACCACCTTTTCAGAAATGCAGCCATTGAAATCAGAAGGCATTGAGTGAAGAAGGGAAAACTTTCTGCTGTCGCGTATTCTTTTCAGGGTGAAAAAACAGACAAGTGAGATTTTAAACAAGTAACTGGTTCCAGGTAAGTACTGTGAAATCGTTCCCAGGCTGACAGACTGCCATCACAACCCACTGCTGCTGGCAGGGTCCACAGCTGTGACTCCAAAGGTGGCTCTGGGTTTGCAAAAACACAGTGTAGCAGAGGAGACAATAATAATTACTTCAATAATTAGATCCTGTCCTGTGCTGCATATTGCGAGTCCAAGGCTTATCTGGAATGAGAAGAGGCACCCAGAGTTCCTTTACATCCATCTGTTTTAGCAAATGGAGCAGCCAAATATCCTCTTCTTGAAACAGTGAAAGAGCAATCATACTTTTTCCTGCCTCAATGAATTTAAAATGCACTGCAAATCAAAAAGGAAAAGAGAACGACCAGAGAAAAGCAGCAAAAGGCATGGAATAAAGCTATCCATGACAGGAACATGTATTCAGTATTGTCCTATTTTTTTGCTCTACACCTAAACCAGGGAGGCAGATGTTTTTGCCCAGGGAAGCCATAAGGAGGGCTGAGAGCGGGCCCAAGCCACCATTCACATAGCTCGGGGAGGTGAGGCCAAGACATGAGCAGCTGGGGAGGACCAGCACAAGACACGGGCGAAGCAGCCGTCCTGCCCGTTTCCACAGAGGCAGGAGAGCTGGCTCGGCAGGCAGGAGCTCTCACGCCTGTTCAATTATTACAGGAGTGTTCCTTACTGCTCTCTTAGCTCAGGCTTCAAGGACTATGCACGGTCCCTTCCCTCTTGCTCTCTAATTAGAAACTTGAAGTCATTACCTGGGCCAAGGGATAGTGAAATGAAATTGTTACTAGGTTGAGTATATCGAGTGAAAATGTTTTTACAGATATCAAGATAATGTTCTCAAAAACACTGCACCATGTTTCAAAATCGTTTTACCATTAGTAGATTTCCTGGCAGCTACTCGTCTGACAGAAAGAAATGAGCTGCATGGAAAAGAAGAAAGAAAGCAAATGACATTTTTAACTGTGTGATGATCCCTTCTTTCCCCAAAGCATCCTGAAATAAAAGACATAAATGCAGAGCACTTGGAGGCTTCAACAGCATCCAATGCATGTGCTTTTAACTGTGACTGCACATTAACATCTGCCCTAAAATTTAGTCAGCAGGTTTTGGTGGACAAAAAAAGCACCCCTAGTAATTAGGAACTAAAGGAAGAGGCAGGCAGACTAATTAACTTTCCTCAATACTTCTCATTTAGCACATCTTAGGGATTTAAAATTAAAGATGTGTATAATTTGGGATGTTTTCAAGATTAAGACGTCTAAAACTTGTCAATTAGTTTTAGCTGCACAATGAAATCTGTTTCTTAGCTAGAAGTTAGAAGGGCTAAAATTGTTCAGGCCAAGAAAACAAGTCGCTGCAGCGGCGTGTGGAAGCCCGCACACGTTCAGTCTCTGCTTCGCACACTCCAGCACAGCGAGAGAGCGAGAGCTGCCCTGCCAGGCCCGACATCCTTCACACTGCTGGTGCTTGTGAGCTCCAGGGTGACGGCGGCTGGAGAGCTAACGACAATTTTCAAGTCTAGCAGTGACACTTCTGTGCAAACAGCTTAGGAACCTCCCTAGCCCTTTTGCATGGGGAAAAAAAAACCTCCCCAAGAATTAACCTAGGCTTTGGCGAGACTAGGGATTTTAGCTATTAGTGGTCATCTTGTTCTGCAGCTCTCTGCGTACAGGCTGTGAACAGAGAAGACAAAACGAGAATGCACTATGGCTTGCTTGAAACTGGATTAAACTCTGTAGGTACAAACTGCAGCCTACAAGGCTGCTCTCTGTTTCTCCAGGGGCTGCTGTCAATGCAAGGGCCCAGGTCAGTCTGTGAGATGCACTGGTTAAATCCTGAGTGCAAGAAAAACAACAACTGCCCCGCCTTCAGCAGTATTTTTCTAAAGACTTATTTTGGTCACATCTGCAGCGTGTACACGGGCCTTAATTCTTCTCTGAAATAAACCTGAAAAAACACTCAACAACTTTTCTTTTAATTTCAAACCCATTCAGCTTATTGTTTCAGAGTGTCTGTAATTTGGAAGCAGAGGGCTGCTGCTGCAACGTCTCATCTGCTTGCAGACGCTGTTAGCATTTTTAAAGCACAGAATGGAAGCAATATGCAAGGAGTCAGTAATGATCATTGGTATCATTAATATTTCCTGCTTATCTCTGGCCTAAATCTGGAAATCAACTAAAAGATGCTTTCACTGGAGAGTAGCTAGCCTGGAAAGCCGAAAGCCTAAGACTCCACACAGCTCTACCCCAGTCACTTCACCTTCCCTCTCACCTTTCCCTCCTCATCGCATTACACTGCTCTTCAGACCCAGCTGCAGAATGAGGGCCTCGGATTTATGTTATATGGAGACAAAGGCTCAAAGGAAAGACTGCCTCGTAATTTACATCTAACACTTCAAATAACATGCAGAGCATCCCTGTATCTAAAAGGCCATTGACTGTAAAGAGTACTGCGAGCCTGGTTACCTGGATTATTTAGCACTGTTTAGACTATATGCAGACTAGCACTACTTAGCACATAAAAACAGATGAACTGGGAAAAACCCCAAAGGTTCAGCCACCCTGCTACACTCTGTCTGTCAGCAGCCAATGTTGTGAGAAAGAATGGGAGAAACAAGGTCTCTTCTTCAGTATACCTGTCCAGGGATCAACAGTTTATGGACTTTCTGAACAGGAACTTGCATTCACATCACTGTGCTGCAAAGCCTTTGCAAGACCCTTCTCCCAGGCAGGAGTTCATCCTTTTAAAATTTATGTTTGATCCTTGTCTGCAAAACACCTTCTAGTGCTGATTTCCTCCATTCAGTTATCCGTCATCCAGGGAAGTGCGCCCTTTTGTCTTAAGTCTATTCTCCAGCTAGTGTTGATGCTCTGACTCTCTGGTTATATTATAAAAGGTGAATTGTTATTCTCTACAACATAATAGAGAACTATCTATAACATAACATTATAGAGGATAACTATTCATCTTTTCTGTGCTGTTCATATATGCCTCTCATGTACTTTCCATTTTCTTTCCAGAGATGATGACAGTTTTGTTGGTGGCTTCCACCTTAAGTCATAACGGGACAACCTGATAAAACCTGGAAATAGCCTGGTTCGTGTCTGCATCAAATTTCAGAGAGTAGCTTGAACAGTATAAGGATTGATTTATTTTGATTAATCTAATAATTTGTAGCCCATATTATCTTGCTGCAGTAACATATAACGCAAAGAACTGCAGTTGCATGGAAAACTTAAGACAATCCGATAACTGAAGGCAGAGCTGGGAAAAGCTGGGCTTTTCATTTTGTAGCAAATAACAGAATTCTGCTTTTTTCTTTTCCCAAATGAAGTGAAAATAAAAGGCACCCCAAACTTTTCTCACAAAGTGAAATAAAACAGCAAAACCAAAAACTCCAATCACGCACATTTTCTTGACTTAATACATATGTGAAAGAAAAACCTCAAAAAATTAGTTTCTATCATTGCTCTAAATTTTAATTAAATGTTTATTCTTAGTGGAACTCACCATTCTGTTATTTTCTATTACAATTTCATCAAAGTAGATCTTGCTTATACAAATCAACATTTCTCAATATCTTTCTTTCCTTGAAGACCTAAAGAAGTAATCTACCTACAGAAACTACTTCTGCCACTCATTTTACGTATGAAGAAGCCCCAAAGCATATACCTAGGATCAATGCTTTTAGTGCCAGTTACAAAAGTACTGTGATCTCTAGATGCTACTGGAATATAGTATGATCCAGCACCTAGGTCTGCATCCTCAGTATATATGATGGCTCCCTTTGAACTAACTTTCTGATACCACAAAACATGTGTAAAATCTCATGTTAATCACTAAGGCCACCAGAAGAGACAAAGAAAATAACGTGTGTTATAAGGTTGATCCAAACAGAACAGATAGTGTACTTGGGGAGTAAAAAATGGAAGGATGTACAGAGTGGGGCACCACATGGGTCTAAGGCTGCCTGGTATTTTCATTATAGACCAAAATGATGGAGTAGAGTCTTCCTATGCTAAAAGATGACACCAACCAGGGACGTACAGCAGGGACACTGAGGGCAAGATGAGAATCTGTTAAGTAATCTTCACAAACTGGAGACACTTGAAAAAAAACCAGGATGTTGGTCAGTAGGGGTAAGTATAAACTACCACACCAAGAAAGGAAAAAGTCAACTTCACATAAAAGCCTGCTGCAAGAGGAAAGAAATAACCATGTTTCTGGGTTCATGGTTAATGGAAAGAAAAGAGAGCTAATGCACTTCAATTGCATCAGGAAAGACTTAGGCTAGATACTAGAACAACCCCTGTAAGCACCAAGAATAGCACGGGGACAGATGGGCTGGTCTATAATGTGTCCATTACAGTAAGTCTTCAAGAACAGCATAAACAAAGGTGAAAGAAATGACACAGGCATTGGTGAGACCGTGTTGGAACAGAGGATGCTTAGAGGCTCTCTAGAGGCCTTGTTGCCAGCTCTGTGGTTCTTTGAAATCTCACCGGTTTGTACGCATTTCTGAAATAACTGCTTAACAGCCTACGGATCTGCTTTCTCTGGCACTTGACCCATGGCTACAGCCAGGTTTGGCCTGTGAGGCAGAGGGAAATTCAGGATCACTATTCCAACTGGACCTTGCATGCAGCATTAAATCTAGACATCAAACTTCTGGAGTGACCTTGTTGCATCTCATAAACAGGCTAGAAATAAGAACTTTACATCAGAAAAATGTCCCGCTCCTAAATATTTCACATGAACTGCAAAGCACGTGTGTGTGGACACTAGCGCTAAAAGTCCTACCCCTAGAAGTTTCCCCTTTAGGGAGTACAAGGCATAAAAATTTTTGAAAATCACTGGTGCTAATCACAAATCAATTCGATTTCACTGGTGCTAAGTTTGTTTTCATTTCTTTGCATTGGTCTGCTCAGAGACGGGCAACTGAGCACTGAGGCTGCTCCCAGCACCTTCCCCTGTGCTTCGGCCGTTGTTGTTGCGGTGGGTTTGGATTTGGGGAGGAGAGGAAGCAGGCAGGCAATCCAGACATCCCTTCTATAGGTAATACCACTTTACTTTAGAATTCTTCACAGTAACCTCTGTCCTCAGATAATTTTAGTTTTTATGGTTTGGATCTCTAATTTACTTTTGTAAATTGCTTCCAATAGTTTCCAGCTGGTGAGGTGTGAATACATTACACACCCCCAAGGGAGTTCGGGATAGCTGTAAAATGCCAATAATCTAAACCCTCATGTCTCTGCTCGTAGGGACAGAGAACCTATGCTTTGAGAAACCAAGCTGCTCAACTTCTTTCCCCTCCACAGTCACGTTAATGATTTTCACCTGCTTCCAATTTTAAAATCCATAAACATTTTCTAACACATGGATGATCCCAAATGACAACAGATGGATAATCAAGCCACTGACAGCAAACTTGCTGTCTTCTTAGTAGTAGATTAAGTTGTACCTTTTTAGGAGCAATCCAAAATCCCTCAGGAGTCTGGAGACCAGAGTCTGAAAATCCTTGCTTTCAGCTGTTTCTTTACTTTAGCGTTCTTTAAAAACAGCAGCAACAACTACAAAAATTCTGCTGCCCCAGAAGGTCATTGCCCGGGTTTAATATAGTTAATAGAACTGAACTGTTTTAAAATCCAGTTTAGCCAGCTAAGCAACAGGAAGAGTGCCCGTTTTCTTTGGTGGATTTCCAAGCCCTACATGGTAATGGAGACAGCGCTCTGTCACAGGCACTGAAAACAGCCAAGAGCTGTGGACAGACTGGCCCTGATGGATAATAATTCTTAATTAAGTTTTCTGGCTCTTTGGATGGAGAACTTGAATAAACTGCTGCTTATGTTGAGGTACATGCTTTGTCCTTGCAGACAGATTTGTTTATATGTCCATGAAATACATTTGTAGGAAGCTCTTTCCACATACGCTGCTATTTTCTTCACACACATCCACAACATTTGATCAGGTAAAGCTGCTCTTGCGCTCAACAAATGCAAGGTCTTATGAGTCCAGCAGAAGACGGACCAGCTTAATTAGGAGGGTACTGAAGACTCCTTCCTCTTTATTGCACCTTACAGACAAAAAGTAGCTCCTCAGCACCCCTCAGGGTAACTGCTATCATTAGGGAAACTGAGGAAGCAAAAATTGTTCGGTGATGATGGCAGAGCTGGAACAGCAACCCTGTACCTTCTCTCGTGCATTCCTATGCAGCACATGATCCTTTCTTGAGGATTTGCCACTACAAAACACAAATGTATATTCAGTTTCTTTCACACTTAATTGTTTTTCTGTGGTCTATTCCATGGCTGAGTTGACTGGAATTATTGCACGAAAGCATGTATGATGTCACTGGAAAAAGAAATATCTGGGAAAAAAGCTGGTGCTCAATAAACACTGCTCTTCAAATATTCAGTAGCACTGTAGACCAAATCTGTAGAATCAGTTTTGAAGACAAACAGTTCGAAGGGTTCCCATTCTGAAGTCTATAAATGTTAACAATGTCCTGGAGAGACTGCCACTGAAATAATTTTGAACTTGCTCTTTGAGGAAGATGTCTCTATAAATGATTTCTAAGCTTTGTATTTGTGCAGTTAGGTCTACTATCAAAAGCATCCTTCAGAAGGCTCAGACACTTACACCTAAAATGTCACCTGCAAATGAAAGCGTGATGTGTTTGCTGCTTAAGGAAGGGACGAGTTTTCTGAGTAATATGGAAAGCTCTATCACTAAAAAGCTTTCTGATCTAGGATCAAAAACATACTTGGTTCAAACCTCCAGTGCACTCATTTAGTGCACTTAGTCACATTAAGTCAAGATGTTTTTACAGCCTCCTTTCCATGTAAAACTTCTAGATTGCTTGGGAAAAAGTGCTGTGGAAGTGCTATAATATTCTCTGTATTAGCTATAACAAGTAAGATAGTAATCGCTGTAGTTTAAAGTAACTCTCAGGTCTCTTCCTGGCAGCAGAGCTGGGGAGAAGGGGGAACAGGTACTACTCATGGTAGAGGAAGACAAGTTAGGGATTGGTTAAGTAAATGGGGCAAACACAAACTAATGGTACTGGATGGGCTGCATGAGGGACGTAGCCAATGTCATCGAGAGGTTGCTTTCTATCATCTCGGAAAAGTTGTGGCAATCAGGGGAAGTCCCCCAGTGACTGAAAAAAGGCACATGCTATGCCTGCTGTAAAATCAAAAGTAGCAGGACCCAGAGAACTATAAGCTAGACAAACTAACCTCAGACCCCAGGAAAATTATGGACTGGAGGGGTGAAATAAAAGTGAATGGAAACCTGACCGGACAGATGGGCTCAAAGGGTAACCATCAACAGTTTCAGGTCTAACTGGTGGCTGGTTATGAGTGACATGACCCTCAGCGGTCAGCGCCAGGCCAGTACCCCTTGCATCTTCAGCAATAACCCAGATGTCAGGGATGGCCCCAATCTTCACAAACTCGTGGAAGAAGCAGTTGCGTATGCTGGAAGGCAGAGCTGCTGTTGAGAGAGCCCCAAATCCAGCAGTGGCCTGACAAGGACCTCAGAAAATTCAGCAAAGACAAAATCAAAGTCCAGTACTGGAACAGGACAACACACTGCAGCTGCACGGGTTGGAGGTGCACTAGCAGGGTAGCAGTTCTGCAGAACAGGACCTGGAGGCCATGCCGGACAGACAGCATCTGGGAGACCTTGTGGCAGTGAAGATAACCTACGGGGCTACATCAGCAGTAGGGTGACCAACAGGTCCAAGTGATATTTTCTAAATATTGCATCTTCTTTGGGGCTTCCAACACAAGAAAGCTGTGATCAAGGTGGACAGAGTGGATTTACACCAACACAATTAACCTGGCCGGATGATCAGCTTGTTCTCATCCTGCTTTATCATTCCAATAGCAATTACATCAGCTGAGTTTTGTTGTAATTTTAAGCTCGATTCCAAACCACCAATGGAAACTCTGAATAATTGAGATTGTACCAAGCCCTGAGGAATCCTATTAGAAGCACTCATCATATGACTTCATATAGGAAACTACTCGGAGAGCTGCAAGCCAGATCTTAATCCATTTAACCTGTGTCCCTCCCATCAAGAGCAGCTTATGCGTTGTCTTCCTGGAATGCTACTGAACGGTTTATTTTTTACTCAGTTTTTAATACTGGTGCTATTATTATTTGTTTTCCAGGAACAAAATTCACAAAGCCACATACATTTCTGCTGTCGTTCTTAACAGCCATTCTGGATCATTACCCATTTGGTCAGAGATCTCACAATGTTCCCGCACTATGAATGTGCCTAATTTTTCACACAGCCAAAATCCAAAAAGGAAAAAAATGTGGAAAGAATCACATATAACTTTCACACTTTTCCATCCAACTTTCCACCTCCAACTTCCTTACCTAACACAAATCAAACCCTTTTTTTTTTTTCTATTTACTTCATTATTTGCATGAGCTTCAGTGAAGTCAAGGACAGTTCTAGGAATAAGGCTTAACAAACTTGTACTTCCAAGATGCATATTTAACATGCTAACACTGAGTTCTGTGTGTTAACGCAGGACACTTGTTTTTTTAGGATCAACAAATGGCAAATGCTTCGATATGAAAAGAATATTCACACCCACAGAAACAGAATTCAGCTTTCCTACGCAACAGACAATAGAATATTAATGTGCCTCTCAGAGGCACAGCCAGAATAAAAACAACCACACCCCACACCCAAATGAGATTCTCAGATATTTTCAGTGTTTCTTTTCTGAGACAGAGCGTATTCTCCTACTAACAAGGTGAGTGGCAGGAGCACATTTACTGACCATTTTTGAAATGTTTAGGAATTTTGTGTGCTTACAGAAGGAACTTATGTAACAGCAGGGTCTTTTAAAGAAATCCACCTCATGTAATTTTTTGAAGAGTAAGCATCTAAAAGTAAGGAAAAAATTCAACCTGACTGATATTCACAGAAAGAACAGTGACAAAATAACTTCAAGAGAAAGAAGTCCACTAGCCCAAAAGTGCAAGAACCATTAGAATTTATGATTTTATTTGAAACACCTTAATTTAAGTTTTCATTACTAGATTAATGCTCTTATTTAGTATTTGTACAGTGCTGAATGCACTGGAGCAATTTTACTTCTTCTAGGATTCTAAAAGCCGATCAGAATGTCAGTGTTTCAAACTAATTTATTGAAATATGTATGTAAGATTATTTTAAAGCTGCCTTGCCTCAGTTTTTCAAAATATAAATTTAAGTGCTATGTAATATCAGCTGCTTAACCCATGTGCTGTAATTCTTAGCTTGTGACCAGCAACAAAACTTTGTCAAATAAACTGCATCACAGATACTGAGGAAAAGAAGATCACTAGAAATAAAACAAGAAATTCAAGCTGTTCAGTAATGTATCATAGAGATTTGCAAATATTTTTGGTTTCACAGTTCAAATTTCCTCTGGGATTGGCAAGTTAACAATAGTTCTATTTTTTAATTGCAAATAGGATTATCTAAACATTGTACAAATAAAAGACAAGAGCTTATTCAAAAAAGCTAGTCTGTTTGAAATGGGTGAGGCTTAAATGGGGAAGGAGACATTTCATTATGGAAAATGCTTGTAAGATTTACTGGCAGATTTACAGATTTTTTAAGGCCAGCAAGACCCCATTACCATCTAATCACACCTTTTGAATAACACATGGCAAAGAACCTCACCTTGTAACTACTGCATCAAGCCCATTCCTCCTGCTTGAATTATCCTTTACTTTTTGAAGGACACCCAAGTCTTCTTTTACACTTTCAAAATGTTGGAGAAATCACCAAATCTGCAAGGTGCTTCTGTAGCTCACTAAGCATATTAGAAGGTGTTTGCTTTCTTCCACTTCAAATTTGTTTAGACTCAGATAGACTGAATTCCTAATGGACTATTTTTTAAAACAAGGGAGAAAAGTGCTGTAATCAGAAAAATTGCTTCCCAGCCTAATATGTATGCTGCAGTTCAGTCATCGCTATAACACAGTTTTGCATAAACGGAGAGAGATTGAACATGTCCTGTTTCTCACTGTAAGGTATGATTTCTAGATTTTCAAGTCTTCCTGCAGTTCTTCTGTGATCTTGCTCTCACTAAAATGTCACCAATATCAAGAGAAGTAAAACCACTTAGTAGTACCTGCTAGTAACTGCAGCATTTGCTCTTGATTGTGCCAACTTTTCTCTTCTTAGTATTTTTTTCAGTCCCTAATAAATTAGTCTGAAAACGTATTACCAAACAGTGTTAAAACAGACTTCAGCAAGTTCATTCAGAAGTAGTCTTCATTTTTTTCAAAATAAGTGTGAATGAGCAATTTTCAAGTATTTGCCACAATCATGAATTATTTTGCCCCAAAGATGACACACTATTTTTGACTTGACAGGACCGCCCTGTGCCCTTGACTTAGAAATGTCCATGCTTTAATGAGGCATACATTACAGAAGCCCTCTTAAAACTACGAGTAAAATTTGCATTCAGGCACTGTGCCTAATCGCCCAACTCTCCAACAGCACTACCCCAGCTGAGTATTTGCATGGTCTGTGTCTAGTCCGCAGGAAGCAAACAAATCTGCAATTCCAATGCTTCCTGTTCATTATTAGCAGCCCCACACTCCAAGATGCCAAAACAAGACTCTAGCCCAAGCAGAACAAAGGTGGAAAGAGTTGCACGTAAAGTACAGTCAACCTTGTCTGGTAGTCAAATAGCACAACTAACACAATAACATACCATAATCTACAGACTAATCCTTTCACTAAATGATTAGTCTCAAAGACTTTATTAACTTTATTAGAAGCAGAAAAGGTCATATGAAAGGCTAATATAACTGAGATATTATGTTAAACTATGAGCCTTTTAAGGTATCCACCTTCATAAAAAAATGCAGCATATTAAACTTAAATTTAATTACCCTAGAGCAATTTCTAATTTCAAAAGCCCATTTTTATGGAACAATGATAAATTAGAACCTAGATGTATTATTTTACAGATTAATACACACAGTTCATTCTGCAAGCAAGATTTTAAATGGTTCTAATAGCTGTAGCACTTATAGTCAGTTCTTTTAAGAGCCAAGCAATTACAATTGTTCTCTTAGCATACTGGTTTAATTTAATACCTCCCAAGTTGCCCAAAATGTGACTTCTCTAGTGGAACACACTCAATCACCATATTTCCTTTCAGAATGATAAAATAAGATATTTAAAAGGAAATGAATGACCCAGAAAAAAGCAATATAATGTTGCTAATTACACATAGTGGTGATATATCTCAGACTTACTGAGATCAAGACTCAGGCAAGATATAGGTGTAGACCATAAGCCCCTTACCCCTCATATCCATACAAAAATAAACTAGGGACATTGTGGCTGGTGTTGGTGGTGTGCTTCAACACATGTCCAGAGCAGTGGAAACGCAGCAAGTACCAAAAAATAGTAACTGTGGAGTAACAGTACCTGTAATACTAAGTGTAAAGCTAGTTTTGTGAGTAGTGTTTAGGAGTTTTGTCCAGTTTGCTCCATGAGCAAGCAAGAGACATTTCACTTGTGTTAGTCACTTGGTCAAATAAATGGAGCTCTCCACATGATACCCTATGCTGAACATCTCAGATCACGAATCACACAAATGCTACATATTAAAGTGAGGAAGTTAAGTTTCATGTCTATTTTTAAGAAAACCTTTTTCTCTTTCCCTCATCTTACAGGAAGCTCTTTGTCAAGTGAAACGTCTCTTACCTGTGCACAATCAAGCCAAAGGTCTATGAAGTCCCAGACTATATGAATCCAATTTTTCCTCTTTTTGCTTATAGTTTTTATTCTTTTGTCAATAAAAAGAAGCTTAGAAACGATAGAAAGAGACTGCCAAAGTCTGCAGAGAGTATGAAGCAGGTATGCTGAGGGGCAATGCTTCATGCATGACAGCAAAGTATCACTTCCAAACAGTGATATAGCCAAGAATGAACAGAACTTACCTACTTATAATTTAGGAGAGTTTACCCAATACTTCACGCCCAGACGGCAAGCTCAAGTCAGGGAGTTTTCGTGTTACTCTGGCTGAGACTGAGCAGAGGAGCAGACTTGGCTCAAGCATGCCAACAGGCTCCCACTGGAGTTTGGTGCTACAAGGGATGATGGGGATGGGGGGACGGGTGGGCAGCATGCTCCACAAAAGGGGTGAAACTGAAGGACTTAACTTCTTATGTAATAAGAAATGAGACCATGCATGTCAAAGACTGGTGTCTGAAGGCCAAATTACATCTTCTTTTAGATGAAGGTAATAAAGAAGCACTATGAAAATATAAAAATGAGAGAAACGATATGTGATAGTACTTGTTTGCCACCTCTGAGAAAATGACTAATAGATTGGATTAACAATGAATTTTTGATTTCTGAAGAAATATTAAAGTAGTTTCTGGAAGAATAACTCCTTCTCTTGTGCAACATAACAAAAAAGCAAGACACCATCACTGTGGAGACAGAGAGACACAAACAACCATCAAGGTTCAGAGTGACATTGTAAAGAGGAGTTTCATCTTTAGGTCACTAGTTGAATTTTAAATAAAGTTTCCACATGCCTTTTGGAAGTCATTTGATGTCCTGGGTCAGCTCGATCTCAAATACAGCTCATTTCCTAGCAGACAAGTGTTTCCATCATAAGCACTGCAGCAACAGATAATCTCCCTGATGAGCCCAGCAGAAAGGAGCATCCTCAAACCAGTTTTCCTGGAAATACTGTGTCACAACAGTGCAAATAGAGGACACTCGTTTTCCTTTCCCCTGACACCTAAAGCTGAACTAATGTTCACTGGATATCATAATACAAATGGAATAATTTCATTCTCTTTTTGCAGTTTCTGAAGGTCTGCAGGGAAGGCTGACTCAGCCCAGGTGCTACTACCTTAGGAACTGGTCTAAATCATAAAACCATAGAATGGTCTGGGTTGGAAGGGACCTTTAAAGGTCATCTAGTCCAACCACCCCCTGCAATAAGCAGGGACATCTTCAACTCGATCAGGTTGCTCAGAGTCCCCTCCAACCTGACCTTGAACATTTCCAGGGATGGAGCCTCCACTAACTCTCTGGGCAACCCATTCCAGTGATCCATCACCCTACCCTCATTGTAAAAAAATTCTTCCTTATATCCAGTCTAAACCTACCCTCTTCTAGTTTAAAACCATTACCTCCTGTCCTATTGCAACAGGCCCTGCTAAAAAGTTTGTTCCCATCTTTCTTACAAGCCTCGTTTAAGTACTGGAAGGCTGCTCTAAGGTCTCCCCACAGCCTCCTCTCCTCCAGGCTGCACAACCCCAACTCTTCTAGCCTTTTCTCATAGGAGAAGTGTTACAGCCCTCGGATCATTTTTGTGGCCTCCTCTGGACCCGCTCCAACAGCTCCACGTCTTTCCTGTGCTGAGGGCTCCAGAGCTGGATGCAGGACTCCAAGTGAGGTCTTACCAGAGCGGAGCAGAGGGGCAGAATCCCCTCCCTTGACCTGCTGCCCACGTTGCTTTGGAAGCGGCCCAGGATACGGTTGGCCTTCTGGGCTGCGAGCACACATTGGTGGCTCATGTTCAGCTTTTCATTCACCAGTACCCTCAAGTCCTTCTCCTCAGGGTTGCTCTCAATAACCAACAATGACGTTCAAAGCATACTTGTGATCACCAGATACCTTGCTTTTTCAAGAAAAATGCCCGAGTGCTGGGCTAGCAGGGCTTGCTTAATGTTTTTTTAACCCTTTTAGACACTGAAGAAGTCTGTTGTGAAAAAGCATGCAAAGTGACCAAGCAAATAAACCCAATCAGCCTGTCTCCCCATCTTTATTTGCAAATTCTGGCCAAACTTGATTAGAACTTAGTGTAGGAAAGAACAGTTTTATGTGCCGCAATTTAGATGTATCCCTAACTAAAAATAAATACATAACTGAAACCTTAAAAAGAAAACTGAGGAAGATAATTGGATAATTAATAAAGGAGTAGTCTTAGTACCAATGGCCACCTCAAACTGTAAAACCACAGCATAAAATATGACACCACAAAAACCCCCATTTCATTTGATTTATGCTTCACAAAAAAGCAAAACAAATGTTATACAAATATTTTCAGTAGCTGAAAACTGGCTATCACTAGAAAAACAGAGCTACAGACATTCCTCATTGCTGGGCTGAACTGTTCTCAAAATAATCCAGTGTAAAGGCCAGTGATGGAAACATTTCTAACACTCCACAGACACAAAGCATGAAACTGCTGAGTCTGGTGCAGATCACCTTGCTTGTGCTTTGGAAGCATGAGTTAAGCTTCAGTTTGCACAGCCCTCCGAACTCTCCTGGCCTCTCTCATCCTAAAATCTCAGAACGGTCACTGCTGTTTTCTTGCAAATATGTCTAAGTAACATTCTGAATAACATTTCCTTGCATGCCCATTAGAAATAAACATGCTGGAAACAGCAGAGAGTAAGGAGCCAGAGTGACTTCGCTGTCTCAGGAGGTGCTATGAACAGCTCTGAAAAACACACGTACTGTTGCCCTTTGCAGATCTTTCAGACCGAAAGAAGCAGGAGAGCAGAATTTTAATAGCATCTAAAAGGCAAATCCCAGAATCTATCTAGTACCGAAAAGGAGAAAAATTCTAGAGAAATTATGTCAGAAATTATTCTTATTGTTCAAGAAGTACACCCTATTTTCTCTCACTGTTGCAGAAAAAAAGCCACCAAATATATTTTTGAGAAAATATTTAAATAAAATTGATGAAGTGTCAACACTTGACTGCTTGTTTAAATTGGACAAAATTATAAAAGCTGTTACAATGTGTTCAATTTGTTCCAATGCTATTATATACCATAAGGGCTCATTCAAGCAGTGAGAATACTGCAGACAAGGCGTGAAGATTACAAGATGTCTCAGACTTCTCCCTGGTACAGTATGAAATGCAGTATCTAAAGCAGCTGAAATTATTTAGTGGAGCTAATTCATTCCCACCAGGGCTTGATAAGGAAAAAAAGAATCACTGTTCCTTTATGCTGCAAGAACACTTTGTTATTTGCTTAATGGGAAGTTAAATGAATCAATGCTTTAGACAGCAAAAAACTCCACCATCAATTAATGTGCCAAATTTTTAATAGGAAAGCAAATCAGATTTATTTAAAAACTGAGGTCTCAGTTCTGGTGTATTTATATTTTCTCAAAGTTGAGCTTATAGTTTATGATATTTTTCATAGTTTATGCTTTCTGAGGAGTACGGGTGACCATGGGAGAGGACTCCCATTTCTGCTCTGCTCCTGCTGAGTGTACTTTACACACGTAGCCCAGGTGACTAATCAAGAGAACCATGGCAAGCTGTAGCTGTTTATGCTTCAGTTGCACCTCAGCTGATAAAAAGTGGTGTACAAGAGCTCAATACACACTGTCATCAAGCACCACTCACATTATCAACTGAAAACTAGGCATTTGAACGGTAATTTTTTCTCTCCTCTTCCATAATCTGTCACACTTGGACGGAAGCACAACGGAAGTCCCCAAGGACCATCTGTAATGCTCTCAACACCTGAGTGTTGAGTTCTCATATTCCAGCTACAACACAGACATGTTGGTCTGAAATTCTGGACCAGATGTCTTTGCACAGGCACTTCCAGGCTGTGGAGGAAAATGCATGGCTACAGTCTCTCAGCAGTGCTTACAGCCTCTCAACTTCAGTGCAGCACATGGTCCTAACATTCATGTCAGACGGACCGGCAGAGCCTAGGAACCCGAGAGCACACCAGTGTCGCAGCTGTATGACTTTGCCCTGAACAGCTTGCACCGCACCGGGAAAGCAGCACATCAGCTGAAGATGAATCCCTTGATGTTTAACAATATCCATTCATCCATACTTCTTGCCAGCATAGATATTTTGCTTTGAAAATTAGACATCCATACATTTACTGAGGCAGGCGACTTTTTGGTATCTTTGTACAACCTAGGTGAGTGAGAAGCAAAGAGTTCTACCCATAAATAAGAAGCATATGACCCACTGCGTGTTCCACAAGACCAGGCAAGAAACTAGGCAGTTAAACTTCTGAACTTCTCCTAGAACTACCAGCAAAACTAGCATGAGAAATGCATGAGCTTACTTCAGTCATAAAACACCAGAGAAAAAGAACCTTAAAAATAAAACTCATCATGATTTTTTAAATATCAGTGTTATGAAACTTTTTTCTTTGTAGTATTATTCAAATGTGGAAACTACCATGGAAATTCACTATGGCTTCACCAAGGCTGGCCTCTAATTGGGACTTCTGTGCTCTGCAAGCCCCCGTGCTAGTGTGGGGCCTCCCATATGGGGGGGGCTGCCAGCGGTGGATCTCTCTCACGGCTCGCAAGCCTCTTTGCCAACAAGCTGCTCCTCACTGGGAGCCAGAGACCATACGCCAAACAACCCCCTACAGCAGTTCAAACTTTGCAGAATTTTACCCTTTTAGCACACCTTATTGCCCTATCACCTTTTCAATGTCATGTCTCAAAACCATTGTTTCTTCAGCATATAAACAGGGAGAAAAAGTCCTGTATTTCAAAGTCAAAACAATAATAATAAAAAAATTATTTGTTCTGCATTGGAGAATTCCCCTCCATCTTAGTTTACTATTTATAAACCATCAGTCTGGGATTAATTATTATAAATCCTTAAAGCCGAAAAGAAGATTTTAGGCATGTTATGCTACGTATAATCTACACCATTATTAAACTGCAGCTCAAATGCACTTTGTGTCCTATTTCTGCTGGTCACCTTTTCACATTTCTGCATTTACCTATGGTAAATTTTACTCCTTGAGAGAAAGCATTTCTTAGCATCTTCAAAACATCAGACCACCCATCCGACGTGCCACTGCACGGGAGGAGCGGTGTCACCTGTAACGCACACTCACCGGGCACGCCGCCTCTCATCCAGTAATCAATGTCTGTTCCCTCTGCGTTGTCGTAAACATCTGTAACATTGATGGGCTGCAGCAGAGTCATGATCTCTTTTACGATGTCCCGAGCTTTAGCATTTCCAGTAAAACCCAGTCCAGATGGCTTGAAGGTGCCCTCATCAGACTCCATGACGATATCGAAGTTGGAGATATTTTCCTAAACATGTAGGGAAAGAAGACACTGTTTCGTGATTGCTATTTTAACTGGCAGCGTATACTGGGTTCTAGATGTCAGTGTGAGCATACTGCCACAAATTTGTTTAAGAAGCAGAGAAATGCTTCCTGTAATCGTGTGTATGTAAGCATAAATTAAGGGACCTAATTTTTCCCTATGAAAATGCTGAGACAGTTCAAGTTCATTTCTGAGGCATCAATATTCTGCAGCAGTCACAACATGACTAGCCTGCTGTCCCCAAATAATTGCTTTAAGACTTTAGTCCCACCTAGAAAGGTAAGCCATTACCACCATATTTCAGTTTTCACTTGCAGCTCTCGCTTTCTTCTCAGACCTGAAACTCAGAAAGTCTGTCGCAGGGGGGAGGGTAACGCAGGCTGGTTGGCTTTAAAATTAGATGCATTCAAAGCTTGCTTAGACTGTGAAGGACATCCCATTTAAAAAAAAAGCTGCTGCCTCTTCAGAAACACATTCTTTTCAATACATTATGTATTGAAAACATGGTGAAATTTCATGTTTTCATTGAAAACATGAAAACAGCTCTGACTTTGGTTGGAGGACTGAAATGTCAAGGTTCCTCCTCACCTGAAGGAATGTCTGTTTTGAGGGAAGTTTGTGCTTCCAAGGTAAGTCCTACAGGAAACACAAAATTTTAAGATTCTGTGTACAAACAGTATAATGTTTGCTTTTAGTGTGCACTTGGAAGATTCTTTTTAGCTGAAAGCATAAAAATTAGTATCCAGAGCCATTTATTTGCTTCCCATACACTTAGAACGCTCAGTCACAAAGGTCTGATTGGAAAAAAATACTTAGGGACTTTACAGGAAGGAAGGTCTCACTCTTTTTGGGAGGGACGTAACTTTTTTTGCAAAATGAAACAGTCTATGGCCAGGTCAGGCAGAAAAAAGCTGTATTTCAGACTCTCTTGAATGTGACTAAGAGAACTTACTGCAGGTTTTACTCCTATGCCCAGATCTCATTCCAGAATTTTATGGCTGTCATGGGTTATTACACGAAAATCGTTATAAGAGATATGTGATAGCAGTAAGGAACAGAACCATGTCATTAACAGCTTACATAAGCCCACAATTCAGTAAAGAATTCTTTCACATTTTTCTAGATATAAAACCAAATATGAACTACAGGTGGCTGTGAACGTGATATTCATGTAAGTTTTCAGAAGTTCTTTATAGAATTTGCCAAGAACTGTGTTTTACACTTCACTTTCCCACAACTTTTCTGTTTTGAGGGAACAAGTTCTAACATAGCAGAGGTATTCACTTCTAACTTAGAAATAAATCCAGCAGTTAAAAATAAAAAAATAAAATCTTTCAATATGATGAACCGCAAATGTTATAATACCTTAAAATAACCAATCTACCTGCCCAACTATTGGAAATCAAGGTGGAAATAACCAATGGTGTCACCAAATTGGCAATCGCTATTTTGACACAATGAAAAAATTCTTCAGTTTATAAAAGTTTAAATGCAAAGAATTAGGATACATGTGGTGTCTAGGCCTATCATCAAATGCAGTATTACAGGTTATGAACCTCAACATGAAATCGTGATTCATGGACCCTTTGAACATAATGGGGGAGAAGCAGGTCAAGAAAAGCACACTGCATGGTAAAAGCGACCAAAGATGCTCCAAAGTCACAGGTATAACAGAAAGAATGTCTCAAAATGTAAATCTTCTTTATCTCACTAGCCCAAGGAGCAAGATGTAGGGAAGACAATTCACATTTTGGTGTGCTGGTGAATTGCCAACGAAAGCTAACTTATAGTGAGCCCTGCAGAAATACCATGATAGAAATCACTCAGAAACAGCCTCGTCAACTGAATCTTTGAAGCAGGACTTCTGCTCATTTTTAGAGAAGCTGCAATGAGTAGGAGCGATAAGGAGAGTGGAAGGGACTATTCAGGGCAGCGAGATGAGGAGAAGAGCGAGCATGGGTACAGCATGGATGTTGAGAAGAAATCTCACCTACCACTCCAAAGAACAGAATTCCATAGTTCCAAAACTTAATGAACTGCTAGTATAGCAGCATTACTGCAGTCTTCAGTTGTGTTTTCTCATATAAATGTTTGCATGTGTTTTTAATATGAAACTGAGAAAACAAACCACCCACAATACATCACACTATATTCTTGCTCTGTAAGAAAGCTGTTCAGTTCTGAGAACGTGCTGGAGTGGCACGAAAACAGGATGCCCTGGGAAGAGAAACTAGACTTATTGGGGGACAAAACCAAAACAGGTCACACATACTTAAAGTACCATGTGTCCTTGAGAAAGCTTTTAGAAGATAGGATTAATTATAAAACTACTCACTGTTGAGTTTGAAAGTTGCAATCTTAAAAAAAAGGCAGTTAAGTTGGTTTCACCACACCCATTTTTGTACCAATATTGGTGTTTCTACTTACAGAGAAAGAAATACGCACCGGAAAATAACCTACAGGGAAGATACTCTGCTGTCCTTTGCCCTCTATGGCGCCACTCAGCAAAGCAGGGTAAGACCGCACATTGCTCCCGTGAGGGAACAGAACAACAAACCAGTAAGAGTTCATAAAACAACTGCAGGCTCAGCTGTTTCCTTCATTTTTCCCCATACTGAACGTATCATTTAAATAAGCATTTTAAACTCAGTACACAATTTTTTTCAGTACGCAGTTTCTTCAGAAAGTAATCCCATTTGCTGTATTTTGATACTGTGCCACTTCTCTTAGCACATACCAGAAAATTAAATCTTGTTGGAGTAACCTGCTGCCCAATTCTCCGAACATCAAAACAGACTTTCATCCTTTATCTTCCTATGACTCGGTCACAGAAGAGGTCACCTCTCTTTATCTTATCATGTTCAGCTCTTTGGCAGAATTTTTAAATGAAACATTACGGTAACTACTGCATGGGAAAACTGGCTTGCTATAGCTTGCTACTTTCATTGAATATGCAAATTAGCATGATCCTTGCCAATACTTCTCCTATTTTTCATTTTTTTTTTATTTTAGTTCCTTTTATTTCTGTTTTCTCTATAAACAATCTATTTTTCTCTCTGTTAACCAAAACTAAAAATGTAAGTGCTTCTCATCTCTAAGGCAAACACTTGAAAACATGAAATTACAGTCAAATCTTTCCAATTAAAGGAAACCCTTGTCATACGCATGACCTGTACTTCTATCAGTAGGAAACACATCCCATTTCAAGTAGACACAAGCAATCCCAGGCATACCGGGAGCTACTTCTTTAGTCAAAACCCCAATTGTTAAATCTTACCAAATGTTAAAGTAGGCTCCAACATCTCATGACTAATCTACTGAGTCACTGATCACAATTCCTCTTACTGAGCTAAAGCAGTGAGATACCTGAAAGATAAAGGAGAGAAAAGCTGTCCTAAAAGCCTTCAGTAATTTGGGGCTATTTAAAATAGAGTGCTATGACATTTCCAGTAGCTCATTTACTTGTTTTCTTTTTCATTCCACTGAGAAAAATTACCACTTTACAGGGAAAATACTAAAGTCCGTAGTGGCAAAACACTGTCCTTGACTAATGGTTAATTTGTTCCAGTAACAAGGGACATCAGTTAATCCAACAGTGCATTTTCAGCTTTCTGTTATTGATTTACACTTAACTTTAGGAAACACCAACACTTGTATTCTTATATTCCAATGTCTGACTCAGAGCAGTTTGGATCCAAGCACAGCACGGCGACTACCATTTTGCAGAACTTACGGTGAAATTACAGTCACCCCACTTGCAGTACTAAAAGTGTGTTTAAATCAACACCCAGCTGTCTTAGGCTGGCAACTAGGACTACAGGAAAGACAAGAAAAAACAACAGAAACACCTAAGTGGATGTGACAGCTGGAAAAGAAAAAAATAAAATAAATCATATCCTCTAAGTACTTAAGAATATATAAACATGGTATAGTGTAATTTTGAGTTGCTGTTTAAGATCAGGGTTATTTAATGAAGCAAAACAGCATAAATGGAAACTGCAGAAAAAACACCAGAACAGCTGTTAGGAAGCAGAGGTGTGCCAGCATCAAGGCACAATAACCACCAGCCATAAGCATGATGATACTGCTCACACTCGTTTTGAATGAAGACAGGGTGAATCAGGAACACTGTGAGTTACAAATTTTTGTAAATTCTCCCATCATTGTATGGGAGAATTTTTGATAGATGACAAGGTATGAATATCATACTTTTGTTAAATGATGAAAGATTTTTCTGCCACATTTTTTGGGAAAGCAGTCTGTAAAAAAGTCCATAGATTTTATGGCTTGTTCTCTATCAGAGTTCTGACCTCAGAGAAGGCAGTGACAAAAGTCCCAGTAACTTCAATAGCCCTGGAGCAGGATTTGGTCATGTACTTCTTAGCATTTCACTCAATAAAAACATGCCACTAGCATGTCTTGCCTTGTACAATACCACTACTGTTTCCTCTGCAGCCACTTGCCAGCACTTACAGAGATGACCACTGAGCATTGTAAGTTCTCTGGGATGACAGACAAGAAACAGCAGACAGCTCTGAAGACAGCAGCAGGCTATGAAAGGTATGCATCAGATTACCTGCAGCCTTGTCTTGGGAGGTTTGTCCTTTGACAAAGAGGCATATCAAAGAAAAGTGCTCTTTCTGGAAACCATTCCGTAACTTAAGCCCCTTTAGTGCTCAAATACAAGGTTATCAAAACACTGGCTATGACTCTGAATGACTCCGTGCCACTGCTGTCCCTTTTTGAAAGGTTGTAGGTTTTTGTTTGAAAACAGGCAACACTGCCAAAATGAAAAACTGTGGTTTACATCTTTCAAGCAAAGACAACTTTTACTGCTTTCAATAAGCGAGTACTTTTGTAACTTTCAGTAACAGATTGATAACAATAAATTTGCTATACCTTAGAAATTATCACAGCACACACATTGTTAATATTTCCTGGTTTTACGCAGAATGCTTTTAGGTTCTCATCTGGGTAAGTGGTGCAATGTTAAAATGAAAAGAAGTCAATGAGGAGGAAGCTTATCACGATGAGTCAACAAGAAGCAACAATTTTCTGTGCCTTGCACAGCTGCGGGGAGTTTGGACAGAAGAAGCTCAGTTTTCTTACAGCAGAACATCCCAAAGCACCAAGGAACCGTTATCAGATGCATCCCCCTGGAGTAGGAAAGCAGAGCAGCCTTCCTCAGAACATGTCTCCACCAGTTCGCAATGTTTCAGACAGCAGCTCTGCTACTTGCATGAGGGAAAAAACAGGGAAGAAAGGTACAAAGACAAAAGATCTGTTAACACTAGACGTGTATGAAATTTGCCCACATGAAATGAAGACTAGGCGGCCATGAGACACATTGCCAGGGCTGATTCTGGTCTTCCCTGTTTCAGGCAGGGTAAGGAATCAACCTCTTTGATTTCACTAGAACTGTGATGCCTCAATATTAAGAATTACGAATGCCTACTGACCTAGAACTGGTGTAAAATATGATTGTGTAAGTATGCCAGCTTTACTCTGCTTAACACAATCAAGAGTACTTCTGGTTAACGGTGATTCTGGAGAATACAGTGCAATCATTTTCGTTTTGTAGTTTTGTAACCGAACATTTCTCTTTTTATGCATTTCTTTCATTTCTCAATGAAAGGTATCAACAGGACAGCAGTGGTTAAAACAGCCAGCAATAATTTTACCGAACTTTTGCTTACAGAGAATATTTCCTGAGAACAGTCAACAGGAAAATGGTCAACATATTTCGCTGGGATAAAAGAATCCGCATTAATGTCCTTGATGTGTCTAGTTCAAATCACACACAAATCCATGTCTCACGTTTCACCAGAGTAGTTGGCACCTTGGGAAATAAACAGAATGCTGAAATACCTGCACTTTCTGAAAAATCTTTTTGAGGAGCCAATGTTTTCTGGGGAAGAATCACTTCACCTGAAAGTGACAACAAATTTTTTGGATATTTTCTTCTTAGAGAAAGCAGGATCAATACCTTGGACCTCAGGAGGGCTAACTTTGGCCTCTTCAAGGAGCTACTGGGAGGAATCCCGTGGGCCAGGGCTCTCGAAGGCAGGGGGGTCCAAGAGTGTTGGTCACTCTTTAAACGTCACTTCCTCCATGCACAGGAGCAATGCATCCCCCTGAGAAAGAAATCGAGCAAAGGAGGCAGGAGACCTGCATGGTTAAACAAAGAGCTTCTAGCGGAGATCAGGCAGAAGAGAAAGGTGCATGGAATGTGGAAAGAGGGGCAGGCCACTTGGGAAGAGTACAGGAATGTGGTCAGAGCGTGCAGGGATGCGACGAGGAAGACCAAAGCGCACCTGGAATTGAAGCTGGCAAGGGATGTCAAAAACAACAAGAAGGGCTTCTTCAACTACATCAGCAGCAAAAGGAAGGCTAGGGACAATGTGGGGTTGCTGCTGAATGAGGCGG
>Ga0065711_1007901_pt1 | contig 32593 bp, 20 predicted proteins | sample Hoacrofraction12_FD_59098 | JGI IMG/M metagenome (GOLD analysis project Ga0065711, IMG submission 59098) | Hoatzin crop microbial communities from Cojedes, Venezuela - Epithelial fraction 12 v2 (version 2) | ecosystem: Host-associated > Birds > Digestive system > Esophagus > Crop | place...
CGCGGGAGCCGCCGGCGCGGAGCCGCAGCCGCTGGCAGCCGAGGGCTGGCGGGGAGATGAGCCCCGCAGCACCGCCCCGGGCAGCGAGGTGACTCCCGCTGACCCGGCCGCGTCTGCGCGCGCCGTGCGGGGCACCCAGCCGCACCTGGCTATGGAGGATGAGCTTTAAGATGAGCACCTACGCCGGCGATAAGCCCAACTCCTCGGAGGCGCCCGCGCTCGCGAACGGCAGCCTCTCGGCAAACCGCTCGGACGGGACCGCCGGCAGCCTGGGGACCCCTGCCTCGGACACCAGCAGGGCGGTAGCGGTGGGGCTCATCCTCGGCGCCTTCATACTCTTTGCTATCATCGGAAATATCCTGGTAATTCTCTCTGTTGCTTGCAATAGACATTTAAGAATCCCTACAAACTATTTCATCGTTAACCTCGCAATAGCAGACCTGTTGCTGAGTTTCACTGTCCTCCCGTTCTCTGCGACACTGGAGATCCTCGGCTACTGGGTTTTGGGGAGGATATTTTGTGACATCTGGGCAGCAGTCGACGTGCTGTGCTGTACGGCTTCCATTTTAAGTCTATGTGCAATTTCTATAGATAGATACATAGGGGTTCGTTATTCCCTCCAGTATCCAACTCTGGTAACCAGAAGAAGGGCGATTTTAGCTCTGCTGGGCGTCTGGGTCCTTTCCATGGTGATTTCTGTCGGGCCTCTGCTGGGGTGGAAAGAACCAGCACCCAAGGACGATAAAGAGTGCCGCATCACTGAAGAACCATTCTACGCTTTGTTTTCTTCCTTGGGGTCCTTTTACATCCCTTTAATCGTCATCCTCGTGATGTACTGTCGGGTCTACATAGTGGCAAAAAGGACTACTAAAAACCTGGAGGCTGGGGTTATGAAAGAAATGTCCAACTCCAAGGAGCTGACTTTACGGATTCATTACAGAAACATTCATGAGGACACATTGAACAGCGCCAAATCCAAGGGTCACAATCCCAGGAACTCCTTAGCTGTCAAACTTTTTAAATTCTCTAGAGAAAAGAAGGCAGCCAAGACGTTGGGAATTGTGGTTGGCATGTTCATCCTGTGCTGGCTGCCCTTCTTCATTGTTCTGCCTCTAGGTAAGTGGGTAGTCAAGGGACTGCGAGGGGAGGGGGAGGAAGAGGGTGACTTCACAGGTATCACAGAAAAAAATCAGAGGAATGGAAAGCAGGTATGATTTTGAGAACTTCAGCACACAGATGAAAGGAAGGGCAGTGAAAGTCATTTACTTCTGATGTTGGCTTTTTCAAAGGGTCGTGCTGAAACTTTGTAAGCGTGCAGCCTGCAGGAAGTCTGCTCACCTGGCAGTGCTTCTCCGTGGCGGCCAGATGGCAAACCAGGGGACAGTAGCTTCAGGGTTTATATGTTAAATCCCCCTTCATGGTCTTTGTTTGAATTGAATTGCAGAAACATTTTTACAGGGTGCTTTAACAAAAATCCTGGATAAGAACACAAGCAGAGTTTCAGCACTGCAATGTTCTGGCTTAGTTCACTGTTCAGGCTATGATACAGCAGGACTCCTGGCGTTACTAGGTTTCTTAAACGGAAATGAACCTGACCTAGTGATGAGGTGCAAAACTCCCCTGAGCTCTGGGGAGCTGAAAAAGGTCTAGTTCCCAGCTCAGCCATCACTGCTCAAGCCCCCAGAGCAAACACACGAAGCCCACGGATCCCCCCAGAAAGGTTCTCGCTGCTTTCAACAGGTCTTAGTTCAGGCATTTCGGGAGATCTCCATGTGAGCTCTTGGCAGCCACTTTGTTCACCTGCAACTTCAAAATCCCACCAAAGCATTTGATGTAGCCTTAACGCATTGCCCTGTGCTCCCGAGCCCTTGTGAAATTTGCTTATATAGCCTTTAATGCTAGCACTACCTCTGCAGGGTGCTATCTCAAGGCATTGAATTACAAAGCTCTCAAAAATATCTGTCCAAAATTCATTTCTCTGAGACACAATCTGGCAGCCTAAATATGGAAAAAGATGGAAAAACAAAAAAGGGAGAAAAAGCCTTTATTAACGTTCCGTGTTTGTGTTTACTTAGTTACCCCACCAAGACATTTCTAACTGAGTGGCAAGTGAATATTTCGAGAGACTGCTGTTGAAAACTAAACTGAGTTCAGCAACCTGGTCCTGGTGAAGCATTATAAAATTATAATTTCAGTGAATGTGTAGTATCATTTAGACTAGAATCTTTACTGCAAGACAACTCCTTAAGACATTGCAGGAAAACTTTATAATTTCTAGCTTCTTGTATCATAAAATTTTTTACGATTCAAGATCTGCATAAAGCTAATATTAAGGATGTGGAAAATTCCAAACAGAAGGAAAATTGCGAGCAAAGTTCTCTTTGGCTACTGAAGTTTAAGTCCTTGTGCTGGCTCTTAAAGAAAGTTTACCACATAGAGCAAGTTTCCAACTATTGCAGAAATACAAACCTGTGGATAGCAATGTAATTTCAACATACGGTACCAGTAGTAGTACTAGATATGTAGCTAGTAGGTCATGATCCCCTGATAAAGTAGATTCCCTCCTGCATTTTGAATCATTGAAGGAACTTTGGAGAAAAAAAGCAAATGTGAATGCAGTAGAGCATATCCTTAGCTAGCAGAAGCCAGCATAGCTACTGACACTGCTCAGTGAACACAGATCAGACCAGTCCATTAAAAACATTATGGTCACAGGGCAGAAGCAAAGTAAGAAACCAGCAAGTTTCTTGAAAGAGTGCCAGTTTTCCCTTTGAGAAGTTATTTCAAAGCTTCTGGTCTTTCCTGGGAGGTTTAATGAGCCGTTGCTTAAGACACCTGAGTGGAGAATTTATTGCTTGTCACAATATGATTTTATCTCTCATATAAATTGTGTCCATGGCATCAGTGAGGCGATAGGCTGAGAGCCTCCACCACAGCAGACTGCGTGCTGGCAGAGGTGCTGGGTGAGCTGAAGGGCTAAGCCCAGGGCTGTGGGCTCTGACCTGACACAGACTGAGCACCTGTAACCCCCAACACCCTCGCTTCAGCGTGGCGAGCACGTGGTGTCACACAGAGCTGAGGTTCACAAGGAGTTGCCATTGTGTCAGTCAGAACAGTGAAAAAATCCACATCTTGCTGTTGCAAAATAGACTGCTGGCTCTCCTGTCCTCTGTCTAGAAATCCTTTCAGGGCCCCAACTCTTAACTGACACACTTTAGTCTAAGAAAGGGGGAAAAAAGGTATATATAGTATTTGATATAGTATCCAAATGTATTCAAATAGTAGGCACTTTCCCCTTGTTTCGCTGACTAGGATTAGGGCTGGGTCTGTTCCTTGTCCCCGATCTCTTTTGAATTTACTCAGCACACTCCAGAACCTTGTACTTATCATCTCTGTGTACCAGTGCACAGTTAATCAATGGTGTTAGGCACGACTAAGGCATTGCTCTCTAAAACAGGTGGGCAAAAGACCTTCTCCTGACATGCATAATTCAGCTGTTATTAACTGGAGGAGGGGGTAGAGCAGTGGAGCAAGACTTCTTCAGGAGGTTGCTGTGTGCTGCACTCTTCGTACTTCTGCTTTGTGTCTTGAAGTCGCAAAATTAAATGAAATGCTATTAAGAACGCTTACAAAAAGCACACAATGGTATGAAATCAATTTCAGTGATAGGCAAACCGTAGAATCCAAAAGGTGCCGATGACTTGCAAAACTCTCCATAGGTGCCCTGGGCTGCTTTAGTCACAACTCGCTCACTCACCCGTGCAGGACTGCAAGCTACAGTGCCTTTTCTGCTACTGCGTCCAGCCCAGATACTTCCCTTCACTATACTGGAAGGGTAGGCCTCTTCCTTAGCCGGTATTTTTCACACCTTATGTGTGAAACATGGGTTAATTTGACCCATTAACCCAAATCATACCCTCACATCCGCATCTTTACTATTTTTACCTGCTCCCTGTTTCACTCAGTAATGCCACGACCTGCAGAATGGTGTTAGCAGAGCAGCTCTGGATTTCTGAGGATCCAACCACAAAACACTTGTCAAGTCGACAAACGTTCTTTCTGCAACACCCCAAAACCATGTCTTAACAAATCTGCTTATATGCAGAGGAGTTTCCTTCCTGTTAGAAGTGTTCTCAGCTCTTCTACTAGTTTCCCGGACAAAATTATAACTTCACTACTCTGGTGTTTCAATATATTCTGCAGCTACCCGTTTCGATATTCCAGACAAAGGATTATTGCATCAGGTGGCAGATACATACTGGGAAGTGATGTGGTGCTGAAAGCAGCTATATTGCTTGGATAGATATTCCACGACAAAGTAAAAGGAGTAATATTAACACTTACAGAGTATTTTTCATGCAAGAACCAAAAGCCTTTGCAAGGAAAGCTCTCTGACAGAGCTCTGCATGCAGCTACAGAGGGGAATTACAGCACTGACACTGTGATGTTCTGAGCGTCATGAAATGATCGGCACGAAGAACGACCCACAACCTCTTTTTGTACGACCGAACCATGCTGCCTTTAGTGTTAAGCACCTGATGATGCAGCAAAACTGCTATCAAAGAGAATCATGTGAGAAATTAGTTTTTATTCCAGTAGCTACCAGATATTCTTTCCAGATAGCAACAGAGCTATAGAACATCTTTGTTGCACACATTCATAAATGCTCCATGGCTTGTAAACAGTTGTCTTGCCACTCAAAATTAGTTGTGGTACAGCATAAAAAATAAAATGAAGACATATGTGTCTTTGAGACAACTTCTTGCACCATAAATTCAGTGACTCGGCTTTGAAAAGTAAATATCTTGCTTCTTTAAAATAAATGTTTCTTTTCTTCCCCCTCATACAAACCCTTTCTTAGGCATTAGGACCACATTAAATATGCATTGCTGAAAAATGTTGAGTAAAATAGATGATTTTTATCTAAAGACTAGAGCCCTGTAGAAATAAAGTAGCGCTCATTAAAACTCTCTCCTTTAAATAAAGAATATCCAGTTCTGTGCCAGTACCTTTGCTACACAAATGAATCCAGAATGAAGGATCATATGTTTCCCCCTGGATACTAGGTAGAAGTTTAGTCTCATTCCTGTTAACTGAGGTATCAGAGTGGGCTTGCCAGTCTTCTCCCAGACACACACATCCCCCGCAAAGGCAAAACTCACCACCTCCAGCACTTTAACCAAAGCGTATTAACTTCCCCAGCCTACTGCTCAACTCCAGTGGAGATCAGCAGAGCATTATTCACTTCCCAGTTCAGAGCCTAACTCCCCCAGCTCCCACAAAACCTGTGATCTTATCCACTGAAGTCAGAAACAAAATTCTTGTAACTTCACTGGCAGTGGGATAATGTCCCAAGAGCCTCATAAGGAAGATACAACTGTTTTGGCTATCCTTATATATGAAGTTTTTGAAACCTCTCTATAAAATAATAAAAAAGGACATAAAAATACTCTGCATGCTACAGGTCAGCCAATACAAAATTATTCTTAAAATAAAACGTTACTCAAGTACAGTATGTAGATTTATGTCACATCAGGCCAACCCCTGAGTCTCTGCACCAAGAATACCAAATTAGGCCACTCAGTTTCCCATGGGAAACACTTCAAGGCATTAGGTCCAGTGCTGTCAATGCTACTGCGTTGTGCTTTCTGCAAGGCTTTAGGCCTGGTTTGTCTTTCTTCTCATCTTGGTCTTGCCCCCTCTTCCCCTTTCTAAGTAGCCTAGCTCTCTAGATTTGATGCCATCGAGTTACTAGTTACAGAGAATTTGGACAAATTAACGGCATGTGTGGCAATCTGACCCTCTGCCCACTTGCAGGTCAATCTTTGGTTCAATGTTCAATTGCACAGGTGATAGCAGGAACCTGCTCCTCCTATTTTCTAGCCAATTCCTGTAAAACTAAACATCATAAGGGCATTCTGGGACCAGTACAGCATGTTTTGTCACACGTGGAGGACTAGACAATTTCAAGACGATCCATTTTACTACTAAAATAGCCTCCCTTAAGCCCTGATTTAAGCCTTTTGGTTTGCAAAGGATGCCAATTACCAGTTACTTACAGACTTCTATTTTTTAGAACAAAGCAGATGAAACCGCACAAATTCTGGGGTACTTCTTGTGTATGCGTTTGATTTGCAGCTCAGAGGAGAAAAGGGAAATCTTAAAGTGTACAGTCTCACAGACAGAAAACAATACAGAAAAAACACAAATAAATCAACTCGCGTTGACTATTCAACCTCAGGGACAGCAGCAACTCCTGTCTCAGGTGTTCAGAAAGCTCCAGGGAAAAAAAAATTCAGGACTGAGCCACTGGGCAGCAATAGGAAATCTCAAAAGTATTGAAATCAAAGACAGGGGAGCAGTGATAATTTCAGAGGAAACACTGCTTTCAGCATCCAGCAAGACAGTGGACACAAGGTCCTTATGCCAAAGGCATTTGCAAACACATCTGCTATTGTTCAGGTTGGTACTCATGATGAAAGCGCTGAGTAAAGTTATACATGTGCAAATGGTCCTAAAGCATCAAGGCCATACTTCAGGATCTCAGCTGCATGTTCTTTAGTGTGCCTATCTGTGAAATACAGACATGAACAAAAAGTGATCAGTTTTTTAGTATCTTCACTAAAGTCCTCCTCCATAGCCTATTGCAAGATTTTGAGGTATTTTGATGGGCTTTCAAGTGATACCTAGAAACTGAAAAGCAATAACCATCAGTCTCTAAGTAACAAAAGAGAAAAAATACAATGGAAATTCATACACTGTCTTTGTAGCTGTGTTATTCAATTCCATGCTAGAGTCCTGTTATTTATACCAATGATGTCCAAGACAGATTACCTCAGTTATAAGTCAGAAGCGAGAAGGGGAGAAAAAGACACCAAAGCATGCCCAGTAATTGAAGATATTTAAGTATAATAAATGAAATGTCAGTAGACTTAGATTAGCTTTTCAAGACTCCCTGAATCCGCTAATCCTTTGCAAAACAAGCATAAGCTTGGCCCGTAATCTTTCTGGTTAGCAAGCTGCAAAAGTCCGTAATGCTTTTGGACAAATTAATAATAACAGTAAGACCATGCTTCTGTCCCTACTGACTGTCAGTTTTAGAGTACCAAACAAGATTCATACTAAAATTGATCTTGATTTTATCATATTTATGTGAGGGCAGCACAATTTAAACACAAGTGGATTCTCTCCATGGTGTAAGTCATCACAGCTATTCTAGACTGAGGGGTGGTAGACTAGTGTATAGAAGGATACACAGGGTTTGTGTCAAAAATGTAAGCGCTTGATGGAATTCTTCTATGTCTCATCTATTTTCCATATCTTGTATCTCCACATTTTGTTATTCCAGATATACTCAGAATTTTTTGTAATATGACAACTATGGATGAGGCATGAAAAACCTTAATCCTGTTGCTTTTTTTTACCGTTCTTTTTCGAACTACAGCTTTCCTCTTAATTTCTCATTCTGGGCTGGGCAAATAAAACTCCTATTTGCCTTTTCTATTGCTCTTCTAAACACCAACTTGCAAATGGTCTGTTGTACTGTAAGTTTTTAAAAATAATTTTCAACTCTCAATGCTTTAGCATCAACACCATCTTTTTTATGACACTGTAGGAAGGACAGTCATGGACTGCAGACCAGAGCAGGATCTCTGGAAATGATAGATTATCTCATAGCTTCTGCCTATCAGAGACAATCTAATCATGCCAGGAGTGCCAATGTTAGTAGCTCTGTGGTTAAATACACAGGCACTGTCCCTTTAAAAATGCAAATATAGCTGCTCTGCTTTGCAATTGCTTGTAACATAAGAAGATCTAGCAGGTCTGGGTGTTAGCAGACAGATCTGATCCCTATATGTACTACAACCTTCATCAGCAAAGCTTCAAGGGAGGTAAAGTCCTAGTTTTATTTTGGCTATTCTAGATAAGTCTCTATTTTTGGAGCCTTTATAAGGCTCTCAGATTTGAGCGGTTGTGAATGAAGTTCATGCAGCACTCACAGAAGTGATTTGTTCATCTCAAATATGAGGCACCCTTTATCAGAGATAGATAGTGTGGATTGTAAGAAATTGTGAATTTTTATTAGGATAAGAAAATAGAAACAATAACCTTTCTCAGCCTGTGAAACAGCAGGGAAAACGTATCCCGTAGGCTTTGCGCTTACTCATTAACATATCCATAAGGGGATGTACTCTTTACGGTCAGATTCTGCATTTGTGTACGTCTGCTACTTTCATTTGCCTGCTAAAGAACCTGTCTACACAGGATCAGGCCTTAGATTGGTAGGAGTTAGAGAGTTTACTTAATATCAATAATGTATTGGTTTGCAGACGCTTATTTTCCTGTCTGAATGGGATGTGGGAATAAGTATGGACCACTTTTACCCTGTCAGAACAGTCAGGGGAGACTTCTCCATGCAGCTTCCTTGATTCAACTGGGAAGTGGGGAAATGAAACACTCGAGGGCTGAGGACTAGCTGAATGACACCTTCATCACCCTCACAAGTGTTTGCTCACTGTAGGGCCAGAAGGCTCCAGCAAAGAGAATCCCGCAACTGCCATAGGTAGTCAGTTCTAGGACATAAACTCCTCACAACCAGGACACTTTCCTTAAGAGCTGGACATATAGATAATGTGCCTATTAATGCAATGAAGAATGTGAACTGCTGTACTTGCAACAGCATCATATTTGTATTTCTACTTCTCCCATATCTTCTGCAATATCATTGTCTAGTCAGTTATTCATTATCTGATATTTCTCCTTCCTCAACAGCATAGCACCCTCCCCCAACACAGACGCTCAGGTCACCCACAAACACGGGAGCGCAGCTCTGCACCGTGGTGCTGACTGCGAGGTTACTGTGATCCCCACGGTGTCCCCCGGCCTGGCAGCCCGGGCACCGCTGGGATATGCAGCCCAGGGCATCCCACAGAGACACCGCCACGCTCGAGAACCATAACCAAATGCCAGCCATCGTTGCTTGTTTGTAGTAGTTATAATCTAACCATCTTTCATTTTCTTTATTGAATATTATTCTGTTGATTTTGGATGCTCTTCCTATTTCTCAAGATCTTTTTTCACTGCTGTCCTAACCCTCTTCTCCAGAAGGCCTGCAGTCCCTCTCGGCTTGATCAACTCTTAATTTTATAACCATACTCTCTATTTCATCCTCTACTGTTTGTAAACTGTGAGGTTTCTTACTATATTAAATAAGTCCAGGGGAATGTAAACAAACTCTGAATGCTGGAAGGCAAGAAATCAGGAGCTTTAGAAATCCAATTAGCTTTAAAAACTTGGCACGCTGGCTTGGCTAAGCATGTGGTAAAAAGGACCGCAGAAAGCTTAAATAAAAGACGAACACATCCTTTCCGCATTCTCTAAACTCCTACTAACAACTCCGGTCAGAGGCAGCTTATTACTTTCACAGGGAGAATTTTACTAGCTATACACATGTAGCGCTTGAGCTTTCCCAGCTCATTAAGAAGTGGTCGTCACGCAGCCCTTCGCAGCTCCCAGCCGTCACGGCTGCAGCAGGACTCACAGCGTGCACTGCAGGGGAGAAGCGGAGGTTCCCGGCCAGGCCATCAGCAGCCACCCACTGCCTGGCACTGCGAGAGTTTCTCACCAATCGCGTCACAAACTCGATCAAGTCACTTTTCATAGGAAGGCTCAGTTTCATCAGAAAACAAATTTATTGCAAAACAATACTCATTTTTGCAAAAGTTGTCTCCTCGAGAACAGATTGAGAGACGGGTTTGATATTGTTGAAGCTTCCTGTTTTTCATGTTTCAGAACCCAGTTGTTATCATTTTGTATTTTGCAATGCTTTTCATCACTACAGCAATTTTTAAAGCATAGGAGTTTTCTCGTGTGGAATGTTGAAAAGTTCAGATTTAATTTCAGACAGAATGACTCCAATCTGCGCCAAAATGGAATAATTCTCTCCTCTGAATGAAGGAGGATACGTTTGCCTTCCAAGGTTACCTGAACAATTTAAATTTGACCAGACTCTATAACAAGACTTCCAAATACTTATTATCGGTTCTCTAACTATTTCTGTTTTACGGTATTTAAACAAGAAGGTGGTTTGCTCTCCAGAATACCCCCACTCGGTGTTTCCAGCTTTGAAACACTTCATTTTCTACTTCTTACAAATCAAGTCAAGTCGTTTCAAATTTGATGGCTTTTCTTTAGTCTTAGGACAATGACAAACACCTGTGCAGTGAAGCTCTCCTTCTACCCCATGATTTTTTTTTTATTATTATTTTTTACCCGTATTTTATTGTAGCTAGTTTGCTATTACTGGAATATCAACTGAGACACAGCAAAGTACTTAAACAACTCCAGACCATTTTGTTTCAATAAAAACAAATGTTGTATTTGTTCCAGTAAACAGGAACACACATTCACCCTAGGCTGGCTCTCATCAAAGCAAAACTGGATTTAGAAGATTTTGAAATGTGATTTTTTTGTAATGGGCAGAAAACATAGCAACTGATAACCCAAAACTCATCCATAGAGACGTTTTCTTCTTAAATCTAGGAAAGCCACAGTACTCCTGCCCAACTATTCTAACCTAGGTAGCAAATACTTAATTGTGAACAGAACTGATGATTCTATGAGTAATTTAGATACTTAATTGATATCAAATACACAACTTATTAAAAATTGATGTTTAATTATTAGAAAGTAAATTATCACAGCACAAAGTGATTAGAAAAGAGATTAGCAGTTGGAGTTAAAAACTGAATAAGACATAAGGAGAGTAGAAATAAATATTAAAAAATTAAGAGGAAGAAAGGAAGTAAGTAACAGGAAAGTGAACATGCCTGCATGCAAAAAGAAAAGCAGAGGTATTAAAGAGAAGGCAGGCAGTAAAGGAGAATGTGGTTAATTTTAGATTAAAAAATCATTAACCGTTTAAAATTTTCCTCCCACTGGGTACAAATAATAAATATATGGCATTCTTGAAAACACCCCCACACAGAATACCCTCTCCCATGAAGACGACTCACACAAACATCAACATAGGATGCAAAACTACTCAAATGCCCCTATCGGATGCAAGCTGCAGCAGATTGGGCTGTAGAATAGGAATGGGGCCAGCGCTGGAGCGAAGGGATTATGCCCTTTTACTCCACACTCATGAGACTGGGCCTGCAGTACTGCATCCATGCAGAGGAAGACAACGATCAACTGGAGTGAGTCCAGTGGAGGCAACCAAACCGGTCCTGAGGCTGGAGCACACTGTGTGAGGAGCGGGTGAAGGAATGGGGCTGCTTCAGGCTGGAGAAGGGGAGGCTTCAGGGGACCTAATGCAGCGCTGACCCTGCTTTCAGCAGGGGACTGGACAAGAGACCCCGTAACATCTTTTTCACTGCAATAATGCTGTAATTCTATTAAGTTCTTGGCTTTCAGTCCCATCACGTATAAATAGATACATATTACTTGCATGAAGTATGAAGGGAGGAAATATAAACAGAGAATGGAACCCAGTGATATTTCACAAATGACTAACTGTTGGTCACATACATAGTTGTTTATTTCCTCTGTGTGGCTGGAAGTAGCACACAGAGCAGAGTGGAACAGAAGTTTTAGCTCACAAGCATTATCTTACATGTTATTTTTCAGATCTAAATTCCAGCTAATCACTATGGTATCTGATCACCTTGCATACGCACACAACTGGAGTGGCAAGTTTTCTCCCTTCTCCTAGAAGTGGTTTGGGAGTTTTGTCTGGTTGGTTGGTTGCATTGGCAGGTCTAATTTCGATGCTAAGTTCTTTCTTCCATAAAGTGGAAGTGGAAACTCAAACATGTCCTGTGTATTACATTTTTGTCAAGAAGCTCGCCAACTATTACACTAAGGATCCTTAAGTAGCAGGCCTTAACTTTCCCATCCTCCTTTTTCTATGAATATAGCAATCAGTTGTGAGAGGTAGCAAAGGAGCAGATATTTAGATGCAAGAAAAATGACAGAGCAGGAAAAAATAAGACAGAGCAGTGCGTGCATATGTGTGTGTATGTGTTGCTCCTCTGCAGAGAGCTATATCACACCTCCTTCGGTGAAGTTTTCCTTAATCAAGCGTATTGGGATTAAGCCAGTCCAGAAGATCTTCCTGCTGCTCACCTTGCTATTTAAAGACTCTTCCAAAGTTCAATGAAGTCCTTATGGGCTTTCAAAGACTCCCACTGACTCCAGTGGACTCTGAATTTTAATGTCTCAGTGATGTTCTAGCCAGATATTCTGCAGAATATGTAAAGACAATTAATATGGCAAATTGTTTCCCACAATGTTCCCTAATTTCATTGAGGGTGCTTTACTTACTTTCTGTGTAATACAGCATTCATTATAAAGGACTGCTCAGGACCTAAATGAAATTAGCTTTTACTAAATAAAATACTTCTTCATTCCTCTTTATGATATTTGCTGTTGCTCAGTGTATTTCCAAACTGAATAGCTCTATCAAGTCTGGTGAGCATGGCCAAAAAACAATCAAAACAGAAATATTTCCTGTTCTCCATTTGTACAGGACACAGGCTTTGCAAAAACTTCATTGGTGTCAAAGGTGCAATCAGGGCTAAGATTGTGCTATTATGTTCAATAAATCACAGGGTTTATTAAAGGAAAATAAAGGAAAATAGAAAATATACGTTATCTTAGAGTGAAGCTGTTAAACACAAAGCATCAGGAGAGCGATCAGTTTGAGTAGGGAAGTCACTCCGCCTACCCCCATCGCAAATAAATCACTGAGGACATAACATATACAAAATTTTCCAGCCATTTTGAAAAGCAGTCTAAATCCGTACAGGGAAATATTTAATCTATTTATCAGACTGTAATGGGAAAGTAGTTGGAGATTAGGGGAGGAAATATTAGTCTGATGTTTAGAGAGCGTGTCTAGTAGGCTTAACTTTATCATTTTATCAGGGTACCAAAACAGCCTGCAGTTGTTCGCTCTTAATAGGTTAATTATGAGGTAAAGCATGTGTGCAGCTAAATAAAAGGTGTTGTTAATTCCAAGAACAAGGTATGGAAAAGGGTAATGTTAAAAATATGCAAGCTAATTGAAACATTTTTCATATCTTTATAAGGTGAAAGGCAGTGGAGCTTTGCATAATAGTCACCAAATTAAACTATATTTAGAAGTACATGGCATGTATAGCAAGACCCATCTAAACCACCTTCTGGATAATAAAGAACAGCTTTTACTCTCTGTCTGTAGAAAACTCAGGCTGGGATTCCACCCAGTGAGGAGGGACTGAACACAAAAACTCAGAAAATTTCCAAAGCCCTGAAGAGAATAAGTGCCCAAATAAGTGTCTGTCTCGAACATTCCATTTTTCTAACAGTTAATCCTGAACCTAAATAATGCATATGTTTACCAAGGGGATCTAAGACTACAGTGTCCATGGGATTCCAGTACTGCAAATGTAAAACTCTGCTGGGCTGCCAAAACTTCAACCATAAAGTTTTCCTAGTGAACAGTTTTACTCTGCAGAGTTAATCAGAGAAAGAAGGACTAGAAGAGATCGAAGAGGCCATTCAGGGCATCCTCCAACCCAAAGGCCAGAGCAGTTATGCATAAATCAGTAGATGTGTGTCTACTCTGTTTTCAAGAGCCTCCAGGATCGGATTTTTACATCCTTCTTAGGCAGTACATTCCAGAATTTTCCTATCTTGGAAGACAGAAAGCGTTTTCGAATCCATAATCTCAGTTTGTCTTGCTGTAGCAAGACAAAGTTCAAATCACTGTGCTTCATATATTTGCCACTGTGGACACAGAAAACAATTTAATTTCCCTCCTCTTTGCAGGTAACTTTTATGTTTTTAAAGACAAATAGTCACGTCTCTCAGTCTTTTTTCCTTCACCATGATGAAAGTTGTATCACAAAACTACTCCGTTTCAGAGCATCTGTAGCTTTCGGTGGCAGAGGATCCCTTCATTAGCCATCGATCCCTTCATAGGTGGAGTTTTGTTATGATCACGTAATCTTCGCATATAGCCTCTACAGGGCCAGCCATATATCTGATCACATGCATCTACCAGTTTCTGTTAATGTCAGGAAATATTCTTGAATTCTGCTTTTTCTTGGGTGGTGGCAAAGGTAGCAGGACCCATCAAACGCACGACTTGAATGTGCTGTGCTACCTGCTGTGAGATCAAGTAGTAAAGAGAGTCGTGCCAGGTCTCACGGTTCTCTTCCTGGTAAAACAAAAACTTGCTGGCTGGTGAAAATTATTTAGCACGTGACCTTCAGCTGACTGCCTTTACCTTCCCCCAGCTCCCATTGCCCACTGGTAAAATCAGGAGGATGGCACAAAGTCAGGATCAGAAGTGCTGTCTGAGAGCAGATGAGTTGTGCTCCTATGTATGAACTGATTCTCACTGGGACTGCAGTAACCTCTCTTATTGCTAGGGCCTTCTTGGAATAATGCTCTGCCACCTGATTTTTGAAAAAAAACTGGGAAGTAATAGTGCATTGTACCATAGACAAAATTCATAGGTGAAATCCATCTCCCTTGAGAGCAGTTGCATATACATATATAAGGAAGGGTAGAGGAGTTAAGAATAGTTCTATCCAGTTTTAATACAACAGTCTGAAATCAGAGCACTTAACGCACCAGTCTATAACCAATGGCTTACTTATCAAATTAACATTCCTTGTTCAGAAAAGCATACTTCCTCACCTTCTTGTGAAAACTTATCTACTAGTTTGTGTATAATTCAGGAATCAAGCAACACTTGCACTGTGCTGTTTGCAGAACGAGGAAAAAGTGGAGAATGAAATAGTGTTTAATGATCAGTGTTTTCATAAACTCCTAGACACTGCTTCCTGAATTTCTTAGCTTCAAAACTTTTCTACTATAGTAGCCAAATCCTGATCTATACCTTAAAATCACACCACCACATAGCTTTCCAAACTGATCTATTTCCAGATTTTCTGTTAATGACTGAGACAGGGTCATGATAGCTTTTGAATGACTGTCGGGGCTCAGTGATTTTTCTCTAATCAGGCCTGAACACAAGGTACCTCCATCCATCAGGGTTGCTATGAGGAAATTCTCTGCTCTTTTGTGTTACTGCCCTTTAATATAAAAGAGCTTTGAAAATGCTTGCTGCAGCTGCTGAAAATGGCCTGATGTCTTCTTTTTCAAATGGTGATTCTGTGATTCTGTGGTATTTGAAAAATAGATTATCATGAAAGAGAAGCATAAGCTCCTTACCTTTTTTCCTTAAGGAACACACACTTCCTGAAGCACTTTACAAAGATTAGCCATTTTACAGCACTCAGCTTTTTACCTTTTTCCCTACTTGGTCTCTTAGTCTTTACTGTATATAGTTCTATTTGGTTCACATGCAATATAGATCATACAAGCACAATTCATTTATCTGCTTTGGTTCCCAGTTTTCTTCTCTATAGCTTAGCTCATTTTATTTGTCCTTAGGGAATTTCACAAAATTTGTCAGTAAACTTCCTTAATTTTTTTTTATCTTATTGAAAATTATACCATAGCATTTACTCTGTCCATATTTAACCCGCCTTAAAATATTGCCATCTGGTAGAGGAATGTCCTGTAGATCTTCAGTTGCAGTATGAGAGAAAGGCAAACCAAGTGATCTGGAAAAATTCACCACTGCTCATTCAATATTCACACATAAAAAAAATGGGAGCGCTTTAGCCACTTCATGAGGTTTACCGGGCTTTAAGAGCTAAAAATATTGTATAATTTAAAGGAATTCCAGAAAACAATTTAAGAAATTTATCAGTATGAGCTCCAAAAAGTTCCTTGTTGTACATCATAATGCTTTGTACTTGTTTTGTAAAGTCACAAAGCTTTTCTTTTCCCTAAGCTGAAGAAAACATTAGCAATTATTATTTACAAAACAAACCCTGAAAAGGTTTGCAACTGTGCATGTGGGAGATTTTGGAGCATTTTCCTCATCTCGGCTGCAGTTGTAAACTTAGATCAACTTTTCCTAAAGCTTTAGAAGAATTTGACACCTATTTAATGGCTTATTCCACAGAATCATATGAATTGTCACTGAATCTTTCATCAAAGAGTATATAACACTCACAAGAGGCAGTTTTAAGTGCCTGCATTGATTTGATTTATCTGTCGGAAATTTATCAAATACAATTCATAGTTTCTCTGATGTTAGACGTTGTACTCTGTACTTTCTGCAGTATCAATCAGGACAGATGTAGGATCTCCATCAGATGGACGGAACAGGCATTGGTCAAACCCCACAAATCATTAGCAGCAACAAAGCAGTAAGGGACATGGGTTCAACTTACAAGAGTCTTGCATGTGGAATAAAAGTCAGTAAGTGCAGGAGTCATGAAAGAAATACCACGAACCTTGTCAATTAAAACCTCCATTTTAACCTTAAGGGCTAGCAGGTTGCTTAGCTCCAAGGCAATACGTAGAGCTAGTGCTAGCTGGCACCATCCCAAAACACTGCCAGGGAAAAAGTCTATTATTCTGGATTCATGGGATCTTTCCTGAGTCCTGTTGCCCAAGTGAGGGGGAGGAAGAATCTCTCTCCAGATAGCTGATGCCATCTCAGCATCTTATTTTCTCTTCTGAGCCAGCTCAGGGACTAGTTGCCACACCGAGGAGGGCAGTGGATGTGTGAGGAATACCACATACCTACCTCTCTTTGGCTTTCTTGTGAGCTAAGGAGACTCAGACCCTATAGCCAGCACCAGGCCAGCACTGTCATCTAGATAAACAGCCGTGTCTGCTGTGGCACAGAAGAGCTCTTTACCCAAGGAGCTAGGAACTGCTTTTGCATAGTTTTGAGGCCTAAGTCGTGGCCTCTACACTGCTATGAGATGGGAAATATGCCTAGAATTGTATCCCTCCCCACTAAGGCATCCTGACAGTCACAACTGACTCAGCTGCTTTCACAGCCCAGGGAATCTGAAACCACTCCAGCGTGAAAGGTCGCTCTTCTAAGAGATGTGGCATTCAGGCTTGTGTCACCTTCCATTTGAAAAGCAAATCTAACTCCAGTTCTTGACATAAGAATTCTCTCCTGCATCCCTGTTCATTGGTTACTTGAGCCAGACACCAAGGTGTTTTCTCAGCTGGATAACTGTTGAATGCCTGTTTTGCTTAAAAAGCTCATACATTCTTTCATAAAACCCCATTTGCTAAATTTAGCTGATCAATTGCATGTTTTTAATACTAAAAGTATGTGAAATGGATTTCCCAGTATGAGTTTTTCGTTTGGGCAGCCTCTTTAGGGAGATTATTTGGTTGTGAATGGAAGAGGAAGCATTCATAAAATAACCTCTTTGTTTGGGTTACCCATTTTTATGAATGCCTGAGATATGGGAAGTAATACAATTAAATTCAGGTTTCAAGAGGTTTGTACTATCATAATAATCTAGATAAATGGGATGATGTTTAGGAGCTGCCAGAGAATGTGTCAGAAGTTGTAAGGTGTGTCTGAACACACTCCTTCTGAGAAGCCTGGGAACGGTTAGATCTTTTTCTACAGAAATGACATTCAAAAGCCTTTGAAGAAGGCACAACCTTACTCCACGTGTGCCTGGTGGAGCCGCGTGGACAATGGAGGTCTGATCTTTCACTGGGATCAATAGATGTTAGTGCAACAGATGCATACATAGAAACACAAGGACTACTTTTTATTTTTTAATTCTACCTTAATTATGTGATACTTTAGCTTTCAGATGGGGGAAAGCACTTCCTTACTAGTTTTAAATATAACAACAGGAACATTTTATTACTCAAGACCAAAAATGAAAGCAACATGCATTAAAGATTTTTAATAAACAGATACTAACAGTGATCTGATGGGACATTTACCCTTCCTAAAGGCATGCAAACCAGTTATCTCAAATATTGTCTCTGCTTGTTTTTTCTGGACAGGATCTCTGTTTTCGGCTCTGAAGCCCCCTGAAACGATCTTCAAGGTGATTTTTTGGCTTGGCTACTTTAACAGCTGCTTGAATCCAATCATCTACCCTTGCTCAAGCAAAGAGTTCAAGAGGGCTTTTATACAGATCCTAAAATGCCAGTGCCACCGTCGAAAGCAGTTGGGGTGGTGGGCCTACAGCTACAGAAACTGGAATCGGTGCTCCTTTGAACACCCTAGGAAGGACTCTCTGGAAGACAGCGGAAGTTTCCTAAGTGGCAGTCAGAGGACATTATCTTCAGCATCTCCCAGCCCTGGCTACCTGAGCAAAATCACTCACCCACATATGGAGATGTGCACATTCCAGGAGTGGAAAAACTCCAGCTCGTTCCTGAGCCCCTTACGGGAAAGCAGCAGACAAAAGGACCCATGCCAGTTCTTTACCTTCAATCTCTTAACAGAGCGCAATGGACACGTTCCTGCTGGCAGCCAGGCTTCCAGCCATGGGGACCATGAGGCCATCTGTGACACACTGAATGGCAAAACTGACTGTAGAGCAAACACAATGCTGGAATGAACAGATTCCGAACAGTCTGTTCTCTGTACACTAACCTGCTTGACTTCTAGCCCAGGTGAAGAAATGGACCTTTGCACATTTTCTCAGTATAGCACTAGACGGAAGCCATTGAGGAGCGGGCAGATTTATGTCACAAGAGCGGCGAAGTGTAGGGGCTAACCATATTCCAAGTCAGTTGCCAGAGAGGCTACTGAAGTCAGAACAGAATGCGGGGAGGGTGCCGCATAAACCCAGGGAAGTGCACATCCAGCCATTTAGCTGTCAGCTGTCAGGAACAGCCAAACACATATGTATATAGAAAGAATGTATAAATATGGGGGTGGGCAGGGGAAATGTGTCTGAATGTGTGTGTACATGTGTGCTAGCCGCATGCATGGATGCCTGAGAGTGGAAGTGAGCAATGCAGTGTTGTTTGTACCTCTGCAGGGTACTAGTTGCCGCTGATTTTGCCTGTAAATTCTTATTGTTCTTGTACTTCACTGTACATTAGCACTTTAGAAATGGAAAACAATGTCAAAGATTAAAGTAATTTCACAACAATTTAAACACTTGCACCTATTACTATAGGACTGGAATCCAGCCAAGTCCGCTCATCATGATTTTCACTTCAAAATAAAACACTCATAGCGGTTAAGTTTGCCATTGTAACTCCTAGGATGCTCTTGAATCTCTCTGCAGCTGCTTCTCTGCCATGATTCCCTTATCACCAACATACGTAACTCCTCTACCCTTCACCATGTTCTTTTTTGAAAGTTTGAAAATACCAGCAACGAGGGGAGCTCACAATCTACACTTCAGCACATCAGTAAGTGTCTATCAACATACGGGCTACCAGAGGATCTGACTTCTTAAAAGCAACACTTGTAAATCCCTCCAAACACCTCATAAACAGTGTCGTGGACACAGCACAAAAGAGCACTGACCACTGGAGGCCCAAGACCCAGCCTTAGAATAAATACACTGAGCCCCTGGTTCTTTCAGCACACTTTGAAAATAGCATTGCACATTTAGAGGCTTTTACTTTGCCACTCTGATAAGACAAGCAAGAGTCAAAACAACGGAGCAGTGTAAGTTTCACTGTCATTAATATTTTACAGCTCAATAATATAATATTGTAACAGAATTCCTGAGAATATCTTCTAGGACATTTTAGGTCATGTTTGGAAGTTATTTTCATCTCTTGCAATTAAGCGTGAATCATGAAACTAATCACTGATGTTTTAACACGAAGTGGTACAAACTGTGAAAATTGGTATTTACTCTCCCCTCCAACCGCGACTTTCCTTATTAGGAATTTTAGTGACTTTTTTTAAAGCTTGAAACAGAGAATGAACCTTAAACAGATGTACTAAAACCACTTAGGGACAATTTAACAATCCTTGATCCCAAGGGAGACCCATTTCCTTTTGTTTCCTCATTAAATTGACAGGGATGGATGTGGCTTGTGGTCAGATGAAATATCCCCCAGCTCAGAGACCACCAATAGGAAAGTCATGTTCCAAGGTTTTCCCATGGTCGTATGTTGTAGTAAGAACCACATAAGTATATTTTAAGTCTTATCCCGATTGAAGTTATGGCCAATCTCCTATTTTAATAATTCCATTTTGATTGTGGGGAAGGCCATAATTTCCTCTTAAAAGGACAATGCTTATAAAATTTAAAAGTATTACCAAACAGAAACAAACTCTTGTTGCTCATATATTGAGGTTTCCATAAAGAATATTCCATCTAGCTGTGATATACCAGTATGAAGGTATCCTCTTTGGGCCTCTAAATGGCAGAGAACTGCATTTCTAACCTATTGTTAAAATTTTTGGAGGGAACCTACAGTAGTCTATCAAATACTTCAGGGTTTTGTAAAGCTTCTTCAAAATAACTGTTAATTGGAAATAAATTTGTTTAATCTAATCACCTGACAGCACACTTCAGCTAAATTTTGAGTCACACGACTTGTATAGTATAAAGTAACTCCAAGTAATATTGTACATATTTGAGAATTTCTAAGTGATACTGCAAAGTTAAGAATAAATAGCATTTCATTAGTCTAAAGCCTTTAACTACATAGCTCACAGAGAGTGATCATTCTTTTAATAAGTTTCTAGTCCTAACTAAGGCTGTGTGATGTCTGATTATAATTTAAGCTCCTTAAGCAATGACATAATTCTCTAATTACCTATGAAATCAGATAGGCTTTTATCCCATACTGAAGTGACCTATGAGTACTTCTCATCTTTGTACATTTTTACATGTAATGTTACAAAAACTGCAAGGGAAGTTCCCCTACTGCTTTTTTTAAATCTATAAAAAGAGAATTTTGGCCATTTTAGTACTGAAAAAACAGCTTTCTCTAGCCACTGTAATTGATCAGGAGGAGAAGATACGCATTAACATCATGCTAGTCCATGTCATTTAGAATATCCAGTGCCTCTAACTGTATGAATCATATATCAAAATCCCCAGAGAGCCAAAAACCCTAAGATGTGTGTCCCATAAACCTTAAGAAGTGGAGAAGAGAAGGCATTCCACAGGTAGACAGTAGTATTTTTCCCCAAGAGTCACACTGGAAAGTTCCAGTTTCCACAAGTTGGAAAGCACAGAGTTGGAAATAACCACAGGCAATCAAAACAAATATACTGTGCCATTTCTAAGACAGACATTTACATCAGGCCCATTTTTCTTAGCATATACATTAGGCCACATCCTGAGGGATCATCTCATACAATCCCTAGCATCAGACAGATGAAGGAATGACAAACCGTAGGCTGTAGCACAGCAACCAGGGATAACAGCAAGAAGTGAGAACAAGTTCAGGCAATACCTGATACATACTTCAGATATCATTTTAAAAAACTGTGTCTCATTCTTAATCACTACGCAATTAAATTTTAAGACTGCAGAGCCTACAGCTTGTAACTCTAACAAATATAAGATGGAAGGACTCCTAATATTTCTCCAAAACACATTTCTCCAAGCTTTTTCCCAGGTCATGTATATATCTTGCCATGCCAGGCTCTCCATAGCCATGCATGATATTACATGACTTCCCCAAAACAGATGACTGCTCTTCTTCTATGCTTTTTACTTTGAATCTCATTAATTCCTATTTTTGTAGGGTCCCATACAGCCTGTTCTTATACTAAGCAAGACTGTACCAGTGGGGACCCTTGTCAGGCCACCTGACTTCTCCAGAACAAATCTATTCTAAATGTCTTTATTTTTACCACTGGAATCTTCTATGACCTCCACCAGGCAAAGCCAGCCCAAATGAGGCCATACAAATCACCCCCTTCCCTTTGTTAGTCCTTCATTTGTTGCAATGTTTTCCTTTAAAGGAAAAACTATTTGGGTCAGAGCATCATCATCAAACCTTGTGGGACAAGCCCATATTAGCCCATTTTTTTACTACAGCCAAAATTAATTTGACAAGCAGAACATCCACAATCTAGTGAAATGGCAATTGGCACACAATGGTGGTCTATCAGATGCAACTGTACTCCATCATGCATATTTTTTAAATGCATATTAACAGACCTTCTGCTGAACCCATCTTGTGGGCAAATAGATTTGCCTCCAAAGAGGAGTTGCTGTCATTCAGCACAGAAGGTGTTCATAAAACACTGTGAATTTCTCCAGGTTAGGCTCATATGTGGAGCTTAATCACTAACTAGGGGCTTGTACAAAGCCATTCAGTTGAGAGGCACAGCTGTAATGGCTCACAGAGTATTGTTGCAGCCCAGCTGCACATAAATTAAACCCATTAGGCTTCACGGCACTGTGCTATCACAAAAGTGCTTCTTATTTTTGAAGAGAGTTACAGTAATATCAATCCAACTGAATGAGACTGAAACTCTAGAGCACTCTACATCCTTTACTCTTTGGAAACACAGTTTTCTGTTATCTTTCCAAATGTGACAGGGAGAGAAGAGGGGATATTAATGTTATAAAGTGCAGTTCTCGTTTGGAAAACGTAAAAATAGCAACTTGCTATTCAACAGATGTGCTCTCTGCTCTCAGTTTCTGTGCTTGACTTTCACCTGATACAAATGAGCACAAACTTCAACAACACAGGAGATGATAAATCCACAGCAGCTATGGTATGAAAGTACCGTTATACTAACAGCTGCTTACTCCTGTTAGTGTCCACAAACGTTAGTGGCCCACGAGAATAACCTGGATTCTGTTTCGATGCACTCGGCAAGAGATATGCTTACCTTTTTTCCAAACCATGCTGGCAGTGCTATGGCTCACACACTTCGCAGGGCAGAAGATGGTATCACAGGGATAATGCATCAGACAGAGAAACACCATTTTCATCCTGAAGTCGTCAGAAGGAAATATTTCAGAACATGAAGACACATCATGCTAGTTTAAGTCATGTTAATGGAATCAAAAAATGTTTCCACCCACTAAGACTTTTTTGGGACTGGAAGGGGTACTAGTTACCTTCCTCGTGAAGCATGTTATTTGTGCAAAAGGTATGTCATGATTCCCAAGATCAGTAAAAACACCTGAAGCAGTAACATAGTGGTCAGGGCACTAACCTAGGGAAATTCCAGCCTCTGTCTTAACGACTGTTTTTATGTTTCACCTCCAGGCTGTACAATAACCTGCACAGACAGTGCAAGGAGCAGAGAACAGTACCCGTCCCTTTCAGATGGCTGCGCACAGCACTGTGGCATGACATTCCCCCCCCTCGCACAATGCGTTTCGAGGCCCCAGCTATACAGTGGCATGGCTTCTACAGGACATAGCCAGTAAAGCTTCTTCTCTAGGGTTTAAGGCAGTCCCTTGAGTGAAGAGAAAATTAAACCCGCAAGTCCCTCTTACAGAATGACTGCTAAGCCAAACACCGTTCTGTAACTGTTGGGCCTCCTCTCTTTTTTTAAAAAGAGTGAGCTTCACTCTTCCCTCCAAAGCAGAGTTGAAAGCGCCTACTCTCAGCAGATCTTAGATGGTGGATGCCAAGTCTTTGGAGATACCTTCCTGCAATATACTGCAAGGTCCTTGGACAAGGCAGGATTTCAGGATGCCTTCTGTCCTCCCAGCAATGTCCTAGTGCATGCGAGCAGGCAGCTTTCAGCTTAGTTTCTCCCAGGTAGTCTGTATTAGATCCCATTGCCAAACACCTTACTCTCTCCAGGCATTGCACACAATCCACACACAACAGTATTTTGTTGTCTTTTGTTATCATCCTAGATAGCCCTTATTTATGCAGGCATATTTTTTCTTTTATCAAATATTTTTCCATATACTTGTCTTACAAGAGCTCAATACTTTCTAGCAGACCTGTGTATAGCATTCAGCAAATATGTTAGGTATTCAAGAAAGCCTTCGAAGGCTCACAGAATAAAGGGAAATAGCTATTTTACATGTAAGTGGCTCACTGGAGCCATCTGCTCAGCTGACATTACAAGCAGACAGAAATGACATATATTCTTAAGCGCTCTCTATCCATTACTTACCATTTTAAGTTTGTATACTTATACATGCGAACAGCTCTAAACTCCCTCATTATTCTCCTGAGATGTGTAATTATCGGTTTGTCTATGGAATGGAAATTTCTCCCTGAACACATAGTAATGAAAGCATCATTAACCATGCTTTCTGTGGTCAAGTGTGCAGAAATTTTGTACTCCATTCTCCTGCCTGTGCAGATATTTGTGCCAGGCAGCTGAGAACAAGCATGATGTTTAAAAGGCATCAACAAAGTTCATATACATTGACAGTGTGTAACATTTTCTGGGAAATAGAGAATGAAATCTAGGTATAAAAATATATGTGGTTTAACCTATTCATAGAAAATTATGGATTCAGGCATAGAGACCTTATTCCAATATATTATGCAAAGCTGCTTTCACCTTTAATTGTAGATGAATATATGAATATATGAATATATATATACAAGTTTGCAAACAACATATTGCTCATTAACTTGAATCAATCTTTACCCCAGTATTTTAAAGAAATGAGGCTCACACAATCATCCTGTCTGTCCATCCACCTGTCAGCTTCCTTTCCCATCCTCTTCTTATCAGCCTTTGAACCTCTTCATTGATTTCTACCAAATTGAATAAGAAGTTAAATTAAGAAAGATAATCAGGTTTGTATCATGAACATTGGTGGCTGAGTAGAGGGAAGGGACCCAAATTAGTGGCCTCTCTCAGGAGAAGACCTGGATAGGTCTGTTCCTTGACCAGTTTCAAAGCCTGCTGGCTACTAAACTTGTACGTGCTGACTAGCTGGTCAGCACACAGAGCCCAGAAGCAGCTAAGCCACGTGCTCCCATTGGCCCAGTAAGACAGGGCAACGTGGAACTGGGCATGTGGGAGGGCAACACGGAAGACAGGCGAGGGTGCTGAAAATAACCCAGGGAAAGGGAGAGTTGTTAAGAGATAAAGGTTGCAAATCCGTACACCAGCCTTTATTCATCCTAATGGTCACAGGACAACTTGTTCTACCATGTTTCTTTGATTGGCTTATAACTAAAATAAGGAGATACACAAAGCCTCCCTGTAGAGAAAAGCAAGGCTATTATGTCAATTCCTGTCACCACGACACAGACAGATGCATCTTCATTCCTCTGTTCTCTTGCCTTGGTTGTAAAAGCATAAGGTTAGGCTCAAATTATACTCAGTTGTAATCTATGATTTGGCTTTTTCCTAGAATATCCATAATTTTAGGAATATCACATTCAAATTTGAGTATGCAGTTCTAATAAAATGTACTGGAAACTATTTTTTCTACTTTTTACTCATTCACAATGTTACGCTTATTGCTGATTTTAATCGAGCACTGGCTTCATGTTAAAGTTGCATTTTTTATTTATTCCTATAACAAGTGAACTCCATAGCGATTACAAACGTGTCTCAGTCACTTCACTTTCCCATTAGCATCGTTGAGGGTGTGACTCTGAAATCAGTGTAAGAAGCAGCATGCCCCAAATGAAAGTCACTGGTAGGGCACGCAATCCCACCAGATGAATTAGTGACTTCACCATGGCAAATCCTGCTTCAGATACTCTAACAATGTGAATTGGCATAGTTTTCAGTTCATCTGAGACAAATTCATTTCCACTGGCCGAACAATGAGCATCCTGCCTCTACAAAACACATAAACAGTGATAAAGGCAAAGAATAGTCTTAATTAACAGGTTGGACCCTAATTTTATACCCTATGAATTTGAGTCAAACTGATAAAAACAATGGAAGGCATGAAAAAGTACTGGGATAGAGTACTGGGATAGGGTCGTTCAGATGAGTGGAAGGTGACAGGGAAAGGAAATCTGGTGTTGTTACTAGAAATTTCTTATGTCAAAATATATTAGCCTGACCAATGAAGAACATGCTCCCTATCTCGTAATTCCCACAATCTTTACAGGACTCCAGCCAAGACATGGAGAAATAGAGAATGGATGTTAAAATTAACAAGAATCCTTCACAATTTCTTTAATAAGTCAGCCTAAAAAGCGGATGGAGTAACACTTTAATTTATAGCTGGGATTAAAAAGCCTTTAATTGCCTGTTTCACAACTTCCTTTAAAATGTTCTTTGGGAAGCACAATAATTTGATTCCACTGAGACTTGTGTGCAAATGTTTAATTCTAGCAAAGAACCTGAACTTTATATGACCTCTAGAAAATGGTAATTATTTTTTCTTTGCTTGATTTATTGAGCTTTGGTTTCTTCACTGTGAAGATCAAAAGAGCTGTCCCAAAAAGCAAATTTAGCATATGCTCTGAAGCATGAGATAATTATGGAATGGTTTGTCCCTCTTATTCCAGCTAGCTTAGAGTCCAGTCCCGCACTATTGCAAGACCGGAGCTTCAGTGCTGGTTTCAATACGAATGGGATCAGTTTTACACGGAAAGGAATAGGGACCAGGCTTTGAAAATCCAACATCGCCATCTATTGGATTTCTATTCCGGGTGAGAGTCACAAATACTCTCATCCAGCTAAGAGTTCCGTGGATTTTACGCATCACAAATTCTGCCTCTTTAACAGTAAATCCAGAAGATTTTTTCTCAAGGCAGCAAGAGAACTTAGATATCCTATCTTCAGTTTCAGTCGTGATGAGGTCCCAAAGCTCAGTTTGTTTTGTCGAAACATTTCTTTTTCACAGTAAAATCAATGAAGTAAAACTGATTGGCAGGCTTACAGAAAAAGAAGCCAACTAAATTCTGCAGACGCCTTTAAAAATCCCCTCCTTAAAGTTTAATTACATACAGTGGCAATATGGTTTCCACAGAAATTCGTATGTCTTGAAGTTTTATTCTGTTTTACTTTTCAGAAGAGAGAGTTCTGTTCAGACAACTCAGGACTAGAACCTATAAAAAAAAGAAAGCTGGGAAAAGAACCACTTCCTTTGACTGAAAGCTTCCAAGTATAACATGTATTCTGTTGGCAGAAACTCTTTCATTCAGTCTTCATTTCTAAAATAATTCACCTCTTGTGCAAAACACGAGTTTACTACAATAATAATAAAAAATAAAAGAGAAGCTATTTTCCAGAAAGCTGAGTTTTAGCAGCACAAATTGCACTCAGCTGCAGTACACTCCCGTCGGTCCAGCTGTACCCTAGCTGTGAGTGCAACGGCTCGCAGGCAGCTCTGCAGTGCCGGTATTGTACCAGTATCGTACCCAATGTGGCTTGAAGCTCCTCAACATCCACATTAACAAACTCTCGTCATAGGCCTGTTCAGCTACTTTATTCCTCTCTTCAGCAGCACAAGCCTGATTTTTTCTCAGGGAATGCATACTTTGAAAATACATCACGAGTTACCAGCAGCATATATTTTATAAACTTGACTGTAAATTAGCCATTTTCACCCCACAACAAATGCTCCTGCCTTCACGACTGGGTAAAAATGGAGAGTCCAGCCTAGGGATCCTTGTGCAACACATAATTGAGAGGAGCTGCACTTGGGTGGGCAACAGAGCAAGCCTGACACAGGTAATGGAGAAAAAGATCCTTTTAATATGCAGAATTCACAGCCCCGATTTGCTCTAGTTCTGTTGTGCTCCTCCTGCAAAGCTCAGATGTTCTGTGAAAAACAAGAAGCATGCACACGCTTTGCTCAGTTTGTGGGCCTCCTGCTGTCTCTACCTTGTGAATCTTCAGCTGTAAATACGAGTATTTAAGAATGTCTAAAGACTGCAGGATTCAAACGCACGCCCTCAGTCTCTGGCTGTTTGAATCCAGTGGTTTGGTTCCGTCTACTGGCAAAATTTCAACATCCCTTCAGGCTCAGATTTGAAATACCTTAACACCTTTAATATTGTATGAAACCAGAACGGTATGAGACTGGACAAGCTTCGGATAATCTCAAAGTCACAGGGGAAAATCCACAGATTTATGAGGTATATATAAACATGAAATGTCCATCATAGGAGCTCAGAACTGGAATAACTCACAGTTCATGGAAACATTTAGAAAAACAGTGCAACCTTCTGGAATGAAATATTAGAAAACATTTATCCATAAAGACAAATGAAATTTGTGGGCATCACAAATCTGCAGAAGGGAGTGCAAGCTTTAACAAGCAAAGAGCTGCCTCTACTCATCACAAAACCCAGAATGTTTTCAGGATGATTTTTTCAAAATGCAGGTACATCTTTTTTTCTGTATGCCCAGCTTTCTTGCTTTTTCATACAAACCAAGGAAATGAGCAAACACAAGAAATTCAACAGTAAAGTGTCACCCAATGTGTCCCTGAAACCACTGTAATTATGCACACATATTCTATGCTTAATCGGGTGCAGAGCCATCTTGAAGATGTGCCCGTAAACACTGGAGCTACAAGCTCCCAGTGAGAGATTTAGCTGCCAGGCATTGTTCTCAGCAGTTTGTTCAGCATAAAATCAGCTGGACTGTGATATTTAAACTATTGTATGTCTATTGTCACATTTGATGAACATTTCACACTTGGAAATATGAGAAATTCTCATTGTCTTCGGTCTTGTTAGAAGATGTTTTAGTGAACTCACAGATATTAGGCTATGAATATCCATAACTTTATTAAAAGAGCAGAGTCATTTCACCAGCTGCCAATTAGGCATTGCTGCAAAATAGGGAGTAACTACTACGAATTTTAAAACTATGCGTTTTTAAGAATCTGAATAAAATGCTCTACTTCTCCCAGTTGCCCTCTTGTCTTCTATAATGGTATTAATAGTTACCAAAGGTAGGCAAAGTCTAAGATTAGCTTGAAAGCAGTAAGAAGAAAGTATTTGTATATGATCTAGTAGAAAACTTTCATGTCAGAAACAAAAGAATATAAATCTCCTTTCACATTGGTCCTCTCTGTATTTCTTTCAGCGCTACTGAGAAAGCTGGAGTCAACACGACAGTCTTCACTTCCTGCAGCTTTTCTTTGGCACATTACATTGTACTCGAGTCTGTTGATCATGCCAGATAACGTCAACATCATCATGCTGTGGGTTTTGGAAGAAATGGGAAAAAATTTGGAAGTTTCTGCTGGAGGAAAGTATTGAGATACAGACTTTTTCTCTGACTTCAGCTCTTCAGCTTACGCCAGGCTTGATAAAAGTGTTGCAGTATTAAAGTGTTCCTCTTGAGGTACTCCGTGACCCTGGATTCTGCTGCGTGCCTAACCGGAGGGGTAAGCCCATTCAAAACAGGGAGCAAATCTCAACAATACAAGCTAAGGCTTCCATCACTGAACTCATATCCAAACATACTCACTTCTTCAGGATTATATGTTCTTGATTTTTTTAACAGGTGATCACTTAAACAAACATCAGTGCTCTGAAAAATCCCTCAGCACCAAGAAGATCAAACAAATGATAGATACCGAGTTTTCATTTTTTGCACATATACAACATTCAGTTATTCATACACTTCCACTTCCAGCAATGAATCAGAGGTTCTAAAAGACCAATTAAAGCAGTAACACATTCTGTGTTTGAACAAGTAAGATTTAGCAGTAAAAACTGGCAACTGCCCTATAACCTCCAGGGCAAGTGTTTCCTACTAGGATGTGTATGCTTGAAAATACTACACGACAGCTTGCTCTTGTATTTTCCAAACATAAAGTAACCTGTGAACACAGCACTCCCGTAAGGGAAGTTAAAGGGTAAAGAAGAGAAGGTGAGACGTACAGACTGTAAGTCAGTACTCGGGATTGTTAAAGACAGAAGTCCTACACATTGACTACATCCATACCGAACGAGGGCTTAGGAAGTCTCTGCCTCTCCATTTGCCATTGGAGGACTGGTGCCCTGATGGCAAGCAGAGAGTCTCCGCTTCTCCTGGTGGGTGTCTATCCCCTGAATACCAGTGAAGCCTCTAGGATTTTACTTCCTAGTGGCATGGAGGAGCAGTTCCACAGGAGGCAGATTTGGAGACTTTTACTGAGCTGCAGCTTGCTCAGGGCTAACCTCAGAGGGAACCAACAATCCTAAACAGCAGCCATGAGGCCCAAAGGTCACTCTGCTAAAAGACTCCTGAGGATATCCCCTTCTTTAATAAAGCAGGACCATGAGAAAGCTTGCCCTTCTTGCTAGATCTGGGGTAATGATTCATAAAGGAATAATCAATCCTAAATGAGAGCAGGAAATTGGGGTTCTGGGGTGTTGCATCATTTCCCCTTTGTTGTGCTGGGAGAAATAAAATGCTGAATAGACTCCATTTACAAAGTTCAGGGAGCCTCAAAGTGTCTCCAGATCAGAAAAGATGCAGGTAGAACATTAATACGGTAAAATTTGCCAATTTTTCTCACACACCTTCCTATGAAGTCAGTAAGATGGTATGTTTCACCAAAGCTGAGAAACTCTATTTCAAAACGTGATAATAAGGAAAGATTGATTGATGGTAAGGAACAATCATCAGTCATTTTGGAATAGTAACCCCATGGGACAGTAGCCAAAGGCAGCAGACAGACTTTGGACGGTACGCAACAGGGCTGGCCAGGGACTGAAGTTGGGAACCACGGCATTCCTGAAAAGTAAGCGTTCCTAGTCGTGGCTCCCACTACGCTGGGAGCTGTGTGGAAGCTGGAAACCCCTGCCTCACAAGGAGGCAAGGTAGCATCTTGCCTGTCAGTATCAGCACTATCTTGCTGATCAGTATCACGGATCCGCAGCTCAAAACTTCGGAGCAGCTCCAATTCCTGTGGAGCTTTTGCTGGCAAATAAACTCTCTTTTGGAAAAGTTAAAATAAAGGGTAGCACACCACCCCGGATGGGTTGCTGAGCCCTGACGTGCAGTATTATTCTTATCAGTTCAGTTCCTTCCGGGGATGAAACACTGTAACTTCGTCAAACCCCTGTGCTCTTTGCACAGCCAGAGGAGATTTAAATAGCTTTTCAGCAAATTCAGAACTGCACAGATTGATTTTGTACCACAGCTGTAATTTCCTTCTCCCTTTTCAAAAGACACGATTTTTAACACAACAGTGTGAAGGTTCAGAAATATTTTCTGTAAGTCAGAATAAATTACATAGTGCTAGCAGAGCAGCAGAAAGGCACATTTTTGTGGACTAAATCATTGCAGCTGGGATGTTGCAGAATGCTGAATCTGCTTTTTTTAGCCAGAGAGGGAGAAAAATCGGCCACAGAGCTCCCGTTTGCTTTCATTGTAACTAGCCATTCTCTTACCAACTGACTGCAAAGTGTTCCAACCTCTCGTTAATACCCACATCCATCACTGGCACCAACAGACTCAGTCATGAGAAGAGTTCATTTAGAAGCAGCGATCGAACAAATCAAGACAAAAAACGAATCTGACATTTGAACCTTCAATTTCTACCCCAACTTCGAAATGCCAAACATCCCATAGGCCCTTCAGGCTTGAATCCAAGCCTGGTGATGTCAGTTACAAGTTCAGTAGTCAGGACACATCTCAAAATATTTCTAAAGGCACACCGCCCCTCATACAGGACACAGACACGTCAGTCCGCTAACGGAGTTCTGCCAGGTTTAATGCTTTCTTGGTGTTTTAACAACGGTGGCTGGTAACTCCCAAAGAGCCGATACGGCTTTAACAGTCTGCAAATTCCCCCACGGTATGAGGGGAAAGGAGGCAAACCACCTTCTCACTAAAAGCTCGATGACCTTCCACATTTAAGACCCCGTGTTCTGTGAGGATAACCCTTGACCACCTTCCACATTTAAGACCCCGTGTTCTGTGAGGATAACCCTTGACCACATCCTACTGATCCGAACAGATTCTACCTAACCAGAACCTGGAACAGCCAGTTCCACAGTGCAGCGGCTTTTTGGTTGTTGTTGGGTTTTGACATGTTTTTTTCCTTAAGTTAGAGCATTTAATAACGTATTTAAGGTAACTTTTTAAACTTTACCTTTCATCAGAGCTCGCTACTGAAAAGCTGTTTAGAGCAAGGCAAACCTCGTAAGAACATACTGCCTTACGGCTTGGCATAGTGATTTTCAACAAAAAGGCATTCCTTCACCTGCCTTTGACTTCACAACTTGTGAAAATTCAGTTCTGTTGCAAAATTTGGGGATGAACACTTGTTGGGCACACAAAGAATGCATGTGCATGCAAAACCAGACAAAAGGAAGTTTTATTCCAGTGCTTAATTACATAAAACTCAGTTTTCATATGTCACTGGAACAGAAAAACCACAACTGAAGTACAGACTGGGAGCAAGCAGCCCACAGCACCTCAGAACTGGTACAGCTGTCCTCGTCAGCGCAGTGCGGGCCCCAGAGCCCGAAGCAGCTCCACCGACCCGCAGCGGTACGTGCGGTCCCCCTTGCTGCCCGCCCACCGGGACTTTCCTCGCTATTCGTCTCCTTTTCATTTTCTTTCCGGCTGACCACGCTTCCACCCTGACTGATCTTCCCAAGCCAGGTGGTGCTCGCCCGACACCGCACCCCCCACCGCCCACCCGCCATCGCTAGCTGTGCCCTGCGCTCCGTCACTTACCGCGCACCCCCCGCGCCCTCACCGCGACGGGGAGACCGGGAGCGGGGCTCGGCGCTCCCGGGGGCTTCCATGGATCGAACCGCGCCCGACCCCTGGGGCCGCAGCCCGCAGCTGCCCCGCGTCCTCAGAGCTCCCCCTCCCCTCAGCCCGCTTCCCGCCCTCCGCCTGAGGGGCGCCGCGCCCCGCCGGCACGAGGCACCCCTGCCCCGCGCGCCCAGC